>Ga0184634_10000146_pt1 | contig 15745 bp, 19 predicted proteins | sample PLM31_200_b1_FD_133016 | JGI IMG/M metagenome (GOLD analysis project Ga0184634, IMG submission 133016) | Groundwater sediment microbial communities from an aquifer in East River, Colorado, USA - PLM3-1_200_b1 | ecosystem: Environmental > Terrestrial > Soil > Riparian zone | place: USA: East... | reverse complement strand
TCTACGACGCCTCGATTGAATACCAAAAAGAGGGAGTTCCGCTTCTCATCATCGCGGGCAAGGAGTACGGCTCGGGCTCTTCCCGCGACTGGGCGGCGAAAGGACCGCGGCTCCTCGGCGTCAAAGCGGCCATCGCGGAGAGCTACGAGCGGATTCATCGCACGAACCTGATCGGCATGGGAATCCTGCCGCTTCAGTTCCAGCCGGGCGAGAGCGCCAAATCCATCGGGCTCACGGGTTTTGAATTCTACGACATCGCGGGCATCTCCGGCGATCTGAAGACGGGACAGACTGTGGCGGTGAGGGCGAGGGACGAAGGCGGCCAGGTCAGAGAATTCCAGGCGATTTGTCGCCTCGACACACCAGCGGAGATCGACTACTACAGGAACGGCGGCATCCTCGAGTACGTCCTCCGGCAACTTCTAACCCCGATCCGACATTAATCGGCCTAAGGAATCGTCCCTGATGCGTATCGGATCTGGGCGAACGGTTGTTTTGGCTACGAAACAGAAGTTCACCTCCAGTGTAGTTAACCCCGAACGATCCTATCCGTTCGGGGTTAAAGCAGTACGACCAATAGGCGGGCCACTGGTAGTGCATGCGGTGTAGGACCGCATATGACTTGAATTTTTTTTGTCGGATCGGGGCTAAGGTAAATTTTTGAGCTTGGATGCTTCCACGCCTAAGCGCAGGCACCACCTGGTCGCCACGCTCAGCAACAGAGATTACCGCCTTTTTATTTCCAGCCGATTCTGCTCGACGACCGCGACCAACCTCTTCGACGCGGCCGTGGCCTGGCAGGTCTACGAGATCTCCGGCTCCGCGCTTCAGTTGGGCGTTCTGGGCCTGGTCCGCTTTCTCCCTTCTCTGGGGTTGAGCCTTTTCGGCGGGGTACTGGCCGACCGCTACGACCGGCGGAAGATCATCCTCTCCACGAAGCCGTTGCTCCTGCTCCTTTCCGCGTGGCTTTTTTTCGTGACTTTTAGCGGGACCGCTCAGCTCGCGCTCATCTACGGCCTCGTCCTTGCCTTCAAGCTCATTGCCGCCCTAGAGCAGCCGGCGGGGCAATCTCTGCTCCCCCTTCTGGTGCCGCGCGAGAATTTTGCCACCGCAGTCACGCTGAACTCGGCGCTGGTCCAGTTGTCCGCGGCCGTTGGGCCCGCGGTAGCCGGCTTCGTAATCGCCGCCTCTGGAATAGCTGCCGCCTACGTGGTGTACATGGCGCTGCTGGTCGCTTCGCTGCTGCTGCTCCTTCTCGTGCGCCTTCGCCATAAGCCGAGCGAGCGGAGCGCCTTGAGCCTCGCGGCCATAGGGGAGGGGATCAAGTTCGTTCGGAACAACCAGGTCCTGCTCGGGGCGATGTCTCTGGACATGTTTTCCGTGATCTTTGCCGGCGCCCAGGCCTTGCTCCCCATCTATGCCAAGGAGATCCTTCACGTGGGTCCCAGCGGCTACGGCCTCCTCAACTCGTCCCAGGCGGTTGGGGCCTTTTTTACCTCTCTCACCCTTGCCGTGCTACCGCCTATCCGGAACACGGGCCGCGCCCTCCTGATTGGCGTGGCCTGTTTCGGCCTGACCACGATCTTCTTCGGCTTTTCCACCTCTTTCCCGCTCGCGCTTTTTTTCTACACGCTCTCGGGCATCGCCGATCAGATCAACGTAGTGACGCGCCGGACGACGATCCAGATCGTCTCTCCCGACCATCTGCGCGGCCGGATCAGCTCCATCAGCAGCATCTTCGTGGGGGCGTCCAACCATATCGGCATGCTCGAATCGGGCCTGGTCGCGGCCGTGGCCGGTCCGGTTTTTTCCGTGGTGAGCGGTGGGGTGGGATGTTTGGTGGTGGTGGCGGTCATTGCCGCGCGCATGCCGGAGCTCCGTCGCTACCGCATGGTTTAGCCTGTTAGCCCGTGATAAAGTCGTAAGGCGATGAGCAATACGGCTTCAGGCTCTCTCTTTTCCTCCGACAGCATGATCTGGCGCGTGGACCGCGAGCTGGTTCTGCTCCTGGGCGGGGGGAGGGCGCTGCTCATGCAGATGGCCCATCCCAAAGTCGCTCGGGGTGTCGCGGAGCACAGCTCCTTTCGGCAAGATCCGTTGCGCCGGCTGAACCGTACGATGAACACCATGTGGTCCATCGTCTTCGATGAACCGGCCCAGGCCGAGGTATCTCTCAAGCGCGTGAAGGAAATCCATCGGGCCGTGCGAAGTGGTTCCACGGCAAAAGCGCCGGGTGATTTCAGCTACGACGCCCGGGATCCGGAGCTGCTCTTCTGGGTTCATGCCACCCTGGTGGACTCGGCCCTGGTGACCTACGACCGGTTTGTCCGGCCTCTTTCTCCTGAGGAAAAGAGTCGATACTACGACGAGACCAAAGATCTCGCGCGGCTCTTCGCCATTCCGGAAGAGGCGATTCCGCTCTCGCTGGAAGCCTTTCAGGCCTATCTGAAAGGGATGATGGAGCATGGGGCGATCTCCGTCGGTCCCACCGCGCACCTTTTGGCGCGCGAGATTCTTTATCCCCGTCCCTGGCTTCTCAGAGCGGGGAGTCCCCTCTCCACATTCATCACCGTGGGACTTTTGCCGGAGCCGCTGCGCGAGGCGTACGGGCTTGAGTGGAACGAGGGAAGGGAGAAAAGCTTCAGGCTCCTCGGCGGGACCGTTCGAGGCCTTCTCCCTCTGCTCCCGGACCTCCTTCGCGTTGTGCCCCAGGCCAGGGCCGCGGAAAAGGAGTTTCGTAGAGTCGGGTCGTTTTTTTGGTAAATTGTTCGCCCTATCTTTTTCTGCGGGCTCAACGCTAAGCTTGGCCTCACTTAGCGAACGGTCTGAAGCGAGAGGTTAGGCCGCAACCTCGACCGTCGCGTAAAAATCCACCAGTCGGTGTGTGCGCCTCGGAGCAACCGAGCGATGTCGTGGGAGTGGTGCTTTGATGCCATCCTCGCGTAAGCCACGGAGATGAAGTGCGATGGCGCCTTGAATGCGCCGAATGGCCGAATCAATTGTCTTTCCGGTTGCAACACATCCGGGTAGGTCGGGCACTGAGGCTCCCCAATCGCTGTCGGGATCTTTGTTAATACGAACCAAATACTGTAACTTTTTCATCGCTTCACTCCTTTGAGCCCGGCTTGTCGCATTACTGACGAGAGAGTGCCCTTAGGCATGTCGTCGCCCGGATGACCACTCACGGTTACGCGACCCGGCTTTGTACCGTGCTTGAACTGCCGGTGACTTCCTTCCGTTACTACCAGTCGCCACCCGTCCGCTTCGAGCATACGAATCACCTCACGCACCTTCACATTGGTACTATATCAGAAAAAAGGAATCGGTCGCCAGTTTCTTCACCACCCCTCACCATACCCATCCTATTTTTAAGCGGGCTTTTGACCCTTGAAAACAAAGGACTTTTTCACGCGAAAATTCAAAATTCCAGAATGGTGCGTCCGTCCACCAGATCCACCGTCAAAGACTCTTCGGTCACGGCGACGCTTCCCGTCTGAAGCGCTCTCATCCGTTGTATCGTCTTATGGATATTCGATGATAGCCGCGATAGCCAGGACAATCTCCTCCAAGGTGGGAGCCGAGACTTGTCCTAACTTCCGAATGAATCGCTGTCTGTCCATGCCACGCAATTGCAATGTATCAACTGCGGACACCTTGGTCAGGCCATTGGCGAGGTCTGGATCAATCCGCACGTGCCAGATATTGGGCGCAAGATACTCTTTCCAGTCCGTAATGGGGGCAACCAACTTGATAGGAAGACGCCCAACTGCGTCAGAACCCACCACCACGGCGGGACGTGTCTTTTGGATCTCCGCGCCCACGGCCGGGTCGAAGTTGACGAGCCAGATTTCTCCCCGTCGCGGGGTGGCAGGACTAGGGTTCGACAATGTCGCCGCCCTGCCACGCCTCGCGCTCAGTCCGGTCTGGCTCCTGCTCGTAGTGCTCGACCATCCGCTCCGCCTGCGCAGCGAGGCGTTTACGGCGCTCTTTGAGCGGTAATGTCATATAGACACGACGCTGCGCCAGGGTTAGTGCCTGCTCTGCTTCTGCCATGTGCGCTTGCATAACCATAGATTTTCCTCCTGGTGAAGGAAGTCTACGGCATTCGCTGGTCGCTTGCTAGAGGCAACCGCTGCCCCTATCTGCGGGTACAGATGCACTTGATTTTTGCCTAACGAGGCTGTAGAAAAAGTCCCAACCACTAAAAAAGTGTAAAAATTGGGGGTACCAAAATGGTCACTCGGTCCGAGATCGTTGCTTAAACGTCAAATACGGAGGTCATTTCTTTTGCTAAATTTTTCGCTCTACCTTTTTCTACAGCCTCAACGTTCCGCATGAGCGGACGTCGCCAGCGGCGCGAAGCGCCGCTGGCGACGGTCCGACTCGATGCGGCGGTTAGAGCGCACCGCTACCGCCTAAATCGCCTTTGCGGCTGAAGAAAGATAGCTCTTCGAAGAATTGCGTGACGAGTTCGTCATCATTCGCGGTAATCGCACCAATCCACATTTTGAAAAGACCGAAGCCCAAAGCCGCTTCAGAGTCGCACTGACTAATCCCTTCTTCGGCACGCGACAGACCTTTGATGTATTCGATCTTCTCTGTCGCCGAAATCGCCTTAAACCCCTCAACTGTTGAAAAACGCGCCACGAAGGCGGTGTTTGCAAGATTAATGCTGTGACCGACAGCGACCTGTGTCAACTTATCAGCAATACGCAACGCTTTGGTGACTGTCTCAAACTCCAGTCGCAGCGCCTTTCTGTCCGGCCTCTCTTTATTTCTGAATACGCCAAACATTGCGTAGCCTTCCCGGTGCGCTCTAACGTTTTGGCTGAGCGGCTGTTGGAATGGTGCACAGCTTTCGGGGAGAGTTCCGTTGTCCGCTCCAGCCGAGAGTTATATGGTCAGTTCCATAATCCCATCTTTTGGCGGAACCTGCTAACGTTCTCCGTAATAAATTGTGGCGCTTCCATGGACGCGGCAAAAACGTAGCACCAACTACTGCCTACTACTGAAACAGATCGCCAACCCCTACTGTTCAAAGTAATCGGCTCCCAGGTTTTTTTGTCCAGCATAACGTCTTGTAGATTGAAATAGATCAAAAGATTCGTACTGGCACGTTGGTGTTCTGGATATTTACGGCACAGGTCGTTCAAAACCGGTTCAATTCTCTGCCCAACTTCGTTGAACCTTACAAAAACAGGCTGATACGCTTGAATCTGGCTGCTGATATTCTTTGTTTTCTTCAGTTTTTTGAGAGCGTCCTTGTACTCGTCGTGCCTTCTTCGATCGGGATCCAGCATTTCCTTTATTTCGAACTTAGCGCCGTGAAATTCGACGTCGGGAAACTCATCCTTAACCGACTTGATTTCTTGCAATTCAAAGGTGAGCTCTAAACACCGAAGGAACCCTCTTAAAATGAATCTCTCGCGTTCTTGCTTGCCTGGCTGACCGAACCACGCAATTGTCGCTTCTTTGTGCCTGATCACCTCACAAATGATTTCGTCGTCCTTCATCATGGCCTTGATATAACGAGCCTGTAGAAAAAGTCTTTTTCGAAAAATTCGACCCTTGAAAACAAAGGATTTTTTTATGCGAAAAATGAACTACCCCGCCGCAAGCAGCGGGGTATCGAAATCCCAGAGACTCGGAGAATTCCAAGCGCAGCAAGCTGCGGGGAATATGACCCCAAGGGAAATTCAAAATTCCGGGCTTTTCCTACAGCCTCAACGTCACGACTCACCTGGAGCCCGCTTTTTCGGCGATCAGGTGCAGCCGGTGGTTAACTGCAAAAATGTCATTTATTAACAAGAACAGGGACACGTTCCTCCACTAAGACCTCGCTTTTGGCACCGTGCGCCATGTACACCCACAATTGCAAAGAAGTGCCAAGTAATTTGATCTCATGAGCCTTCAGGAGCCTTCTTATCTTGCTTTGCCATTCCGGGAAAGCGCTCTTCACACTTTCAACCTCCTTGAACACCTTGTCGTCGTTATACGGATTAAAGGCATGCAAGATTCCGCCGCATCGGCCTATAAGAGAGATACACTCGTCTTTTGAGAGAAAACCGTTCGTCACGCGTCGATTCTTAGCCTCGCCGGTGCTCAAATTCACGATGCGATCAAAAGGAACCGGATAGAAATCGGGATGAATACTGTCCAACGTCTTTCGGATTCTATTGGCTCCCCATTCTCTTTCGATAGAGCTGTGAACCCTTTGATATTCAGCTTTATGAGGGCACAGTGCTGAAAGCATGATGAGTTCCCCGATTTTCCTGAACTGTAAACATATAAGCTCGACATGCGTCATCGGCTGTCCGGTCGAGCGCGTGCCGGTCATGTGGTCTTCGATGACTTTGTCGCGCAGCTTAATTTCGTTCATGCATCTGATGTACTTTTGGATATCATCATCCATTTTCTTATTCATCAGCTAACGTCAAGGCTGAGCGGCCTGATCTTCTGTTGGCCCGCTCCAGCCGATGGTTAGCGGTCATTTAAGCTACCTCGACATAGCACCAAGCCAGGCTAAGAAACCAAGCGCCCACAACCCAATCACCGTGATGACCTTCAAGGCGGCTGATCGGGGCTTCCAACCGGAAACCACGGCCAGCGCCCCGACACCAGCGGCAACAATGCCACCCGCAAGGTTGAGGACTGACGGAACCGTGAGAAGCATGAATTCTACCCTCCCGGCCTGGTGTGGCGTCAGGCCTCCGGGCACGTTGACGACGTACCAGGCTTGTGCAACTAACCAGGCAATAATCAACGCAACGTTACACAAACCGAGCCAACTTGTCTCTTGACGGTCAACGTAGGTCTTACCCCGAAGCCACAACGGAACAACCCATATTAAGGATGTCACAAAAAAGAAGCTGAGGAAGCGGCCCAGGCCGAATGCCCACTCAAGAAGAGCCAAGATCCCAAACGCAATCCCGAAAGCAATCAAACGCGCAAGTAGGAGACTGGATCTCATAGGCTCTTGAGTAACTCCACCCGGACGGCTCACGGATGACGGCTAAGCTGTGCCGAACGAAAGGGTTTCAAGATTCATCCGCCGCAGTCTATTTCGGCATAAGCCTTAAGCCGTGACTTAGACGTCGTTTTATCACACCAGGGTCTCGTAACCGCCCACTTTCGCTAAAAACTTCCTTGGGGCAATCAGCTTTCTCAAGGAGTTTGGAATATCAAGAACCTTGAAGGCTGCGGATGCCCAGAACACCCCCACGTACCACGGAGTAAAAATTATCGCTAGCACGACCGCCAAAAGTACTGGAAAAAGCGGATTCAAAACGCCCATACCTACAGCAATGACGTCGTCCAAAACCACGAGAACTCCGCCTGTTACCATAAGCCAGCCAACATTAAGGAAAAACCCAGCGAGGAAGGCGCCAAGCCCTATAAGCTCAATGAAGCCCTGAATAAGAATAACAGCTACCTGCATAGGTGGCTCGATTGGGGCTAACTATGAATCTCTTGTTCCGTGTAGTACGGCCTTACTTCCGTGTAGCACATTTTAAATTTTAACCCACTTGCCGGTTTTTATAATGATCACACTGAGTTGTAAAGACCAAATCGATCATGGATAACGGCAATGGCTGAAAGCTACTTCCGTGTATTTCGTCTTGTCGGGTCAAGAGATCGACCCTAAACCCAGGCTGTCAGCCGGGCTCTGTACCCCCTACCGCGATCAGTGGGAGGGAATGTCCTAAAGCTTTTCTGACCAGAAAAAGAGGCAGCCCTCAGGGCCGACGACTGCGGAGTGCTCGAAGTTACCGGGAATAACCAGCTTGTCGCCGGGCCGGCAACTGTATTTTTGACCCGTGACCTCGACCTCCATGCTGCCTTTTAAAAATACCAGGAGCTTGGTCGTCGCGTGGCGGTGGGGAGGGTAGACGTGGCCGGGCGGGTCGTTGATGGGTAGCGGGTCGAAGCCTTCTTGTTTTACTTCATGGGCGATGGAATCTCGATCGATCGTTTTGTAAAAGTGCGGCTGGTACACGGCGGCTAGCGCTTCCCCCACTTGGGGACGCGGCTCCGGTCCGGGATGCCATCGCCGAAGAGCGTCCGTCCGCCCGGAGGAAACTTCTTGGGGGGGATGCCGCCCATCACCAGAAAAACGGCGTCGCGCTTCGAGTCGTTGCCGATGGCGCGATTCGCCGACGGGGCGACGCGCACGACCGTACCTTCCGGCATCGAATGGCGGCGGCCGTCGAGGATGATCGTCCCGGTTCCCTTGACGGCCATGTATATCTCCTCCTGTACTTGATGGCGGTGAAAATGATTGGCGCCCTCGCCCGGCTTGAATCGGACCAGGCTGAAGCCTATCGCCTTGCAGCCGATCGGCCGCGAGAGAAACTCACGCCCTTTGAGCTTGTTCAGTGGGAAATGGATCTTCTGGTATTTTTTAGTTGCCATGGACCTTCCTATCGGGTGATGGCGCCCTCGGATGCTGACGAGACCATTCGGGCATATTTGGCCATGACGCCACTGGTGTACCGGGGCGCGGGCGCTTTCCAATTCTTCAGCCGCGCGCGGATTTCTTCGTCGGAGAGCTCCACGTCGAGACGCCGCGCCGCGATGTCGAACTTCACCATGTCCCCGTCGCGTAGCGCCGCGATCGGCCCTCCGCTCGCCGCCTCCGGGGCGACGTGGCCGGCCATGAGCCCATGCGTGGCGCCGGAGAAGCGGCCGTCTGTCATGAGCGCCACGGAATCTCCCAGACCGGCGCCGACGAGGGCGCCCGTGACCGCGAGCATCTCGCGCATTCCGGGACCGCCCTTGGGTCCTTCGTAGCGGATCACCACCACGTCGCCGGCCTTGATCTCCCCGCGCTGGACCGCCTGGAAGGAATCCTCTTCACGGTCGAAGACGCGCGCCGGACCCCGGTAGAGCATCCGCTCTTCGCCTGCGACCTTCACAACGCATCCCTCCGGCGCGAGGTTCCCCTTAAGAATGACCAATCCGCCGGTGGGCTTGAGGGGATTGGAAAGGGGACGCAGCACTTCCTGGCCTTTGGTCTCCGTAGCTTTCCGCGCCTCCTCGCCGATCGTCTTGCCGGTAACGGTCGGCGCCTCCGCGTGAACGAAGCCGCCTTCGACGAGCCGCTTAGCGACGAGCTGGATTCCGCCGGCCTGGTAGAGATCGTTGGCGACGAAGCGGCCGCCGGGCTTGAGATCACCGATGAGCGGAGTCTTGTCGCTGATCCGGTCGAAGTCGTCGATATTCAATTCGATCCCGGCCTCGCGCGCGATCGCCAGGAGGTGGAGGACCGCGTTTGTCGAGCCGCCGGTCGCGGCCACGGAGGCGATCGCGTTTTCGATCGACTTTCGGGTAATGATCTCGGCGGGCCGGAGATCGCGGCGCAGGAGCTCCATCACGAGCTTTCCGGCGTTGAAAGCGGCCTGGTCTTTTTCCTCCGCATTGGCCGGGATGCCGTTCGACCCCAGCGGCGAGATGCCGAGGAACTCCATCACCGTAGACATCGTGTTGGCGGTAAACTGCCCGCCGCAGGCGCCCGCGCCCGGGCAGGCGGTGTCCTCGATCGCCTTCAATTCCGCGGCGCTGATCTTGCCGCGGGCCTGGGCCCCGATCGCCTCGAATACGTCCTGAATGGTGAGATCGCGCTCTCCGAGACGACCGGGGGCGATCGAGCCGCCGTAGAGGACGAGGCTGGGAATATTGAGCCGCACCAGGGCCATCACCGCCCCGGGGTTCGTCTTGTCGCAGCCCGAGAGGCAGACCATGGCGTCGAAGTGGTTGCCGCGGGCGACGAGCTCGATCGAGTCGGCGATCACCTCGCGGCTCACGAGCGAGCACTTCATCCCCTCCGCGCCCATGCTGATGCCGTCGGAGATCGAGATCGTGTTGAATTCCATCGGGGTGCCGCCGGCCGCCCGGATGCCCTCTTTCACCTTGGCCGCCAGGCGGCGCAGATGAAGATTGCAGGGACCGATCTCGATCCAGGTGTTGGCGACTCCCACGATCGGGCGGGCGAGATCTTCGTCCTTGAATCCGGCCGCCTTGAGCATCGCCCTGGCCGCCGCCCGGTTCGGGCCGTCCGTGATCGCCGAGCTGCGGGGTTTCAAATTCTCAGCCATGTCTTATTGCCTCACTCTGATTTTTGTATTGGAAACAGGCCTGCTAACTTTAACTATGACGGTGTCGTTTTTGCAAACGATATTCTTTTTACTTTTAACTTCCCTGCATATAAACTCAACTGATATGCAGGGAAACGGCCGGAGGTGAGTTATGAAAATTCTCCACACCATGATCCGGGTCAATGACCTGGAGGAATCGGTCCAGTTTTATTGCGATCTCCTCGGGATGAAGCTTCTGAGGAAAAAAGACTATCCCGACGGCCGCTTCACGCTCGCGTTCGTCGGCTACGGCTCCGAAAGCGATGCCGCCGTCATCGAGCTCACCTACAACTGGGACACCCATCAATACGATCTCGGGAACGCCTTCGGCCATCTCGCGGTCGGCGTGAGCGATATCTACCAAACCTGCGAGGCGTTGCGGGCCAAAGGCGGGAAAATTGTGCGGGAGCCGGGCCCGATGAAGTTCGGCGGCTCCGAAATCGCGTTCATTGAAGATCCGAACGGTTATCGAATCGAATTGATTCAACTCAAGCGACGCGGGGGTTGAAATGGCGAAGCCGATTGGGAAAGAGCTCCCCGACGATGCCTTCGGCAGGCTTCGCCCCGGTGGGATGGAGTCGAAGCAGGGCAAGGTGGTCCAGATCATCACCGTCAACAGGGGCGGCTGGCCGGATGCGGCGATGCTCAGCTACGCCGACGTGGTGGCGAAGGACAAAAAGACCCTCCGCCTCGCGACCTGGGGCGACGGGGAGTGCGCGCGGAACCTGAAGGAGAACCGGAAAATTACCCTCCTCATGATCGACCGCGACCTGGCCTATTACATTAAAGGCAGCGCCGCCGAGGTGTCGCAGAAGGAAGAGCTGACCGATATCAATCAGGAAGGCGGAGACTCCCCGCTCGCTTTTTTCGAGGTGAAAGTGGAGGAGGTCCGCGAGGACAAGGTGCCGACGGCGAGGGTGTTGAGCGGGGTGACTTTCGAAGGCTCCGAGGCCGAGGACAAAGCCCACCGGGCAATCCTCAAACGGCTCACGGAGAGGTAACTCTCCGTGGCTCGTGTTCGCCCTTCGGCAGTGAGCTCAGGGCCGAACTGTGATTCATGATCGTGAAGGGCACGGCTAAGAGCACGCAACCTGTTATATGGCCAGCACGTCCACGGAGACGATTCAATTCGGCGTGACGCCGGTCCAAACCGGGGTGGATTTCAACCACATCCGCGACGTGGCGCTCAAATGCGAGGAGCTGGGCTACGATTCGCTCTGGCTCAACGATCACTTTTTCACCTCTACCTATTTTTATCCGCTCCCTCCGTCTTCGGCCCCCTATTACGAATCCTGGGTCACCCTCTCCGCCCTGGCGGCTCTCACGAAAAAAATCCGCCTCGGGACCCTTTGCACCAATGTCTCCTTTCGCAATCCGGCCCTTCTGGCCAAAATGGCCGCCTGCCTGGACGTGATCAGCGAAGGGCGGCTCGAGCTGGCGCTGGGCGCCGGATGGTTTGAAGAAGAGCATGCGGCTTACGGGATTCCTTTTCCGCCGATCTCCGAGCGGGCGGAGAAGTTGAAGGAAACGATCCAGATCCTCCGCCTCCTGTGGAGCGAAGAAAAAGCCTCTTTTCACGGGAAGCACTATACGATTCAGGATGCCTATTCGAGCCCCAAGCCCGTGCAAAAGCCGCGGCCGTTGATCGGCATCGGCGCGCGCGGCTCAAGGGTCATGCTTCCGATCGTTGCGGAATGGGCGGATCACTGGAACGTGCAGACTCCCATGACCCCGCGCCAATACGAGCGGAAGATTCAAACTTTGGAACGCTATTGCAAAAAAATAGGGCGGGATCCGAAAACTATTCGCCGATCTCTCTGGGCGGGAACGATTATCGGAGAAAATGAAAAGGATTTCGATTGCGCGGTGGAAGAGCTCAAGCCCCGCCATCCATCTTATTTGCAAAGCCGGATCGCGGGAACACCGGAAAAGTGCATCGAAACCATAAAAAACTATGTTGAGATGGGAGTAACCACCTTTATTTTTTATTTTACCATCAACGAGCTCAAGAGTTTGACCGTTTTTGCGCGCGATGTGATGCCTGCTTTTAAAAAAATGCCCTATGTTCGCTGACTTTCAAATCTTAAGGTCACAATAATCAACAGCCGGATATCCACTGAAATTGTGGATAAATTGTGAATAAGTCCTCCGGGTAAATGCCTGAAGGCCTGAAAATAGCTGTTCTGAACGAATTGCCTAGATCATCGGCAAAAAAAAGACAACGATCTCAGTAAGTTCTAAGAAATCTTGATTTTTGTCCTGTAATTCCGTGCTGGTGTTTACCCGATACGGGCACAATTAGTAGCGCCGCAGACGAGAGAGCTTCGACACGAGTTCTTTACTGTGAAATCCGGCCGCGGAAGTGGGGCGTTTTTCAATTAGAAAAAATTTCCCGATTCCGTCGGGCCTCGGGGACTGCCCTCATAGTCTCGAGTTTTGAGTCCTGAGTTTTGAGGCTGGTATCTGATTTAACTCGAAACTCGCCACTGGTTACTTCAGCGGCCTGTTTACCTATTGGGATCACTTTCGACGGCGCCGCGCGATTGCAGAAGCTGGCGGCGGGGATCGATGGGGACGCCGTTCAGTCGCAGCTCATAGTGAAGGTGGGGGCTCGTGCTCTTGCCGGTATTCCCGACCGCCGCGATCTCTTCGCCTTTACGGACGGTCTCACCTTTCTTGACGTGAATTTTTGAGAGGTGGGCGTATTTCGTGACGACCCCCCGGCCATGGTCCAAAACCACCACCTGGCCGCCGCCCGCCCGGCTGCCGGAAAAATCGACTCTGCCATCAGCCGCTGCGCGGACCGGAGTGCCTATCGGCTCGGGGATGTCGAGCCCCGCATGGAACTCGGGCTCTCCGGTCCACGGGTCGCGCCGCGTGCCCACGCCGGAAGAGACGCGCCCCCGGACCGGCCACTCGGACGGCGTGGAGGCGATGAGACTCTGGAGCTCGCTCCGGAGGGAGCCGAGACTGTTTTTCAACCCGTCCATGATTTTTTGATCGCCTGCGGCGACTCTGTGATTCGCGGGCAGCGAGACCTCCAGTTTTTTGCGCAATCCCTTCCACTGATCGAGCAAGTTTTCAATCTCACGGGTCTGTTTGTAGACGGTGGAGAGCTCTTCTTTCTGCGAATGGGCCTTCGCCACGATCCGCTCGACCTCTTTTCTTTGAAATTTCATCCAGAAGTAATCGCTCAGGAGGAGTCCCGCAACCGCGGCCAGAGAGGCAACGCCGAATACGACGGTCCGGATCGTCGCCGGCGAAAAAAAGAGGCGCAGGTGGCGGGCCCCCCGCGCCGGCACGATGAGAATGGAGTAGCCTCTAGCCATAGTTCTGTTGCTTGAGAGGATTTTCCTCGACGGACCGAGGGCCGTCTCTTCGCTGAAGCTTCACCGGCTCCCGTCCTTCCTGGCCGATCATCCGGCAGTGCCCCTCGAGCAGGACGCCTTCCTCCAGGACCAGGAGCGGCGACTCGACATCTCCGAGAATCCGCGCCGAACCGCGCAATTCGATGCGCTCGCGAGCCACGATATTTCCTTTGATCTCTCCGTTGATGATGGCGGTGCCAACCTGGATGTTCGCTTCGATCACTCCCTGATCTCCGACCAGGAGCGTGTCGGCCACGATGAGCTCGCCCGCGAGCCTTCCGTTAAGGACGAGGGTTCCCGCAAAGCGGATGCAACCTGAGATCTCGCAGCCCGCGTCGATCACGGAAGTGGAGGCATGGCTGGTCGAAAAATTAGTACGGCGGAAGAGAGAGAACACCGCAATCCTCCTCAATCGGTTATTGATCGGGCAAGCTCGGATGATGATTCGAGGGATTGAGGGGCAATAAGCATGCCACTTTGTTTGCGGCCGTCACACGCGGTAAAAAGCGCTTCTTTATTTGGGCATTAGGATAAAGAGAAAAATTGCGATCAGCAAAGCCGCGTACAAAAATTTGGCAAGATGACGCAATTTGACCCCTCGATGCGTTGAGTGTTTTACCCTATTGTCCACACTTGAAGTGATGATAAAATTAATCAGTTTGAAAATAAGGAGAGAATCATGAAACTTCGAAATCTGCTGCCCGTCGTCTTTCTGCTGTTTTTAGTCGCGGCTTGTCATATCACGAACAGTTTTATGACTACCAGAATCAAAGAGATCCTCGATCATCCGCGCGATTATGAAAACAAGGAAGTCACCGTTTCCGGAACGGTCGCGAACCCGATCTCTCTGCTCGTGATCAAGTATTTCGATCTCAAAGACGACACCGGGACGATTAAAGTCGTGACCGACAAGGTCTTGCCGGCGAAAGGGGAGAAGATGACCGTGATCGGGAAGGTCGCGGTCATGGAGCTTGGCACGGAGCGCTTGATCGTGGTGCAGGAGAAGAGCGACAAGCCGCCCCAAAAGTAAATCGTTGTTCGTGTTCGTCCTGTCTCCCTCTCGCGAGCACGAGATACGAGTCACGCGCACGCTTGTTTTGTGCTTGCCAACTCTCATTCCTTTAAATAGGATCGCTGGGGAATCTTTCCTTTTAAATAATCAATTATATAAAGGAGGGCGCCATGGAGGGAGCCGGGGTTTTCTTGGATGGATATCAAAGAGTGCAGGAAACGCTGCACTTCGCGCTCCAGGATATGACTCCTGAGGAACTGGTCCGCGAGCCGCACCCACCCATCGGCTGGCTCGCCTGGCGCGCCACCCGCACTCAGGATTCCCAGATCTGCCGGCTTTCCGGGGGAAAGCACGCCTGGATCGACGAGGGATGGCACGCGCGCTTCAACATGCCGCCCGTCGCCTCCGATTACGGGACCGGTCTCACCCACACGCGGGAGATGGTGGCGAAATTCAGGTCTCCGGACGCGAAAACGATCCTCGACTACCACGACGTCGTCTTCGAGCACACCAAAGCCTACCTGTTGAAAGTCACTCCGCAGGAGCTCGACCGCGTCCTCAACGAGCCGCAGTTCACGCCCTTGCCGACGGTCGAGGTCCGTCTCATGAGTATCCTGGTGAGCATGCTGCAGGGGACGGGGCAGATCCTTTATCTTAAGGGGCTGCTTCGCCGGGGCGGATGGTTTCCCAAAGAAGGCTACTAGGAACGCCGCTTCGCAAATTGCGCCGCAGATTGAAATCACCTAGGATCGGCTGATCATGACCTTCTGGCAGGAAATCGCCCGGCCCATTATCGGCCTTTCGCCCATGGACGGAGTGACCGATGCCTCTTTCCGCTTCATCGCGGCGAAGCACGGCCACCCCGACGTGATCCTGACCGAGTTCGTCAACGTCGAGACCGCTTTCCACGCGCCCCATACGCTTATCAAAGACCTGGCCTATTCCGAGATCGAGCGGCCGGTGGTGGCGCAGATCTACGGCCATACGCCGGAGAAATTCTACCAGGTCGCCCACATTGTCGGCGAGCTCGGGTTCGACGGACTGGATATCAACATGGGCTGCCCGGCGAAAAAGGTCGCGGCGAGCGGGAGCGGGGCCGGTCTGATCCTCACCCCGGAGCTGGCCCAGTCCATTATCAAGGCGGCGGCGCAGGGGATCCGGGACTGGTTCGAAGGGCAGGCCCTGAGCGATTTGAAGCTCCACCCGGAGCTGGTCGAGCAGGTGCGGATCTC
>Ga0184634_10000145_pt1 | contig 15768 bp, 14 predicted proteins | sample PLM31_200_b1_FD_133016 | JGI IMG/M metagenome (GOLD analysis project Ga0184634, IMG submission 133016) | Groundwater sediment microbial communities from an aquifer in East River, Colorado, USA - PLM3-1_200_b1 | ecosystem: Environmental > Terrestrial > Soil > Riparian zone | place: USA: East... | reverse complement strand
TTCACTAAGGAATTGGGCAAAGGAAAAGGCGCGCTCATCTGGGGCGACGGCGCTGAGGTTCCCAGTACCAGCGCGCCGCTGGCCAATGGCACTTTGATACATAGCTTCGAGATGGACGATCTGCACCGTGTCGGCGTCATTCACCCAGGTTCGGAAGCAATACCGGCGGCAGACGCGCTGGTGCGTCATGTCGGAGCTGTGGACGGCAAGCGCTTCCTCACTGCTGTTGTGGTTGGCTATGAAGTCGGCTGCCGCGTCGGAATGACCGGCGGCGCCGCGCAGCTCCGCCGCGGATTTCACCCGAGCGCAACGTCAGGCACGTTTGCGGCAGGAGCCGCCGCGGCCAAGATGCTCCGATTGAATCCGGAAAAGACGGTCCATGCGCTGGGAATTGCCGGCACCCAGGCAGCGGGACTGATGGCTGCCCAGCACTCCTCCATGGTGAAACGGATGCACCCTGGCCGCTCCGCTCAGGCGGGAGTGTACGGCGCGTTGCTCGCGGTGAAAGGTTTCACCGGGATCGAAGACGTTCTGGAAGCGCCGTACGGCGGTTTCTGCTCCACCTTCATCGATAAGCCCAATCTCTCGCACCTGACCGACCGATTGGGAGAACGGTTCGAGACGCTCAATGTCGGTTTCAAGCCCTATCCCTGCTGCGGCAGCAATCACACGTCCATCGATGCGCTCAAAAAAATTCTTCGCGAGCACCCGGAAGTCAACGCGGAGAACGTTGAAAAAATCCGCATTCGCACCACCCGCGCGACCAAGCTCCACGTCGGCTGGCCGTACGAGCCCAAGAGCATGACCACGGCGCAAATGAATCTGCTTTTCTGCGTCGCCGTTCTGCTACACGATCGTGACTTCTTTGTCGATCAGGTTACGGAAAAATCAATCCGCCGGCCCGATGTTCTGGCAACGACGAAAACAATTGAAGTGATCGAGGACTCGCAGTTCGATGCTCTGGGGGACGAGGGACGCCATGGAGTCGAGATGAAAGTCCAATTGCGGGATGGAAAAAGCTATGGCGAAAAAGTTCTTCACGCCAAAGGAAGCGATAAGCATCCGGTGACCGAGGAAGAGGTTTTACAAAAATTTCATCTGCTGGCTTCGCGGGTTCTCTCCCGCTCCCGAGTTGAAAAGCTCGAAGACACCCTCCTCAATCTCGAAAAACTCGACGACGCGAAGCAAATCGGCAAGCTGCTTACAGCTTGACATATTCTCCAGTCATCGCTTTGTTCAATCTCTGTCTGTCGATTCCTCGCAGCTTGGTGCGTTAAGCAAATTGCCTATCCGAAAGTTCGTCATTCCCGCATGCTTTAAGCGGTGGTTCGACTGGGCTCACCACAGGCGGATTCAGAGCTGGACCCCCGATAAAAACATTCGGGGGTGACGCCTTTAAGACAAATCTCATCGCGGAATTCTGACACCCTGTGCCGTGCTGCGGGGTTATATATTCGTCGCAACTGGATGATTCAAGAAACATGTGGCGGAATCTGGCGATGGAACATGGCGAAGATGAGTTCCCAGTCCCGTGCGGTTGCTTGCTTGTCGTGGACGTCGCGGTCGGGAAGTGAATAACCGTGCTCAGTGCCGGGATGTACGGTGAAGCGATAGCGCACGCGGCACGGCTTCAACAGATTCTCCAATTCCTCGACCATCGGTAGCGGCGCGTGCGAGTCATGCTCGGCGAAGCCGCAATAAAATTCGCCGCGCAGGTTAGCGGCCAATAGATGCGGCGAGTCGTCGCGGTCCGAGATGAGAGTCGTCCCGTGCAACGAGGCCGACGCGACGAAATGTTCAGGATAGGTTCCGGCGGCGCCCATGACGTAACGGCCGCCCATGCAGAAGCCGACAGCTCCCACGCCGCCGCGCCGCACGTGATTTTCTCCATCGAGGAATTTCAAGATCGCCCCGGTGTCCTCCATGACCATCTTGTTGCTGAGTTTCGGCCGGGCTTGAATCTCGCGGAGCGCGTTTCCTTGGAGCCGGTCGATCGAGATCGCCTGGCCCTTTTCATTTCTAAACTCGTAATAGATTCTCTTGCCGCTGCGATAGTAAAAATCCGGGACCATGCAATAGTAGCCGACGGTTCCTACGCGGCGGGCGATATCGTAGAGCTCCTCACGCACACCCCAAATGTCCATGTAAAGGATCACAGCTGGAAATGGTCCGTTCTCTTCCGGATGGGTGACAAACGCCTCCATCACGCCTTCGGCGGTTTTAATCTCGACGAATTGTTCGCGCATTCTATGTCCCTTTCAAAAATTTGACGATGTCTTGCGATTAGTCTTTCTCCTGATGACGCGTGCATCTATATAGGAAAAAGGAATGCCGGGTGCAAACCTGACGGGAATAATGGCCAAAGTGAGTTTGACACCTTTAATCCTTTTCCGATAACTTCCGAGCGCTTCAAACAGGAGCAGAAGGAGGATGAGTCAATGGCAAAAACGACGATGAATCCCGACGGACTTCCAACACCGCGCGGCAGTTATTCGTTAGTAAACATTGCCCAACCCGGCCGGATGGTATTCATCGCCGGCCAGACGGCCTCTGATCCTCAAGGCAACGTTGTTGGGGTGGCCGATCCTCGCGCCCAGACGCGCTACATACTCGGAAAAATTCAACGGGCGGTCGAGGCAGCCGGCGGCACGATCAATGACGTTGTCGCGATGAGCATATTCACGACGGACGTTCGCTATCATCGCGACATAAACGAAACCAGACGAGAAGTCCTGGGCTCCAACTTTCCGACCAGCACCATGGTGCAAGTCGTCGCACTGGCCCGGCCGGAGTTACTGCTGGAGATAAATGCGACGGCGGTGATTTCGTAATTTGATTTCAGCACTGTTTCTGACCGATCGCGGCAGAGCCGCAACCAAAGGAAGGAAGAGATTTAGCCGCAAAGAACGCAAAGTACGCAAAGCAAATAATCAAGGCAAAAGGATTGGTTCTCGCAAAGGCGCAAAGGGCGCGCGTTGTCATTTCGACCCCTTCGCCAAGTATCTGCAGAACTCCGACCCTGCTGTGAACGGATATCTTTACGATGACATCACCAGCCGGATCGAAAAAGATCTTCGGCCAACCCGGGAAGCGATTCGCTACATGCTCGATCTTATCGCGCAGGATCTACCGCAAGCGCAGCGGGTTTCGGACAAAGAGTATTGGGACTTGAGCTTGCTCGATGAGATCCAGAAGTCGGGATTCGTAGATTATCTGCAAAAAAACTAAAAGCTCTATAGCCGATGTTTAAGTTGGCTCGCCCGACGAGCAGGAATCCTGAAAAAGGCTTCATGCTTCGACAAGCTCAGCATGCACGGATTTTTCTCAGACATTTCAAGTCTATCTCCCCGCTCGTCCTGAGCCTGTCGAAGGACTCCGAGGGAGTTTTTCGCCAACCGACTACAGTTGACATCGGAACGGACCGTCGGCTACCCTGAAAATGATTCGCAGCAATTCACATGAAGCCGGCATGCGTTGCGTAATTTAGGAGGGCACCATGGCAAAACCCGAGGTGAGATCGGAAGCAGACGCATTTCGCGAGGCGTTCCACGAGCGCATGCACGCCAATAACATGTACGGCTTGTGGGAGCTGGCGAGCCAGATGACGCCGCATCCGCAGCCGAAAATGATCGCGCACATGTGGCCGTGGTCGGCGACCGAATCGATCATCGCGCAGTCGGCTCAAGCGGTGCCCGTCGGCGACGAGCGGCGCGCGTTGCAGCTTTTCAATCCCGGTCTGGGTGGACGCTGGGCGACGACGAACAACCTGATTGCCGCCCTACAAATTCTCCTTCCGGGCGAAGTGGCGCGCGCGCATCGCCATACGCCGACGGCGATCCGCTTCATCATCGAGGGCGCCGGAGCCTACACGGCCGTCGACGGCGAGCGCGTTTACATGGCGCCGGGGGATTTGATCCTGACGCCGAGCTGGGCGTGGCATGACCATGGCAACGAAACCAAAGAGCGGGTCGTCTGGATGGATGGGCTCGACATTCCGTTGATCGCATCGGTCGAAGCGATGTTCTTTCAGTTTTACACGGCGCCGCAAGTGCCGGCGAGCCGGCCGGCGAATTCTTCGATGCAACTGTTCGGTCACGCTCATATCAGTCCCACTTGGATCAAGGAGAAGCCGAAATCTTCGCCGTTGTTACTTTACTCGTGGGAGCAAACCTGGCAGGCGCTGAACTCGATGCGCGAGCAAGAGGGAAGCCCGTTCGACGGCATCGCGCTCGAATATCGCCATCCGCAAACCGGCGGGCCGGTGATGCCGACGATGGCTTGTTTGGCGCAGCTTCTTCGACCCGGCGAGCACACCAAGGCGCATCGCCACACGGGCAGCGCGGTTTACTACGTTGTTCAAGGCCAAGGAGCGACGATCATCGACGGGCAACGTTTCAACTGGACCAAAGGTGATATCGTCGCTTTGCCGCCATGGGCGTTACACGAGCATCTGAATGCTTCCGCGAATGCAGATGCCGTGCTGTTCTCGATCCAAGATTTGCCTGTGCTCAATGCATTGGGGCTCTACTACGAAGAAGAGTTCAGTGAGAACGGCGGCAAGCAGAAAGTTACGTCGACGTTCAAGGCGGCGTAGTGGAACCCGCAAGGGAATCTGAGCACGTCGCTGCAATTTCATCCCCGGTTTTCCCTCACCCCGACCCTCTCCCGCAAGCGGGCAAGGAAGTCATGATCGTTTATTCGATCCCGGCTGCTGTGAACATCGCTCTCGCTTGTGGATTCGTGAGGTAACGGAGCAATGACACTGCCGCGTCTCCGGCGGGGCTATCCGCCATGACGGTGGCGGCGTAGGTGGTGTAGTTTTGAATCTCCGCCGGCAGCGGGCCGACGAATTTCAAACCTTTGCTTGCGCTCTCGATGATCACCGTGGTGGCGCCAAGCCCGATTTCGCTGCCCTTGCCGTTGCTGACGTGATCGCGCACTGCGGCAAAATCTGGATAGCGTGTCGTCTTCGCCGCCAACTGCGCACTGATGCCCAAGCGATCGAACAAACTTTCGAGATAGATTCCCGTCGAGGCCTGGTTGTAGACGATCGATTCTGCATTGAGCAGCGACTGCTTGAACTCATCGACGGTTGCGATTTTCGGCACCGGCGCGCCGTGGCGAATCATGAGCCCGACTCCGATGCGGCCCACTGTGACGCGATCAGCGGCCAGAGCTTTGCCGGTCCTGGCGACCTCATCGAGCAGATCCGGCGGGGCAATCACGAGATCGAACTCTTCGCCGCCGGCCAACTGTTTGCGGATCGCCGGTGCCGTGGCGAATGAGATTGTTACTTCGTGATCCGTTTCGCTTCGGAATGCGTCGATGACCTTCGCCAGTCCGGGCTTGACCGCGCCTGCGCTAAGTATTTTTATTTTGTCTGCCATTGCTTGCCGATCAACGAATCCCTCCGCCAGATTGATTCATGCACCGTAGAGAGTTCCACGCGGCAAAATTTTCTTCTCCGGTGCGCGACTGTGTCGCAATTAGCCGTCCGCCCTTCGACATGCTCAGGACGAACGGCTAATTGATTAATTTTTCGTGTGTTGGCGTCCGTTCGTGGTGAGCTTGTCGAACCATGAACGGACTTGCGACACAGTCTCGTGCCGGGAGAAAATGAAAGAAGGGGGCTCGTGCTCTTTGCGGCCTTCGTGGTGAATTTTCCTTTCGCGGACCCTTTCGTCCAGAAAACTCAGCTACACCTTCGGCTTGAAGATATAACCGTAAGTACGGTTGCTGCGACTCGCTCCCTGCTTTTGATAATCGTCTTTGATTCGCGCGAAGCGGTCATTTTCGAGCGATGAACGCTGTTCGCGCGTAAACTTATAGAGCCGCGCGTTGTTCTCGCCGAGGATGGCACGTTTGATCGGACCGTCGGCCGGCCCGAGTGGTTTGAAGCCGTACTTCTTCTGCATCTCTTCGGGAATTTCCAGGCGGCGCAGGGCTTCGATTTGCCACTGCGGCGAGCCGGTCCAGACAGCGTCCGAGCCCCATACGACATTGTCGGCACCGAGCCCTTTGACCAACGTGCCCATCAAGAATGCGCACACACGCGGATCGGCCATGGTGCTCTGGGCAAAGATTTGGCCTAAGTCACCGTAGACGTTTTTCACGCCGAATTGGGCGGGAATGTCGGCGAGATCGCTTACCCACTCGATGCGCCCGGTGCGGCTTAGCTGCTCCCACGCCATTTGCGCGGTACCACCGCCCGCCCAGCGGTATGCGGAGTGATAAATGATGAAATTGAGTTGCGGCCAATCCTTGGCCGCCTTGCCGACGTCGGCGACGTGACAATAGCCAAGGAGATGAGGAAATTGCTGCTCGACAGAGGGCGGGAATAGTCCCTTGTGGATGCAAACGTTGACGATTCCCGGATGATCCTTGCTCCACTTCACGAGCCGCTCGTAGAAGGGATACATAATTTTCTCGTCATCGAGGCGGTAGGGATGCTTGGCGAGATTCTTGTTGGTGTTGTCGCCGATGGTGTAGCCCTTCCAGGAATCGGGTTTGAGCTTTTCCATCTCCTCGTCCACTTTGTCGAGCCAGCCCGGCCAACCCGGCGTCATGATCCCGTGCGAGAACATGCGCTTCGTGCCGGCTTCCTTGTTCACCTTGGCGCGCGCGTCGAACTTCATCTGGTTGGTGAGGAACCAGTCGCGCGGCTCTTCCGACGGCGAGCCGCTGATACAGGCGACCTGAGTATCGCTGTCGAGAAACACCTCTTTAAAGTAGTTGGCGAACTTTAGATCCTCGATGGTCTGCGGCTTGCCGGCGAGAGCGGGATTCCAGCCGGCTTTGCCCACGGTCTCGCGCTGGCGCACGAAGCCCATGATGCGCGTATCGTCGCGCAGGAAGTGGGTGTGCATGTCCATGACGAACTGCTTGGACATCGTCTTGGCGCGCTCGCCGGCCATCTCCGGAATGGCGGCCTCCGCACGGCTCACGTCATAAATCGGCCCGTAGGTGTCGTTCATCGCGACGAAGGCTGCCGCCATGCCCGCAGCGGTTTTGAAGAACTCGCGACGGCTCATGCCTTGATGGTCCGCCAGCTCGCTGCCGTAATCTTTAATCCGCGCTTCAAACTCCCGCTGCTTTTCTGTCTGTGGCGCCGGCATGAATTCGTCGCTCGACACGGATTGCGTCGGAATCGGCGATGGAAACGCAGAAGTTTCCGCGGGCAATAATTGTTTTAATTCTTCAGCGCTAAGAAATCCCATAAAGGCCTCCTTATGGCTATTGGTGGATGACCGGCGAAACGGTCACACGATAGGGCAGGTTCATTGCACCCGTCAAGGGGAGAATCGACAACAGGGAATAGGCAAAAGATGGGTAGCCCGTAGGATGCGGTGACCGAAGAGAACCGCATCAATTGCGTCACCACCCGACCATACGATCAGTAACCGCCTTCCCAACTCCACTCGCGTTAAACGCATGGGGTTAGTGCGACAGGCCGAATGAGCTGATGTCGCCGCCGGAAAAGAAAGTCCCGACGATGTTGCCTCGGGTGATCGGCAAATCCAGGTGCGACGGGTGCGTTTCATCGTGGTGAATCGTAATGCGCGCGGGGCGCGGGCGGCGCACGTGATTGCGCGCCAGGGCTTGTAGCGAATTCAGCGCCGGCTCGTCATCGGCGCCCTTGATGCGGATGGCGATACGCTCGCGGGCTTGGAATAGCCGGGCCGTCGGCACGATGGGAATTTTTAGCTCGTAAATCTTTTCCGGTTCGAGCGGCTCGCGTGCTTGATGCGCCTGAATCGGCTCCCAGACTTCGCTGTCGTCGCGCAGCTTGCGCTGCGAGGCGCGCAGCCAACCGCGCGTCAGCTCATGTTCCTTGCCGTCGCGATCGACGAGCAGCAATGTGACGAACAGCAAAGCGTCGGTGTCAGTGGTAGAAATGTAGAGCGTCAGCACGCTCGGACCGAGCACTTCGGTATTTTCCACCAGCAATGGCGTCGCATAAGTGAGCGCGCCGTGTTCGAAGTTGGATTCGTCGAAGGAATCGGAGCCTTCGGCGGGCCAGAGCTCGTGCTCGCTCAAGATTCCATCCTTGTGTAAATAGAACGTCGTCCAGCGCGCCTCGGGCGGCGGCCAATCGTTAAAATTTTTCCATTCGCCGGTGGGCGCAATGAAGCAGCGGATCGGCGGCTCGTCCATGACGCCCGTGTCGATGCCTTTGAGCCAATAATCGAACCAGCGCAGCGACTCGTCCTGATACTGATACACCGGACGGTCGAGATAAATTCCCGGGCCGATCACCATCTTTTTCGGTCCCTGCCAATTTTTCCACGCGGTGAACGCGCCGGGCAGATGCAGTCCGTAATTGCCCCAACAGGCGCCGAGATAAGCCGGAATCGTCGCTTTGGAATCTTGCGCGTTGCGCTCGTGCCAGAACGGCCCGTCGAACGGATGTAACACGAGGTCGACGATCAGCGCGTTGGTTCCCGCGTCGGGATTCTGCAACGCTTCGCGCAAGCCGGGCGTGGACATGATCTCTTCGTCGCGCATGGCCTGCGCGATGGCTTCTTTGTACGCCGCTTCGCCGTGTTTTTCTTTGTAGAGACTTCGATAATTGGGGCGATGCAGGCTGTTGCGCCAGTGGGTGATGAAACCGTGCGCCAAGATGCCGCCGTGGTAGCAGCGGTGGCGATAATCGTCAGTGCCAGCGAAGGGCGCGAAGATCGCTTTAAGCGGCTTGGGCCCGAGAGCGGCCACTGCTTTCGCAAGACGGGCGAAATACGAGACGCCGAACATGCCGACGCCGCCGTTGCTCCATGGCTGCGCGGCGAGCCAGTCGATCAGATCGCAGATATCACGCGTCTCGACCGGCCCCATGAGTTGATAGAATCCTTCCGAGCTGCCGCTGCCGCGCACGTTGAAAACCGCGTGGATGTAACCGCGGCGCGCGAAGAAAGTCGAGTCACCGCTCTCCATATAACCGCGCATCGGCGTGAAGCCGACGGGAAGCATGGGCGGGGATTGCAGATTCTTGTTGTACGCGTGGGCGCCGAGGATGACCGGAAATTTCTCGTCGGCTTTTGGCCGATAAATGTCGCCGTCCAGTTGCGTGCCGTCCGGCATGCGCACTTTGACATTCCGATCGACGACGACATCGTATTTCCGCTCCGACGTGGACCACGTGCGCGTGAACATAGCTTGCCCTTCCTTTCGAATGCCCCAAATACTCCACGATGCAAATAATGTCCAGCTCTCTCGTCCAAGTTATGTTAGTTGCTTGACGCTATGCTTCTGGCAATGCCAATATGAGCGACCGAGGAGGATGTATACGCTATGACAGTCACTGATCGGATAGAAATCAATCCGAAAGTATTATTGGGGAAACCCGTCATTCGAGGCACGCGAATTCCTGTTGAGTTGCTTCTTCGCAAGCTTAGCGAGGGCGCCAGGGAGGCTGACTTACTTGACGCCTATCCACGGCTGACGCGGGAGGACATCAAAGCAGCCATCGGATATGCAGCCGATACGTTGGCTCACGAGGAGACGGTGCTGTTGGAACCGGCTCGCAAACGCTCGAAACGATGAACGATGCGCATTCCGTGACTGTGCTCGCTAGGCAACTGAGATTGTGAAAATCATCGATTTACACTGCTATCCCAACACCGAGCCCTGGATTAAGTCGCAGGGGCCGTACGTCGAAGCGTTGGCTAAGTATTGGAACCGCAATTGGACGTGGAAGAGCGAAGCGGAAGTCATCGAGGAGTTCAAGCGAGCCGGCGTCGAGGCGTTGCTCGTTGCATTCGACATCGAATCCATCACGGGATCGCCGCCCTGTACGAATGAATACGTCGCCAAAATGCGCGACGCGAATCCCGGCGTGATTCGTCAGGCTTGGGGCGCTGTCGATCCGTTGAAGGGCGAGCGTGCCATCGAAGACGCCAAGAAGGCGATCAACGAGTTCCATCTACTCGGATTTCACTTTCATCCGATCATGGGTCATTTTTCCGTCGACGAGCGCAAACTTTACCCGCTTTGGGAAACTATTAACGAACTCAAAGTGCCGGTGATGATCGATGTCGGCACGACAGGCATGGGCGCCGGCATGCCCGGCGGTCTCGGTGCGGTAATTCGCCACGCTCATCCCGCGGCCATCGATCAGCTCGCTGCCGATTTTCCCAATCTAAGTATCGTTGCCGCTCATCCCGGATGGCCGTGGACGGACGAGATGATCGCGGTGGCGTTACACAAAGGCAATGTCTCGTGGGAGCTGTCGGGCTGGGCGCCCAAATATTTTCCCGATGCGATCAAGCGGGACATCAAAGGCCGGCTCAAGGACAAGATCATGTTCGGCAGCGACTACCCGAGTATTTCTTACGAGCGCATTTTCAAAGAGTGGAAAGAATTGGCTTATTCGGATGAGTTGATGGAAAAGATTTTTCATCAGAACGCCGAGCGAATTCTGGGCTTGTAGCGATTTCGTTTGAGATTTCAAATCGAGCAATGCCTACCTGGTTGCCGCGTGTTCCCGTACCGCGCTAATAAAAGCGCCGTAAAGGAGGAGCGGGACTGAAGACACCAATACCATAGCCGTCAAAATATCGCCGCTGGCGGTGATGAGCTTGGCGGCAATCAATGGCGCCACGACTCCCGACGTGTAGTGCAGCGACATGATGATGCCGGCGGCGGTTCCCGCGTTGCCAGCCGGAGCGGCTTCCTGCGCGAGAGCGACCACGAGCGCCGGCACGGAAGCTTTGAGGAGTCCAAAAACGAAAATTCCCGCGGCGATCGCGATGGAAGAATCAAGCCAGTAAAAAACTACGAAAGCTGCCAGCGCCGCCGGGAAAGCGCTCAGCATGATGACATTTCTGCGGCCTAGCTTGTCCGATAACGATCCCAGACAAAAAGATCCGAGCATGTTGGCGAAGCTCAACACGCCCATGATCCAGCCGGTTTCCTCAAGCGTCAACAACTTTGCCGTGCGCAGAGCGGTCGGCGTCCAGGCGGCGCAGCTCCAAAATACCGAGCCGCCGATAAATTCTGCGATAGCGAGAGTGACGATCGAGAAAGACAGCGCGGACTTAAAAGAGCCGGAACGCGCGACCACGCGCGTCGGATACGTATCGCGAATCCAATAAAGTTGCAGCAGCATGTCGGCGGCGGCGATCAGTCCGACGCTGATAAACGCGGCGCGCCAACCGAAGGCGGCGGCGACGCGACTCGCCAATACCGCGCCGATGGCGCCGCCGATGCCATAGGTCACCGAGACCAAGCTCGCGCCCAAGCCGCGCCGGTGCGGCAGCAGATCGGACATGATCGCGTAGAGTGACGGCGGCGTAAAACCGTAGCCGATGCCGGTCACGCCCAGGAAACAGAAAAACAAAATCCGATTGCCGCTAAAACCGGCGGCGCTGAATCCCAAGGCTAGAAGACTCAAGCCGGTGATGAGAACGGTTTTTCGACCGATCCTGTCGGCGAGCCGGCCGGCGATGCCGCTGGTCATGGCCGCGATAATCATCATCACGGAGAAAAGACTGCCCGCTGCAACTTCAGAGAGTGAAAAGGTCTGACGAATTTCGGGTAACGCGATCCCTAGCGTCGCGACCATCATCGACGGCATCAGGTTCGAGCAGGGAACGATGCAGAGAGTTGGAAGGTCCCGCTGGCCAAGGCCGGTTGAGTCAACGTTGCTTATGGATTGTCCTTATTTGAGAGGGATCATGACGTAGAGCCGCGGTTGGCCCCCGACGACGCGCGTGATATGGCCCCGGCCGGTCGTGTCGTCCGCAAGCATCACATCCCCTGGACCAAATCGTTTCACAGTGCCGTCGCCGGTTTCGATTTCGACTTGCCCCGACAGGGTGATGACGTACTGCCGCCGGGGCGCCGGATGATACGAGCTGAAGTGGCTGGCGGGAGCGCGGCGAAAGATAACTCCGGTTGCCTCACGAGTTGCACTCGCTTCGGTATCTCCCATGGGTTTGAAGTCCACTTCGAGTTCCTCGAAGTGGGACTCGTTGTCCGGTCCGGTGTAGATTCTTGTGATTTTCATGGGATTGGTTTGTAGGAGAATCGGCGGCGAAAAGCAAGGTACGGGAGGCAAGAGCAATAAGATTTAACCGCAAAGAACGCAAACGGCGCAAAGAATCGATCGTAGGGAACGGTCGCGACCGTTCCCTACATCGTTGTGCCATTTGTCGATCCTATCTCCGGCATGATACGCAGATTTGTAGGGTAGGTTGAGGAACGAAACCCACAGTTTTTATGCCCGAACTTCCCGACGTTACCATTTACATCGAGGCACTCGCCGAGCGCGTGCTCCATCAGCCGATTCAGAAAATCCGCATCGGCAGTCCGTTTGTCTTGCGATCCTTCGATCCGCCGATAAGCGCCGCCGAGTCGAAGAAGGTTCTCGCTGTTCGCCGGCTCGGTAAACGGATCGTTTTCGAACTGGAAGACGAACTTTTTCTCATCATTCATCTCATGATCGCCGGACGGTTTCATTGGAAGCCGAAGGGAGCGAAGATCGCCCGCAAATATGGACAGGCCGCGTTCGACTTTCCCAACGGAACGTTGCTCTTAACCGAAGCCGGAACTAAAAAGCGCGCGTCGATTCACTTGATCCGCGGTGAAACCGCCTTACGAGACCATGATCCCGGTGGTCTGGAAGTGCTCGACGCAAGCCTCGCTGAATTCCGCGAGCGCCTGGCGCGCGAAAATCACACGCTCAAACGCTCGCTCACCGATCCGCATCTTTTCAGCGGTATCGGCAACGCCTACTCCGATGAAATCCTTCATCGCGCGAAACTTTCTCCGATTCGGCTGACGCAGCAAATGACGGATGCAGAGATCGAACGCCTCTATCACGCAGTTCGTGAGTCGCTCACCGAATGGGTAGAGCAATTGCGCAAGGAACGAGGAGCCGGTTTCCCCGAGAAAGTCACCGCCTTTCGTCCCGACATGGCCGTGCACGGAAAGTATCGCAAGCCATGCCCCGTCTGCGGCTCGCCGGTGCAGCGCATCGTCCACGCCGAGAACGAAACCAACTACTGCGCAAAGTGCCAGACGGGCGGGAAGTTGCTCGCGGACAGAAGCTTATCAAGATTGCTCAAGGACGACTGGCCGCGGACGCTGGAGGAGTTGGAAGAAACTAAAAAAGATCGAGTTTAAGAGTTTCGGATGGTGCGCAAGCGCACCCTACCGCCGGGTTCAAGTTGTTTGAACGAGAATTGTAGGGTGCGCTTTCGCACCTCTTACTCCCCATAATTGGACATGTTGTCTTCGTCTGCCCATGCCCAATCGGTCGGATACACTCCGTCACGGACGTAGCGGTGAAACGTTGAGTATGGCCAGTCAGCTGCTCGCCGTGCGTAGCCGTGCTTAACGGGATTGTAGTGAATATAATCGATGTGATGTCGAAAATCGGTATCATCACGAATCGCGTGTTCCCAAAATCGCCGCTGCCAAATTGTTCCTTCGTGTCGTTTTTGCCTTGATTGGGTTATTGGCATTTTGCCGGACCTCTCAGCACACTGCCGTGTGACATGTTGTTTGATCAGCGACCAACGAAGGGAAAAGTTAGTGTCAGTCTCAGGTAATTTCCAAATCGTATGGAGATGGTCGGGAAGCAAGAGCCATGCGATGCTTTGAAATGGCAATAGGTTTCGCACGTCATATATCGCCTGACGTAATGCGGCTCGGTGAAGCTCCTGAGACAAGATGGGCCGGCGTTCGAACGTATTAACCGTAAAGAAGTATATGCCGCCGGGAACATAGTTGCGTCGATATTCGGACATGTTTTTTTTAGGTCAACCAGCCGGAGGAAGGGTTAATCACATAGATGTGCCAATTCTGGGATGGTGCGCAAGCGCACCCTACGGAACTGAACGAAGGCGAAGACCAGAACAGCAGAACACAGTGATACCCACAGTGCTGCCAAAGTTTGCCCTAACAAACTGCGAGGGATTACCATCATTGAGTTACTGTTATGTGGATCGGTGAAGCACGAAAGACAATTTATAGCGGTTTCCGTAGGGTGCGCCTGCGCACCGTCTGTGCTGGCATTCGGTCACAGCATCGGTACAAACCCGGACTGCGCCTTCACCCGTTCGATCCAACTTTGGATCTTTGGCAAACCATCGAGCTCGAACCCACCTTCGTGCGAGACGTGCGTGTAGGCGAAGAGTGCGATGTCGGCGATGCTGTAATCGTTAATGAAGAAGTCGTTTTTCGTCAGGTGGTCTTCCATAATTTTCAATGCGGCCCAGCCGCCGTCGCGTTTGGATGCGAGGAGCGCGGATTTTTCCGGTGAGTCGGGTTTGTGCTGGAGCCAGAAGCGGGAAGTGGCGATAAACGGTTCGTGGCTGTACTGCTCGAAGAACATCCATTGAAAAATCAGCGCGAATTTACGTCGGTCTTCGGGCAGAAATCTTGTTCCTTTTGCAAGATAAGCGAGGATGGCGTTGGATTCGGCGAGCACGAATCCGTTGTCGTCGAGGACGGGTGTGCGGCCGTTGGGATTGATCTTGAGGAATTCCGCCTTGCGGCTTTCGCCTTTTAAAATATCGACTTCGACGATCTCGCAGGGAATGCCGAGTTGAGCGAGGAGCAAACGAACTTTGTAAGAGTTACCCGAGTAGGCGACGTTGTAGAGTTTCATCTACCTAATGGTTCAAGCCGTTCAAACCGTAGGATTTCATCGTAGGGTTGGTTAAGGAGCGTCGCGACGAACCCACCGCTTACTGGCGCCGACTTTGAAAAGCTGATGGGTATCGCTGCGCTCAACCCATCCTACATTGACCCATCATGTTTCAGACGGCTTGAACGGCTTGAACTTTTTGAACCATTTGAACACTTTGCGTTCTCGCTCACACCTGGCTTTCGAGAATCTCCAATCCGTCCAGGCGGTCGACGAGATAGAGTTTGCCGTCGTCGGCGCGGAAGACGTCGTTGCTCTGGACCGCTTTCTGGTCTTTGCCCGGCTGTGGAACGTAGTAGCCGACTTCCTTCGGGGCGAACGGGTTGGAGAAGTCGAGGGCGCGCAGGCCGCCGGCAAACCAGGTGACGTAATGAACGTTGTCGTAGACTTGTTCCGCCGGCTGGTGCGCACCGAAGCGGCTCCCCGGTTTTGATTCGCCGTCGTACGGGACCATGTAATTTGCGATCGGCATGGGACGGGTCTCTTCGGTGATGTCGACCACCCAAAGAAACGCGTTGGGCGTCGGCATCAGCTTCTCACCGACTTCTTCGTCGGTGACGATCATGAAATCGCGGTCCATGATCTTATTATTGAATGGCAGCGTCGTATGCGTCGGGCAAGGGTAGGGCGGGCTCCAGTCGAGCATGCTGATCGTTTTCGGTTTGCTCATGTTCGAAATATCGACGATAGCGAAGCCGCCGTGCCAGTAACTGATATACAAACGGTCACCACGGCGGATCGGGTGATGACAGCGATGGTCCCAGCCATGCCATGTTGGCGTTTCGCCGCCGGCCTTCCATTGGCCCGGCATCCACCAGCGGCCGACCTCCTCCGGCTGTGCAGGATTTTTTAGATCGAGAATTAGCGCGATGTTGCCGACGTAACCTTCCATGTGCGGCGAAAGATAAGCATAGCGGCCGTCGAAGGTGAATCGATGGACGCCTTTCTCCGCTGCTTTAAAAAAGGCGATCTCGCGCGGCTTGGTGCGGTCCGAGATGTCGAATACTTTCAGTCCCGCTTGGGGTTCCTCCTTGGTCTTGTAGCGCTCGTAATTGATCAGCATGACATCGCCGCTCACGCGGACTTTGTGCGAATGAATTCCCTCCGGCACTTCGAGC
>Ga0184634_10000144_pt1 | contig 15801 bp, 11 predicted proteins | sample PLM31_200_b1_FD_133016 | JGI IMG/M metagenome (GOLD analysis project Ga0184634, IMG submission 133016) | Groundwater sediment microbial communities from an aquifer in East River, Colorado, USA - PLM3-1_200_b1 | ecosystem: Environmental > Terrestrial > Soil > Riparian zone | place: USA: East... | reverse complement strand
TACCCTGTCGAAGAGCTGGGAGGCCTCCTCTTCGCCTATCTCGGTCCCCGGCCGGCGCCGCTCTTGCCCCGCTGGGAGATCTTCGTGCGCCGGGATGCGCAGCGCGACATCGGCGCGGCGGTGATCCCCTGCAACTGGCTCCAGATCATGGAGAACTCGGTCGATCCGGTGCACGTAGAATGGCTGCATCAAAATTTTAGCGGCTACGTGCTCGACCGCCTGGGCCGGGAAGAGGAAAAGGGCCAGCGCTTGAAGCACGTGAAGATCGGTTTTGACGTCTTTGAGCATGGGATCATCAAGCGCCGCATCCTCGAGGGCGAGACCGAGGCGGACGAGGACTGGGTCGTGGGCCACCCGCTCATCTTTCCCAATATTCTCTTGAGCGGCAGCACCCGCCGTCCCACATTCCAGATCCGCGTGCCCGTGGACGACACCCACACGCTGCACTGGTGGTATACCTGTTATGTCCGCCCCGGCGAGACGATCCCGCAGGCGCGGATCCCCTTCTACGAGGTCCCGGTGCCGGCGCCCGACGGCCAGGGGCAGCCCCAGTGGTCGGTGCTCGACAACAACAGCGGCCAGGACATCGCCGCCTGGATCACCCAGGGGGAGATCGCCGACCGCTCGGGCGAAAACCTCGGCCTCTCTGATAAGGGGGTTATTCTCTACCGCAAGCTGCTGAATGAGCAGATCGCCAGGCTCGAGCATGGCGCGGATCCGCTGAATGTCTTCCGCGACCCGGCGAAAAACCAGTGCATCAAGCTCAGGCTCGAAGAGGCCAAGCTCGCCCGTAGCGTTCTTAAGCGCAGCAGTCGCCGCCAGGGAGGGGCGACGAAGTACAGCCCGGTGCTGAGCGCGGAAGAGGCGCCGGCAAAAGGCGAGGGGAAGTAGCGACCGGCATGGCGCCGAAGCTCAGGCTGGGCGTGGCCGGGTTGGGGGGCGCGGGTCGGTCAGTGGCCCAGGCGATTGCCAAGGTCAATGGATTTGTCTTTGCCGCCGGCGCCGATACCAGAAAAGAGGCGCGGGAGCACTATCGGGCCCAATACGGCATCCAGACCTTCGACAGCGTGGCCGAGATGTGTGCGAGGGGAGAGGTGGATGTGATCTATGTGGCCACGCCCAATCCCTTTCATGCCGAGCACGCCATCACGGCGGCGCAAAACCATAAGCACGTGATCGTCGAGAAGCCGATGGCGCTCACTCTCGACGAGTGCGACCGCATGATCGCCGCGGCGGAGAGGAATCACGCGCAGCTCATGGTGGCGCACACCCGGAGCTTCAACCCGCCGATCCGAAAAATGAGGGAGATTGTCGCGCGCGGTCATCTCGGCCGGGTCATCCAGATCCATACCTGGCGCTACGCGCCGTGGCTGGTGCGGCCCAGGCTTCCTGAGGAGCTGGAGACGAGATTGGGGGGCGGCGTCTGCTACCGCCAGGCGCCCCATCAGGTGGATATTGTCCGGCTCCTGGGAGGGGGTTTGGTCAAGAACGTAAGGGCGGTGGCCGGTCGGTGGGATCCTAAGAACCCTACGGAGGGGAACTACACGGCCTTTTTAGAGTTCGCCGACGGGACTGCCGCGACCATGGTCTACAATGGCTACGGCTACTTCGATGATGCCGAGTTGACTTCAGCGCCGACCAGCAGTGATGGACTGGGAGGAGGCCAGAGGCTCCGGCGGGCTATCCAAGAAGGGTTGCTGACAAAGGATTCGAGCCGCTCCGGATTGACCTTTCAGGTTGAGGGCAGAGGGGAGGCTACCGACAGCGCATCGCGCCAGCCTTTTTTTGGCCTCACCCTGGTGAGCTGCGAAAGGGGAGACCTGAGGCAGTCGCAGAGCGGGATCTTGGTCTATGGAGAGGATGGCGTCAGCGAAGTCCCCTGTCCCAGGTGGGAGGGACCCCTGACAGTGGAGCTGGAGGAGTTTCGCAGGGCCGTGGTTGAGGAGAGGGCTGTGCCCCACGACGGACGCTGGGGCAAGGCGACGCTGGAAGTTTGTCTGGCCATATTGCGATCCAGCCACGAGGGACGGGAGATCTCCCTTGCCCATCAGCTCCCGAGCCCCTACTGATAGCTCAAGGGTGCTGAACCATCACTTAGGCACTTAGGCGCGGACGCACTTCATATCCGACACGGAGGAGAGCTTCACGTCCGTCTTCGCCCAGTTGTCCCCGCCATCCTCGCTGGCGTAGAGGTCGCCGCTTCGGAGCGCGGCGTAGAGATGGTCCGGCTGGCTCTGGTCGATCACGATGGCCTCGGCGAAGTTCCGGCTGATCTCGGAGAGCTTGCCATCAAGGCGCTCCCACCTCTTCCCACCGTCTCTGGTCCTGACCATGAGCGACTCCGCGCCGGTGGGTCTGCGCCACTGGCCCGGCTGGCCGTTGGCCAGGGCCGAGTAGAGGACATCAGGATTCTTCGGGTGCATGGTCAACGGCACAGAATATTCCTGAGAGAAGTCCATGGCCGTCGGCCTCCAGCTCTCGCCCCCATCACTGCTCAGATAGAGGGCGCGGCCGCTCACGGACCCTTTTCTGCAATCGTGTCCGCCGGTGGCGATGAAGAGGCGGTTGGTGTCTCGGGGATCGATGACAATGGTATGCACGTCGGAATCGAGCCCTTGATTGAGGAGCCTCCAGCTCGCCCCTCCATCTGCGCTCTTGAGGATGAAACCCACTTGCAGGGCGATGTAGATCTTTTTGGCATCCTTCGGATCCACGGCGATGTCTCTGATGTGGGGTTCGACCGTCGACACGGGGTAATCCACCGATGCCACCCAGGGCACTTTCCAGACCGAGTCCAACCTGGTCCAGCTCTTACCGGCATCGCGGCTGATGAATAGATCGATGGGTTCCGCGCCCGCGTAGAGAGTGTCGGGATCATGGGGATCTACGGTGAGGCATCTTACTTTGCCGGGCCCGGGCTTGCCATAGCAGGGCTTCTTCCAGCTCTTGCCGAAATCTTCGCTCACCCAGACGCCGTCGCCCCTGGTCCCGGCGAAGACCAGATTGGGTCTGGAGGGGAGCACGGCGATCTTGGGAATGGCCCAGTCCTGAAGCGACTGGCTTTCGACCTTCCACTGCCTGCCGTTTTCGCTCTTGAGCGTCAGGATCCCTTCATCCGTAGCCACATACAGTAGAGTTGAAGAGGCCATCGCTTTTACCTCCTGGCGTGTTCGTTTTTCTCAAACTACCCCTGAGCTGACGATTTTGTCAAGCCCATGATATCAGTAGCCGGGAAGGGACCTGCCCGCATCGACCGGCAGCAAGGCGCCGGTGATGCACCTGGCCTCATCCGAGGCGAGGAAGAGCACGGCGGCCGCAATATCTTCTGGGGTGTGGAGCCTTTTCAAAGGGGCCTCCGCCTCAAGCAGCCTCACCTGCTCGGTCCTCCGAAGCATGTCGGAGGTGAGCGTCGGACCGAGCAGGATCGCATTGACCCTGATGTTCTGAGGGGCGTGATCCAGGGCCATGGCGCGGGTGAGAGAGCTCAAGGCCGCCTTGCTGGCCGAGCGCAAGGCCCGCCCCTTGACCCCTGATCCGGCAATGGAGGAGAGGTTCACGATCGCCCCGCCACCGTTGTGGGCCATGACGGGAATCGCGTAGCGCGAAAGCCAGATGACCCCCTTGAGATCGGCTGCCGTCTCCTCGTCAAAATCCTCCTCCGTGATCTCCATGATCGTCCCCACAACCCTGCGGGCGGCTCCGTAGTTGACCAGGACATCCAGCCTGCCAAACTCCTCCACCGTCCTCTTCACGGCGCTTTCCGAGTCGCTCTGCCGGGTTACGTCCCCTTCGATGAGGAGCCTCTTCCCGCCCACGGTCGCTGTGGCGCGGAGCGCCTCCTCTCCCTTTTCCAGCGAGCGGCAGCAGCCAGCGACGCTGGAGCCTTCGCGGGCCAAGGCAACGGCGATGGCCTTCCCGATCTCGGCGTCCATGCCGGTCACCAGGGAGACTCTGTTTTCGAATCTCATATCGACTCCATCTCCTCATCGCCTCCGATGCGGACGATCTCGTTTTTGGCCGGCCCCCTGATGATGTGCCTCGGCTCCTTTCCCTTGCGGACGTCCTCGATCGCGAGGAGGACCATCACCCGCATCGCCGTCAGGACCTTATCCAGCGTGCCCAGGTGCTCCTGGCGACGATCGACAACGGCTCCCTGCGACTCATTGACCATGTTGTCCTGGGCCAGGAAGCCCTTGACCGCGGTCCCCGGCGCATTCACCGGAATGCCCGAGATGGTGTCTACTCTCTCATAGTTCCGGAAGTAGTCATTCTCCGGACCGGGCTGCGTGACCTCATGTCTGGAGGGCCACGGGTAGAGCTTGCCGTCCTTGCCCCTGGGCGCAAATCCTACCTGAAAACGCATCGTGTGCGCGTCATCGATGGGCACGTACCATGACTGGAATTTCTGAACGCCGCTTTTTCTATTCAGACTCTCCTGGATCCTCATGAAGCCGGTCGGCATAAAAAAGTGGGCATAAACCACCTGGGTGACTCCTCGACTCACATCCGGCAGGACCGACTTCTGCCAGATCCCATAGTCAGTCTCCCTAAACTCTATCGTCGGCTTCGGTAGCTGCGCCAGCCGGTGTTTTACCTTGGACCACCCATCCATGTGCAGATAGGAAAAATGCACCGTGTCCACCGCGCCCTCGACGTTCTGAAGATAGTTGCTGTTGATCCGGTAACAGTCCGCCTTCCGGCCCCCGTCCTCCCGGACCAAGACCTCGTACCGGGGCAGGAGTGGCACGTTCTCTTTTGGTCCCAGGTAGGCAAAGATCAATCCCCCAAGCTCCTGGCACGGGTAGGAAGGGTGGCGGACTCTATCTGGGAACGGCTCGGGCTCCGCCGGCTGCTCCAGACACCTCCCCTCGACGTCATAGAGCCATCCATGAAAGGCACAGCGGATACCCCCGTCCTCTACCCGGCCATAGGCCAGTGAGGTCAGCCTGTGAGAGCAGTTAAGTCCTAAAAGCCCGGGCCGTCCACGGTCGTCCCGGAACAGCACCAGATCCTCTCCCATCACCTTGACCTGCCTGGGCTTGCCTCCGGCTTCTATCTCTTCGCTGAGCCCCACCGGCAGCCAGTAGCGCCTGAGCATCTCACCGCACGGCGTCCCTCGTCCCGTTCGGGTAAGAAGCTCGTTCTGTTCCTGAGTCAGCATGGTATTCTGCCTGGAAGCACGAAACTAAAAAAATCTAGCAGAACAGGGAAAAGGCTGTCAACCTAAATTGAGAGGGCGGCGGGGTGATTTGAAAACGATGCCTGGGTAAGGTAAAAAAGAAGCCTTTCCACCACGGAGAGAGGAGGGGTGTCTCATGGCACGCACAGGACCAGAGTTTTGGAGCATGGCGAGCGCCTATGACCGTTGGATCGAGTCCCAGGGGATACCGATCCACAAGGGTTATTACGTCCAGGATCTGAGGACCGTGGAGCTCGGCTGGTGGAAGGAGCGCGAGTGCGCCGCGGCCTTTTTGGTTTTAGCCGGACAGGAAGGGGTGAGTGAGGCCAGGGTGACCGAGATCCCGCCGGGTAAGACGCTTCCGCCTCTGAAGTTCGCTCTCGACGAGATCGTCTACGTCATGGAGGGACGCGGGCTCACCACGGTCTGGGGCGGAGAAGATAAGCCCCGGAAGAGCTTCGAGTGGCACAATCACAGCATGTTTTTGATCCCGCGCAACGCCACCCATCAGTTGGGCAACATGCAGGGAGATAGACCTGTCCGACTGCTGCACTACAACTACTTACCCCTTAGCATGTCCACGATCCCGGACCCGCAATTCTTCTTTAACAACCCTTACGTAGACTGGGATATCCTCTATGGCCGTGGGGATGACTTTTATTCCGTGGCCCAGCGCATGCGTCACAGCGAGGACTCTTCCGCCCTGTCGGGTGCTCAGAGGCGCTCTCAGCGCGATTTCTGGTACGGCAATTTTTTCCCCAAGCTGAGCAGTTGGGATAAATTGCAGGCCCAAACCGGGAGAGGCGCCGGGAGTCACGTGGTCCATCTGCGCTTTCCTCATTCCGCCATGTGCGCCCACATGTCGGTCTTCCCGGCGCAGAGCTACAAGAAGGCCCACCGGCATGGTCCAGGGGTCGTCATCGTGATCCCCGCCGGCCAGGGCTACTCCATCATGTGGCCGGAGGGCCGTGAGAAGGTCGTGATTCCATGGCAAGAGGCCAGCGTCTTTGTGCCGCCCAACCGATGGTTGCACCAGCACTTCAATACCGGGTCTACTCCCGCGAGGTATCTCGCCTTCCACTCCCCCAGGGGTCTCGTCGGTTACGCCGAAAGGGTCGAGGACATCGCCAAAGACCAAATCGAGTATGTCGATGAGGAAAAGTGGATCCGGCAGAAGTTCGAAGAAGAGATCGCCAAAAACGGCCTAAAGTCTCTCATGCCCGACGCGGCCTATACGACAAGAAACTTCGAGTGGGCATACGCCTCTTGAGAGCGCTGAAAAACTCTGTTTGCAGCCGTTCGGCTGAGCTCACGACGAAGCCTGGTCAAAAAGGTCCCAGATGCGAGGCGCGGATTGTTGAGTTGTCCGCGGCTGACCTGATTGCCTGTTACTTAAGATGGATCCTCAAGGTGCGTCGGCCACCCGTCTTTTTCTTTTCCAGCCGTAGAGAATTGCCGCTGGCGGTGGAAATCGAGCGTCGAGGAACCCGCTCAATGAGCCTGGCGAGACCATACGCGGCATCGAAAACCTGCTGGATCTCGACTTCCGATAGGCGAACTAAACCTCTAGAAGCCGAACGCCGGCGGCGGCGCCCATGACCAACTGCCAAGGCTCCCACGATCTCCAATTCAGCGGCTGCTTCTAGATCAAACTTCTTCGGCATCTCTCCATCCTCTCCTTTTTTTAACGGCGGCCAATAATTGCAACGCCGTTTTGAAGCCTAATATATACGTACTGTAGCCCTCTTTGGATCGACGCTTCAGTCGTTCAAAGCCCAGATTCTCGTAGAACTCCTGGGCCCGTGGCAACGACTCCAACCAAAGACAACCTTTCAAATTATGCTCCAAACTCCTCTCGGTAGCAACTGCTATCATGGATTCGCCCAAATACTTGATCCCCGCATTCTTATCGCGATCTGCCGGGTTCGTCGCCGAATATTCAATGATCAGCCATCGAACACCACGCAACAGCCTGCCGCGAACATCGAGGCGCATCAGGCAATGGAGGTCGCTTTCTACAGTGAGCGAATAGCACTCGAAACGTCGGGGATATTGAATCGCCTCAGCGAAAATTGCCATCCAGTCCCAGTTTCTGTCCTCTGCATCCGGAGTGTATATCCAACTGCGCCACTGCAAGATGTCTGAAAATATTGTGCGGCGCATACGGGCGGTCACTTTCAACCCTGTAGCGCGATCAGACACATTAAGAGTGACCGGTAACCTCATGGCCCTCTATCGCCTCGTCAAGAATTTAAGGGATAAGGTCGCCACTCTCAGAAATTCCTGAACGTCGTTGCGTTCAAGAACTACCTGCTCCACCATTCGCCTTTTTGCAGCTTCTTGGTGAAGTATTCCCATTCCAGATTGAAGCCTATAGGTCCCTTGTCGCGCCCCAATCGCTTCTCCTGCAGGGCAATATATCTCGAGGGTATGGCTTTGACCCTCCCGTAAGGCGCCGCCAGGGCGATCATCCGCGCCGTCCTCTCGAGATAGAGCATGGCGATCGTCGCATCCCGCAGGTTTCTCCCTACGGTCACGGCGCCATGTCCTCGGATGATGACCGCAGGGTTCTTTCCCATTTTCTTGTCTACCGCCTTAGCCTCTTCTTGAGTGCAGATCATGACCGGCGTGGGATAGACGGGAACGGGCCTGCGGAAGACAAAGGAATGGAGGTGGATGGGAACGATCTTCCGGTTGACTGCGGTAAGGCTGATGACGACCGGCGGATGGGCGTGGACGACGCTGTGGACCTCTTTCCTCGTCCGGTAAAGGGTCGTGTAGAGGACGATCTCTTTGGGGACTCCTTTGGCTCCGGACAAAATTCTGCCCTCGTAGTCGAAGACCATGATCTCCTTGGGGTTGTTTCGCTCCTCCACCTGGTGCCGGAGATGCTTGAGCAGAAACCCCTGGCCATCGGGCAATCTCACGCTCACGTGCCCCCAGATATCACCGATGTCCCACTCCAGTATCGATGAGGCGAGGATGAGCTCCTGCTTGAGCTGATCGATCTCGTTCAATTCTTATTTCCTCGAAAGCTGTTCCTCGCGGTTCACGCCTTGACCTCCATGTCCTGAAATAGGTGGCGCCATCTCTCCAGGGTCCTGGCGCGCAGCTCCCGGCTACATCTGTTGACCGGCGGAAAATCCTTCATCCAGCGGTAAGGCCGGCAGCCGTTCAGGACCAGTTTTGCCGTGGTCAGCTTTCCTTTCTTTCTCTTTTCCGGAGGCAGTCCGGGATCGAGGGAATGGGTGGGACAATCTGGGATGACCTCTACCCCGCTCTCCGGATCGCACCTGGTCCCGACGGCCCAGAGCACCTGGCCGGGATCGCGGATGTCGATGTCCTCCTCGACGATGATGACGATGCGGGCCGAGGTCATCCTCACTGCGGCTGAACCGACCCTGGCGGCCTGTTCTGCGTCTCGCTGGTGGATCTTGATCACGGCCACGCCCGGGATCGAGACCGTGCAATCGTCGAGCACGTCGGCAATGCCCTGGGCGAGGAGCTTCTGCTTGAGCCCTCTTTTCTTTACCGGCAGGGCGAAGCTGTAACCCCAGGGTCCCTTCGGCATGAGCGGGGGGCTGCCCAGGAGGATGGGCTCATGGCGGTGGTAAATAGCCTTGACCCGGATCACCGGCTCAGGCCTCGTCCCGGAGGCGTAGTAGCCGGTGAACTCACCAAAGGGGCCCTCAAGTCGCATCTCCGTCGCAGGAGGTGGAATCTCACCGACCAGGACCGCCTCGGAGTGGGCCGGGATGGGCAGGCCGGTGTATTCCTCTACCATCACCTCCACGGGACCACCGTTGAGATAGCCGGCCACGTCGTATTCACTCACGCCCCAGGCGAAGCCAAAGCCGCCTGATGAGGCGAGAAACAATCCCGGCTCGGGGCCAAGCGAGATCGCCACCGGGCAACTGAGCCCTTTTTCCCAATACTTTTTCTCGATCGCAAATCCCTGGTGTTGCTCCGATATAAAGATCCCGGCAGTCTGCTGGTCATGGACCATTACCCGGTAAGTTCCAACATTGACCCAGCCACCGTGGGGCTCTCTTTGGATGACACAGCAACCGGTGCCGATGTACTTCCCGCCGTCGGATTCATGCCAGAGCGGAGCCGGGATCTTATGAAGATCCACCCGGTCGCCCCGAAGCACGTTTTCCGTGATGGGTCCGGAGCTGACCGTCCGGGGAGAAACCGGTCTGTAGTCGGCCATCTTTTTCTCGAATGCCTGGATCGCCTCCGCTTCGGTCAAGTCCAGGGGCAGGTCCATAGCGAGCAGGCACCTCTTCCTGGTCGCGAAGAGATTGGTCGCGAGCCGAAAGGTTTTCGGATAGTCCTTGATATTCTCGAAGAGGAGGGCCGGGCCGCCGGCATCCCACATGAGCTCGGTGAGTGCTCCCATCTCCAGCTTCCAGTCCGCTCCAGTGACACGCTGGAGCTCTCTCTGGCGCTCCAGCAGATGAACAAAATCACGCAGGCCCTTGAATGGCATACGGGTCCTTAGATCGGCGCGTGCCGCCGGGAGGACTAGCGTCTTCTCAGGAGATCCCTCATTTGCTGTGTCAACTTCGTCCTCATCATAGCCGTAAACTCCCAGTCGTAGGTATCAAAGTAGCGCACACCAGGTTGGGGGACTTCCCAGGAGACCGCATAAGACTCGTCGATATCTTTCCGTGCGGTGGGCTTTTGCCGCGCCCGGCCTAAGAGCTCAACCCCCTCTTTTGAGGCTATCCAATTCACCAAGAGACGTGCGGCGTTGGGGTGGGGGGCCTGGTTGATCAGGGCCACCAGCCCATTGCCGGCGGTAATGGTGAGCGGGATGTCCTTCGGCGCAACCATATCCACGGGGAGCCCCTCTCGCTTCATCTGGGTGGCAAACTCCGTCGGTACGCTGAGAGAGACCGGATAAGAGCCCCGGCCGAGCCAGTCCGCTATCTGTCGCTTGTCCCGGCTGATGGCCGGTTTCTGATCCACATAGAGTTTTTTCACGAACTCCTCACCCAACTGCACGCTGAAGCTGGCCGCCTCAAGCTCCCCCGGTCCGGAAACGGTCGGGTCCATGACAGAGATTTTCCCCTTCCACTTGGGATTGAGCAGCTCCTTGATGGAGTGAAAGTCCTCCGGCTTCACATAGCGGGTGTGGAAGAAGATTAAGCCGCTAAAAATATAATTGTAGAGACGCAGGATATACCTTCCCTCCGGGTCCATAAACCAGAGCCGGCCGGTTTTCCACCTCGAGGCATCCAGGACCTCCGGCAAGACCAGGGCCGGGAGAAGGGGGTCGAGGAACCTCTGGTTGAAATAGTCAAACATGTTGCTCATACCGGCCATCACGGCATCTACGGTGTAAACTCCTCCGCGGCGCTCCATGCTTAACCTGGCGAAGTTATCACCGCCACGGCCGCTCAGGTAATCTAAGGAGACGCCGAAGCGCGCCTTAAAGGCGGCTGGGAGCTCGCGTCGAAGGACCGGGTCGGCCGAACCCATGACGACGACTCTGCCCTCTTTTCTTGCGCCGCTGAGGATTTCTTCCCACTGCGTCTCCCAACTCTTCTGCTGGGCCAGGGCCAGCAGCGGAAAACAGAAAATCGACCAACACAGTGCGATGGCCTTCATCCATATCCCCCCGGTCAAGACTGAGTCGCATGGCTTCTCGAATCGCACATCCGGTAACGTCATGTGAGTTTGACTCCCCAACCTTCTTATATCTTGACTGTGGGGTTGTCAAAAGCCTAGACTCTCGCCGTTGTTTTAGGGAAGGAAATTCGTCTTGGTCAGGCGGGAAATGCTCTGGCACGGGAAATGGGTTGAGGTTCTGAAGGGCTTCCATCCCCTCTGGCTTCTCATCTTGCCTGTGGTCTTGATCGTCTTAGGACTGCTCTCCACCGTCCTGTGGCTGAGCTTCCTTGAAGGGTTGCCTGGAACTCCGGACGCGCGCCTGACCCTGCAAAACTATATCAAGCTCTACGCGGATCCCTTCATCATCACCGCGCTCACCAACACCGTTGTCTTTTCCGCCGTGACGGTCGTGGTGAGCCTATTTTTCGGGATCGCCATCGCCTGGCTCGTCGAAAGGACCGATCTCCCCGGAAAACCGGTCGTCTACGCGGTCATGAGTTTAAGCCTCCTCCTGCCCGGGTTCTTTGTGGCCATGGGCTGGCTCTTCCTGCTGCACCCGCGCATCGGCATGGTCAACCGTTGGCTCATGGGCCTGACCGGCCTCGCCGAGGCCCCGTTCAATATCACCAGTGTCGTTGGGATGGGTTGGGTCCAGGGCCTAAGCCTGGCATCGCTCGCCTTTATTCTGACCTCGACGAGCTTTCGCTCCATGGACCCGGCCCTGGAAGAGGCGGCCACGATCCATGGGGCGAGCTTCGGCCAGATGATGCGTCGGGTCTTTGTGCCGTTAATGGCCCCTGGAATTCTGGCTAGTGCTCTCTATATCTTCACCATCGCCATCGGCTCCTTTGACACACCTGCAATCCTGGGGATGAGCCAGCGCATCTATACCTTCAGCACCTTTGTTTACGTCCAGACTGTGACCGGCGACTCCTTGCCCGATTACGGCCCCACCGCAGCCATGGCGAGCCTCATGGTCGTCGTCGCGCTTTTCCTCTCGGCCTGGTACGGCGGCATCATCAGGAAGGCCCATCGATACCAGGTGGTGACCGGCAAAGGGTATCGCCCCTGCCCACACGAGCTCGGCCGGTGGATGGCGCCGGCCTGGATCTTCATAGGGGGTTATCTGCTCCTAAGTCATGGACTGCCCCTCCTGCTCCTGGCCTGGGCAGCCGGCCTGCCTTTCTTTCAGCCCCCCTCGCTGCCGGCATGGGCGAGCCTTTCGCCGCAAAACTTCCGCAATCTCCCCCTGAGTCTTCTTGCTCGAGGCGCCGCCAACACGGGAATATTGATGGTGACGGTCCCGACATTAGCCCTCCTGCTGAGTTGCGGCTTTTCCTGGATGGTCGTTCGCTCGCGCACGCGTTTTCGTGCCCTGCTGGACTTCTTCGCCTTTCTTCCGCACGCGGTGCCGGGAGTTATCTTTGGTGTCGGCGCTCTGTTCGTGGCCCTCTTTGTCGTTAGAGGGCTACCGCTCTATGGCTCGCTGACACTGCTGGCGATGGTTTATGTGGTGGATCGTTTGAGCTTCGGGACCCGCATCCTCAACTCCGCCCTGATTCAGATCCACCATGAGCTGGAGGAGGCGGCCACGATCTGCGGGGCCAGCCGCCTCAGGGCCGCTCGCAGCATCCTGGCGCCGCTGGTCTGGCCGGCCTTGCTCAACGCTTGGCTGTGGATGGCCCTGATCACTTATCGCGAGCTCACCGTCGCTACGATCCTCTTCACCCCCAACAACATCACCTTGCCGGTTGTGGTTTGGAATATCTGGATGAGCGGCAATTACGGCGTTGCCTCTGCTATTACCCTGGTGCTGCTCGCCTGTTTGATCCCTTTGGTCCTGGCCTATTATTTCCTGGGAGGGCGTCAGACCTCCGACACGCGTTACGCCAACCCTGAGGTCAAAAGATTGCCCCATTGACTGGGATTTTCCCGGAAAGCTATAGTGGTGCTCCTCATTCCACCTCAGCGGAGGGATCCATGAGAGCTCAACCAGAAAAGTCGTTGGTCTTTACTCTAGCCCTGCTCCTGTTGTCGGCCCCTGGATGGCCGGCTCCGCCTCTCAGAATTGCCGCCGTCTCTGCGGGCAAGGGCGAGCACTCCGCGGAGGTCGTCCGCCTCATCGCCGCGGCCAAGGAAAAAGGGGAGAAGGAGCTCAACCTCTCCTGGAGCGAAGAGTCCTTTAGCGGGGCCGAGGGGGCCAGGATGTTCCAGGCCCTGTTCCATGAGAGGTACGGGATGAATATCAGGGTGAACTTCACGCCCGGTCCTTCCATGACCCAGATGGCAGGCAAGATCACTCAGGAAGTGGCTGCCGGCTACAAGGCCTCAAGCGACCTCCTGCTGGGGACCGAATCCCACTACGGGGATCTATGGAAGCGCAACGTATTGGAGGAATACGACTACACGAGGCTCTCTGCGCGCATCAGAAAAGGATTGGCGGATCCGCACGGGGTTCAGATCGGAGGGATCATCTCCGGCGTCCTTTACCACACCGGATTGGTGGCGCCGGCCGAAGTGCCCAAAAGACTCGAAGATGTCCTGAGTCCCAAGTGGAAGGGGAAGATCGCTTCGACCGTGAACGCCGGGATCTTCGACCGGGTCGCAGCCCGTCCGGAGTGGGGGCCGGAGAAGATGAAGGCCTATGTCAGGAAGCTCTCTGCCCATGTGGGCGGGCTCATACGCTGCGGTGAGGTCTCACGCATTATCAGCGGAGAGTTCAGTATGTTGGTGCTGGGCTGTGGCAGCCTCTTCGCCCATCAGGCACAATCCAAGGGGGCGCCGCTGGGACATGCCATCCTTGAGGATAGCACCACCATCGGCTTCTTTTATCTGGGGGTGCCCCGAACCTCCGCCAATCCCCATCTGGCCAAGCTCTTTATCAACCTCGTGATGAGCGCAGAGGGCCAGAGGATCGCCTACAAGACTTACTTCACGGATCACCCCGATTTGCCCGGCTCGCAGTCTGCGGCCGAACTCAAGGACCTCATGGTCCGGGGTAAGGAACCCCTCAGGGTTGACGCCCGGTTTGTCGTCAGCAACCCGGAGTTGCGCCACCTATCCGTGGAGCTGAGAAAGATACTTCAGGAAATGCCGAAGGGCTAAATTTGATGATCCAGATTGAAAAGCTGAGCAAGGCATTCGAGGAAATGCCCGGTGGTTCGCAGCGGCGAACTATAGAAGAATGAAATTTCACCCTGACTCACATTTCCGGTTCATCGGCCGTCCTTTACCCCGCGCCGAAGGGTCGGATAAGGTTATCGGAAAATGTCTCTTTGCGGCCGACCTGGTCAGGCCAGGGACGCTAGTCGGCAAGGTCCTGCGCAGCCCGCTCCCCCATGCCCGCATCCTCAACATAGACTCCAGCAGGGCTAAGAGACTCCCAGGAGTAAAGGCCGTAATCAGCGGGCAGGATGTGAGTCCCCGTCGGGTAGGCAAAGGTTTGAAGGATATTCCGGTCCTGGCGCGTGATAAGGTCCTCTTCATCGGCGACAAGGTAGCAGCCGTAGCCGCCATCGATGAAGAGATCGCCCAGGAGGCCCTGAGCCTGATCGAGGTCGAGTATGAAGAGCTGCCGGCGGTCTTCGATCCCCTCGAGGCGATCAAGCCAGGCGCGCCTCTGCTCCATCCCGATTACCCTTCTTATGAAATGGCAGACCCGAAGGCTAAAGCGGTCGGGCTGCACAATGTTCAAAGTGTCATCCGCGCCAGCAAGGGGGATGTCCGGCAGGGCTTTGCCCAGGCCGATGAGGTCTTCGAGCACACGTTTCGCACCCAATGGGTGCACCAGGGCTATATCGAGCCGACCGCCTGCCTGGTCGAGATCGACGGCGCCGGCGCGATCCATGTGTGGGCCACGGAGCAGTCTCCCTTCAATATAAGGGATGAGCTCGCCGACTATCTGGAAATGGCCAAGGAGCGCATGGTCTTTCACCCGGTCACCGTGGGAGGCTCCTTTGGCGGGAAGGATCACCTCCACGATATCCCTTTGGCCTATTATCTGGCCCGCATCTCAGGCCGTCCGGTCAAGATCGTCAGGAGCTATACCGAGGAGCTCATGGCCGGAAGCCCGCGCCATCCGGCGGTGATCTTGCTGAAGAGCGGGGTCAAGAGAGATGGCGTTCTTACCGCCCGCGAGGCGCGCGTCATCTATAACGGTGGCGCCTACGGCTCGTTCAAGCCCACGCCGCGGGCCCACATGAACGGCGGCTTGACCCAGGGTGGGGCCTACCGCATTGCCCACACCAAGATCGAGAGTCTCTGCGTCTATACCAATCAGGTCCCGGGAGGTTACATGCGCGCCTCCGGAGAACTCCAGACCGTCTTTGCCGTGGAGACCCATATGGACATGATCGCCGCCGGGTTGGGGATGGACCCCTTCGATTTCAGGATGCGCAACGCCATGGCGGAAGGGGACAGCAGCTATTCTGGATTTACCTACCGGGACGTTAAGTGCCGCGAGGTGCTGACTGCGGCGGAAAGATGCTGGAAGAGACCGAAGCCCAGGCCGCGCAGAAAAGGAAACCTGATCGGCCGGGGGATCGCCCTGGCCTGCCGCCACATCGGTTACGGCGAGGCCGGGGCGGAGTTGCTCCTCCAGGCCGATGGCAGCGTCCGTTTGATCACCGGGATTGTGGACCAGGGATGCGGGGTGCACACGATCCAGCAGCAGATCGTGGGGGAGGTTCTGGGCCTTGAGCCGGAGCGGGTGAAGGTCGAGGTCGGTGACACAAACCGGGCCGCATTTCATGACGGCATCAAAGGGCAGGGGGCGACGCACACGATCGGCCAGGCCGTCGCCCGCGCCACCCGGGCCTTGATCGAAACTCTGCGGGCACGGGCCGCGGTTGACTGGGGTGTCGATCCAGCCCAGGTGGTCTGGCGCGATGGAGCAGCTCATCTTCAAGGCACAGGGAAAAGGCTCGACCTGAGGCAACTGGCCCAACTGGTCCCGGGAGAGCCGGGTCGAGGCTATGCCTACTACAAGGCCACTGAGAGGCCGG
>Ga0184634_10000143_pt1 | contig 15832 bp, 10 predicted proteins | sample PLM31_200_b1_FD_133016 | JGI IMG/M metagenome (GOLD analysis project Ga0184634, IMG submission 133016) | Groundwater sediment microbial communities from an aquifer in East River, Colorado, USA - PLM3-1_200_b1 | ecosystem: Environmental > Terrestrial > Soil > Riparian zone | place: USA: East... | reverse complement strand
GCTCGACGTACACCGCGGCATTGTAAAAAGCCACGATGAGCGGGGCCGCGACGAGCGCAAAGGCAAGCAGCAGCAGGCTCAGGAACGATCTTGGGTAATAGCGCCGGGGGAAATCGAGCCCGATTTTCATCGCCGGTATAATGCCCCAGTTCCCGTTCTCGTGACTGTTGCGTTCCGTTTCGACTTCCAATGGCCCCCGTCCCGCGCATCTCCATCATCGCGGCGGTGGCGCGCAATCGGGCAATCGGGCGCGAAAACCAGATGCCCTGGCGATTGCCGGAGGATCTGAAGCGTTTCCGGCGGCTGACGCTGGGCCACGCCGTCGTGATGGGCCGACGAACGTTCGAGTCGATCGGAAAGCCCTTGCCGGGGCGAGACAATATCGTCGTCACGCGCTCGCGCGAATGGAGTCATCCGGGCTGCCGCGCGGCCGATTCGATCGAAGCCGCGCTCGCCTCGGCTCAAGCGTCGCAGGAAGTGTTCGTAATCGGGGGCGCCGAGATCTACCTGCTCGCTCTGCCCCGGGCCGCCCGCCTCTATCTCACCGAGATCGAACGCGACTTCGACGGCGACGCGTTCTTCCCCGATTTCGACCGCTCCCGATGGCGCGAAGTCTCGCGCGAGTCGCGCGTTCTTGGAGGCCCGGAGGGCTTTGCCTACCACTTCGTCGTATACGAACCCCGCGCTTGACTTCGCGCGCCGCGATCTTTTTTTGAGGCGAGTCCCCGTTGCCGTTGTAAGGAAATCCCTTACAGGTCCGTCCCTAGATAGCATATGGAGGCTCAACTCGTTATGATGAATTCTATTCTGCTCACGCGCGCACCTCCCTCCCTGGTGCCTTTTTGAGCAGAAGACCCCGGCGCTCGCCGGGGTTTTTTTTCGACGCGTCAAAGCCGCTCTCAGCGCTTATGTCGCCGCCGACGGGATTGCCGTTTCGTTCGTCAGCTTCGCGAGCTCGGCCTTGAGCGGTTGCGAATAGAAAGGGCGGGCCCCTGCGCCCGCCCTTTGCGCCTCACCCGGTTTTCAGATCACGCGGATCTCGGGAAGCGGAAAGCCGTTGAAGTTGCTCGCGTAGGCCGTGGTGTAGGCGCCGGCGTTCTTGAGATAGATGTAGTCGCCTTCCTGCAGGTCCGAAGGCAGCGGTTCGTCGCGCATCACCACGTCGATCGAGTCGCAGGTCGGGCCGGCGACGTTCCAGGGGATGTCGGGCCCGGAGCGGTCGGTGCGGACTTTGTATTTCAGGCCTTCGGCGGTCTCGATGATCCCGCCGAAAAGCCCCGCATCCAGATGCATCCAGCGCTTGCCCGCGCGGGTCGCCGTTCCCATGATGCGGCAGACAAAATAACCGGCGTCCGAAACCAGAAACCTTCCCGGCTCCGCGATCACCTTTACCGCGGTCGGGAACGCCTCGAGCGCCCGGTTGACCACCTCGCCGATCACCTCGATCGCGGGGATCGGCTTCACGTGCCGCACGGGGTAGCCGCCGCCGATGTTCAGCAACCGGGGGTTGAGACCCGCCTTCGCCATCTGGTCGAAGACCGCACGTGATTTTTCGATGCCGACGCGCCAGTTTTCCGGGTTGCGGCACTGCGAGCCGACGTGGAAAGCCACCCCCGCCAGGTCGGCCTTGAGCCGGGCCGCGGTCAGAATGATTTCACGCGCCTCGCCGGCGTGCGCGCCGAACTTCCCGGCGAGCGGCCAGTCGCTGCCGATATTCGGGGTATCGATGCGCAGGTACATCCTGGCATCGCTCTTGATCGAGTGGACCTTCTTCAGCTCCTCGACCGAGTCGATCACGAACCATTCGACGCCCTGCGCCGCCGCGCGAACGATGAAATCCCGCGACTTGGTCGGATTCGAGTAGAAGACATCGGCCGCCGGCACGCCGAGCGAGACGAGGAGGTCGAGCTCGGCGATCGAGGCGATCTCGAACCCGGCGCCTTCCTCGAGCAGCGTCTCGAGGACGCGGGGGTCGGGGTTGGCCTTGACCGCGTAGTGCGGCCGCACGCGCGGCATCGCAGCGGTGAAGCGCCGCGTCTTCTCGCGGACGATGGTGGAATCGATCAGGAGGAACGGCTTGTCGTAGCCGTCTTTGACTGCCGCGTGGACTTTCTCGAAGTCCAGGCTCGACTCGGGGTGCGAGTCGAAGAGGTGGGTCTGCTCGAACGCCTGCTGTCGGATGGACTTGATGGTCTTTCTTGCTACGCCTGCGCGCATCTGCATCGTCTGGGTCTCCGGGACGAACCTAGGTTACGGGAATATCGAGAGCGAAAAAGTCCTGCGAGCCGTAGTGCTCTCTCTTGCTTGTCATGATGACCTCCTTTGCGTTGGTTCCCTGTTCAAATTCGTTCTCCAAAAGCATCGGGCCCGGGTTTGACCGTCCGCATTGCAGACAACCGAACCGGAGCCCGTATGGACGCGATTATAGGGATTGCGTTTTCGAAATCAAGCGAAATTTTTGGCATTTTGCGCAACTCCCCTGCCCGGCGGTTAGGGTCGTTGCCGGGCTTCGACCACAACCTATAGTAGGCGGGACTTTTGCAGAACGCAAGGGGGAGTGGAACGACAGGGGGAGTGGAACGACAGGGGGAGTGGAACGACAGGGGGAGTGGAACGACCGCCGGGCCCGGTCGGGGCGGGGTGCGAACGATCCGCCGCGCCAGGGTCCCGCCGGAGCCGCTCGATCCTTACCTCCTGAAGCCCTGCGTCGGTTCGGTTTTCCTCGTCGAAGAGCTGACGGAACCGGCGGGGATTGCGGGCTCGAGCGTCAAATTCGCTCCGAAGGGCAGCTCCAGCGTGAAGGGAAGCCCCCATCCCCGGTCCGATCGGGATGTCCCAGCGCAAGCCTTCAAGGCTGCTCGCCGGTCGAACTGCGCTGCTTAAGTAGTTGTCATAGCTCGGCCGGGTCGGCCTCTTCCCGGGAACCACCGCCTAAAACGAACGACCTGCCCGTGACCAAGAGTGATTACAAAGATGGTCCGGCTAGGAGCAGCGCTCCCTACACACTCCGTATGTGCAGACAAGCACGCAATCTGGGCTCTTGCGACTTTGAATGAAAATGAGCGAATCCGTAGCGACCAAGGTGCTGCTGTCGGCCCCTTTGCATCGCGTCGCCGGTTCGCACGTCTTGTCCGCTTGAGGGTCGCAAATGCGGCATGTGGCAACTTCTTGCTTTGTCTGGGGGTCTAGCAACATGATCCTCTGATCCCCGCGCTCTGGCTTAAACTGATAACGCAGCGTAACCTCGACGCACTGCGGCGTTGAGCACTCCCTTAGAGTGCCGCCGCCACCTTTTCCACCTGGCACCTGATCACAAGCCGCGAGCGTGACGGCAGCGGAAACAAGAAAAGAGCAGCGCACGGCATTCGCGAAACGGGTTCGATTCATTCGATTCTCCTTTGCAAAAGTGATTCGCAACGAGAGCAGCTCCTCGCCCGCTCTCCCCAACACACAGACTTCCTCCACTCAGAAACCGAACCGCGCACGGACTAGAACCAGGCGCACCGGCTGAAACAGCGGGACCCGCGGAGTCCCCACGAAGTCTGTGTCCTGATACTGGAATCGCCGATCGAACAGGTTGAAAACGTCTAGGGTTACGCTTCCCGTTCGTCTCGGAAATCGAACGCCCGTCGAGACGTCCGCAAGCCAGAAATCAGTTTCCCCTCGACTTTCCGCGCCACCCGTGCCTGCGAATCGCAGCTTCTGCGAGACGTAGCTTGTACGCAATGTGGCGAAAAAGCCGCTCGCGTGATGATAGGTGAACGACATGGGAGCGTAGTGAGTCACGACTTGCACTGGAATTTGACCACCCAACGCGGGCTCGCGGTCGCGGCGTTCGTAGAAATAGTCCACGCCGCCCGTGAGATTTGGCCCGGCGAGCCAGTTTACGTATGTGCGATGCAGTTGCTCGTCCCAGTTTTCATAGCGAGCCAGTTTGTCACCAGCGCCCAGAATAGGCGTTTCCAAGTCGCGCCGGCTCAGCTCCACCCCGCCGAAGAACGTACGCGAGAAGCGTTGGTCGATCCCGACGCCGATACGTTGTGAGTGCACTTGGTCAATATCGTCGAAGAGCTGGTTGAACCCGGCTACTTGCGTGGGCTCGAGCGTCTGGTTCGCAACGTTCAGCCGCTTGACCGATCTAAACGCCGCGGCCCGCAGCGTGGTCCCGGTGCCGATCGGAACCACGAGCCCGAATTTTGGGCTGAATCGTCGTTGGCTGTATCGCACCTTGTCCGAAAAATCGTCGAACGCCAGCCCGGTGGTGATCGTCGCTCTCGTCAGGACTCGCCATAGGCCGTAGACGTATGCATTACCGTGGCGGGAAAGCGATCCAATAGACTCTTCGTCGGGCGGGTCAGGTGGAAACGGCTCAAACGTAAAGATGGTTGAGAGCGATGTTTGATCACGGTGGCGCACCAGACCACCGCCGGCGACGACGTCAAGTCCCCGACCTCCGCCCAGGTACTGGATCTCGCCGATTTGGGAGCGAACTTGGACATCGTCAGCCACGTCCACGCTCAAGCCAGGAAACAGCAATTTCGCCCTAAGTCTCCCCGACCGCTCCAGCGCGACGAACGAAGCAAGCCAAGTCGAATGAGGAGACAACGAGTGGCGAAAGCCGACTCTCAAGCTGTCCGCTTCTGTGCGCTGGCGCTCGTTCAGAGAAAACGCTTCGGGATCGAATTGAAGTCGCACGTCGCCGTTCTCCAAACGGCTCGTGCGCGCCTCCGCCTGCCAGCTCGTCTGAAAGCTCAAGTCCTCCTGATAGAAAAAGCTGTAAATCCTCTGACGCAAGTCGGCATTCGGCCGAAACCCATTCGTCTCGTAGTAGAACTGCCCAACCTGCACGGTACTAGACTCGCTACGGCTCGCGTAAAGCGCCTCGTCGCCGACGGTTCCTTGGCCACCGACCACCGCGCCGAGAGAGAACAGATGTCCATCGCGGACAAGCAAAGGATTGAACTCGTGGAACGAGGGGGTGATCGGTCCGGCACCTTCCAGAATCGGGATCTTCGCCTCTCCAAGGCGCGGCGCGAGCACGGCAGCGCTGGCGGGCTGCAGCAACTGCGACTGCAGCAGCTCGCTCACGCGCGCGCTCTCGAAGCGAGGCAATGATGCATAGGCGTCGGCAAGGAATCGGTGCGCAGAAAAGCTGTGCGGATCGGAATCGAGCGCGCTCATCGCCTCCGTCACCGCGAGCTGATCGAACCCGAGATCGGAGTAGATCCGCGCCTGGCTCGCCGAGCGCGCCGCCTGGTCCTGATCGAGGAGCAGGCGGGAGCGGTACACGGCGCGGTTGTCGTTGCGGGCGATCGATTCCTGCAGCTCCTGCAGCGCTTCGCCGGGGCGGTTGAGCGCCTGCAACCGAATCGCGTTGTAGAACCACGGCGTCGGGTCGCGCGGATCGAGGTCCTTGGCGATGCCGAGCTGCGCGTCCGCCAACTCATCGCGAAGCTCGTCGGAATACGCCTTGCCTAGATAACTTCGCAGCAGCGAGTTGCCCGGATCGAGCAGCACCGCGAGCTCCAGCTCGCGCCGCCCCTCCGCCAGCTTGCCCGTGCGGATAAGGGCCAGGCCATTGCCTAGACGCACCAGGGGATCGCCCTGGGAGTAGGAGGCGGCCTTGGCGAATGACTGCTGCGCCTGCTCGATTTCTCCCTGCACGAGCAGCACGAAGCCCAGAATGGTGTGGCCGCGACCGAATCCCGGACTCAGTTTCAGCGCACGCTCCGCCGCCTCGCGTGCCCGGCCGACCTCGCCGGTGGAAAGCTCCAGTTCGGACAGGCGCGCCCAGGCGATCGCGTTCTCGGGCTCGACCTCCGTAGCCGACCGCGCGCTTTGCAGCGCTTCCTCCAGCTTGAATTCGGACTGCCGGACAAAGGACTGGGCGAGCAGCGCGGCGGCTGTGCGCCCCGCACGAACGGCCGCCTCGGCGCGCGCGGCCGCCTGGCCGCGGTCGCCGGAGATCAGTTGCATGATCGCGTCCAGCGCCAGCGCGTCGGGACCGGCGCTCGCCGCCTGCGCCTTCAGGATCGCGGCGGCCTCGTCCACGCGCCCCACGCTGAGCAGCAGGCTCGCCTCGAAGGCGCGCAGCGGTTCGGAGCGGGCGCCGGAGGGGATTTGCCCGACGCGCTCAAGCGCGCCGGTTGCGTCGCTTTCCAGCGCGAGTTTCGCTGCCTCCTGCTCCAGCTTCGAGAGGGCCGGATCTTTCAGGCTGGGCCGGTGGCGCAGCACGGGCGGGAAGTACAGCGCCCACTGGACGGCGTCCAGGGGCCGCACGCGCGGGAACGGTTGCGGCGCGCCGGTCCCGCGCACCACGGCGGCTTGGCCGGATTCGAGCGCGAGCGCCCCGCCCTGGGACTGCATCTGCACGCGGCCCTCGTTGACGGCTACGCTGGACTCCCCCGGCCCGGTGGATACGGTGAATTCCGTGCCTTCGACCACCGCGTTGACCACCGGCGTGGTCACCCGGAACTGCTTGCGGTGGCGGGTGATCACGTGCAGCCAGCCGCGCAAGAGCTCCATGACCGAGGGCTTTTCCGGTTCGGCCTCGCCCAGCGTCAGGACGCTGTTCTGGTCGAGCCGCAGCAGCACGTCGTTTGCGAGCAGCAGCCCGGCGCGGCTGAGTTCGAGCACGCGCACCGAGTCTCCGGCGCACAGGGCATCGTCGGGGCGTACCCGCTGCCAGGCGGACTGAGGATCGGCCCTCGCCTCGACGCGGCCTTCGACCGAGGCGGCGCGGGCGGCGGGCTGCGGGCAGCGTGCCTGGGCGAATACCCCGGCGCTGTGGAGCAGCAGCACCACCAAACCGGAAGACACGATTGTCGCTCGCAGGTACGAGTACCCCGCCGAGCCGCTGAGCGCCTCGAGCCTGCACGGTTGCAGCTGCATTTTATTGTCCGCGCGCGCCCTGGCTGCGTCGCGCGCTGGGTCCCCCTTTGTGGAGATGATACGGCAGTCGATCCCATTCGACTACCGCCGCGTCATGTCGCCGGCATAGGCCCGTCATTTGCGGGTTTGCCGGATCGTGCCATCCCAATCCACCGGCGGCTCCGCCTTCATCCGGTCGCATAGCGCCACGTGATAGCGGGCCGGGCCGTCGGCGGGGTGGCGCGCCTGGACCGATTCCCACAGGGCACGGGCCTGCTCGAAGTCGGTTGCCGTGAAGGCCGCGAGGGCCTCGCGGGACCGCTCGCACAGCCAGCGCTCCCCGTCGTCGGCCTGGGCAGCCATGCCGAGCGGCTGGTACACCTCGAGCGCGGCCTGACTGCCCACCAGGCGGAAGCGCCCGACCGGGCGCGCGAGCCAATGGGGCAGCTCCTCCAGCGTCTGCGCCGATGCCAGCAGGCGCGTGCCCATCTCCTTGTTGAGGGCCCGGATGCGGGCCGCCGCGTTCACGACATCGCCGACGACCCGGTTCTCGACCCGGCCCTCCGCCCCCCAGGGGCCGAAGGCCACCTCGCCGCAGTGCAGGCCGAGGAGAACGTTCATCGGCGGATGATCGTCGAGCGCATTGAAAGCGCGCAGCGCACTGTGGATGTCCAGCCCCGCCTGCAGCGCCCGGCCGCGCAGCTCGGGGGCCGGGCGCGAGGCGAGCCACACCGCCTGCATGGCGTCGCCGGTGTTGTCGATGACGACGCCGCGGTTGCGCCGGATCGGCGTGAAAACCGTCTCGAAATAGCGGTTCATCAGCGCAAGGAGCGCCGACGGGCCCAGCTGCTCGCTCAGCTCGGTATAGCCTTCGATATCGCCGTTGAGGCAGGTGCTGAACACCACGCCGCCGCGGTCGGGCAAGGGGCCGAGGTTGCGTGCGAGCCTGTCCAACGCGTGGTTGGGCGCCGGGACACCCAGCAGACGGCGGATCGTGTCCCGCTCCCGGCGCACGTCGCGGTACTGCAGCCACAGACCGAGCCCAAGCGCGGCCGGAGTCTGCACCGCCAGCGGCACCACCACCGGCCACCAGAGCGCCTCGGCGAACTGCCCGCGGGCGAAGAGCAAATACCCCGCCCCTGCGATCACGGCGATTGCCGCCGCTGCGCTTATCGGCAGCAACCGGCAGGCGAAGCCCAGCATGAACGTCCCCGCGAGCATGAACGCCAGAGGGCCCGGGCCGGGCGAGCGCAGCGAAGAGCCGTCCAGCAGATTGGCGATGGCCGTGGCTGCGATCTCCACGCCGCTCAGGTCCACGCCGTCCTCGCGCGAGTAGACGGTGTGATAGTTGTCGCGCTGCTTGGTCTGGGCGAGCTCCGCCAGCCCGATCAGCACCACCTTGCCGGCGAAATCCATCGGCGCCGCGCCCGGCTCGCCGCGCGCGGCAGCGAGCACGCGGTCGTAGGGGTGGGTGGCGATCTGCGCCGGGCCGCCGTAGAAATTCAGGTAGCGCACACCCTCCCCCGCGTAAAGCGCGAGCAGCCGTGCCGCCGCCCCGCCGGGCTCTTGTCCTGCGGGGTGCGCTGGCGGGCCGGCGGCCAAGAACGCCTTGCGCACCGACCACACGGTGCGCTCGATGCGCCGATTGCCCAGCGCTTCGGGCAATCCTGCGCCTGAGCCGTGCTGCGATGCCAGTGCCCGCAGCGCCGGGTAAGCCTCCCGCTCGAAGGCCTGCAGCGCGACCGCCGGCAGGCCGGGGGTTTCCCAGCCTTCCTCCTTGAAGGCCCAGAACATGTCGATGCGCGGGGTCTTCGGCAGCACCACCGGCGCCACGCCCAGCGCCGCGTCGGCGAACAGGGCAATCGGCTCGACATAGCTCTCCCGGACAAGCTTCTGCCGCACCTCGCGCAGCGGCTCGGTGTCGCGCTCGAGCTGGGCGGCCAGGATCACATTGCCCGCTTGCGCGATCGCGCGGGCGAGGATCTGGTCGTCCTCGCGCGGGCTGCCGAACAGCAGGTCGAGCACCACGAGGCGTGCGCCGGCCCGCGACAGGTACGGCAGCAGTTCCGCGTGCAGGCGGCGGGGCCATTCCTTCGGGTTCGGGGGCAGACCCAAGGCGGCCGCGGCGCGCGCGTCGATAGCGACGATGCTCACCTCCTTGGGCCGCTCGCGATCGCCCCTCAGCGCGTACAGCCAGCTTAATCCGGCGTTCTGCTCCAGCGCCCGTCCAGCCGGCAGCGCGAGCAATGCCGTGCCCAGCAACGCAATGGCGGCGGCCGGCCACAGGCCGCGGGCGAGCCGCGCGACTGCGCCAGGGTAAGTCATCCCTTGCGACCGGACGTCAGGGCGAGCATACCTCTGGCGAAGCCGGAACAAGAGGGTTCGAAGTCATCACTGAGCTGGACGAGGCCACGTCGCTCTACATTGTGCTGTCGGGAAGGCTCAAAGTGTACCGCGCGGATGCCGAGAGCAAGGAGCTTATCCTGGACACATTGGCCGAGGCGGCCCTGGTCAGGCGGCATCCACTCTGCAGCGTGTTTTCAGTCGCTCGCGCCTCGAGGGACTGTGGCGCGGCCGTCGCCACTCTTTCCCTTCCAACCCGGTGTGAATATTTCACACCTTACCGGTGCAAGGCTCAACAGCGCCCATCTCTGCCTGAAACTAAGCTGGCCCTCATACAAATGAATGTATGCATGGGCCGGTGGAAAGCGGGGAGCGCAAATGAAACAAGGGGCGAAGGTCGTGGGCCAGGAAACCGATTGCAAGCCGGATGTTCGCGGGCGCGCCAACCGGCGCTCTGGCGTCGTGCGGCAACTCGAACATATCCGCGTCAGCGAGCTCGACCGCGAGCTCGCGAGGGAATACTTGCGCAGCGGGGAGCTCATGGCCGAGCTCATCAGCCGGGCAAGCGGGAGCCTCCGGTCCGCGCGGGCGCTCGTGAGCAAGTTCTTCGCGCGTGCCAAGTAAGGTAAAGCGAAAAGGGGCACGACGGTGAACCCGACTCACTGCAGGCGCTGGCAACCTGGGCTGTCCGACCGCCCTTGTCCGCTCATCGTCGGCGTGCGTCCTCGGACTTCCCGACGCGGCCCGCCACTCTGGGCAGACAAGGACTCTCCCGGCTCCCGCGCGAAGTGTTTCCGTACGTGCACGAGGTCTGTGACCGCGCGGGGTCCGACCCCCTCCCGCGATATCGAGGTAGCCGGTTGTGCCTTGCGCTTCTCCTTACGGCGTCGGCACCCCGAAGGGAGTTTCTCTCGCGGCTGGATACCCGGCCCGCACGGTCCCCTGTCAACGCTTCGCCGCTGCTCTCGCGAGCAGCTCCGCATGGCTCGGGGCCGATGTGGGTCGCTACGCCTTCACCGTATGACTTTTTCATTCACAACACCTCGCCGGTTTAGCCGGCGCACAAGGGGCTTACCATGCCAAAGAAAGATTCAGCCGTACCCGACATCGATCTCACCAAGCTTAACGACATCAAACGGCTCGAGCGCGAGCGCTTCGCCAAGATCGACGCCGGCCTGCTCGACCATGCCATTTTTCTTCGTCCCTGCCGGGTGAAGATCCTGATGCTGGTCGACACCGGCATCTCGTACAACCAGTTTTACTTCGGCCTGAGCGAGGTGCTCGATACCCTGCGGCTCAATCCCGAATGGTGGGTCAAGTTCGACGTCACCCGCGCCCATCGCCAGACCGATCCGAACAAGCCGGCCCCCGGGAGCGCGGCCGAACCGCTGTATGCGCCGCACTTCGAGGATTTTCATTTCGGTCAGGCAGGCTTCAACATCGATGAGTATGACGAGGTCTGGTTCTATGGTTTCAACAGCGGTACCAGCACCGTCGGCAGTCCGCCGCCGTCACTCACCCCGTCCGAACTCGAAATTCTATTCGCCTGGATGGATCGCGGCGGCGGTGTGTTTGCCACCGGCGATCATGCGACGCTCGGTGAGGCGCTGTGCTCCAAGATCCCGCGCGTGCGCAGCATGCGCAAATGGGCGGCTGCGGACGGCGTTCCGCCGCCTGGCGGCGCCACGCGCCACGATACGCTGCTGAAAGGCCACGATTACGTGGGCACGCCAGCCGTGGATGAGTCAACGCGTTACACGTTCGACGACGAGTCCGACGATATTCCGATGCGGATCAAGCCGCGTTGGTATCACCATCACCATTGCGCGCATCCGCATTCCCACCCGCATCACTGGTACTGGCACTATTTCCACACGCACTCGCCGCACCCGGTCCTGTGCGGAACCGACGGCGTCATCGACATTCTCCCCGACCATCCGCACGAGGGTCATGTGGTGGAGCCGGCCGTGCTCAACGCCACGCTGACCCACGGCGCCTATAGCGCACGCGAATATCCCGATTTGAGCGGCAGCCCGCTGTCGCCGCAGATTATCGCCTGGGCCACGGTGCAAAACGATCACACCAACGCCAACAGCTTCAAGGGCCAGGCGAACAGCAAGGACTTCGGTGCGATCGGGGCGTACAACGGGCACTGCGTGGACGTCGGTCGGGTGGTGGTCGACTCCACCTGGCATCACTGGTTCGACGTCAATCTGACCGGCCGGATGGAATTCGGCACGGCCACGCCCGGCAGTGTCGAAACCACCGACCCGCGCAAGCTGAACGGCTTCAACGACACACCGGCGGGAAAAGCGGCGCTCGCGCGTATCAAGAACTATTTCCGCAATGTGGCGCTGTGGCTCGCGCCGCCGGCGAAGCAGAGCTGCATGGTCCGGCGCGCGCTGTGGGGCTCGTTGTTCCGCTATCCGTTGATCGAGGAGCTGCATGTGAGGCTCCCGATCTGGGAGATCGGTCATCACGCCATCGACGCGATCGGCCGGTACGCGGGGCAATGCAACGTGCGCGTGTGGTGGCCGATCATCATCCGGCTGATCCCTCTGGAGAAGCTGTTCGATCCGCGCCGGCTCACGGTCCCGGTCGAAGGGCTCAAGATGCTCGATGAGTTCGTCATCGGCGGAGTCGTGCATGCGATGCTCGAGGCGAAGGAGAAGGAATTCCCGTCGGGTAAATTGCCCGATGACAAGCAGCTGGAGCGCCTCGCGGAGCAGGGCGGCACCAACGGCCTAAAGGCGTTTTTGGCCCACGTGGAAGAGTCGACCAAAGCCAACCAGCATATCGCCGAGGTATTTCGGGCCGGGCTGAAGGAGCAAACCCGCGGGTAGCGTTACGCAACGCCCCGGGTCGCTATTTCAACAAACTGCTCACCAAGGAGGGTGTTATGCACGATCCAGAGCGTTTTTTAACCGACCTGTCGGTACCCGATCTTTATCGGAGCCACCTCACGGAGATCATTAAGAAGATCAGGTGGGGCACGAACGTAAAAATACTGGTCGTTGTGGATACCGAAATATCGACGAGCTTAGGGGTCGGTTTCGGCATTCAGCGCGTCATCGAGCTCATTCGCTCCACCAGCGTCGGGTGCATGAGCTTTACCGTCGATATCGCACAACGTTCCCCCGGCGCCCCTGCCATCGTCGCCACGCCGGCCGCGTTTGCACCGAAGTACACCGGCTTCCGGTTCGACATGAAAGACTCCGACGGCACTACCCCGGTGGTGAACCGCTACGCGCAAATCTGGTGTTTCGGGTTCAAGCCGGACAACTCCGGTGGTCCGGACGCCAACATCACCCAACCCGGGGCGTTGCCGGCGTCTGATGCGGAACTCGCGGTGCTGGCCAAGTGGATGAACGACCGCAAGGGCGGCATGTTCTCCACCGGCGACCACGATTATTTGGGCGCTTCCATGTGCCACCGCATCCCGCGCGTGCGTACCATGCGGCGCTGGACCAACGCGGACGGCGTTCCGCCCATCGGGACACCCGATCGTATCGATACTCTCCGCCTCGGGACCGAGCCGTTGGCCAACACCCCGCATCAGGGCGATGAGGTGCCGCAGCCGATCCAGTGGGTTCCGTGGTCGACCGTGTGGGTGTCGTGGTTCCAGCGCAAGGCCCGGCCGCATCCGGTGCTGTGTCACCCCACGCTCGGGCCGATCAATGTCATGCCCGACCACGCGCACGAGGGCTTGTGTTTCGATACCCCTGATGTCAATGTCGGCGGTTCGTTCAACTTCGACGGCGCCGGCAACAAGCCGGAGTACCCTACCAATTCCTCCGGCCAACAACCGCGTCCGCTGGTTATCGCCTACGGCAGCACGCTCGGCAGCCCGCCGCTCGTCTTCGAAAAAGGTCCGCAGCCCTACCGGCCGAAATTCCCCATGATCAGCGTGTACGACGGACACATCACCAACATCGGGCGCGTGGCCGTGGATTCCACCTGGCACCATTGGATGAACGTCAATATCGACAACATTGCCACGGCCGGGGGTGACAACTGGGAGAAGATCAAACGTTACTACATCAACCTCGCGGTTTGGTTAAACCCGCCCGGATACACTACCAAGTGCTTCCTGGAGTATATCTGCACCAGCCATTTCGGTTATCCCGGATTGCAGGAGTATTCCCCGAAACTGGGCTGCGTCGAGCTGGGGAGCATCGTGCGCCAGCATCTGGTGTATTACTGGGGGCCCTGCTGGGTGACGCAGTTCGTGCTCGACCACTTGTTCGAAATCAATCCCAGGTGGCACATGATGCTGTCGGAACGCTATCTCTTCCCGATGGACATCAAGCCGCCCAAGGGCCCGAGGCCGCCGATGCCCGATCCGTGTCTGACCTGCCCGCCGCTCGAGGCGATCGAAAACGCGGTCATGGGCGGGATCGTTCGCGAAACGTTCAAGCCGGCGGCGGAGCTGCGCCAGCTGCTGGAATCGGACAAAACCGCCGGCCAGGTGAACCTCGAGACACTGCAGAAAGCCGCGCTCACCGGCGCCAAAACCGGGCTGGCCGAATTGAGCAAGCAGTGGCAGGACTCGCTGAATCAGTCGCAGGAGTTGTTCAAGCAGTTGAAAGTAGGCGCGCCCTGAACATTGGGCGTCTGGCCGTTTGGTGCGTCGGTAGGTTCGCCGGCGTTGCGTGACGTTGTTCTTAAATAGGGTTCCGGTTAGCAGAGCATCAGGTACATCTCAGCCTTACTTGCAGCGAATGGCGCAGGCTTCTCCAATCCCCTTGGATCGATGAGCCAGGGGGATTGTTCGAACCCCCGGTGCCGTCAACAGGTTAATTGAACGGCTAACGGAAACGCACCCTTATTGGTTTAGGGTCGTCTACGTAGACAACTCGAGCGCAAGGTCTAGATGCAGGAGATCTACATCAAGACCGGCCGCAGCAAGACGACGAACAGCATGCATCTGAAGAAGTGCGCGGCGGATCTCAACTTCTTCGAGGAGGTCGACGGCCGCGTGAAGCTCACGTATGAGATCCCGAAGCTGAAACCGATCGGCGATTTCTGGGAAAGCCTGCCCCCGGGGACGAACTTCTGGGGAGGCAACTGGAATTCATTCAAGGACGTGCCTCACTTCGAACGCAGGGTTTGAAGGGGATATACCGAGGCTCTTTCCGGGCCCTGAGCCTGAACGACCGCGCGAGTGCCGGATCGAATGCTCAGGTGTCCTTCGACACCACGATGTTCGGAAACTTCGAGGTCATGTCCTTGGCGGACTCCGCGATCTTGACCGCGAGCCGACGCGCGATCGCCCGGTAGATCTCCGCGGCGCGGCCGTCGGGGTCGGCCACCACGGTCGGTTTGCCCGAGTCGGACTGCTCGCGGATCGCAATGTCGAGCGGCAGCGACCCGAGCAGCTCGGTGCCGTATTCCCTGCACATGCGCTCGGCGCCGCCCTGCCCGAAGATATGCTCCTCGTGCCCGCAGTTCGAGCAGATGTGCGTGCTCATGTTCTCGACGACGCCGAGGATGGGAATGCCGACTTTCTCGAACATCTTGAGTCCCTTGCGGGCGTCGATGAGCGCGATGTCCTGGGGCGTGGTGACGATCACGGCGCCTGTCACCGGCACTTTCTGGGCGAGCGTGAGCTGGATGTCGCCGGTGCCGGGCGGCATGTCGACGACGAGGTAATCGACGTCGTGCCAGCGCGTGTCCTTGAGGAGCTGCTCCAGGGCCTGCGTCACCATCGGCCCGCGCCAGACCATCGGGGTGTCGATGTCGATGAGAAAGCCGATCGAGATCGCCTGGATGCCGTGGCCGGTCATCGGCTCGAGCGTTTTGCCGTCCTTGGATTCGGGCCGTCCGGTGATGCCGAGCATCGTCGGCTGTGAAGGGCCGTAGATGTCGGCATCGAGCACGCCGACGCTCGCCCCCTCGGCGGCGAGCGCAAGGGCGAGGTTCACTGCGGTGGTCGACTTGCCCACCCCGCCCTTGCCGGAGGCCACCGCGACGATGTTCTTCACCGAAGGAACCAGCTTGACGCCGCGCTGCACCGAGTGGGAGACGATCTTGCTCGCGACCCCGACGGTGACGCCGCTCACCCCGGGAATCCCCTTAAGCTTTCCCGTGATGAGCTTGCGGATCGAGTCGAGCTGGGTTTTTCCCGGGTAGCCGAGTTCGATGTCGAGGGAAACGTTTCCGCCGTCCACCTTGATATTCTTCGCTGACTTGGTCGCCAGGAAATCCTTTCCCGTGTTCGGGTCGAGGACCTCCTTCAAGGCGCTGTGAATTTGTTCCTGTGTGACCGTCATGGCGGGGTGGCGCGCTGCCGAATGAGGCAACCGGCTGGCAATGGGTTGATATTCTAGCAACTTTCCGCTGCCTGCCGAACCCTTGCGCGGTAGAATGGGACCCACGGGGGCAAGCTGACCGCCCGAAGGCAGGCGGGACGACGGCGGACGGGAACATGCCGGACTACACCAATCGAACGTTTATCTGCAGCGTGCTGTTCCTCGACCTCGTCGAGTACTCGGCACGCTCGGTCACCGAGCAGATCAGGCTGAAGGAGCGGTTCAACGCGGTCCTGATGCACGCGATCACGGGGGTCGCTACCGACGACCGCATCATCCTCGATACCGGGGACGGCGCCGCGGTGAGC
>Ga0184634_10000140_pt1 | contig 15864 bp, 17 predicted proteins | sample PLM31_200_b1_FD_133016 | JGI IMG/M metagenome (GOLD analysis project Ga0184634, IMG submission 133016) | Groundwater sediment microbial communities from an aquifer in East River, Colorado, USA - PLM3-1_200_b1 | ecosystem: Environmental > Terrestrial > Soil > Riparian zone | place: USA: East... | reverse complement strand
TGATGTAAGGTTTCATTGATATGGGCCAGGTTTATTCTCATCTGAAGAATGATTTCCATCAGCCGCTCGACGGATTGTCCGTTCATTTGCTGCACCCGCGTTGCCTTTCCAGAAGTTTGCGCATGTTGAAGCCAACCGGAAACCACCCACACCTAATTTGACGTGCTAGCGTCAATTCATAGAAAAATCTTCTAGTCCCTCCCGCGTCGCAAAGTCAAGATAAATTGTCGTAACGCGCTTTGCGATGGCCGATCGCGATGCGAGCCAGCGCGGACAAAGACAGCATATGCCGAAACCATGGGCAGATCCGAATCGAGGCGAGATTTGATGTAAAACTCGGCGAGTCAAAAGCGCCGAAACCTAGGCTGTCAGGCGGAGTCTACGCTGCTGTTCCGCGGTTTGGTCTGGATCGTCCGAGCGGTAGTAATAAGAATTAAGAAACTGGCTTGACAATCTGAGATCCATCGCGCTCTTTGCCGCCGGCAAGGGCGAGGAATTCCCTTCGAAAAAATTGATAGAACAACGCCTTGCCCATGTCGTGAAGCAAGCCGGCGATGAAGGTTTCCTCCGCGCCGTGATGACCGATGCGGAGGGCGATTTGGCGACTCCACACGGCGCAGCCCATGGAATGCTCCCAGAGCGCTCGCAGGGTCAGAATCGAGTTGTGGTCCTGGGCGACCGTACAGCCTCAAGGACTTCTTTGGTGCTTGGCTGGTCGATGGCGATCCATTCCTGCCGGTCGATCCACCGGTGGTTTGTCGCCAGCTTCAAGGCACAGATCCATCGCCATCGACTCGGGGGCTTGCCCTTCGGTCGACGCCATTTCGCACGGCTTATCCTCGATCAGCGGGCCGCTCATCCGCCCATATCGATTAAAGAGTTAAATCCAACGGTGTGATCGAAAACTTTCTCGTACCGCGACGGCCACTCGGCAAATCTCCGCCACCCGATATTTAGCAAGCGGTCTTATGCCATTGCCGTAAACCCTTGCGCAGATATTCCGGCTCGATGCCGATGCAGGCGCAGATATGATTGAAAGAATAAATCCAATCCTCATCCGGACCGAAGATCCAACGCTTGGCATCGCGGAACTCGCGCTGGCCCAGAACATGACGCGCCGCGTAATATCTCTGATAGCACTGCAGGGCGTCCTCGAGGATCATCAACATGAGCCGGATTTCGGGTTCCAGCGCGGTGGGGTAACTCGATCCGTTGGAGTACTGGACGCCGAGATCGACGCAAAACTCGGACACTCCCCGCGCGGCATCGACGGTTGGACAGGCCATAGTCTTGGACATGATTCTGAGCGGCTCCATCGGGCTCTAGCTTTGTCTCGACAATGAACCCGTTATTGCACCGCCGGCACGAGCAGCGGATAGCGCAACGGATATTGTTCAACGACCAACTGCATGCCGATCAAAGAACCCGTATTGACGATCAAAGGCCCTTGCAGATTGACCGTGGTGTCTTCGACTCGATCACGCATGGTAACGATCAGCAATGCCACGAGATCCGCCGTACTTTGCGCCTCGTGACTCGACATGACCTCGGCGGAAATTTGCAATAGATAGTCTCGCGCGACGAAATCCGGGTGAATCAGCGGAAAAGACACCTCCTGATCAGCGGACTCGAAAATGAAAAACGGCGATGCGCTGCCGTCGCCCGGATTGAAGCGGTTAAAGTTGAAGCGCTGGCAGCTCGGAAACCCGAGCAACCCGGTGGGGAAAAATATCTCTTTGCCCAAGAGTCCGATCAGCTCAGACTCCGCGGCGTCGCTATGCTTCGCTGATCGCTATTCGTCATCGTTTCGCTCCGGCGTTTTGCTTCGCAGTTGCTTGCCGACATCTTCGAGTCTCCTGTTCGAGTCAGGCGCGGCGGCGGCGGCGCGATTCTCTTCCTGCATGGCGTTGAAAATCTCTTCTCGGAGCACGCGTACGTCCCGCGGCGCGGTAATGCCGAGGCGAATTTGATTGCCGCTCAAAGCTACGACCTTGACCACGACGTCGTTACCAATGGTGATGCTTTCGCCGACCCGGCGGCTTAAGATCAACATAGGCTTCGGCTACCGGAGAAAATCGAGGAGGCTCGGTTGAATGAGTTGTGATGCCGACTGGAGCGCCGCTTCAAACGCGTTTTGGAGCCGCGCGAAATCGGAGTAGGCTGCCAGCACATCGGCATCCTCGATCTGAGAACGCTGACCCAAAGTGCGGTCTTTCAAAACGCCCACCGCGTCGGCGGCAACATCAGCGCTGTTCAAGCGCGCGCCGACCTCGGCGCGAAAAGTCAAAATCTGGTTGATCGCCGCGTCGAGCCGTCCGAGCTGGGCGTGCAAGCCGTTGGTGTTGGTTTGCGTCTGCGCCAACACCGTGGCTGGCTCGTTTAGCTGGGTGGAGTTCGCAAAACTAATATCGGACCCGGCGATGGTAATATCCGCGCCGCCGTCGGCAAGGCCAAGCAGAGTGATATCGGTGATCGTGCTGGTTCCGGCATTAGACGTACCATCGACGTTGAACTCCAAAGTGCCCTCCGGCGCGACCTGATACCAGCTACCTTGCGGCTTCCTTGAAAAGGTTGCCGTCGCTAAGAATGCGACTTGCTCCAAATCACCGAGTGAGCGTAGCCAAGGTTCGCGCGCTTCGATCTGTTCGAGCAACGCGGCCACATCCCCATCGACGATCGCCTTCTTTTGCGTGCCAAGATTACGCCAGAGTTCCTCCCCAACGCTGAATTCTGCTTCGAGAATTTGCGTCAAATCCGCCAGCTCGGTGCTCACAAAAAAACCTATTTCTTCTCGAGCAGGCCGGCGACCTCGCTGCGCACGATGCTTTTCGCCACTTCCTTTGAATCGACTTCGAATCGATCCGCCTCGATCTGCTCTTTTATCTGGCGTACTTTATCGACCCGCAATTGGTCGCCGGTGCGCGCCAACTCCGCGACTCGGTGCAGCCTGCGCGCTTGCTCGTAAATATCAATTTTTGTTGACTCACCGCCCTGTGGAAATTTTGTGTCAGCCTCACACCGCGCAGATTTCACCGCCTTATCGTTCTGGACCAATTGGGAGACATCGGTATCTGCCGGTCCTCTCGGGGTAAGTTTCACGCCTTTCTCCTTTACATCGATTCTATCGGCCACTTAGCGCAACTCTTAAACCGACGGCCGAACCAAATTCTCCTCCAATTATATCCTTTTTTCATGCATTGTTCTCACGTAACAAACCAAATTTTCCTGCCCTTGGTGAGATTGCCCAAGCGTTTCCCGATTGACCGGTTTACCAAACCTGTGCACTTCGAAATGGACGCGTGCGGCCGACTAACGCGATGGCTTGGGGTAAATTTTCGCAAGTGTAGCGGGGTGCAGCCGGATGAGTTGCTACCGGGTACTCGGGGGGGATTGTTCCAATCCAAGAATGTCGGCCAAAATTTGTGTGACACGGCAGAGCGTCGGCGCCAGATGTATGCCTCGACGCCGAGCCGGATACAAGTCATAAACCAGAGACAGCGACTGAAGCTGGGACAATTCTCGCTCTCAGTTGGACCGTAGCAAGTGAGACTATTTTTTGCCCGTATCCAAATCCCGCAGAGCGTGCCGCTTAAGCATTAATCGATTCACGGTGCAGAGGCGTAAGAACAACTCAATGGAGTTTAGATTAGAGAACCGTTGCATCGTCGCACCCGCGTCTAAAAGAAACCAACAACGGAAAAAGTCTGGCGTCCCAAGCCTCATGTCGTTTCTGAAGAGCGTTTCTTCTCGATTAATGACTGGATTTGTTCATAGGTCTTTAACAGGTCCGTAGACGTGAGGATACCGCAGACTCTTCCGTCGGCGCCAACAACCGGCAAGCAGTTTATGCGCATGGCGAGCATCGCTTGTACCGCGACGGAGAGCGGCATGTCGGGATTAGCGGTCATCGGTTCGCTCGTCATGATCTCGCTCACGCTCTTCTTGTTCCAGTTCGGCGTACGCGAGAGCGCGCGCAAAACATCTCTATCTGATATCACCCCACTTCGGCGCTCCTCTGCATCGCGACGAGAACCTGGTGAATAGAACGGTTGGCCATGAGCGCTACAACGTCGGCAAGACTTTGATTCGGGCGCAAGACTATCGTTTCACAGGGCATCACTTCGGACACGCGCACGGGACCGGCGAGGATCTTGCTTTCCGCGCACGTCGAAACATGAGTCTCCGCTTCCTGATTCAAAGCCCGTTTCACTTCTCCTCCGATCTTCTATGACGACCGCTGGCGCTCCACAGCCGCCGCCAAGCTGCTAAGTAATTCTTTACTTACGATTCAAGTCATCGGAAAAACAATAGGATTCTTTAGCGCGAGACGGACCGGGGGAGAGCAAATGCAAATGAGTTGGTAGTTTTGGGGAACCTTGGATCAGTTTGGGTCAGCTAACTCTGAAGCGGCCAAGCCATCGGAAGTCGATCGATCAGCTGCCGCCCCTCTGATGATGCAGTCTCGGACTGCTTTCCTACGGAACTATCGTTTCAGGTTGGAGACTTCTTCCAACATTCTATTGTCGGTACGCCGTTTATACGCTTATATCGAGCGTCTTACTTTTCATTTTGTTTCCTCTGCTGCTGCCTCTCCACCGGACTGTGACCGGTGTTCTCCTTGATGGAATGGTTTGACTTCCTCATGCTGTGTTTGCTGCCGTGAATCACCGCGCCCCTTTTTTTCTCTCGTTCCTTTCCAAGCTGCGTGGCCCGATCGAGTGAGAAGGAAGTGGGACAATTCGATTTAGTGAATCGGCAATAGGTCTTCTTATTCACTCTAGACGGCTGAGCTTCAATTGTTCCAGCAGTTAAACTCGCGCGGGTTTCATCGAACTCTGTGGTTTGCGCGCCTCGGCCGACCGCTTGGTAGCCGAACGTTCTTTAGGCTTGACCGTGACCCTCAGCGCCACCCGCAAACGCCGCACCGCTTGAGCAAAGATTTGACAGATGCGCCCCTCGCTGAGGTCGAGAATCTCGCCGATCTCGCGCAGGGTCAGCTCTTCGTGATAATAGAGCGTCACGACCATGCTTTCCCGTTCCGGCAACACCTCGACGGCCGACGCCAACTTATCCACCAGGTCCTTGCTTTCCACCAAGCTCAACGGATCGAGAAAGGGGTTTTGCGTGAAATTTTGGTGCGCGCCTTCCCAACCCGATTCCGCGGTGATCGTCAGATCATCCATACTGAGCAAGGTGGCGTCACTGACGTGCTGATCGAGGCGAAAATAAGTTTCGAGGGGAATTTCCAATTCCTTGGCCATCTCTCCCGCGTTGGGCTCCCGGACGAACTGACCGGCGAGCTTGGACCGCGCCGCTTCGATCTTGCGTCCCCAGCAGCGCACCGAGCGGCTCACCCAATCCAGAGAGCGCAAGCACTGTATCACTTCTCCCTGGATGCGATAACGGGCATAGACTTCGAACTCCACGCCGCGCTTCGGATCGAAGCGATCCAGCGCCTCCAGGAGTCCGACCACGCCGGAATGAATCAACGACTCCAAGTCCACTCCGGGCGGCAAGCGGCGATGAATCTTTTCGGCGACGAAGCGGACCAGCGGCAAATATTTGATGACCGCGTCCTCTTTTGCCTGATCGGCTTTCTGAGTGCGGCTCAGCCGCCCCTTGGGCGGAATTTTTTGCGTAGTCTTCATTACCAAGCCTTCCCGCTCTCAAGCATGCGGCAAAAAAAGAATTGAACGTTGCCCTTCACCTTGACGCCGCCGGCCATGCGGACAAAGCGCTCGGCCGAGAACGAAGGAGAGGCTGCGTCAAAGAAAAGATTTGATCTGTCATTTTTTCGACGGGCTCAGCATCCGGCGGAGCGGCTTTGGTCGATTGCATCATGCCCTTTTTGCGCAGCCGTTCGACAAAAGTCGTACGCTTGAGGTTGAGAAGCTCTGCGGCCGTCGTTTTGTTACCGCGCGCGCGTCGCAGCGCCTGCTCAATAAAAGTAGTTTCAATTTTTTCCAGGATGGCATCGAGATCGACGCCTTCATTGGGCAGCACGATGTCGGTCCCCCTGAGATGCTGCGGAATGGAATTATTGACAATGTAATCGGGCAGATCACTGCTGCGGATAACGCCGTCATCGTTGAGCACAACCAAGCGTTCCATCAGGTTTTCCACCTCCTGGACATTGCCTGGCCAACAATACCTTTCCAATGCCGCCATTGCGGAGCTGTCGATCTGCAACATTCCCTTCGCTTTACGGCGCACCTGGAGCTGCAAGAAGTAACGGATCAGCAGCGGAATATCACCCTCGCGCTCGCGTAAGGACGGCAGCTCAAGGGGTAAAACGTTTAACCGATAGAACAAATTCTCGCGAAATCTGCCCTCGCGAACCGCCACTCGCAGATCCCGGTTAGTAGCGGCAATCACACGCACGTCCACTTGCACGGCATGATCGCTGCCGACCGGTTCAAACTGGCGCTCCTGCAGCACGCGTAGCAGCTTGACTTGAAGTTTCGGGCTCATCTCGCCGATCTCATCGAGAAATAAAGTTCCTCCGCTGGCGAGTTGAAAGCGTCCTTGACGAGCGTTGATGGCACCGGTAAAAGCACCTCGGACGTGACCGAACAGTTCGCTTTCTAAAAGTTCTTCCGGAATCGCGCCGCAATTGACCGGCACGAACGCCTGATCCCGCCGCGCGCTCATCTCGTGTATCGCCCGCGCCGCCAACTCTTTGCCGGTGCCGCTTTCGCCGGTAAGGAGAACGGTGGAGTTGTTCGTCGCCAATTTGACGATCAACGCGCGCACGATTCGCATGCGCGGGCTCGATCCGACGAGAGGATTCGTCAGTTCGTCAAAACCATGAGAGGCTGGCGGCAATTCTCGCGCGGTTTCCACTTGCATTATTTCTCCTTTTCGTTGGAACAATGGCGTTATGAAACGGCATGAGTTGTCAGCAAACGACATGCCATGACTTTTTTTATTTTGATTGAACTTGGTTAACGCAACGAAATGTTGTGAATTTCGATGAAATTTTAACGGCGACGGAAAAACCATTGCGCCCGTCAAAATTTTAACGGTCAGCGGGCCGCTGTTAAAAAATTGACGCGAGTCCTCGATCGCCTGCTCAGCTCGCGGGCTTGCATCGTTGAAGTCGGCTGACGACGTGGAGCTCAGCGTTGCCGAGAAAGGACAAGCCGTGAGCGGCCGATGGCTTGCCAAACAAAGACGTGAACGGGCGGATGAAAAATTCTCTTGGACAAGTAGAGTCGGATGAGCGTGACAGCCGCAGTCATGAAGCACCGACCGCGCCTTCTCTGAGCTATCAGATTACGTAGTTTTATTTTGAATTTTACGTAATTAAACGTAATGCCGTTTGTTTACTCCTGTCACCAAATGAGTCAAATTGTGTATAATAAATGCGCGGCTGATAGGGTCGCCAAGACTTTTCACAATCAGGCAAACTCACACGTGAAATTCATCGCTCTCGCCGGCTCACTGGAGAGGCGACATGTCGATGTGATCATCACGGAAGATAAGTAGGTCGTCGGGAGGAATTCCGTCAAGATTTCCACGCTCGATCCCATAGACTTCGCTGGAATAGGCCGTTAGCAATTTTCGAGTCCATTTCCGATGCAAAGTCCCGGACCACACACGATCGTCAACATCTCTAGTCATTTTGCGTTGGTCGATCGTCAGGCGCTTTCTCTCCCGTTCTTCCGGTTATTCCCGGGTAGTAAAAAATCGCACACGAGTGCGGCCGTGCCGGTGAATCACGTCTTTCATAATCCGCTGGCGCGGTTCCGGCCACGGTTGTTTTCGCCCCAGCGCTGCGCGTGCCTCAAGGGTCTGCGCAATCTTCGCGGCAGGATCCTCGCGGATTAATATCGGCGAGGAGAATTGACTCTTGCCGGCGCGAGACAGCAATGAAAGTTCTATTAATCGAAGACCACGAGGGTTTCGCCGTCATCGTCGGAGAAATGCTCCGCACGCTGGATGAAGAAACCATCTCATTTGAATGGGCCAGTCGCCTTGACCAAGGCATCGAGTGTGTGACCCGATCGTTGCCGGACATTATCCTCCTCGACCTCGCACTGCCGGACAGCTGCGGCCTCGACACCCTCATTCGGATACAGCAACACGCGCGGGCGACGCCGATCATCGTGCTCACCGGCACCGACGATAAGCAACTCGCGATGGACGCGATTAGCCGCGGCGCGCAAGACTATTTACTGAAGAGTGAGATCGACCGTCGCGGTTTTGTCCGCGCCATCCGTTACGCCATCGAGCGCAAAAAAAACGAGTTGCGGCTCGAATACCACCGGCGCAAGCAAGGCGCGCTGCACGAAATCAACCTCGCCATAACATCCACGCTCGATCTGCAGTCGGTGCTCCAAGCACTTGTCGAAAAGGTCGGCAAACTCTTGCCCAAACTTGCGGTTACGTTCTGGATACCCGTCAACGACCTGGGCGAATGGGAAGCAGTTGCCTGTTGGAACTTGGATGAGAATTATTGGCGACCGTTTTGGAAGGGTTCTGCATCCGGCCTGGTCAAAGCAGTCGTCGGCGCCGGACAGCCTGTCATCATCGAGGATGTCGCCAACGATCCGCGCGTCAGCAATCCCGAAATGATCCTTCACAACAAACTGGTTTCCCATCTAGGCGTGCCCTTGCGCTTTAAAAATGAGCTGCTCGGCGTGATTAATTTCTTCTCACGAGAAGCCAGGCAGTTCGATAGTGAAGAAGTGGAGTTCTTGACCACGCTTGCGGGGCAGTTAGCCGTGGCCATTTACAATTCGCGATCCTATGAGCGCGCTCAGGCGCAAGCGGCCAGCCTCGAGAGCGCCTATCGAGAGATCAGCACTACCCAACGCAAATATGCGCAACTTATCGAAACCATCAACGCCATCGTCTGGGAAGCGGACCCGGTGACATGGCAATTCACCTTCGTGAGCAAGGTGGCTGAAGAGATTTTGGGCTATCCCCTCGAACGCTGGCTGCATACACCGGATTTCTGGGCTAATCAGCTGCTTCACCCCGATGACCGTAAGGCGGCTATCAGTCGCTGCCTCAATGAAATCGCTCTAGGAAATGATCATGAGCTTGAATACCGTGCCGTTGCGGCCGATGGCAGAGCCGTTTGGCTGCGCGATACCGTCCGAGTCATTAAAGACGAGAATGGCAGGCCGAATCGGCTGCGCGGCGTGATGGTGGACATTACCAAGTCGAAGGAAGCAGAAGAGAAGCAGCAAAAGCATTACCGTGAGATCCAAAGTCTCCAAGAGGTTGGCCAAAAGGTCTTGGACTCAGGAGACGTTCGCGACGCCATTGAAAAAATCCTCGACATGGCCATCGCGTTGGGCGGTTACGACATCGGCAACATCCGTCTTCTCAACCCCGAGGAAGGTCGTGACCATGTGATCCTGCGCGGCTATCAAGATCGGGAAGCTATTAATAGGATGCTGCGCCACCGATTTGCCCGGCCTCGAGATGAGAACTGGCGAAACCTTGTTCATGTGATCGCTACCAGGGAGACGCATGTCTTCGAGGACATGAAAAACTGCGACGGATTTACCTCCGCTAAGCGCGAAGGCGTTCAGTCTCTCATTTGTGTCCCCATAACAATTGACGACGACGTTCTCGGCGTCATGCAGCTGGGCAACCGCCGGCTGACACGGTTTGAGCCCAATCAACTGAAGCTGTTGGAAACTCTCGGCAGTCAAATCGGCATCGTCATACAAAAAGCCAAGCTATACGAGGAAATTCGCGCGCATCTGACGCATATCCAATCGATGCGTCAGATCGAACAAGCCATGGTGTCGACGCTTAGCCTGGACGACGTGTTGCGGGTATTGCTGGATCAGATCGAATTTCTGTTTCGCTTCAGGGTCGTCATTGCCGTGCGGTTGCTGCGCACGAACAGCTCGGAGTACGACACCATCGTGTGTCGGAACATCGACACGCAAACTTGGACCCATGAGCACGAACGACATTTGTCCGCCGACGAAAGCGGCCCGGCACGGGAAGTATTGAATAGCTCCACTCCTCTCAAGATTCTTCGGCTCGAAGAGGATTCTCGCGTGCGTCACCGAGAGTTCAATCGCCGAGAGGGGCTGATTTCGTATCTCGGAATCCCCCTGAGAGTTGCGGATCAGGTGATCGGCGTTCTCGAAGTAATGACGACATTGGAGCACGAGTTTAGCGAACAGCAAACCGATTACCTAGTTTCGCTCGCCTCACACGCCGCGATTGCCATTCAAAACGCCCGCCTCTACTCCGAGCTCGGTAAAAAGTCTCAGGAGCTCTCCGCGCTGCTTGCCGTAACCGCCGCTGCCAGCCAATCGTTGGAGATGGAACGAATCCTCCAACAGGTGATGCGAAAAATATCCGAGATCTTCGGTTTCGATGCGATGAGAGTGTGCCTCTTCGACGACCAAAAAGAGATACTGCATGCTCGGGCGACCTATGAAACACACCCCGATTTTTCAACCCCTTCCCGGAACTTCAAGAAAGGCCAAGGAATAACCGGCACAGTGGGTGCGACCGGAGAGGCCATCGTCATCAGCGACGTCGAGACTGATCCCCGGTATGAGATGCTGAGTCAGACAAAAACCGCGTTGAAGCTCGGACATAAGCTCCTTGCGGGCTTTCCGATCAAATACAAAGAAGAAACTCTGGGTGTCATCACCTGTATAGGCCGGCACTCCCGCCAGCTCGCCGTCGATGAAATTCAATTGATCGCATCGATGTCGAGCCAGATCGCCATCGCCATCCATAACGCCCGGCTTTACGCGGAGGTGGAAAAGCAGTCCAAGGAGCTTTCGGCGCTCTTTGACGTCACCGCCACCGCCAGCCAATCACTAGAGACGGACCGAGTGCTCGGAGAGGCGGCACAGAAAATTACCGAAATCTTCGGCTTCGACGCGACGCGAACCTTCCTGTTCGATGACCAAGGAGAAGAGCTTCATGCCTTGGCCTCATTCGCTTCCCATCCGGAATTCGCAGAAGGCCCGCGCAGCTTCAAAAAAGGGCAAGGGATAACGGGCACAGTGGGCGTAACCGGTCAGGCGATTATCATTGGCGATGTCCAATCCGCCCCGGATTTTCAGGCGCTACGCCGAACTGAGGACGTATCTAAGGTAAGACACCCCCCGCACAATTTTCTTGCCGCCTTTCCGATTAAGTACAAGGAAGACACCCTCGGCGTCATTCTCTGCGTGGGCCGATCCGCGCGTCAGCTCACGGTCCACGAAATCCTTCTGATCACTGCCATGACTAGACAGATCGCCATCGCAGTCCACAATGCCCGGCTCTATGCCGAAGTGGAAAAGCAGTCTAGAGAGCTTTCGGCGCTTTTCGATGTTACTGCGACGGCGAGCCAATCCCTGGAGACAAAACAAATCCTCCGCCAAGTCGCTCAAAAGATCAACGAGATATTTAATTTCGACGCAACGAGGGTGTTCCTTTTCGACGAAGGCAAACAGGAGCTCCGCGCCGAGGCCACCCACGAGAGACATGCTGACTTTGCCAGCGACGCCCGCCGCTTCAAGCGAGGACAAGGGATTACCGGTCAAGTCGGCAGCAGCGGCGAAGCCATCATCATCGGCAACATCGACACCGATCCCAGATATCTCGCGTTGAGCTACACCAAGACGGCGGTCAATACCCAGCAAAAATTTCTCGCCGGTTTCCCGATCAAATATAAAGAAGAAACCCTGGGCGTAATCACCTGCGTCGGACGCCAGCCGCGCGAGCTCGCCACCCACGAAATTCAATTGATCACATCCATGTCGAACCAGATCGCGGTCGCGTTGGAAAACGCCCGCTACTATGAGCAGACCAAAAAACAAGCGGCGCAGTTGAGGAATTACGCCAATCGCCAGGAAGCCGTGCTGGAACAGGAACGCACTCGGATCTCGCGCGAGATCCACGATGAGCTGGGTCAGGCACTGACGGCACTGAAACTCGACCTTTCGCTGCTGGGTACGAAGCTTGACGGAAATGATTCTGAGCTCATCGGCAAAATCGGTGATCTATCGTCCGCCTTGGATGGGGCCATTCAATCCGTGAGAAAAATCGCCACGCAACTCAGACCGGATGTTCTCGACAAGCTCGGATTAATTGCGGCCATTGAATGGCAGCTCCAGGAGTTTCGCAGGCGAACCGGCATCAGATACATATTCGCTACAGACATAACTGACCTGCGTTTGAACGACGAGCATTCGACAACCCTCTTTCGCATCTTGCAGGAGGCGCTAACCAATGTAGCCCGCCACGCCCGGGCTAACCGGGTAAAGGTGTCATTTGAACTGCGAAACAACGAAGTCGTTTTGCGAGTCGAAGACGATGGCGTTGGAGTGGACGCAGAAAACCTCAGCGATCCGAACTCGCTTGGACTTTTGGGAATGCGAGAGCGCGCGCTCTCTCTGAGCGGCCATGTCGCCGTTCGTCGAAATCAACCCAAAGGGACAACGGTCACCGCGATCTTGCCTTATCAGTGTTCGGCCGAAAAAGTTGACATCAGCGGGAGCCGCGCATCATGATCCATGTCGTTATCGCGGACGATCATCCGGTCGTCCGCCAGGGACTCACACGAATTCTTGCCGAAGAAGCCGATATGACGTTGACCGCAGAGGCGGCGACGGGACAGGAGCTCATGGACAAGCTCCAGGAGGGCAATTGCGATGTCGTGCTTCTAGATATCAGCATGCCGGGCAGAGGCGGACTCGATATTTTGACTGAGTTGCGCCGCCAATACGCGAAAATCCCCATTCTCGTTTTAAGCGTTTATCCCGAGGACCAATTTGGGCCTCGAGTATTAAGATTGGGAGCAGCCGGCTACATGAACAAAGAAGCCGCCTGCGACCAACTCGTCGGTGCCATTAGGAAAGTTTGCGCCGGCGGCAAGTATGTGAGTCCAAGATTGGCGGAAAGGATTGCAACGGATCTGGCCGCCAACACACAATTGCCGGCACACGAAACGCTTTCCCATCGGGAGTATCAAGTAATGCGCCTCATCGCCTCAGGCAAGGCCGTGACCCAGATCGCCCGCGAACTTTCTTTAAGTAAGAAAACCATCAGCACTCACCGCGCTCGGCTGCTCGAAAAGATGCGCCTCAAAACCAACGCGGAGCTGACCTTTTACGCCATTCAAAATGATTTGATCGATTCCTTCCCCACCAAAAAAGCCTGACGCGCGTGAACGTCAGTTCGTCATTGTAGGACAAACGCTGACACAAGATTCAGGATTCTTTCCCTTTACTCCGATCCCGTTAAATCGTACAAAATTAATCTGATTGAGGATTTTGAACGTGGCGAAGGAGCAAGCAATATTTGCATAGTCGCGCTTCGACAGAACTCCTAGGCCTTTGCCAAAGTTCTAGTCAGACCGCTTTGCTACGCGAGCCCCAAACTTCCGTCTATTTTGTCGGCGAACACACGCTCATTCAAAGAATCCAATCGTTGGTACAGCGCGTCGCGGCGACCGACGCAACCATTTTGATTAGCGGAGAAAGTGGAACGGGCAAGGAAGTGGTGGCCCGGATCATCCACAATTTGAGTTCGCGCAGGGATCGGCCCTTCGTACCGATCAACTGCGCCGCGATTCCGCATGATTTATTGGAGAGCGAGCTGTTCGGTCACGCCCGTGGCGCTTTTACGGGCGCCCACACGACTCGCGCAGGGATGTTCCATCTGGCCGACGGCGGCTCGGTCTTTCTTGATGAGATCGGCGAGATCCCGCTCTCGCTTCAGCCCAAGCTTCTACGCGTGCTGCAAAACGGTGAAGTCAGGCCAGTCGGTTCAGATCGCCCGGTGGCGGTCAACGTTCGGGTTATCGCTGCCACAAATAAGGACTTGGCGCAGGAACTGGAAGCGGGGACGTTTCGCGAGGATTTGTTTTATCGCCTGCAGGTGATCCCAATTCATCTTCCGCCTCTGCGTTCGCGACGCTCGGATGTGCCGCTGCTCATCAACCACTTTCTCGAAAAGGCCAATCGCAAGTACCGTGCGTCGGCGAAAATTTCACCCGAAGCGAGCGTCTACATGTGGGAGTACGATTGGCCGGGAAACGTTCGAGAGCTGGAAAACGTCGTGGAGCGGCTGGTGGTCTTATGTGAGAACGGCGAGATCGGTCTCGCCGACCTGCCTCCCAACATTTACAGTTTTGTCTCCGAGAAAAAGATTCCCCAGCCAACGTTGATCAATAAGGAATTGGACTTCCGCCTGGCGCTCCGGCAATTCGAGCAGCGCCTAATCGATGAAGCGCTGCGACTTGCCGATGGCAATAAGGCGATGGCGGCTAGAATGCTAAAACTCAAGCGTACCACTTTGGTCGCCAAGCTGCGCAGCCGTGACACGAAAGGATGGGCGTCAACATGATCGAAGCACGATCATCGGTTAAAGTTTCTCCCCCTTTCACCATCTTGATCATCGACGATAATCGGGATTTCGTCGAATTCCTCAACTTCTTACTTTCACATGATGGCTTCAATGTACGTTGGGCTTACAACGGACCGGATGGACTGGACTGTGTGCGGCATCATCCTGTCGATCTCGTCATCCTCGACGTGATGATGCCAAAAATGGATGGTTTGACGGTTTGCCGCGAGCTTAAACGGAGCCATCCAGCACTGCCTGTAGTCCTACTCACCGCCAAAGACGACATGGCTACGAGAACGGCCGCCATGGAGCTCGGAGTAAGCGAGTTTCTAGCTAAGCCGCTAAATATCGACGATTTACTGACCCGTTTACGAACGCAATGCCAAATTTGCCAGTGGGACAAGAATTTGGTCGGTGTCATTGGCGACCATGATCTAGCGAAACAGCCCTGACTTTCCGCTCCGCATAAACCGTATTCGCCGCCGTCGGCAGGCCTGCTCGATTTTGCCGACCTCGCCGCCCGCGCGGGCTCGCCCCGGGGCTTCCAGGTTTTTAGTTGCTCAATTTTAGCGAGTTTGATAGGAAACCTTTTCCAGTTTCAGTGATTCGAGCGGCTCTCGTCGTGACCGACCAACTTAGTACCAGCATCATCTTCGGGTACGCAGGCTCCGTTTCCTGTGTTCTAACATTGATTTCGAGTGAGTTGGAAAACTCTTCGGCGCGGCGGACAGCGTTGAGATTTTGGCGAGATGAAACACAATGTTCCCCCTCTTAATCAGATGGAACCTGTGGCGCAAAAATCCATCAAGCACTTCAAGAGTCTGTCACGAAGACTTTTGATGACCCAAGAAAACGAGAAACGCCTGCTGGTTCGGCGATTACATGATGAGCTCAGCCAGACCATTACAGGCCTTAGACTCACCCTCGGCGCCGTCGCCGCGCAAGCCGACGACAAAATCAAGGAGCATTTGGTCGCCTCAGTCGCCGTACTCGATGCCCTCGTCGAAACGACGCGGAATTTATCCATGGAGCTTAGACCGCCGATGCTGGATGACTTGGGTTTGTTATCCGCGCTATCGTGGTACTGTCAGCACTACTTCGCCAAGACCGGAGTGGTGGTGGAGTTCGTCCATGACGGGATCGATGGCCGGCTCCCGCCGGACGTTGAAACTTCGGCGTATCGCATCGTGCAGCAAGCGCTCGACAACGTGGCGCGTCATGCCGGCAGCCATGATGTCGTGGTGTGCGTTTCGGCAAATCGGAAAAATCTGCACATCGAGGTGAGTGATCAGGGAAAAGGGTTTGATGCGGATCTGGTTCTCCGGCTGCACCCTAGCTCAGGCCTGTCCGAAATGAGCGAACGGGCGGCCCTCTTAAACGGCCGTCTCGAGGTTAATTCAATCGTCGGGCGTGGCACCTCGATCGTTGCCGAGCTGCCCTTGAACCAGCCTCAAGATACGCTGTCAGAATAAAACATTCGCTTAAGCAGCCGTGCGCGCGATCAGACGCTCCGAACCATCGCCGAGATAACCGCTCACG
>Ga0184634_10000139_pt1 | contig 15919 bp, 15 predicted proteins | sample PLM31_200_b1_FD_133016 | JGI IMG/M metagenome (GOLD analysis project Ga0184634, IMG submission 133016) | Groundwater sediment microbial communities from an aquifer in East River, Colorado, USA - PLM3-1_200_b1 | ecosystem: Environmental > Terrestrial > Soil > Riparian zone | place: USA: East... | reverse complement strand
GAGGTTCATCGCGCGCAGCTGCTCGAAGGGCTCCTGGTGCTTCTGAGGAAGCTTCTCCTGCGCGTACAACCATAGATGGTTGTACGCGCAGGAGAAGCTTCCTCAGAAGCACCAGGAGCGCTTCGAGCAGCTGCGCGCGATGAACCTCAAGACCGGCCGCGCGTGGGCGATCAAGGAGAGCCTGCGCGAGTTCTGGAAAAAACCCACTCGGGAACAGGCCCTCGCCCACTGGAAGCTCTGGTATCGCTGGGCGACGCATTCGCGCCTCAAGCCGGTGATCAAGACCGCAAAGAACATTCAACAGAAGCTGCACAACGTACTGACCTATTTCGTGCACCGCATCACGAATGCCGTCGCCGAGGGGCTCAACTCGAAGATCCAGACCGTCAAGAAGGCAGCCTACGGATTCCGCAGCTTCGAGAACTTCAAGACCGCAATCTTCTTCCACTGCGGGGGACTGCGGCTCTATCCGGTTACCCACGCAATTCCCGGATGAACCGAATTTTCTATCATTCGGGAAATTCGTTGAGGAACCCCGCGGTTGAGCGTATCTTAAGCGACTTAATTTCACCAAACCCGGAGGTAACCATGCATCGACGCTTCTTCGGCGGTTTGCTGGGCGCAATCTTCTCCGCCGCGCTTAGCGCAGGCACCATCGTCAACAACTCGGACGGACCCCCGCAGGCCACCGGCATCGCCGACGGCTACGCGCTGGTGATCTTCTCCCAGCCGCCGCTCGCCGACTGGCCCAGCGCCGCGCGGTACAAGAACGGCAAGCTCGACTTCACGGCAGGGGCCAACGGCCAGCACCAGGCGTCGCTCGCCCGCGCGCGCAACGGCTTCAGACAGTGGCTCAAGTCCACCGGCTCGCCTGCGCAGGTGATCCGCGAGTACGACACGGTGCTGAATGGCGTCGCGGTGCAGCTCAACGGCGCGAGCCTGGACTCGCTTAAGGCGGCCCCCGGAGTCTCGCTGGTCGAGCCCAGCCTGACCTACGCGCCCACCATGAACCGCTCCGTCGGCGTGATCGACGCGCCCGCCGCTTGGACGGCGGTCGGAGGAGTCGCGAACGCAGGCGCGGGCATCAAGATCGGCGTCCTCGACACCGGCATCGACCAGACCCATCCGTTCCTCACCGACAACACGCTCACGCCGCCGGCGGGGTTCCCCAAGTTCGATCCGGGCAACCAGCAGTTCACCAGCAACAAGGTGATCGTCGCGCGCGTCTATTTCACCGGGAAGCCGGGGTCGTTCACGGCGCAAGCGCTCCAGGACCACGGCACGCACGTCTCCGGCACCATCGCGGGCGTGAACGGCACGAATGCGCCGGCCACCGCCAGCACTCCCGCGGTGAGCGGCCTCACCGGCGTCGCCCCCAAGGCGTTCCTCGGCAACTACAATGTGTTCCCTGGGCAGACGGGGAGCGCGACGTCGCACGACATCGCGCAGGCGATCGAGGACGCCGTCAAGGACGGCATGGACGTGATCAACATGAGCCTCGGCGGCGGCATCAACGGGTTCCAGGACCAGCTCACCGTCGCCAGCAACCGCGCCGCCAAGGCGGGAGTGGTGGTCGCGATCGCCGCCGGCAACTCCGGGCCCGGTGTGAACACGGTCGAGAGTCCCGGCCAGGCCGCTGACGCGATCACGGCCTGCGCGTCGACGAACAATCACTTCTTCGGGATCCCGATCTTGGTCGCTGCGACGACGTTTGGCGCGGCCGTCGGCGACTTCGGCAGCTTCAACCCGGCGGTCACCGCACCGCTGGCGAACTGGAGCAACCCGGCCGATTCCGCCGGCGCCACCAGGGCCTGCGCCGCCGTGACGGGCACTGCCTTCGCCGGCAGCATCGTCGTGCTCGACCGCGGCACCTGCACGTTCTCGACGAAGATCCGGAACGCGCAAAGCGCCGGGGCGGTGGGCGTGGTGGTGGTGAACAACGTGGCGGGCGACCCGACCGCGATGGGGCAGGACGGCACGCCGAACCAGCCCACGATCTCCGGCGTGATGGTCGGCCTCGCCGACCGCACCGCGATTCGCGCGGACGCCGGGCAGAACGCGACGGTGAACGGCGCGACGGTCATCGAGGTCCTGACGAACAACGAGAACTTCCTCGCCGGCTTCTCCAGCCGCGGTCCGGCCAACCTGCTCGATATCAAGCCCGACATCTGCGCCCCGGGCGTGAACGTCTTGTCGTCCGTCCTAGGCAACGGCTTTGCCATGTTCCAGGGCACGAGCATGGCGACGCCGCACGTGGCCGGCTCGTCCGCGCTGTTGCGGCAGCTGCATCCGGACTGGACGCCGGCGATGATCAAGAGCGCGCTGGTCGACACCGCGACCCGGGCTGCCAACCTCGGCACGACCAACCCGATGAACATCGGCGGGGGAGTCCTGAACCTGGCCGCGGCGAGCAGCGTCTCGGCGACGCTGGAGCCGGCGACGCTGTCGTTCCGCAAGATCGAGCCCAACACGGGGCTGTCCAAGACCATCGACGTGACCCTCACCAACGTGTCGGGTACGGGTCGCACCTACAACGCGACGGCCGCGATCACCGTGACCCCGGCTGCGGCTGCGGGTGCGGCGGGGGCCAGCGTCTCGCCCGCTTCCCTGACGCTGGGGCCGGGCCAGTCGGGGACGCTGTCGGTCACCGTCGGCACCGAGCAGACCGCGCCGCAAGGCCAGTACTGGGGCCGGCTGACGGTGAGCGACGGGCAGAGCACGTTGGCGGCGCCGCTGTGGTTCGCGGTGCGCACCTTCGTCGATGCGGGGCCGCTGCAGTGAGAAGGTGATCAGCGAACACCTGCTCTCCCTGCGGAGGTGATCAGTGATCACCTCCGCAAAAGACCAAGGCCCGAAGCGTCCAGCCCCGGGCCCTTGTTCTTGTCGAGGAGCGTGTAGCACCTCCGCGATCTTCGATCCGTTCGGACTCGTGCAGCGCAACGGGCAGCTCTCGATCCAGCGCCGATAAAGACCCGTAAGATTCAAAAACTCGGCAAAAGCAGGCCATCTACCCGAAAGGTGTCGCCGCCTCGCGCCGATTCCAGCGTAAGGGCGCGTTTTTCGTTGACGCTGCCTCGGTAAAAATAATAAAATGCCGCCTCTTTTTCGGGCCGTTAGCTCAGGTGGTAGAGCAGCGGACTTTTAATCCGTTGGTCGCAGGTTCAAATCCTGCACGGCCTACCAAGTTGATCAATACATTGCAGAGCCTTCTCCAAAAGGCTTTCGCCTGCCAAAGCAGATAGTTGCCGAACCAGTCACCATTTCGCGCGCTTTCGGCTGGTGTTGTTTGTGCGCCCCGTCGAACTGGACGCGGCCGAAATTTGCCGCATTCGAGACCTCGAGTACAGAATAGACCCGAACCGGTCGTTCGAGCAATCGGACGAAAAGGGGCAAGGCGGCCGAGGCCGCACGCGAATCGACAAGGCATAAACTGAAAACATTCGCCTCCAAATGGTTCAGAATCCGGGGATGGGGTCACTACGCGGCGACGATTGCGGCCACATCGGCCCGCGAATCACCCGCATCTTCCAGGCTCACTCCGCATGAGCGAGGTTCGAGCGCTGCTCCTCACCGACGTGGTCGACAGCACACAGCTGTCGGAGAGGCTGGGTGAGGCCGAATTGGCGGCGCTGTGGGCCGCTCACGATCGCCTCGCCCGCGATCTCCTCCCGGTGCGGCGCGGACGCGAAATCGACAAGACCGACGGCATGCTGCTGCTGTTTGAAGCGGCCGCGGACGCGGTCGCCTACGCGATGGCGTACCAACGGGGCGTCGCCCAGCTGAATCCGCCGCTGAAGGCGCGCGCCGGGGTGCACGTCGGGCCCGTCATCCTGCGCGAGAACAGCCGGTCGGACGTGGCGCGAGGCGCCAAGCCGCTCGAGGTCGAGGGCGCGGCCAAGGCGGTGGCGGCGCGCGTAATGTCGATCGCGAACGGGGGGCAGACCCTTTTGTCCGCCGATGCGCGAGCCGCCCTGGGAGAAATCGCGCTGCGGCTCGAGTCGCACGGGCACTGGCGCATGAAAGGCATTGCCGATCCGATCGAGCTGTTCGAGGTCGGCGAGGCCGACGCGCCGTTCGTGCCGCCCCCCGATGCAGCCAAGGGCTATCGGGTCGTTCGCGAGGGCGAGCTTTGGCTGCCGGCCCGGAACATCAAGCACAGCCTGCCCGCCGAGCGCGATTCCTTCGTCGACCGCCGCGAGACCCTGGCCGAACTGGCGCGCCGCCTCGACGCGGGCGCGCGTCTGGTATCGGTGCTGGGGATCGGCGGCACGGGCAAGACGCGGCTGGTCACGCGCTTCGGCTGGAGCTGGCTCGGAGACTTCCCGGGCGGCGCCTGGTTCTGCGATTTGTCCCGTGCCCGAAGCCTGGACGGCATCGTCCACGCCGTCGCCGAGGCGCTCGCCGTTCCGCTGGGCAAGGAGGAACCGGTCACTCAGCTCGGCAATGCCATCGCGGGGCGCGGCCGATGCCTGGTGATTCTCGACAACTTCGAGCAGGTGTCGCGTTGGGCCGAGGAAACGCTGGGGAGATGGCTCAACCGGGCGATCGAGGCGGGGTTCGTCGTGACCACGCGCGAGGTGCTGGGACTCGCGGGAGAGCAGACCCTCGCGCTGGCGCCGCTCCCGGCCCCCGATGCGGCGGTGCTCTTCGTGCAGCGGGCGGAGTCGGCGAAGCGCGGCTTCCTGCGCACGGCGGAGGATCGGGCGGCCATCGATCCGCTGGTGAAGCTGCTCGAAGGGCTGCCGCTCGCGATCGAGCTGGCGGCAACGCGAGTGCGGGTGATGTCGCCTAGGACGCTCCTCTTGCGCATGCGCGAGCGGTTCAAGCTGCTCGCGTCAAGCGGCCGGCGCCGCGACCGGCAGGCGACGCTGCGCTCGACCTTCGACTGGTCCTGGGATCTGCTGTCGCTCGCCGACAAGGCGGCGCTCGCGCAGCTCTCGGTGTTCGAGGGCGGGTTCACGATGGAGTCCGCCGAGGCGGTGCTCGAGCTCTCCGGATACGAGGATGCGCCTTGGACCATCGGCACGGTGCAATCGCTGCTCGACAAGTCGTTCGTAAGGCAGGTGGGCGACGCGCGCTTCGACATGCTGGTGAGCGTCAAGGAATACGCGTCGGAGCACCTGCGCACCGAAGGGCGCTTCCCCGGGAGCGGCCCCTCGGCGCTCGCCGCAGCTGAGGCGCGGCACAGCAGGTACTTTGCAGGGCTCGGCGAGAAGCGCGCGGTTGGGGGGGCCTGCGTGGAAATCGACAACCTCGTGGCCGCCTGCCGGCGGGGGGCGGCCCGGGGGGCTGGGGGAGAAGCCGCAGGCGCGCTCGAGGGCGCTTGGGCAGCGCTCAAGTTGCGCGGGCCATTCAGCGTGGGCGTGGAGCTCGCTTCGGTAGTGAGCGGCACGCCCGGGCTGGGAACGGCAGAGCGAGCAATCGCGGAGAGGGTGGCCGGCAGCGCGCTCGACGCCTCCGGCAGAGTCGCGGAGGCCCGAACGCATCTCGAGGCAGCGCTCGCCCTTGCGCGCGAGGCGCGGGACGCGAGGTGCGAGGCGCACGTGCTCGCCAATCTGGCCGATCTGCGGGACGGGCGCAGGGAGGAGGCCCGTGCTTCTCACGCGCGTGCGCTGGCGCTCGCTCGCGAGCTTGGCGATTGGGACCTGGAGTGCAAGGTGCTCAGCGGCCTTGGCGCGCTGGAGGCGCAACTGGGCCGTATCGAAGAAGCCCGGGCGCACTGGGAGGCGGCGCTCGCGCTTGCCCGCAAAACGGGGGACCGGCGCTGGGAGGGCGGCCTGCTCGGCAATCTGGGCGGCCTGCACATCAGCGAGGGGAGACTCGACGACGCGCGCGTTCATCTCGAGGCGGAGCTGGTCGTGGCGCGCGAGTTGGGGGATCGGACATTCGAAGGCAGTGCTCTCTGCAACCTGGGCTTTCTTCACCAGCTGCTGGGAAGGATGGAAGAGGCCAGCAAGGAGCTCGAGGCGGCGCTGGTCGTCGTGCGGGAAATCGGGCACGTCCGCGTTGAGTGCGTCGTGCTGTGCAACCAGGGAATCGTCTACGACTCCCTGGGCCGGCCCGCCGAAGCCCGAACCCGCTACGAGGCAGCGCTGGCCGTGGCCCGCGAGTTGGGCGACCGGCGCTCCGAAGGTCAGGTGCTCGGCTATCTCGGCCTGCTTCACGCCCGCCAGGCCCGGTTCGATGAGGCGCGCACTTGCCTCGATACCGGCGAGGCTCTGCTGCGCGCGATGTCCGATCGACTGAGCCTAGGCGTGCTGCTTTGCGGCCGGGCCGAAGCCGAGTACCTCGCAGGCGACCTCGACGCCGCCAAGGACGCTCTCGCCGAGGCGGAGTCGCTGGCGACCGCGACTGGAGCGGGGCCCGATTCCGAGCTTGGCTTGGCTCTGGCCCGAGTCCGGGACCTTTCCTTCAGACGCCTGGTGGGGCGGCGTTGATGACCCATGGATCGAGAGGCGGCAACGGCAGAGGATCCAGCGGTGTCGTGCCATCGTTGACGTTGACGATGTACTTGTAGCTTCCGACCTTGTGGCCTCTCTTTACGCACATGAAACTCTTTCCCCCTCCGGCGGGGGTACAAGGCGAAAAGTTGCCGGGGTCGATCACGATGCCGTCCCGGGGGAACAGGTAATTACTTTTCTCAGGCAAATTCCATGTGATCGCCCCTATGTCCGCTGTCACGATCGCAGGATCCTCGGAGACCGCGATTGTTTTCCTGTCGTTGATTACCGTGATTGTTACTCCGATTTGTTTGTTTCCCGCAGGTGCCGGCGCAACAACCGTCGGCTGCATTCGCGGGCAGCCAGACAAAGCCAGAGAAATTGCAACAACTGCGTAAGCGGAGTGTTTCAGTTTCATGGTGTTCTCCCCCTTAAAGTTATTGGAAAATCAACCCGACCGTTGCCGGCTCCCTGCAGCCGAAAACTTGCAGCGACCCCTGATCGGTGCAACCCTCGGCACTGGGTTGCGCTGTCGAGGTTGCCGGCGCGCGTTCGGCGGTCCCCGGGCGCGTCACAACGGGCGCTGCGGCAAATCATGCAGTCGCCGGGCGAGCCAAGTCAAGCGCCGAGGCGCTCGCCGCGCTCAGGCCCCCTGCCCTTGGGGCATTCCAGCCGATCGATTTCGTAAACCTTGCCGATGACCTGCGCCGATACCGCAATCTGCAGGGTTCTCGCGTTGCTGGATGACCGCAGGTTCGACTCCCGCACGGCCTGCCAGAAAATCGAAAGGGCAGAAGAGGCAATACTGCGGCGGCGACAAATAATTTGCGCATCGTCTTCTCCTTTCGGAAGTCGGGAAACTCAGGTTGAGGCTTCAACCCGGCCGCAACCAGGTGCAGGCACCACTCTTATAACAGTCGCCTCCGGAGTCCACAAGCACTGCGTCAATCCGCGGTCGCGTCGGCCTTGAGGATCACCTAGCCCCAGCGCTCGGCTTCCGAGCGCATCAGGCTCGACAGTCCTGCAGGCGCGGTGCCGATCGGCTGGAAGTAGATCCGCGCTATCTTCCCTTCGACTGTAGCCGTTTGGATCTCAGGTCAATACTTTTTTCCAAAAAATGGCTGAGCGGATCGGACGTGTACTGCCCAAACGGTCCACGCTCCGCGTACCCCGCACGACGGCAGAGGGCGAGCGCCGCTGCCTGATGGATGCCGGTTTCGAGGCGCACCCACTTAAGACCCTCCCGTGAGGCCTGCTCCTCGATGCGCATCAGGATCGCGCGCCCCAGTTTCTGCCCGCGGGCCTCGGGATGCACGAACATGCGTTTCGCTTCGCCGTAGCCGGTTGAATCAATGCGCAGCGCGCCGCAGCCAACGGCCTCGCCGCGGCGCCGCGCGACGAAGAAGCGGATGTTTGGCGCGCACAGCGTGTCGATGCCGAGGATGTGGTTGCTTTCCGGGGGATAGAGCGATTCAAGATAGGCATCGAGCGCGGCCAGGAGCCGCATCACGTCGTCCTGGCGCGGGCTTTCAATTCGGATCGCAGCCCCCAATCCGCTTCGCCGGGATATCATGGCCGCTCCTTTCGCCTAGAAGCGGGATTTTTTAACATGCGAGCGCGCAACGTTTGCCTTTGCGTCGTGGTGTCCGGAGCGCTTTGTTTCCCTCTTGCTGCCCCGGCCGCGGACCGAGCCTGGATCGAGAGCAGCGACCGCAACTCCGCGATCGTAATCGAGATGCAGGGCGCTTTCCACCCCGAGTTTACGTCGGAATTGGGCGTCGATCGTTTCGATACCGCCGTGCTCGACCTCAACCCGGAGAATGCGAAGCGCTATGACGCTGCGGCGGGACGGGCGCTGGTGCAGTTCGCGACGATGGTCGAGCGCGGCGTTTCGCTCGCCCGCGCGGTATTTGCCTTCAACAGCACCAACGTCGAGGGCTGGGGCCTTTACGCCGAGAGCCTGATGATTCCCTACTTTCCCCCGGAAGGGCAGTTGTTCTCTCTTCAGCTTCGCCTCCTCCGGGCTGCTCGGGCGTTTCTTGACCCGATGGTCAATCTCGGCAGGATGACCCCCGCCGGGGCCAAGGCATTTCTCATGCGAGAAGCGGCCTTTTCGGAACCGTTCGGACCGCTATGCATTTGAAATGCCAGGCCAAGCGGTCTCGTACTTCTACGGCTACACCCGGCTGCGGAGCTGCGGCTGAAGGCCGAGCTTGCACTCGGCCCGCGGGTTCGAGCAGCGCAAATTTCACGACCTCGTGATAGCGCAGGGCCTTCTGCCACCCAAGCTGCTCGAGCGTGCGGTCATGCAAGAGATCGAGCGCATGCGATGATTTTTCCGGGGGCCGAGATTGCGGGATCGCAGTTTCCGCGCCGGCAGTCAGGTCCCGCACCGCGCGCGAGCGGCTCAGCCGGTCCGGCTGCGTTCGTCGGAGCAGCGGAAGGGTTCCGGTTTGCCGCTGGAAGCGCCATCGGCGCGCACGGACCGCATGCCGCCCGCCTCCGTCCGCGGGCCTTCGAGCGCCTCCCGCGCGTAGCGGTCTGCGAGGCGGTTCATCCCTGCCCATATCGACAGCGACACTGCGACGGCGGCGATCGCCGCCGCCAGACGTTCCGCTGCACCGACCGTTCCCATGGCTGTAACCTGTCAGGATAGTTTAGACAGTTACAGCTTACTGTGGCACAATGTAACCTGTCAAGCACTATTTGAAGGTTACAACGTGGCCGGATCGACCGCCTTTCAGCGCTCCAAGGGCAAGCCCTACGCGGAGACGTTTCGCTGCCCAGGGGGCGCCTTATGCCTTGATTTCTGCAATTCGGGGCAGGACGCCCGGGGCGCCTCCGGCACCGAGTGGATCGCCGGCTTTCCCGACCTGATCGACTGGATCGAGGCTGCGGAGGTCGTCACGGGGGGCCAGGCGGCCCGGCTTCGCCGCGCCGGCGCGGCATCGCCCCGCGCCGCAACCCAGGTATGGGACCGGGCGATCAAATTTCGCGAAGCCTTGTTTCGCGTTCTGAACGCGAAAGCCGAAGGCGGCACCGTTGCGCGCGAGGACCTCTCAATCATCGATGCGGAACACGCGCGCGCGGCGCCATTCGCCCGGCTCTCCTGGACCGGAGAGGGCTATGCGTGGTCGCTGGATCCGTCGGCCTCCGCGCTCGAGGCCGCGATGCAGCCTCTGGTCGGATCGGCGCTGAGTCTGCTCACCTCGGCGAAGCTCGGGCGGCTGCGCCGCTGCGGAAATTCGACCTGCTACTGGCTGTTTATCGACGAGACCCGGAACCACAGCCGGCGGTGGTGTGAAATGGCGAGTTGCGGGAATGTCGTCAAGGTGCGTCGCCACCGGGAGAGGGCCCGCAGCGCCGGACGCTGAACTTCGGCAGATTGCGGACAACCGGATTCCTCTATCGCATTTCCTCCGCCACGCTTTCGGTGAGGGCGGGGTCCTGCGGCTGGGGCAGATGGCGCATCTTCACGAGCGGCGATGCCCACGCGACCAGTAGCGCCAAAGCCATCGCACCGAGTCCCGCCAGCAGGATCGTTGCGCGCAATCCCGCATGCTCGGCGATCCATCCGCCTGCCACGCCCCCGAATGGCGCGGTCGCTACAGTGAGGCAGATCATGGTCGCCGTCACGCGCCCGAGCAGCCGGTCGGGGGTGACCGCTTGCCGCAGCGCAAGGTAGTTGACGAAGAAGAGCGTAGCGGCGAAGTCGAGCAGCAGGAGCCCGAGCCCGAAGATCGTCGACGCCGTCCAGGGCGACCTGGTCGCGAGGCCGATCGCGACCCAAGCCGCGCCCGTGCCGGCGAGGCCCAGAAGCATCGTCCTGCCAAAACCCAGGCTCGCGTTGAGGGGTTTCACCGCTCCCGCGGCGGCGAGTGAGCCGACGCCCGCGAGCATGAACAGCGCACCCACGTGTCCCGCGGAGAACCCCAGCTCGCGCACGGCGAAGAGCACGACGATCGCGATGAATGCGTGGCGAAAGATATGCCACACCGCAAGGGCCCACGCGAGCGTGCGCAGGGTGTCGTTCCTCCAGATGACCTTGAGGCCTTCGGCGATCTCGCCCCGGACGCTGCGGCCGGCGTGCTTGGGCGCATCGCTCGCCGCGGGAGGTATTCCGCGCAGCAGCGCGGCGGACGCGAAAAACGCGCACGCATCGGCGAGGATCGCGATGGGTGCGGTCAGCCACTGGATGAGCGCGCCTGCGACGCCGGGGCCGATCAGTTGCGCCGCGGAATCCGAGATGCCGATCTTCGCGTTGGCCTCAACCAGATTTTTGCGGCCCACGCGCTCGGTCATGAACACCTGGTAGGCCGGCCAGCCGACGACGGTGCCCAGGCCCACCAGGAATCCGGCCGAGTAGAGCACGGGCATCGAGAGCCAGCCTGCCCAGGCACATACCGGTACCGACGCGAGTGCGAGTCCGCGGCCGATGTCCGCCCAAATGATGATCGGAAGCTTTCTGACGCGGTCGATCAAGACTCCGGCGAAAAGCCCGAAGAGCGGGAACGGCAGCGCCTCCATGGCGGTGAGCAGCCCCATCTCCAGCGGAGATGCGTCCAGCATCAGCGCCGCCGTGAGCGGAAGGGCGAGGAAGGTGATCTGCCCGCCGAAGTGCGTGATCGTGAGTGAGCCCCACAGCTTTACGAAGACACGGTTGCGCCACAGGCCGTCGAGCCAGCGCGCGAGAGTGAAGGTCGAGTTCATGTACTTGCATTGCGCCTTGTGGACGGTTTTCCGGCTTATTGCGCGCCGCGCCACGCATATCCTGCGAAGTCAGCGCCGCTCGCGGCTCCCCCTCCGAAACGCCTTGTCGGGCGTTTTAGACACGTCGACCAACAATAATGAGATCACGTTCAACTCCGTTCAACGCGGCGACCCGCGGCAACCGGCCCCACCGGGAAAAGCTGAATCTCTCGAACAGCGCGAGGCTTGGCTCATTGTGGCCGAAGATGAAGCCCAGCAGCGTATCGACCTTGAGCACGGGCGCATGAGAGACCGCTTGTGTCAGAAGATACGCACCCAAACCCCGTCTCCTGAATGATTCATTAACGTAGACGCTCAGCTCCGCGGTCTTGTCGTACGCCGGACGCCCATAGAACGCGGAAAAGCTGAGCCATGCCGCAATCCGGCCTTCAGCTTCAACGACCCACAGGGGGCGGAAGGTCGGCCTGTGCTCTTCGAACCACTGAATGCGGCTCTCAACTGAAACCGATTCGGTATCCGCCGTGACCATTCGCGTCGGGATCGTCGAGTTATAGATCTCAACGATCTGCGCCAGATCGTTGCGCGTCGCTATCCTGTGCGTAACGGACATCAGCGGAGCTTCCATTTTGAACACGTCCAATGCGGCTCAGGGCGTGCCTGCACGATGCCGGCGGGGGGCACACTTGATCGGCGGGCCGCCTGCACAGCCGGCAGGTAGGCAGTCGGCGGCTAGTCAGTGATCGCGGCCGGCATAGAGACTCATCGGCTCGGTCTTGCCCTTAGGATGCGCGGCTCAAACGGATCACCCACAAACGAGCCAGGGCGGCGGCGCCGTCCGCCCCTTGCACCGTCTTGAAGATCTGGATCGCCTTCTGGTTCTGACCTGCCAGATGGGAGGCGTACGCCAGCTGGAGCTTCGCGTGCTCCAGCCGCCTGAAGGCCTTTGCGTCGCGAATCCCCTTCTCCATCAACGCCAGCCCTTTTTCTCGCTTGCCATGCAGGACGTAGTTGAAGCCGTCGTTGAACAGCGCCCTGCCGTCCCCGCCGGCAACCGGCGGCGCTTCGTCCCGCGCCAGCGCCTTTTTGTCCTCGGCGAGGTTCCTCGCCGCCATTTCCTTCAAACGCTTGTGTCGCGCGGCCTCGGATCCGGCGCCCAGAATACCGGACGCGTAGCCCGCGTCGATGATTCTGACCGCCTCTATCGGGAATCCGTCCTGCAGCGAAAGCTGCGCGGCGTCCAGGTACTCGTCCGCGCCGCGCATCGTGCCGGTCTCGATCTTGAGGCGGGCCAGGTCGATGGCGAGCCGCTCGGAAAACCCGGGACGCGTCGCAATGCTGTAAATGACGCTGAGCCAGTAGGCCCGCTTCGGATGGTAGGCGACGAGCATTTCCATCGCTTTGCCGTAACCCGCGGTGTCGCGGATTTGCGAGTAGGAATTCGCCAGCAACTGCAGTGACTCCTCGGCGGGGGCCTTGCCCTCTTTTTCCGCGGCTTCGACGTCCTTCATCAGCTCCTTGGCTGCGCCCGTGAAGTCATTCCCCAGGTACAGCGACTGGACGTAAATCGTGCGCACCGATTTTTCCGTGCCGCCTTCTCTGAAGTAGCGCGCCGCCAGCTCGGCGGCTTTCGCGTAGTCTTTCATCAGATAGTACTGACTGGCGGCTGCTGCAAAAAACTGCCGCCTTTCCCCCTCGGGTGAGTCCGAAGAGGTCGCCACGGTCTCGAAGGCGCGAGCCGCTATGGACGCTTCGCCCGCCGCGGCCGCGGCCTGCCCCAGGACACGCTCGACCAGATAGTTCTCGTACGGCGTCCTGTCGCCGACGGCCTGGGCTTCCCGCACCTTGGCGAGCGCTTCCTTGCCCTTTCTGGATTTCAGGAGCTCGATCGCGGCCTGGATGGGCCTGCCGATCTCGGGTCGTACCGTCTGGCCGCTCGCACCCGGCTCCTGCGCGAGCGCGCTTGCAGCGAACAACGCGATCCACCAAAGGAGAACGAAACAAAGGCTGACGCGCATGAGGCTTGCGGTCCGGGGCGATCAGCGGAAGAACTGCTCGTTGCCGATCAGGCCGATTTTTTTCATCCCCAGCCGCTGTGCCGAAGCCATCACCATGGCCACGCTCTCGTACTTGACGAGCTTGTTGGGGCGCAGATGCACCTCCGGCTGGACCGGCATGTCGGCGGCCGCGCGCAGCCGCGCCTCGAGCTCCTGACGGTCCGGCAGGACCCGCCCGTTCCAGATCAAGGTGCCGTCGAAATCGACCTCGATGGTCACCACCTCGGGAGGCACCGGCGGAGGCGGCGGAGAGCCGACCGGCATGTTCAGCTTGACCGCGTGCGTCTGGATCGGAATCGTGATGATGAGCATGATGAGCAGAACCAGCATCACGTCGATCAGCGGGGTCGTATTGATGTCCAGCATCACCTCCGGGTCCCGCATTGCGCCGCCAGCTCCGATTTTCATGGCCATGAGCGCGTCACCCCGCCTGCCGCGGGCCGTTCCGCGCGGGCGGCTCCGTGATGAAACCGATCTTCAGGATTCCCGCGCGCTGGCACGCGAACACCACTCTGCCGACGGATTCGTAGCGTGCCTCCCTGTCGCCGCGAATGTGGATTTCCGGCTGGGGCTGCCGTAGCGCGATTTCCTTCAGCCGGTCGAGCAGCTGCCGATCCTCGGCGACGAGCTGGTTGTTCCAGAACACGTCGCCGTCCTTGTTGACGGCGATGACGATGTTCTCGGGTTTGGTCTGCGTCGGCTGATTTCTTTCCTTCGGCAGCTCGACGGATACACTCTGGATGACCACCGGAATCGTGATGAGGAAGATGATCAACAATACGAGCATGACGTCCACCAGCGGGGTCGTGTTGATATCCGAGACGAGATCGTCATCGACGTCCGGGCCGCCGACCGTCATGCTCATGATCCGGCGCCCTTGCGCGTGCGACTGCCGCCGCCCATCAACGTCATGTGGACGCCCCCGCCGAAGTGCCGAACGAGCTCCATGGCCACTCTGTTGCGGCGGACCAGCCAATTGTAGCCAAGCACCGCCGGCACGGCCACCGCCAGACCGAGCGCCGTCATGATCAGGGCCTCGCCCACGGGGCCGGCGACCTTGTCGATCGATGCCTGCCCCGCGATACCGATCGCGGTGAGCGCATGGTAGATACCCCACACGGTTCCGAACAAGCCGACAAACGGGGCCGTGGAGCCCACCGTCGCGAGGAACGCCAGACCGTCCTGCAGCCGGTTGCCGATGACGTCGATCGCCCGCTGCAGGGCCATGCCGATCCACGTATTGCGGTCAAGCTGCTGGGTCAGCATGAAGCCGTGGTGCTCAGCCGCAAGCGAGCTCTTCTCGGCGACGAACCGGAACGCGCTGTCCTGATGGAGCGCGGCGACACCCTCCTGCACGGAACTCGTGCTCCAGAACTTCTCGTCGGCTTCCTTGGCATCCTTCATCATTTTTGCCTGCTCGAGCACCTTGATGATGCCGATGTACCAGGAGCCGACCGACATGATCATGAGTATGATCAACGTGCCCTTGGCGACGAAATCCCCCTGCCGCCAAAGCGCCTCCATGCCGTAGGGGTTCTCCACGACTTCGGTTGCCGGCGCTGCGGCGGGCGGCGCCGGTTGAACCTCGGACGGAGCCGGTTTGACCTCGGACGGCGCCGCAGGAGCGGTGCCCGCGTTGGAGGCCTGCGCTATCGCCTCGCTCGAATTGACGATTGCCGCGCCGATCGAGACGGCCAGCGTGACCGCCAACAGGCTCAGAACACTTAACGGTTTGAGTCTCATATTCCCCGATCCTGAAAACAACGAATTGAAATTCACGAACATCCCTCGACGTGCCGCAAGCCCTCGCCGCGTCATTCGATCTTCCACACGTACTCGATGCGTCCCCATGTGCGTTCGGGCTTCCCGTTAACCGTGGCCGGTTTGAATTTGCACAGACTCAGGCCGGCCCTTGCGGCCTGATCGAGACGCCGGGAGCCGGATGTGCGCTCGACCTTGCTGTCCAGCACTTTGCCGTCCGTGTTGATCAGGAAACTCAAGCGCACGATCCCGACTTCGTTCGCCCGCAGCGACGCTGCCGGATACGCAGGTTTCTCGCAGGTGTTGGCGTCAACCACCGCCGCCGTCCGAACCGGCTCGCTCGTGACAGCGGTGATCGTCGGCGCCGACACCGGCGCCTGCACCTGCACCTCGGGAGGGGGGATATACGGCGGCGGCGGCGTCGTCAGTTTGGGCGGGGGCGGGGGCGGCTTGTCGGGCGGCGGCGCCTTGATTTCCTCGATGATCTTCGTCTCGAGCGGTTGGCGAACCACCTCCACGATCTGGCGCGCGAGGCCATGGACCAGGGCGTAAATCAGCGCCGCGTGGAACGCGACCACAACGGCCAGCCCCGCCAGCCGCCTGCTGGAATCTCTCTGTACCGCGTAGCTCACCGTGTCAGTCCGTGCGACATACGCTTGCCTCTAATTAGAACTCATCTCAAAAAGTATGTCGCATGAGAATCGCGAGGCAGCCGGTTTGGACAAAGCCCAGGGAGTCAGTGGCGTGATACTAAACAGTACTACTTTCGAGATGGGTTCCAGTGTTCAGGTCGGCGTCCTGCCGGGCGTAACATAGAAACGGCGAGCCGAGGCTCGCCGCCGGTAAGCTCGCCAGTGACTCAGAACTTTGCGACCGCGCTCGCGAACACCAGCCGGCCGAGGGTATCGTACACCTGAGGGAAGGTATTCCCATTGCCGAAGATTGCCGGGTCCG
>Ga0184634_10000138_pt1 | contig 15927 bp, 19 predicted proteins | sample PLM31_200_b1_FD_133016 | JGI IMG/M metagenome (GOLD analysis project Ga0184634, IMG submission 133016) | Groundwater sediment microbial communities from an aquifer in East River, Colorado, USA - PLM3-1_200_b1 | ecosystem: Environmental > Terrestrial > Soil > Riparian zone | place: USA: East... | reverse complement strand
CCCGCATCACTTTTTCGCTTTGGCCTTTGCGGCAGCCACTCTGGCGCGCTCCGCCTCATCCAGGAAACGGAAGGTCGTAGCCAGGGAAGTGGAATCCAGGATCACCTGGCCCTGATCCACCTTGGGGTTTTTGAACTCAATATTGCTGATATTGACCAGTCGGCTCAGCCTTCCCACCTCGTCAAAGAAAGTCACCACGTGGTGATACTGTCCCCGGACTATGATATCCACAGGGATCTCAGCGTAAAATTCCTGTAGGTTTTCAGCCCGGGGACGAAAGAGCAGGATCTCTAAGCCCGCCTCCCTCACCTTGGCGGAGATGCTGCTCAGGAGATCAGGGATCTCCTTGCGATCAGGGAGCTGGGCTATGGCTTCTTTGAGCATTCCATCCAGCTCTCGCTCCTGCTCCCGCAGCTTGGGCAGTCTGGCCGTGAGCACCTTCTTTTTATCCCGCTCATTGCGGCTGTTCTCGATATTCTGGGAAAGATTGGAGATGCGCGAAAATTGGGGCGAGAATAAAAGGGTAAAGTCGAGCGCCAGCAGGGCGATGATCACGCCTGCTAAGAGCCCGATCTTCTGTCGTTTGGGGAGCGCGAGAAGCTGATCTAAGATCTTGTTCATCTCTTCCCTCCATCCTTGGTGGGAGGCGCCGGCCCCGCCTTCTGGGCAGGAGGTGGGGGCGGCTGATAGAGAAGCCGAGATCTCAGGGTAAACTTTTTGAGCGGCGCCCCGCCCTGTTGTTCGACATGGGATGTTTCCACCAGGTCCACATCTCTGAAATAGGGTGAGGCAGCCAGGGCGCGGTGAAAATCTGCGATGCTTTGATTATCCAGGGCCATGCCGTTGAGGGTGAGGCTTCCTCCGGATTCCCTGAACTCCGTGAGCCAGAGTCGCTGGGGGATCGCCAGCGACAGGCTCTCCATGACCCTTACCGGGCCGACCTTTTTCTTGCTCAAGTCGTCGATGACGTTGAGCTTGTCCTTCAGGGCCTTGACCTTCTGCTCCAGGTCCTGGACCAATTTGCTCTGGGCATTGAGGCGCTCGATCTCTTGGCTGAGGCTTTCCTGCTCCTTCTCCAGGGCGTAGATCCGGATGGTCTGATAGACCTGAACGATAATCATCAGGGCTACAGCCAAGCCCAGAGAGATGCCGGCAATGACGAGTTCGTGGAGCCGGCCGATATCGGCCTTGATCTGCCGGACGGAGAGCAGATTGATGCGGATCATTTGTCTCCCGGCCTCCTGATGGCCAGCCCTGCGCTCACGGCCAAGGCGAGCTCCGAATCTGTCAAGTAATCCCGGTCAATGTTTTTCGCGACACTGAACCCACGGAACGGCTCAGACAACTGCACGGGAACCTTCAGCCTCTCCTCCAGGACCGGGCACAGCCCTGTCAATCTAGCACTGCCCCCGGTCAGATAGATGCGATGGATCCCCTCTTCCGCTGCCATGGCCCCATAAAGGCTCACGGAACGGCTGATCTCTTCGGCCAGGGATTTACTGGGTGACTGGAAAAGAGTCGCCAGGTCGTCCCTTCTTTTTCCGTCCAGGACGCCTGTGATCTTGAGCGTCTCTGCCTGGGCATAAGGGATTTGGAGCTGGTCCATGAGGCTCTTGGTAAACTCTTCTCCTCCTACCGGGAGGTCGCCGGTGAAGGTGGAAATGCCATTCTTCAGGACATTGATGCTGGTGTAGCGTGCGCCGATGTTGACCAGGGCGACCACTTCGTCGGCCTTGGGCTGATAGCTGATCTCGTACATGTTCTCCAGGGCGAAGTAGTCCACATCGATGATCGCGGGTATCAGTCCGGCATCCTGGATGGTCTGGGTGTAGTTGTTGATGATCTCCTTTTTCACCGCCACCAGGAGGACATCCATCTTGCTGCCGTGATCCAGGAAACCGAGGATCTGGTAGTCGAGATTGACGTTCTCCAGGCTCTCCGGGATCACGCTGGCCGCCTCGAATTCGACGTTGGCTTCCAGCTCCTCTTCGCCTTGAGCCGGGAGTTGGATCTTTTTGATAATGACCGCTCTTCCCGGGACCGCGGAAATGACTTTGGTCGCTTTCACGCCGTTGGCTCGGATGAGGCTGCGGATAGCCTGAACGACCACATCTTTTTCCACGATGATGTTGTTCTGCACCGCGGTGGGGGGAAGGGGCACCACCCCCAGATTGAGCAGGTGGTAGACTCTCTTTTCCCCTACGACCTCTACCATCTTGATCGCGCTGGAGCCAATATCCAGGGCAAGGAACTCCCCCTCGCGCCGCAGCGGGTTGAGCAGCGCGAGCTGCCGAAAGGGGTTGAACTTGGCAAGATTAATGTTTTTCCAAAAGGGCGCCATTTTTTAATCTTTGAAGACCTTGTGCTTCTGGTTGATCTTCAAACCCAGGGCCAGGAGGATTTTTCGCTGGGTGTCCAGGCGACAGACCTTCCCTTTTTCAATCCGGTCGATGGTCAGGGGAGAGACCCCAGCCATCCTGGCCAACTCGGCTTTGCTCAACATCTTGGCCTCGCGGATTTTTTTGACGTTGTTTCTCTGTTCCATCCTCCTGCCCTCTGGTCTGACAGACGGGTCTGCGCCCGGTGGCCATTGTGTAGGAGGTGGAGACCCTTTGTCAACCATAATGAATATTAATTAGATATAATTAATTATCTTTTTGAGAACTTAGATTTCCTTTGATCTAATTATTCTGCAAGAAATGTGCAAAGCCCAAGGATTTTTCCTAACTCGTTGATTTCACGCTTAACCTTAATGATTCAGAGGCATGGAATTGACGCTTTTCGGTGTCCGATGACCAAAAATGGACATTTCCTGGAAGGCCCGCCTTATATTGCTTTTCCGCTCTTGAATGGGTAAGAGTGCACGCATGCAGGATGGGCAGAAAAGGTTTGCTCGCATCGCTATTCCCTTCCCTTTGGAGGAGCCACTTATCTATGCCGTCCCACCGGCGCTGCAAGAGGGCCTGAAGGCCGGAATGAGGGTGCTGGTCCCGCTGGGAAAGCGCAAGGTTACCGGGGTGGTGGTGGACTTTGTTGCTCAAACTTCCCTGAAGCGAGTGAAGGAGATCCTGGCCCTTCTGGACGAAAAGCCCGTCCTAGACGCCACTCTCCTTAAGCTCAGCCACTGGATGGCTCAGTACTATCTCTCCCCAGTCGGTGAAGTGATCGCGGCCATGCTTCCGCCTAGCCTGAGAGTGGAAAGTCAGAGAGTGGCGGCGCTCCGATCCGACGAGGTCCAGGTTGCCGGCAGTCTGGAAAAGAGGATTGTCGAGGAGCTCAAGGAAAAAAAGGGGCAGGTGAGCGTTAAGGGCCTGGCGCGCAGATTCGGCGGAGGCCTTTATCGCGCCCTAAACCGGCTTGCAGCTATGGGTGTCGTAGAAGTTCGTGAAAGTGTCAGGGGCGGCAGAAGGTTGGGGCGACAGTTGACTGCCGAGTCAGCTCCTGCGCCAGCGGAAGGAACGTTGGGTCAACAGTCCAGATGGCTCCTCACCTCAGAGCAGGATCAGGCCCTCGATGCCATCCGGGGGCGGCTGAGGAGGGGTGGCTTTGAGGTCTTTCTCCTCTGCGGTGTGACCGGGAGCGGCAAGACGGAGGTCTATCTCCGGGCTATGGAGGAGGCGGGCCGGACTCAGAAACGAAGCCTAATCCTGGTTCCGGAGATCGCCCTCACCCCGCAGTTGACCGACCGATTGAGGGAACGCTTTGGAGACAGGGTTGGCGTCCTCCATAGCGGCCTTACCCCTTCCGAGCGCTGGGTCCAGTGGTGGCGTATTCTGCGCGGCGATGTGGCAGTTGTGGTGGGTGCCCGCTCTGCAATTTTCGCCCCAGTGCCAGAGCTGGGGTTGATCGTCGTCGATGAAGAGCACGACCCCTCTTACAAGCAGGATGAGGGGGTCCGCTACCAGGCACGGGATCTGGCGGTGATGCGGGGCAAGCTCGGCGGTTGTCCGGTGCTTCTGGGCTCGGCCACCCCGGCGGTTGAGAGCTTTGAAAACTGTCGCCAGGACCGCTATCGACTGGTGGAGCTGACCCAGAGAGTGGAGCAGAGACTTCTGCCCCGGGTGGATGTGGTGGATCTCAGACTAGATAGAGACAGGGATAGAGACAGGGATAGAGACAGGGATAGAGACAGAGAAGCGAGGGGGAGGAGCGGCTTCCATCCCAAGTCTCTCTCGGTCTTTTCCCCTGTGCTGAAAGAGGCGCTTCGGGAAAACTACGCGCGCGGACAGCAGAGCCTGATCTTCCTCAACCGGCGCGGCTTTGCCAGCTTTCTCCAGTGTCGCCTCTGCGGCCTGGTCCCGCGCTGTCCCCATTGCAGCGTGAGCCTTACCTTTCACCTCAAGCGGCAGAGCGCGATCTGTCATCACTGCGGCTACCTCGAGCGGGTCAGTGGTCCCTGCCCCGGATGCGGCAGTGAGGGCCTCTCTCCCATGGGGATGGGAACAGAGCAGGTGGAAGAGGAGCTCCGTCGCCTCCTCCCTGATGCGCGGGTCGCCCGCATGGACTGGGACACCACCCGCAAGAGGGGCTCCCAGGAGCGGCTCATTCGCCAGTGGGAGAGGGGAGAGATCGATGTCCTGGTGGGCACACAGATGATCACCAAGGGGCACGATGTCTCAGGGGTGACTCTCGTAGGCGTGATCCTCGCTGACCTTTCTTTAAACCTTCCCGATTTCCGGGCTGCGGAGAGGACCTTCCAACTCCTGAGTCAGGTGGCGGGAAGGGCTGGGAGGGGCAAGGAGCCGGGCCGGGTCGTGATCCAGACCTATGCCCCGGATCACTACATCTTTCCCTATGTGCTCTCCCATGACTACAAAGGCTTTTTCGCCTCGGAGGGAGAATTCCGCTGCGCCCTGAATTACCCGCCTTTTAGCCGCCTGGTTCAGCTCCGCCTGGAGGGATCGGAGCCCGGGGAGGTTCGTGAGAAGGCAAAGATTTTGGCGGCAGGTCTGCGCCGGTGCCAGAGGGAGCCCAACCAACAAGAGGTGGAGATCCTGGGGCCGGCGCCGGCGCCGATCGAAAAGCTGCGCGGTCGCTACCGCTGGCAGATCCTCTTGAAGGGGAGAGAGGTCTCTTCCCTGCTCGAGCTTGCGGGTCAGGCACGGGGCCTTTTCCTCCAGTCACGCAGCAGCCGCCTTTACATTGATGTGGACCCCTATCATATGTTATGAAATTCATTCATGGCTGTCTTAGAGATTTTCAGATATCCCGATCCAACACTCAAAAAGGTCTCTCAGCCGGTGGAGAGGATCACGGAGGATACGCTTCGTCTGATGCAGGACATGGTGGAGACCCTGTATGCCGCGCCCGGAGTGGGACTTGCGGCTCCGCAGGTGGGGGTGCTCCAGCGCATTATTGTTTTGGATATTGATCATGAAAATCCCGGCCGGGGCCTGATCCAGCTCATCAACCCCGAGATCCGCCATGCCGAGGGGAAGGTGGTCTGGGAGGAGGGCTGCCTGAGCGTCGCCAACTTCACGGCCGAGGTCAAAAGGGCGGCGCGAGTAGAAGTCGTGGGCCTTAACGGCAAAGGGGAAAAAGCGAGAATCGAAGGGGAAGGACTCCTGGCCGTGGCCCTCCAGCACGAGATCGATCACCTCGACGGAAAACTCTTCATCGATCGCATCAGCCGTTTGAAGCGCGACCTCTACCTCCGGCGGCTTAAGAAGACGCGCCGCACGGGTCGAGTCCAGCCTGAAAGCGCCCGCCTCATGATTTGAAGCCAATCACTTGAGGTCCGCGAGTCCTTAGGCTTTCGTCCCACGGTGGTCTAAACTCTCCCCCAGGACTTTAAACCTGAAACCCGAAACTCCTATGCCTCCCTCCTGGCGCATCGTCTTTATGGGAACCCCGATCGCAGCAGCTAGCTCACTGGAGCGGCTGCTGCAGGGGCCGGATACGGTCGTCGGCGTAGTCACCCAGCCGGCCCGGCCTGCCGGGAGGGGACAGAAAGAAGCACCCACGCCGGTTCGAAGGGCGGCCGAGGGCCGCAGGATTCCGCTCCTAGCCCCGGAGAAGATCCGGGACCCGGCCTTCTTTGAGGCATTAAAAAGTCTGGCGCCTGCGCTCGTCGTGGTTGTGGCCTACGGTCGCATCCTGCCCCAGTCGATCCTGGATCTCCCTCCTCGAGGTTGTCTCAACGTGCACTATTCTTTGCTGCCCAGATATCGGGGCGCCGCGCCGATCGCCTGGGCCATCCTGAACGGCGAGGAAAAGAGCGGGGTCACTACGATGAGACTGGTCGAGAAGATGGATGCCGGGCCGATCTTCTTGCAAAGGGAAATCCCTCTTGCTCCAGATGAGACCGCAGCCTCTCTTGAGGCCAGATTGATCCCTCTAGGAGCAGAGCTGTTGTTGGAGACCATCCGCAGGCTCAAAGAGGGGAACCTCACCCCGCGGCCCCAGAGAGAAGAGGATGCAACCTATGCGCCCATGCTCAAAAAGGAAGACGGCGAGATCGAGTGGAGCCAGCGGGCCCAAGAGATCGAGCGGCGGGTGCGGGCTCTTTATCCCTGGCCCTCGGCCTTCACCTGGTGGCAGGGGAGGCTGCTCAAGATTTACCGCTCGGCCGTGATCCAGGCCGGAGAAGAGGGTGCCCTTGGGGAGGTCGTCAGAGCGGATGGAGGAGGTCTCTGGGTCGCTACCGGCAGAGGTCTGCTCGGCTTGGAAGAGGTCCAGCTGGAGAACAGAAAGAGACTCGGGGCGACAGAGTTTCTTAAAGGGGCCAGGATGAAAAAGGGTGACCGCCTTGGAGTCTCGTAGGGAGAAGGGGTGTCGGGAGTTGGGGGTGGAGACCCGGTTGCAAGTGGAAGGGAGAGGTGCCTAGTGTGCAGGGGTTAGGGCTTAAAGTCCCTCGGCATTTTTGGGCAAGATGTAACTCAGGGACTCACCTGGTTTCTTTGCCGCGCGCCTGAGATAAGGTCGCATGAAATGAAGCAAATAAAAATTGCCCCATCTATTCTGTCGGCTGATTTCAGCCGCTTGGGAGATGAGATCCGAGCCGTGGAACAGGCCGGCGCCGACTGGCTCCATGTCGATGTCATGGATGGCCACTATGTATCCAATCTCACCATCGGTCCGGTGGTGGTCGAGTCGATTCGCAAGGTGACCCGCCTCCCCCTGGACGTCCATCTGATGATCACCGATCCGGATAGGTATGCTCCGGAATTCATCAAGGCAGGGGCGGATTGGGTTTCTATCCACCCCGAGACCTGCAAGGATCTCAGGGCGAGCCTTAAGCGCATCCGCGAGCTTGGGGCCAGGGCCTCGATCGCGGTCAATCCGGATATTGCGCTGGAAAAGGTCGAGGCCTGTTTCCCAGAGATCGATATGATCCTCTTGATGACTGTCTTTCCGGGCTTCGCCGGTCAGGCCTTCATCAGCGATGTCCTTCCCAAGATCGAGAAGGCACGGGGCCTCGTCGAACAGAGGAGGCTCTCTCTCCTCATCGAGGCCGATGGCGGGATCAAGGCAGACAATATCGGCCGCGTGGTCAGTGCCGGCGCGGAGGTCGTCGTGTCCGGTTCGGGCATTTTCAAAACCCCTGACTATGCCGAGACCATCCGCAGGATGCGGGCGGCCGCGGAGAAAGAGTAGGGCTGTCGTTTTCGGACGCGATGTGCTAATTTGGGTTCGGTCGGGGCGTGGCTCAGCTTGGTAGAGCGCACGGTTCGGGACCGTGAAGTCGCTGGTTCAAATCCAGTCGCCCCGACCATTTTATCTTCTCATCATTTCAAAAGGAGGAGTTATGCCGGTTGAGATTGTGGATATGGTTAAGATCGCGCATGACTTGAAGGCGAGAAAGGTCCTCTTCAACACGCCTCGTTTCCATGCCTGGGTTCACTATTACCCCAACCCAGGCGACCAGGACGACATGCACTGTCACAACGCGGACCAGACCTTTTACGTGATCGAGGGGGAATGCACGATGCATTTTCCCGACGGCGGCAAGGCGGTGCTGAAGCCGGGGATGGCGGCGCTCATCACCGGCGGCTCCTTCTACCAGCTTGAGAACACCGGCGCCGGGCCGATGGTCCTGATGGGCAACCGCTCCGGCCCCTCAGAGGCGATCCAGCACATCAACTACGAGCTGCGCAAGGACATTAAGAAGCTCTCTCCCGAGGAAACGGAGCGGATCCGGCACGGAGGTCCGATCCACTCGTCCGAAGGAAACTCCCAGGCGAAAGATTAAAAACAGCTTTTTCCCTCATGATGGGCACCGACCTCTCTCTCGCCGCGCGGAGGTCGGTCGTAAGGAGGAGAGACGTTTCCCCATCTCAAGAATTTCCATTTGGAAAAGTGGATTGCTGTGCTTAGACTGTCGGCGGCCTGCGGCTTTATCTTGACGCCCACCGGGCTTTGTGATAGAAAGCGTCAAATCTTTTTAAGAGGGAAGGATATTATTATGACGTGCAGATTTTCCGGGAAAAGAACAGGATGGATGCTTGCGGGCACTGCCGCTCTTCTTTTCTGTCTCTTACTTCCCCTTTCTGCCCAGGCGCAGAGAGCGGAGAGCAGGGCTGGAAAGTTCTCCTTAGGCCTCGATATCGGCCTTCTGGGAGCGACCGCCGATGGCACCGCTTTCGCCCTCGGCCTCAGCGGCGATTACTTCGTCACCCATAATTTCTCGTTGGGTCCTCTCATCCAGTTCGGGTTCACCGACGATCTCTTCAAAGTCGGCCCCACCCTCCAGGCCAAATATACCCTCGATCTTCCTGGCACTCCCAACGTCAAGTTCAACTTCCAGGGAGGAATTGGATTCATCCACGCAGACTTAGATCGCGGGCCGTTCCCGGATAGGGATGACACCAGTTTTCTCATCCCTATCGGAGTTGGTATAGAGTTTGACGTGGCCAGAAATATCTCGATAGGATCCTCTCTCCTCTTCAATTTCACCGACCTGGATGACGTACGCGACGAGAACTTCTTCGTCTCCTGGCTGACCGGGATCCGGATCCGCTTCTAACAGACCATGCGGAAGAAAAAAGGCCCAGGTCTTAACCTCTGGTCTCCAGAAATCCGAGCCGCTCAGCGATTGGAGTGGAGGGAAAGACAGAGCCGCAGCTCGGACAGGTGCGCAGGCGGGGCTCCGAGTTGAAGGCCTCGTAGATGCGGGCGACCTGGGCCGCGATGTTTCCCTGAAACACGGTCTGGGAATTTACCTTCTCATCGCACCGCTCGCAGAACCAGACAAACTCTTCGGTCTCCTCCGACTGCCTCTTGCGCTCGATCACCAGCCCCCAGGTGTCAGCCCCCCGTCGCGGCGAGTGGGGTAGTCCCCCAGGACACAAAAAGATTTCCCCTTCGCGGATCTTCACTACCTGGCGACCTTCGTCGGGGGGCTTGATGTGGAGCTCGATGTCGCCCTCGATCTGGTAGAAAAACTCATCTCCCGGCTCGACATGGAAATCCAGGCGCGCGTTGGGTCCGCGCAGGATCATGACCAGGAATTCTCTATCGTGGATCAGCAGCCGGTTGGTCCGGTGGGGCGGCGCAAAGAGGTCTCGATTCTCTTTGACCCAGCGTTTGAGGTGAAAGGTGGAAAAGGGTTGCATCTCTTTCTTCCCGTCCCGGTTTAAAAGGGCTCCAGGGGATAGCACTCGGGCAGGTCCCTTCCCACCGCGTAGCGGGGCAGCTTGCTCCCGGAGAGGGTCGCCGCGTAGAGACCGTCGAAAAAGATCCACCAGGCGGCCTTGGTCCGAATGACGCAATCCCAGATCTTGTCCTGCATCCCTTTGGTCGTGGCGTATTTTTTTACAATGGCCTCTCCCAGGTCTCCGTGCCCCTGGTCGGCCTCGGTGTGCTCCAAGAACCAGACCAGCCCTTCACGGGGAATGCGGTAGTGCTTTTCCAGGGCCGGCACCAGCATTTTACAGACCTGCACATTGATCGTCTCGCCCATGACGCTGCCGGAGGCGAGCGCCTCGGCGACGCTCCGGTGGCGATTGATGCGCATGAGCGCGTCTACGGCGAGGATCGTAGAGGGGAGCAGCTCCGCGTGTCCCAGCTCCTCCTCGCTGAGCCCCAGCGCCTGGCCAAATTTGAGATACATCGCCTGATGGCCGGTGAAGCGCGGATCGACGCCGCCCATCTCCTCGATGAAGGTCTTGGCGATCATCTTCTGGTCGGCAATCGTGGGCGAGTTGAGGATGCGCCCCGCCACCCACCAGCTCGGACATTTCTTGAGCTGGTAGTCCTGCTTGGCGTAGTCTTGAAGCTGCTCCCGGCTGAGCCTTCCCTCTACCAGCAGCCCCACGTAGGGATGCCCCAGCCGGGCGTTCTTGTCCAGGGCCTCTGCCCTGAGCATCTCGATGAACCCCTCGGGCTCATAGGGCTCTATTCTGTGAAAATCAAACCGTCCCATCGGTTTCACCTCCTGAGGCAGGATTCTATTTGCCGTAGAGTTGGGCGATAAAGCCGCGCTCTTCCAACTCCTGCAGAAAGCGCGGTTCGATGAATTTCCTGGGATCGACTCCCTGCGCCTTGGGGTTTCTCTTGGCCAGATCCTCCAGGATGACCTCAACGCCCTTGAGAGTAGGATAGGGAACCGGCGTCAACAATTTCAGGGCATACTGCTGGTAGGTCTCCTCCAGGGCCGCGCTATCCTCTGACCTCATAAATTTAGCAATGGATCTCAGGCTCGCCGGCCGATTCGTTTTATAGAAGTGGATCCCCTCCACCATCGCCTTGACCAGGCGGCGCACCGGCTCCTCGTGGCTGCGGATGTAGGAGCGAGTCGTGACCAGGCTGGTGCCAAGATAGTCGAGCCCAAGATCCGCCAGCGAAGCGAGCTCCACATAGTTGGCCCTACGGGCCGTGCCTGTCAGCGGAGGCTGCAATAGCGTGGCGTCCACCGCCCGGGCTTGAAGGGAAGAGAATCGGGCCGGCTGACCTCCAAGCTGGAGGAGCGCCACGTCTCGATCCGGCTCCATGCCCCACTTCTTCAACGCAAAACGGGCGCCAAAATCGTCTGAGGAACCGTAGCGGTTGACGGCGATCCTCTTGCCCTTCAGGTCTCTGGGCCTGGTGATGCCGGGTAAAGCGAAGACGGAGTGCTCCATGGTGTTCACGAAGCTTGCCAGGACCACGACATCGGCCCCCTCGAGATTGGCCGTGATCGCTGCCGGCCCGGCGATGACGCCGAAGGGGAGATCACCAGCGATCATGGCTTGGACCACTGTCGGACCGCCGGAAATAAAGATAATGGTCACATCGAGGCCGTTTTTACTAAAGAGGCCAGCGTCCTGAGTGATCCAGAGAATGGCCTGAGAACCGCTGAGAGAGCTGTGGGAGATCCTGGTCTTATCCCGGGGTTGGGATAGGGCGTGGGCTGGCAGGAAGAGGATCCCCAGGGCGACAAAAAGGCAAAGCCTTTTTTTCATGGCTGTACCTCCCTTGGCCGGAGTCAGGCCCGGCGGGCCTTTCTCCTGAACTTATGAGCATTGCAGGCAACCTCCACCCGATTGCCATCCGGGTCCAAAAAACTGATGGAACGGTTGCGCGCCACCGCTAAAATCTCCGGCCCGCCGACAATGGGAATCCCGTTCCTCTTAAGAAGCGGAAGGAGATCATCGACTTCCTTATTGGTTCTGACATAAACGCAGAAATGGTGCAGCCCCAAAACACCCTCGCCGGTGCGCGGCTCCACGCCGAGAGGCAGCTCTGCCAGGGCTATGTCATGATGCTCTCGCCCAAAACTGAGAAACGACATCTTAGTTTTCCGATTCCTCCCCGCTACCTTCATCCCAAGGATGTCATGGTAAAAGCGCTCCGACCTCCCGAGGTCTCTCACGTTCAATACCACATGGCCAAGAGTCGCCTGCCGCCGCGCCATCTTCAAAGCCCTTTGTGAGAAGGTCTTCCCGTGAGCTTTATTGAAAGGCCTGGCCGCTGTCAAGCCATAACAATCTTTTCCATTCCTGTTGACATGGTGGACTTTAGAAGCCTATAGTTTTTTGACAAGTAGCGAGCGGCAAAGAAAGGTGCGGAATGGGAACAGCGACTAGAGAGCTGGTGATCGAGGCGCTCAAGAAAGTTCAGGACCCGGAGATCCACCGTGATATCGTGAGCCTCGGGATGGTCAAAGACCTCGAGGTGGCAGGCGGAAAGGTCTCCTTTACCGTTGAGCTGACCACGCCCGCCTGCCCGCTCAAGGATAGGATCCAGGGGGATTGCCAGAAGGCCCTTGCCGGAATCGACGGGATCAGCGCGCTGGAGATCTCCTTTGGGGCGCAGGTCCGCGGGAGCAAGGTGGGTGCCGGCCAGACGGACCTCCTGCCGACAGTGAAGAACGTGGTCCTCGTCGCCTCAGGCAAGGGCGGGGTGGGCAAGTCCACGGTGGCGGCTAACCTGGCGGTGGCGCTCAAGATGCACGGTGCGGCCACCGGCCTCTTGGACGCGGACATCTATGGCCCCTCGATTCCGATCCTCATGGGTGTCAAGGAACAGCCGGAGAAGATCCAGGTGGATGGCGGCTTTAAGCTCAGCCCGCCCGTGGCGCACCATCTGCCGGTCATGTCCATCGGCTTTTTTCTCGAGCCGGATCAGGCCGTGATCTGGCGCGGACCGATGCTGGGAAAGGCGCTGCATCAGATGATGGCCGATGTCCACTGGGGCGACCTGGACTACCTGGTCGTCGACATGCCACCGGGGACCGGAGATGTTCAGATCACCTTTTCCCAACAGCTCAAGGTCAGCGGCGCGGTTCTGGTGGCCACTCCCCAGGATGTCGCCCTGGCGGATGTGATCCGGGCCAAGTCGATGTTCGACAAGGTCATGATTCCGATCGTGGGGATTATCGAGAATATGAGCTATTTCATTTGCGATGGCTGCCACAAGAGGCACGAGATCTTTTCCCGAGGAGGGGCGCAGCGCGCCGCCGAGCGCTTTAAGATTCCCTTTCTCGGCGAGATCCCCATGATCTCTTCCATCCGCGAGCTGGGGGATCAGGGCGTGCCCGTGCTCGTCAAGGATCCCAGCTCCGAGGCGAGCAAGATCTTTCTGGAGATCGCTGCGCGGCTTGCCGGCCAGCTCTCCATCGCCTCTGAGGCAGCCCGGCGTTCCCACTCGCTGAAGATCATCTCGAGCTGACGGCGGAGAGGAAGGAGGGATCGACTATGGCGACCAGAGAAGAGGTTTACGAGGCGCTCCACACCTGCTACGACCCGGAGATCCCGGTGAATATTGTAGATTTAGGTCTGGTCTACGATGTTGAGGTCAAGGATGACAAGGTGGCGGTCAAGATGACCTTGACGGCGCCGGGATGCGGCATGGGAACCATCATCGCCTCCGAGGCGCGGCAGAAGGTCCTTGGCCTTCCCGGAGTGAACGAGGCCACCGTGGATCTCGTCTGGGATCCTCCCTGGGACCCCAGCAAGATGAGCGAAGAGGCCAAGCAGAGGCTCGGAATTGCTTAAACTCCCTGCTCATAGGCGCCCCGATGCATGAGCCCGTAGAGATCCACTGAGGTCAAGGCGCAGTATTCCAAAGAATAGCCCTCGCGCACGTCCGCATAGCCATCTTCCAAGATGCGCTGCATCACGGCGCGGTTGAAGCTGCCGTGGCCCATCACCCCCTCGTCGTGCTCCTTGAGATCCGCCTCCTCATGGGTGGAGAAATAGATCCCCTGCTCGCGGCTGAAGCCGTAGCGGGTGGTGAGGGCCTGATACCAGCTCGCGGCCCAGTGGCCAATCGACTCCTCGGTCAGCATAGAGAACCACCACTCGGCCACGGTCCCTTCCCACAGGAGCGCGCGCTTAAAGTCCAGGATCGCGCGCGCCTCTGGCAGCATGGGCTGGCGCAGGATCTCTTCCTCGGCGAGCCCCAGCGCCCGGGCGGTCTGCATCATGACGAGGACGTGGCCTGGCGGTTTGGGGTGGATGAACTCATCGGCCACCTTGGCGCCGAAGGGACCCAGGAGATCGGCGTGGCGCTTAAAAAAACCGAGGTGCTTATGGTAGGAGGCGGCGATCAGGGTGTTGATCTCGATGGTGAAAGCGCCCCAGTTTCTAAAAAAGAGGCGGATCGCTGGCAGGGGCAGACTCCCTTCTCTGAGGCCGGTCATGAAGGCGCCTTTGGTCACCCGCTCTTCCCAGCGCTTGAGGACCTGAGAGTTGAGTCGATCGACATAGGCCCCGGCTGCCTCAGCGCTCATCTTGACTCCGAGCTGTGGTCCTTTGGACTCCATCTGGACTCCTTCCTCCTTTGCCCATCTCTTTAAGTGCCCCGCCGGTTGCCATAGAGGTCGATCTGAAGCCTCGGTGTATACCGAAACCCGTGGGTCTTGCAAAGCTCGACGATCCCTGGGGCCTTCGCGCCGAGCTCGCTCTTGGTCTTGCCCTGCGCCATAACCAGGACGCGTGTGGGGTCGATGTTTTTAAGCCTTCCCAGCATGTCCCGGATCTCGGGGAAGTCCGGTTTGCGCTCCACGACAAATTTCAACTGGTAATCATACCCATCTATGAAGCGCTGCACCACCGGCAGGTTGAGCCTGCGGCTCTCGTGCATCTGCGCGAACTTGCCTCTTCCCCTCTTCCAGGGCGTGGAGTTGGCGAGCTTGGGGCTCATCGAGATGAGGTCGCAGACGACCGGCTTGAAGATGGTGGCCGCGGTCTCGATCGTGACGTGATAGCCTTTCCGCTTGAGGCCGGCTGTCAACTCCTCGATCTCATGCGCCAGCAGCGGCTCGCCTCCGGTCACCACGACGTAGGAGGTGGGATATCTCTTTACCTCGGCCAGGATCTCTCTCGGCGTCCATTCCTTGCCCTCAGGCCTCCATGAGGTATAGGGCGTGTCGCACCAGACGCAGCGCAGGTTGCAACCTGAGGTGCGGATGAAGACCGAAGGCGTCCCTGCAAGCCTTCCCTCACCCTGGATGGAATAAAAGATCTCAGCGATGCGCATGAGATCAACTTATCAGAGGGAAGCGGGGGATTCTACATTGTGGGACCTCGGGGGTCCTCGCGCCTAAGGACTCGGTTACTTGGTCTTCTTCTCTTTCCTTTTCTCGCGCATCTTTTCTTTCATCTCCTGTCTCTTTTCCTTCATCTCCTCCCGTTTTTCTTTCATTTTCTCTTTCATTTCCTCCCGCATCTCCTCACGCTTCTCCCTCATCTTGGCCTTCATCTCCTGCCGTTTTTCCCTCACCTTCTCCTTCATCTCTTCCCGTTTTTCCTTCATCTGCTCCATCTTTTCCCCTGCCTTCTCTGCCGAGAAGGACGGAAGGGGAGGGACCAAAACGGCACCGATGAAAGCTGCGACCCACCACAGAAACCACCTGTTTTTCATAAGATCCTCCTTTCCTCCTGTGTTTAATGTGCCGGCGCTAAGCGGTGGCACGCTTGCGTGCCGCCCGGCCTGAGCGCCCAGTTAAACGCCGAGAAAGATGACGTTTGCGCCTTAAACGTGCCTCCTTAGTACAACTCTCTCCCTTTTCTTATCTCTTCTCGAGGGCGCCAGCGAAGGAGATAGGCCTCGGTCCGTTCTATCACCTCGTTGCAAAGCACTACAACCAGGGCGAGGACCAGGATGCCCCCCAGAGCTCCGGTCGTGGAAAAGAGAGAGGTGTTATAGTTAATGAGATAGCCCAGCCCTTTACTTGCCGCGATGAACTCGCCGACGACCGCGCCGACCAAGGCGTAGGGGACGCTGAGCTTTAGTCCTGTGGTGATCCAGGGGACGGTTGCGGGGATAGTGACCTTGAAGAGTATTTGCCGTTCATTCGCGCCCATGATGCGCAAGATATTTTTCAATTCTATGTCGACGCCTTTGACGCCGGAATAGGTGCTGAAGAAGGTAAGAAAGAAAACCACGATGACGACGAGGATGATCTTGGAATTCGGGCCGATGCCGAACCAGATGATGAATATGGGCGCGAGGGCTATGCGGGGAATTCCGTTAAAGGCCACGATATAAGGATCGAGGACCTGG
>Ga0184634_10000136_pt1 | contig 16061 bp, 16 predicted proteins | sample PLM31_200_b1_FD_133016 | JGI IMG/M metagenome (GOLD analysis project Ga0184634, IMG submission 133016) | Groundwater sediment microbial communities from an aquifer in East River, Colorado, USA - PLM3-1_200_b1 | ecosystem: Environmental > Terrestrial > Soil > Riparian zone | place: USA: East... | reverse complement strand
TCTCGTGATGGACCACCGGGATTGTGGGGTCTACAAGGTGATCCTGGGGGAGCATTTCGCTCAAGCTCCAGCCAAAGAGAAAATGGCCCACACCTCCAAGTTGAAACAGTTGGGCAAGCTCATCAAAGAGAAGTATCCCCGCCTCGAGGTTGAACTGCTGTTGATGAGCCTGGACGGGAGGGTCGAGGTCATCAGTTAGGCCTAACGGTCTGGCTCCATGGGACGCGCACAAACCGTGCGCCCATGAGCCATCTCGTTATGTGGTCTAGGGTTAGAGCGCCGGGTCGGACCTGCACAACATATTGATCCAGCGACATAAGATCGCAGAATAGTGGTAGTCGAGGTGCCTAGAGGAGTCTTTTTGCAGGTAAAACGCACGCTCTAAGAGACAAGCGATGCCCCGCGCCAACCGCCATTTTCTGTCCGGTCACGTCTCGCACATCACCCACCACTGCCATCAAAGGAAATTTCTGCTGAAGTTTGTACGCGACCGTCGCCGTTACCTACGCTGGGTTTTCGAGGCCAAGAAACGCTTCGTACTTTCGGTGCTCAACTATATTGTGACGTCCAATCACGTTCATCTTCTGGTGAACGACACGGGTGAAGCTTACGGTGGTGATTTTGCCAGCGAAAATGACGCGCTAACGCTGAACAACACTATCTCATGGAAAGAAAACGTTGAAAGCACCGAGACATAGCATGGTCCGCCCCGTAGCACCGAGCAATGAAACGTGTTGAGATCGCAACCCATAGTTTGTAAAATGCATTGAGGAGATTTGCGTATGACATTTCCTGTCTTGGTAGAAGCTTGTGACGGGCAGTTTGCTGCGTCGCTGGTGGGGGTACCGAAGGTGCGCGTGGTAGGACCAACACGCTCCCAGGCCATCGATGCCCTAAAAGCAGAGATTGAGCACCGCGTTGCCATTGGTGAGCTGCTCGCCCTGGACATTGAGACGATCGGTGTTTCCAACTTGGCCGGGAAATACGATACAGACCCGACTCTGCGCAAGATCTGTGAGGATGCCTACCAGGCGCGTGATGCCGATCGAGGCCGATGATCGCGTTCGACACGGATGTGTTGACAGAGATCCTGCGGGGCAACGCGGTATTTGTGGCGCGGGCGACGCTGATTCCGATGCGCGAACAGGCCGTACCGGTGATCGTAATCGAAGAAATCATGCGCGGCAGGCTCAACGTCATCCGGCAAGCCGAAGCAGGCAGAGCCAACGCCACCATCACACGCGCCTATGAACTGTTCGAGGAAACTTTCAGGGACTTTCGCCGTCTTCACATTCTTTCACACACGCCTCAAGCAGAGGCATTGTACCAACAGTGGCGGCAGGAGGGGATTCGTATTGCCACGCACGATTTGCGGATTGCTGCTCTTTGCGTTGCACTTGCTGCCAGATTGATTTCACGCAATCGCCGGGACTTCGAGCGCGTACCTGGGTTGATGGTCGAGTTCTGGGAGTAAGCGCCCTAACTTTGCGCTCCAGCCGCCGCTCACTCGTTCGCGCCGCTGAGCTTTACGTTAGGCGCGCAGAGACAACGCGCCGCAAGAGTACGAGCATGACCGAGAGCAGACCGAGCAATTTAGCAGCGCGAACTCTGTTGTTTGTCTTGCTCGTCGCGCTTCTGCATGTGTTCTGGTGGCACGTAGCGTTCACGTTTGTCCTCCTGTCACGCGGCGATCCTTTAGACTCGCAGTTGTATCTAGAGTACGTAGGAAAGTTCTTGGTCGGTCCAGGCCTGGAGATACCGACGTTCATCCAGTTTACTGCCTTCGTGCTCACAGCACTTACCGCAATTGGAACTGTCGCGGTCAGGGCTGTCGCGAGGAGGCTGCGTGCCTAACCAACCGCCACAGCCACCGGGCGCCAGTGAGCAAATTAATAGCGCGCGCGGTTGCGCGTGGCGCTAGGCCCGGACATCTAAATAGACTGAGCAAGCCTTTCGAGGCCCGCGCGCTGGGGGGCAAATGGTGCGCGATAAGCCAATCTAAAACCGCGCCATCAACAAACCTATCAACACCTCTCTACGGCTTGATAATCAGCGAAGACTGCTCTTCCTCTTTCTTCGCCTTCTCCTGCGACATGAAGAAAGCAAAGCTTTTTTGCATCAGGCCGGTGAGAAAAGAGATATCCAACGGTCCCGGATCGCCTTCGCCCACCTGCAGCGCCACGGCGAGGCAAAGTCTGGCGGGATCAGGTCGGTTGGTTTCGAAGAAATAGAGCGCCATGTCTTCCATACGCCGCCTAAACGCTTTGCCGTTTTCGCCGGAGCAAAGTGTCTTGACGGCGTCGCGCACGATGGCGTTGAAGCGCTCTTCTTTCTGCAGCGGGTTGAGAACGAGGCGGCTGGTCTGCGCCTCCTGCAATTGCGGAAGAATCGCCTGCGCCCAATCGTCCGTCACAATCCAGTAACGCAGCTCGGGTTCGTCGAGAAGACGGCGTGATTGTTCGCGCCACGCGCCATCGCGCGCTTGTTCCGAGTCCAATTTCTCGTAAATCGGATGCGCCTGCTCTTTAGGCTTGCCGGTTGCGAATACCGAGCGTATCTCATGAAAATTTTCCAAGCCGCTCTGGCTGCGCGCCTTGGCTCGCTCGTAACCCTCGTAGATGCTCTGATCGGCGTACTGCCAAGGAATCGAGATCATGCTGACCTCGTGTTGTTGTTTGATGTCCTGCACCATCTGGCGCAACTCTTTGCGCCGCATATGCGCGCCGCCGATGCGCAATAGCCCCTCGCGGTCATGGAGCATCGCCTGAATCACCTGCAAGCCGTGATTGGGTTGCGGCTTGGCGATCCAAACTAATCGCCCGCCACTGCCGTCGACGGCGGACATGTAGGCCTCGATCTCCGGTTCACGATTGAACAAGACAGCCGTCAGTTTAGCGTCGCTGAATTCTTCGTGAGGTATCGTCAGACCGCGCTGCGATAATTTGAAAAAAGAGCGCTTGATCTCCTTCTTGATTTCCTTGCCCGTCGCTCGTTTGTCGATTTCGGCGAGCGCTTGGACTGCTTGGGAATCGATTATCTTGCCCAGTGTAAAGACCACACCGAGATCGGTCTCTGCGTTCTTTCCAAACTGTTCCTCCAAGCGAGCAACCATATCAGGCGATGGGTGTTCGACAGCGATGCCTGACTCGCGCAACCGATCCAATCCTTTGCGGATCTCGTCCTCGTGGGATTTGTTTTTCGCCAACCTCGTGGTCCCTCGTACAGAGTAGGGGCGCAGCATGCTGCGCCCCTACTACAATTTCTAAAGCTTCGACAAATCCGTGATCTTTCCCTGCCGCCCGGCGTGCGCGAAATTCGGCCACTCCTCGACCTGCGCATCACGATAGTTATCGCGATACCATTTCGCTATGTCCCCTGCAGTGGCGAACCAGACCTTGCCGTGGCTCTTCGCATAGCGAATAAATTCGCGCAGCAACAGCGCGCGGAACGGTCGGCCGCCGACGAACGGATGGTTGCCCCACATCATGAACTTGGGATCCGTCTCGCCTTCTTCGTAGAGGCAATCGAAGCAATCTTTCCACATCTGCAGCATGTCGCGGGGCGTGCGACCGGCGCGCTGATAGCTTGAGTAATCGTTGAGATCCTGGAAGTACGACAGCACAGTCAATTCTTTGTTCTTGACCTTTAGCGTGTACGGCGTTTCCTGGTGCTGCGGATCCATCCAGTAGGTGTAGCCCATCTCGGAAATGATTTCCGGAGTCGACGCGCTCGGCGCCACTCCGGTGGAGAGATAACCGACCGGCGCTTTTCCTACGACTTTCTTCACGGCATCCACGGTTTTTTGTAGATCTCTCTTCTCCTTCTCGCGCTTCTTCATGTAGCTGTAATCGTGAATCCAAGTTTCCGTGCCGACCTCGTGCCCTTGTTCGGCTATCTCTTTGAAGATTTCCGGATAATTCTGCACGGTGATGCCCGTAGGGAAAAAGCTGGTTTGAATCTTTTCCTGCTCAAAAATTTCCAGCATTCGATAAATGCCGACGCGTTCGCCGAATTCACGATCAGTGATAATCGCCAAGTTTCTTTTGGTCACTGCGTTTCTTGGGAAGCTGCGCCGATTCTCCTGTTGCAGGGTGTTCGGCCCGCCGAGATCATCGGGCCAGGTCTCAAAGGCCACGCACGGCGTGATGGCAATGCGGGCGCCGTCCGGCCATTTGATCGGCTTACGCTTCGGTTTAACTCTCATACTGCCTCCTTCGAAGGAAAAATTTGCCTAGTCATGCCATAGTTCAAAAGTGTTTCCAACCGTTTTGCTGATGCTCGGAAGCAAATCAGCGCATCACTCGTTTTTGTTTTCTGCACAGTATCTTCGGCCGAATGTTAGCTCGAAACCCGATACCCCAGACTCGAAACGCCAGACGTTGTCTTGACTTACGGAAGGATGCCAGCTAATTGAAAATACTGATTCTTCACTAGGAGGCAGGAACATGGCAGACGGGAAAATGATTGAATACCGCGTCGATAACGGCATTGCCGTGATGGAAATCAATCGCCCGCCGGTAAACAGCTATACGACGGATTTGTTGAAAGAATTGGATGCGGCGATATTGGACGCCCGCTTCGACGATAATGTCCACGCCATCGTCCTCACCGGCAAAGTGGAGAAGTTTTTTTCCGCCGGCGCCGACATCAACATGCTCTCCAGCAAGCCGCTGAGCTTCAAAAATAATTTTGCTTTGCACGGCCACGAAGTCTTGATGCGATTGGAAAACACGCCGAAGATCGTCATCGCGGCCATCAACGGCCACGCCGTCGGCGGCGGCCTGGAGATCGCCATGGCCTGCGACATTCGCATCGCCAAAAAAGAAGGCGGCCGCGTCGGGCTTGCCGAGATCAATCTCGGTGTGATGCCGGGCATGGGAGGCACCCAGCGCCTGCCGCGCCTGGTCGGCAAGGCCCGCGCCATGGAGCTTTGCGTCACCGGCAAAACCATCGCCTTCGAAGAAGCCCTGGAAATGGGACTCGTTCACTATATTTACGAAAAAGATGGTTTCATGGACCAGGTCATGGACTATGCGCGCCAGTTTGTCGTGCCGAACAAGGGCAGCCTTGCCGTCGGCAAAGTGAAACGCGCCATCACCACCGGCCTCGAGCTGTCATTGCCCGACGGTCTGGCTTTGGAAAGAGAACTGCTCGCGCAAACTTTCGCCAGCGAAGACGGCCAGGAAGGCGTCAAGGCCTATCTCGAGAAGCGCACCGCGCAATTCAAGGGAAAATAGCGATCCGGTTTTTCCGTTCGAACGTTTTGAACGGCTTGAACGATTTGAACCGTTTGAACTTTCTTCAATTCATTGGAGGTTAACTAAATGGCCAAGATGTTTATCGGCGGTGAATCCGTCGACTCCGTGACTAAAAATACCACCGAAGTGCGCAACCCCGCCACGGGCGTAACGGTCGATACCGCTCCCCAGGGTAATGACAAAGACGTTCAGCAGGCGATCCAGGCGGCTGAAGATGCCTTCAAAGTCTGGTCCGACGTGACGCCGGAAGATCGCGGCAATGCGTTGCTCAGCGCCAGCGAGTTGATCAAGAAGAACGCCGGCGACATCGCGCAATTACTGACCCAGGAGCAAGGCAAAACTTTATTTGAAGCCGGACTGGAAATTCACCATCTCGTGCATGGCTTGGAATTCTACGCGGGACTCGCGTCCAAAGTGCGCGGCTCCCACGTGCCGCTGCCGCAAAAAGGCGCCTACGGCATGGTCGTGCGCCAGCCGATCGGAGTCTGCGGTGGCATAGTGCCGTGGAATTTTCCGCTGACGCTCATGGGCACCAAGCTCGGCCCGGCGCTTGCCGCCGGCAATACGATCATCATCAAGCCGGCGAGCACGACTCCCTTGGCAACGATCAAAGTCATTGAATTGATCGCCCAGGCGACGTTCGGCGAAGGCAAAGCGCAGAAGACTCTGCCCAAAGGCACGGTCAACATCGTCACCGGCCCCGGCGGCAGCGTCGGCGAAGAGCTTTTGCGCAATCCGCGCATCCGCCGTATCGCTTTTACAGGCTCGACACCGGTGGGACGCCACGTCATGGAAGTTGCCGGCCGCGAGATCAAGCGGGTGACGTTGGAGCTCGGCGGCAGCGATCCGATGATCGTCATGGAAGATGGCAATGTCGATCTCGCCGTAAAGATGGCCGACGTCGGCCGCTACTTCAACTGCGGCCAGATGTGTCTCGGCGTCAAACGATTGTTCTTGCAAGAATCCATCGCGGATAATTTCATCGGCGGTCTGGTGGAAATTTTGAAGAAAAAAACCGTCGGCAACGGTATGAGCAAGGAAACCCGCATGGGTCCGATCCACATCGGCTCCCAGCGCCAGGAAGTCGAAGAACAAGTCGAAGACGCCAAAGCGCGCGGCGCCAAAATTTTGTTCGGCGGCGAGCGGCCCAAGGGCGGCGATTTCGACAAAGGTTTTTTCTATCTGCCGACGCTGATGAGCAATGTCCCCGACGACGCGCGCATGACCAAGGAAGAAGTCTTCGGTCCGGCGCTGCCGGTCTACACCTTCAAGACCCTCGACGAAGCGCTCGAGAAAGCGAACTCGTCGGAGTTCGGTCTCGGCTCATCGATCTGGACGCGCAATTTGCTCAGCGCCAACAAGGCGATCGACAAACTCCAGGCCGGCAACGTCTGGGTGAATTCGCTCCATTACGGCTATGACGAGCTCCCGTTCGGCGGCGTGAAATCGAGCGGCGTCGGCCGGGAGCATGGTCCCGAAGCCTTGGATTACTACCTCGAGCCGAAGGGCGTGGTCGTGGTTAACGTGTGACGTTGAAAATGGTGTAGGGGCAGACCCCTGTGTCTGCCCTCTCGGACGGGCGACCACATAGGGTCGCCCCTACTCAATCGTGAGATTCCATTACATCCATTTGACAACCTACGCTACATTCCATTAGGTTAAACTTAATTTTGACGCGACAATGGAGGTCGGACATGTTTGCACAAATGAGACATATGGCCATCGTCACCAGCAATGCGAACAACGAAGGCGACTTTTATCGAGACGTATTCGGCATGAGACGATCCAGTTTGCAGCGCGCCGGTGGAGCTGTGGTCGTCGGCGACGGTTATGTCGGATTGAATCTCAATCCGCGGGCGCCGGGACGCCAGGCGGGCTTCGATCACTTCGGTTTTGAAGTCCAGGAAGTGGAAATGGTCTTTTCCCGCCTCAAGGATAAGTATCCCAAGATTCAGGTACTCCATCGTCCCAGCAATCGCCCCTTCGCGGGCATCAGCCTGCATGACCCGATGGGCAACGTATTCGACCTATCCCAGCTCGGCATGGAAAATCGCCGCGATCTTTACGCGGACAAGACCGAGGACCGCAAACGCCGCATCGGCCACTTCGGCCTGCGCTGCGTCGAACCAGAGCAATGCGCGGAATTCTATCGAGACGTTTTCGAATTGACCGAACTGGAGAAACCATCCGGCGATCCAAATCACTATCTGTCGGATGGTAATGTCACTTTGGCGGTCATGCCGTGGAAGATCTCCGACTTTTATGGATCGGGCATCGAACGGCCGGCCCTCGACCACATCGGCTTCAAGGTTGAGAGCATGGCTGCATTCAAGGCCGATCTGGAAAAGTGCTCCCATCTCTTTGTCCAGGAGGATCGTCCCGAGAAAAACCCCGAGCGCGAGGTCAGGCAAAACCTTTTGGCCACATGCTGCTTCGGTCAGTTCCAACTGGCTGATCCCGACGGCGTGCTGATCGACGTATCGGAGAATTAGAACAACCGTTTTCGAAACAGCCTAGAGAACGTAGGGGGCACGGCATGCCGTGCCCTTACTTTTTGTAATGCTCATCCGCAGTAGGGGTGCTGAAAAAAGGCACTCGTGCTTCGAGAGCCTCATGCTTCGACGGGCTCAGCAGAACGGAAATTCTCCAATGATTTCAATCCATCCCCCGTTCGTCCTGAGCTTTGTCGAAGGATGAACGGCATTTTTCAGCACCCTGCTAGGCAAATGGGCAACCGTGATCTACGCAATCCTAGCGCGCCGCTTGCTCCAGCGACCGGCACCCAATCCCAGCACGATTAAAGCGAGGAAGTAAGACAAAGCCGGCACCATCGCAGTCACCGGCGGCTCGATGCCGGTGACGGGAACGATTTGCTCGTTACGAATAGTCGGCGCGCCCGGAATATTTGCGAGCGCGGCGACTCGGTACTCGGCGCCGTCGGGAAATTGAAACTTCATCGAGAACTCACCAGCCACGGACAGCTTCTCGACGCCGAACACAACTTTGCCCTTTTCCAAGTGGTTGATTGTAAGCGTGAGGAAAGCCGTCCGTTTTTCGCCGTCTGAATCACCCTCCAGACGCCATTGAACGGTAGTTGGAGTTCCTACCTTGGCCGGCTCTAATTCCAAAGCCGCCGTGTGTGACGGCTTTATGATCTCTTGTGCGGCGGAAACCTCCGCCGATCCAGAGAGCAATGCGACGGTAATGAATACGGCCGCGGCGGTTCGAGTTTGGGTGAAAATTCTGCCGGCAGCGAAGCCGAGCAGAAAAAGCCCGACGGAAAATCCGGCGAGTGTAAACCATTTTCTTTCATTCTCGCGAATCTTGAACGCAAAGACGGTACTCGCCTTCGTGCCATCGAGGGAGACGACGTCGACGGCCAATCGATACTCGCCGCGAATCGGCAATAGATAATTCCAACTGGCTCGGCCTTGGCGCAGCCCGAGGCGCATTTCGTTCAACCGCGTTCCCTCGACGAAAGGAAAATCAGTCGAAAAAAAAAGTCCCGGCTTGGGCGCGTCTAAACGAATATCGACATGTCCCTGATTGATCGGTCTGCCGTCAGCGCCGGTGACGAGCAGGGACATGCCTACCGGATCCGCAAAGGGACGCAGCAATGCCACGCGCGGCGTTGTTTTAAAGTAGATATTCAGCTCTTCGGCCCACAGCGGCTGGCCGAGCAACAAGAACAAACTGAGAAGACCCGGAGTGGTTCGGCTGATCAGTGGCAAGGAACCACGGCTAAGGCATGGCGGACGTTGTGCAGGGTGTCATGGACCGCGGGGTAACTCGCGCCTAAGGCAACGAATAGAGTCGCTCCGCAAACGGAAAGAAAGATTCCCGACTTGATGAGAAAAGCAGTTTGTTCCGAGACCGATAATCGTAACCAGGTGGCAAGGATTCTTTCCATGGGCATCAACTTCCAAGTCAGATAGAACGCATTCTCATACTAACCGGCGTTTCCTGTCAAGCGAATCGGTCTCGTCTAGCTGTTGCGTTTCCCCCCCGGCTCTCATATTTGTGTTCGCATCTTTGAACTAATGGAGGTCACCATGCCAGTCGTCCAGATATACATGTATGCGGGAAGAACCAAGGAGCAAAAAAATGAGTTGGTCAAACGTATCTCGAAAGACTTCGAGGAAGTCGTCAACGTAAAATCCGATTCGTTGAATATTTTGTTTCACGACATGGATAAAGAAAATTGGGGGATACGTGGCGCGTTGGCGTCTGATCCGCCGCAGAAGTAACGGCGGAATCTCTAGAAGGTCTCCGAAAAAGTTCGGAATGCTTCGAGAGCCTCAGCATGAACGGAAAGTTCTCGATGTTATCAAAAATCCTCCGTTCGTCCTGAGCCTAGTCGAAGGACTCCTTAGAGAGTTTTTCAGCTTCCTGCCAGAAGCGAAATCCTTGAATCCTCAACCGTGAAGGAGCATTACCACCCATGATTAAGACGCGAATCGGTTTTGTCGGCTCAAGCGCGCCGGCGAGCCCGCATCACGAAAGCTTCAAAGCGTTTATTCCCAAAGACATCGACTTCACGATTGTCCAGGAAGCCGGTCCGAAGACTTCGCTCTACGACGTCCGGGGCAAAGTCGAGCCGTTGATTCACCAATTAAGAGAATTAATCGAACAACAACACTGGGACGGCGTGATCATCAGCGGCGCGCCCAAAGAAGCGCTCAACCCAGGAATGTGGGAGCGCGTTTCTCAGGAATTGAAGGTTCCCGTATCCATGGCGCTCAGATCTTCGGTGGCGGCACTCAAGGCGTTTTCTGCGAAACGAATTTTGTTGATGACGCCGGTCGACGATCAGTTGAAGAAAATGTATCAGGACTATCTCGCCGAGTTCGGCATCGAAGCTTTTTACCCCCCGCAGACCCTGCGCGCGGTCACCGACGCCCAGAAGCTCACCTCCGGCGATGTGGAATCGATGACACGGAGTACGCTCGCGCAGTATCCGCAAGTCGACGCGATCTATTTTCAAGGCGCGCTGCTCGATCCGCTTCCCATTTTAGAGAAATTGGAAAGCGAATTGAAACTACCCATCGTCGCCAGCAATCCCGCCATGCTTTGGGTGATTCTTTCCAAGCTCGGACTGAGCTACAAGATCACCGGTTACGGCAAGCTGCTATCTTCGTCGCCCTCGCTTCCCGCGGGTCCCTTCTGACGCAGTCAAAAGAATAGAATGCGAACCGTCAGGCTTGCCTACCGAGACAACGACCGCACGCCGATTATTTACTGCATCAAGGCGATGGCCGAGCGGCACTACGGTGTAAACGTCGAAGTCATTCAAATCGAGGACCGGGAGCAGTTCGAAGCGGCGCCGTTCAACAATTCCTGTGACGTGATCATCGAGCATATCGAATATCTTCACACGGAAGCGGCCAAGGGCCGGAAAGTTACCTTCTTCTGCGCCCCGCAAATCCACCGCGGCCTACAGCTCGTTGTGCCCAGGAGTTTTACTTCCGTCGAAGAGCTAAGAGGCAAAACAATGGCCGTGCGCGATTTGGGACGGCCCCTGACGGTCACGCTGTGGCTCAGAAAAATGGGATTGGAAACGGACGTCAAAACGATCGTCGTCAAAGACAAGGAGATCGGCCGCTGGCAGCAGTGGAAAAAAGTGGTCAGCGGCGAATGCGCCGCGTGCTTCATCGCGCCGATTTATCTGCCGCCCGCGCTAGCCGCGGGCTTAAAGATCTTTCCCGTGCCGGAGGTCGAGATCGTCAGCAACTTTGCCCAGGCCTGTCCATCGAACTTCGCTTCGCAAAATCCCGCACTCATGAAGGACTACTTGAAGGCGGTTGTCCATGCCCTCGCTTTACTGATCTACCAGCGGGACGACGCGATGAAGATCATCGCCAAGGAGCCGATGCGCTTGATGGGACTATCGGATATCGCCGAGGTTGAGCGCCAGGTCGACTCGATTGCCGCGATGCTCCAAGTAAAACCTTATCCGACCGTCGAGGCGATCGTGAATACGAATGAAATCGCCGCCCGCGAATACGGTGCCGCCGTAGAAAATCCGCTCACCCTCTGGGATCTGCACTGGTTAAAAGAACTCGACGATGAGGGCTTCATTGACGCGTTGATCGCTGCTCTGTCGCCCCAAGCCCCGCGCCAGTCGTAAGGGCACGGCATGCCGTGCCCCTACTTTGCGATCTTTGCGTTCTCTGCGGTTAGAATATTTCTTGTTTTGGTATTCTGTCCGAGGGCGCGATGAATCGCGCCCCTACAATTTTTGCGCCCTTTGCGTTCTTTGCGGTGAAATCATTCTTTTCTTCTCTCTGCTTTGCCGCGCTTGGTCTTTGTGGTTAAATAAAATTCGGATGAAGCGACTCTTAATCGTCTTTCACTCTAAAACCGGCGGCGCCCAACAAATGGCGCAGGCCGCCGCCAACGGCGCCGCATCTGAACCGGAAATCGAAGTTAATCTCATCCACGCCGCCGAAGCCGGACCCGCCGAACTGCTCGAAGCGGATGGCTACGTCTTTGCCACGCCGGAAAATCTCGCCATGATGTCGGGCATGATGAAAGACTTCTTCGATAGAACTTATTATCCGGTTTTGGATCGCATCGTCGGCCGTCCCTACGCGACGCTCATCTGTGCCGGCAGCGACGGCGAAAACGCCGCGCGGCAAATTCAACGCATCGCCACCGGCTGGCGCCTCAAAGCGATCGCCGAACCGATCATCGTCTGCACCCACGCGCAGACGCCGGAGGCGATTCTCGCACCCAAACAAATCGGAGATTACGATCTAAAGCGCTGCGAAGAGATCGGCGCGACACTGGCAGCGGGATTAGTGCTCGGCATTTACTAGACCCCGTCTCAGAATTCCGATTGAAAGCTATTTCCGCTCAGAATGATCCCAGAGGCGAGTCGGTTGAACGCGACGAAGCCTGAGAGTAACCATCGCGCTAAAATCTTTAAAAATTTGCGCGCCTTAAGCAAATTTTCTTGTCGATTCATTCCCTTGATCGTCAGGGCGCAGCATGCTGCGCCCTGACTTTGCGCCCTTTGCGTTCTTTGTGGTGAAATCTGCTATTCGATTTTCAGCAGCCGTTAAGCGCGCGACCCGCCGTTCCAGCCGAGCAGGTTCAGGAATTCGCGGCGGGTCTTGGGTCCGTAGGTGAGATAGTGCGGCTCGGGGTGCTCGAGGTAGGCGTGACGATCGCGGGCGACGCTGTCGGCCCGGGTGTGCTTCTTCACTTCGTCGGCACTGATAGCGTAAACCCGGGTCGCGTTGAGCCCAAAAATCTTGGCGCGCCTCGTCGCGGTGATCTCGGGGTAGCCGTACATCGTGCGCAGCTCGGGGGCGATCTGGAAAGTGCGAAACGCCTGGATCTGGTCTTGCGGCGAGCCGTACCAAATGGAGTCGGTACCCCAGAGCACGTTGTTCTCGCCGCAATATTTGATGAGCTTGCCGAGCGCATGCGCGGCGCTGGTGGGGTCGCGCATGAGAAAGCGCCAGGTGCTGCCGAGCTCGGCGTAGACGTTACTGTTCGGGTTGACGCCATTCTCGACCAGCGAGCGGATGAGGGTGTCGATGCCGTCGCTCGCACCGCGCCCTGTGTAGGCGCGCTCGGGGACGCCGGTGACGAAACCCGAGTGATAGATGAGGAAGCTCACGTCCGGGAAGCGCTTGGCGACAACGCCGATGTCGCTACACTGGCTGTGCTCGTAGGACTGCTTGCCGAAGGGCAATCCCTTGTGCACGCAAATCACTTTCACACCGAGCGCGCGCGCCTTCTCGATGAAGCGCGTGCCGACGTCGTCGGATAGAAAAAAGCCTTTGCCGTCCACGCCCCACTGGGTGTAAGTCTTCCACGCGCTCACCTTCCAGCGCTCTTTCAGCTCGTCCATGGACTCGAGATCGCCCGGCTGATTCGGGTTGACGCGGCCATGGATTAACAGGCGGTGGGTGCCTTCCATGCGGTCAACGATGCGCCGCACCGCATCCGCCGCCTGGATCGTCAGCGGCTCGGAATCTCGGCGCGAGGGCACGAACGAGAGCACCATCATATCTGTATCGCTATCGAGGAAAACGTCTTTGACGAATTCCTCGGGTCCCAAGCAATTGAGATGGCTGCCCGCGCCGGGTTTGCTGGCGAGACCGCAAGCTGCTTTAGGCGACCACTTGAATGCATCAGCGGGCGCTGTCTTCACCCACGCGCCGGTCGGATCGACGAAGTGCCCCTGCACATCGAAGATGAACTCACCCTTGCCACCTACCCTCGCCTGCGCAAGCTGCGGCTCCAGCGCGGCTTCAGGTTCGAGCTCGAAGAAGCCGCCGCGCTTCCCCACCGCGGCGTTGGCCGCATTGAACGCGAGCAACGTTGTCGCCGCGCCGCAAGCTGAAACCAAAAATTCGCGGCGGCTAATGTCCAAGCGCTTCGCGTTATCGGTCGTTGCCTCATGGGCCAGCCGGTTGCCGGCGCGGTTCGCCGGTGAGAGCGGAACCGGCGCGAATTCCCCGTTCGAAGTCGTATCCAATTTGATCGGCAGCCGCCGGCCTTCGGGATCAATCACATGTTTCATGGCAATGAGTATAAACGAAGATTTAGAAATCGGCGAGCCAACGTCTTATACGCGATCGTGTTCGTCAAACGTGATCGTGGAATCCACCTTAATCTCCCGTGTGATTGTGATATTGAAGATCATAATGTGGGAGGATACGTGGAACAACGAATAAGCCTGATCACACTCGGTGTCGCTGATCTGCAACGTGCCGTGGCTTTCTACGAGCGCGTCGTCGGTTGGAAGCCGGAGCCAAGCCCGCCTGGGGTTGTCTTTTTTGATCTGAACGGAGTTGTGTTCGCCCTTTGGCCGCACGACGAGTTGGCGAAAGACATGGGTATGACGGCCGATCGTGTCCCTGCTTACCGAGGTTATTCTCTCGCTCACAATGTCCGAAGCGAAGCGGAAGTCGACGCAATTTTTGCTCGACTGAAAAACAATGGCGCAACCATCGTCAAGCAACCTCAAAAAGCCTTCTGGGGCGGATACTCCGGCTATTTTTCCGACCCAGACGGACATACGTGGGAGATCGCCTACAATCCATTTTGGACCATCCGGGAGGATGGACGGGTATCGATGAAGAAGGAGTGATACAGAGTCGGATCATAGAGTACTGGCCGATGACGAATGACTGACAGACATTTTTCTCCCTCCCATGAAATCTGCACCATTCGCTGCTTGTGGTTCAGGAAAGATTGTCAAGAATGTTGTGTCTGACCCTGGAGATAGGCCCGGTGTTTCGCCCGCCATGAGCGCGTGACCAGGTCTGACCGTCGCTGCGCCTAGGCTTTAATGAGTGAACGACAAACACTGGATAAATTTATTCACAGATATAAGTCTAATCTGCTTCCGTCTTTCAGTTGACGAACTTCATCGGCTCCCGCTTGAATTTTTCTTTATCCCCGATGTACAATCCGTGCCCGTCGTGCTTGAAACGCGGATCGTCAAGTTCTTGACGACTTTGGCCGTTTGCCTGGCAAAGGCGTACTTTCCGGCATCTCTGCCAAAATTCGCATAGTATGTCCAGTTCTGTTCAACTTGAATTATTCGAGCAACTTCGAGTTCAGAAATATGCCCATGGAACAGGAATTTACAGCCACGCTATTTTGGCACACGGGCTGCTTTGATGCTTCCCGTACCGTCAAAAGCAAAACCTAAGAACATGTATTATAATACTGTGGGTTTGGAGGACATATGAGCCGAGTATACGCGACTTTCAAAGACGTGCTAACGCGAAACAAAGACAATCCCGTTGCCCCGGCTGGGATAAAAGATACCCAAGCGTCAGGCTTAAACGGGGAACTGAACGCGTTCGAACAAATGGTCACGCAAAATATCGAGAGACTGAAGGCGACCATAAAGCAGCGCGAAGAAACGGTTAAGAAGGAAGCCCAGGATGCTGAACGGGTTTTTGCGACTCTCAGAGAAAACATCACGATGCTGGAGAACAAACTTGAGGAGACGGTAAACACTGCCCGGATGAAAGAGTCTGCCAGGCAAAAAATGGAAGAAAACCTCACCGGCAAGATCCGCGGTCTGCAAGAAGAGCTGAAGAAGAATCAGAAAACTTTGCAAAGCCGAGATGCCGAAATAAACGACCTCAAATCCCAGCTCCAACTCCTATCGCGTGGCGTCAAGGAGATGTCTTCATTTTTCAAGCAGGCGGAAGCTTTGGCCTCCTTGGATCAGCCCAGTAGCAAAGAGGTCGCAAAAGAGCCGACGAACGGAGTGGAGGAGAAACCGGCCGGCGCCGAGCTTAAAGGCCCGGTATTAGTCAAGTCTAAAGCTGCCGATACCGCCCCGCAAAAAGTGCCGCCGGATTTTTTCGACCGCGTGACCCAGCAAAAAGTGCCGCCGGACTTTTTCGACCGCGTGACCCACGAACTCACGCAGAGTATCGGTCCTATGGCGCCGATGATTATCCATGATCATGTGAAGGCGCTCGGCGAATCGCTGGAAAAATTTCCCAACTCCCGCGTTCGTGAACTCCTCGATATTCTTAGCAAAGAAATTTTGGACGTGAACGGCAAAGCCCGTTTTCGCATGTACTTCGCCAAGCAAATGCGGGAAGGTGGTGCTTAAGCCTCTGTCCGTCTCTCTTGTCGATGACTTCCCGGCAGGCGGCGGTAACATCCTGCCCCTCGATCCCATGCCCGGCTTCGCGGTTCTCATTCGTCGATCCGCTTCGGGACTTCGTCGATCGCCCCCATATTCCATAGCGAAAAGCGCCAAGTTTAGAAGACTATCAGTCGACCAACTTCACCGGCTCCTGGTTGAATTTTTCCTTC
>Ga0184634_10000133_pt1 | contig 16157 bp, 16 predicted proteins | sample PLM31_200_b1_FD_133016 | JGI IMG/M metagenome (GOLD analysis project Ga0184634, IMG submission 133016) | Groundwater sediment microbial communities from an aquifer in East River, Colorado, USA - PLM3-1_200_b1 | ecosystem: Environmental > Terrestrial > Soil > Riparian zone | place: USA: East... | reverse complement strand
GTCGGATATCCACGCGACGCGCCCGCGGACCGAGAGGGGCTTGGATGCATCGGGCAGGGTGAAGCGGAGGGAGACCACCGACTCTGGCGCAAGGGGGCGCCTGGTCGCAATGAAGAACCCCCGGTCGCACAGGTTGAGACACATCCCGAAATCCGTCGTCCCCTCATGGGTGTAGTCGACACCAAACCGGACCTCGGCCCGTGGGTGGGTCCGTCTTTGGGGGTGAGAGACCCATTGACGAACCAGGGATGGCTCGACCGGCTTTTCGAAGGCCACTCCGTGCGGGAATCTTGGCCCCAGCACGGTGGGCAGGGCCTTGCCGACCGAGACGATGTGGCCGCGGAGGGGAGCGCCCCCAGAGACCTGGACCGACACAGCCGTCTGGACCGGGAGGGACTCGGAGAGCAGCATTTCGAGTCCCCCGGAATTCACGCATCGGGTGACGCCGACAATGGTCTGCGGCTGGGCCTGGTCTTCAAGAACCATGCAGCGGACAGACAGATAGCGGGGGAAACGGAGGTAGCGGCGGTAGTACCGGACGACGGTTGTAGCTGGCTCGGGCGGCATATCTTGCCTCCGTAAGAACCTTGCAATAGGCGAAGTTAGCAAGATCCATGCCAGCCCCACGCCCTACCGGGGAGCGACGACAAAGTGTCCCCGCCGGTTCCATTTCCAGGCGGATTCGTCATGGCCGAGGGCAAAGGTCCGCTCCTCGCCGTAGCTGATGGTCGCGATTCGCTTGGCATCAATGCCCCCCGCCACCAGGTAATCCCGGATCGCCTTGGCCCGGTGTTCGCCGAGCGCCAGGTTGTACTCGTTGGTCCCCCGCTCATCGCAGTGGCCCTCGACCGTAATCCGAGCGGCCGGATTGGCCTTGAGCCACTTGATGTTGTCGCCCATGTTCTTCTTCGCCTCATCGGTCAGGATGGCCTTGTCGAAATCGAAGAAGACATCCTTGAGCGGGCCCTCCTTGGTCGCCGTCCCGGGGCCGCCCTCTGTCCGCACCCCGGGTCCAGGCGTCACAGGGACCTCCTGGATCGGGGCCCGCTTGGCGATCGTCTCCTCCCCCATTTTGCCTTCCGGAGCCGTCGCCCCCAGCTCTCCCGTCTGCACCCCCGGCTTCTTGGCGCAGCCGACCAACAGGAGCGCTGCCCCTATGATCACTGCAGCCCCCAGATTGAGACATTGTCGCTTCATGAGACTCCTCCTTTCTGTCTATGTGGCCGTGACCCACATCCTTCGCCGCGAGATCTAGAGTTCGTTTGAAGAAGTCTAAACCGGTTGGCTCGTGGATTGCAATCGGAAGAAAAGGCGAAGCGAGAGGGTATCGCTTAGACAAAGGGAGGGCACAATGAAGACAGTGCGAATCACGGTCATAGCGGTCCTGGCATTCCTCACCCTGGGGATGGGAAGCGCTCCGGCCGGGCCACCGGAAGGGTTTCGGTTCATTCAAGAGTGGGGCGTCTATGCCCGGGAAGACGATCTCTTCTGGCATGCAGGGGTTCAGTGGAAGCTCAAGGACGGGACCTGGGTCAAGCTTGAAGCCGGCAACTGGATTCCCGATCCGCATCCCCCGGTTGTCATCGTGAAGATCCCCAAGAATCAAGCCCACTGCCCGCCGGGCCTCGCCAAGAAGGGCTGCGTCCCCCCGGGCCAGCAGAAGAAGAACGGCCCCCCCGGCCACCAGAAAAAGGGCTACTAGGGGGCATGCGCCGCCACTACAGCGAACCGAAGCCATTAAGGACTCTTCTGGTTAGCCCGGATGTCGAGTCTTAAGCCTCAACGTGCACGGCGATTCGAACTCAACGCGCCGCTGGCCCTCGCCTTTGTCCTCGTCCTCGGGTACTTGGGCCTCATTCTCCCCCCAAAGTGGCTGCCTGACTTCGGCGCCACGGCATTCTTCTTCTATTAGATGCTTTCGATCCCGGGGCTACAGCCAACTCCTCCGGATGCACATCGGCAAGGAGGACCGTGTCCTCTTTCCGATGGCCGATCAGGTCCTTTCGGAAAAGGATCAGGCCGAGCTGCTTGAACGGTTTGAGGCGGTCGAACAGGAGGAGATGGGAGAAGGGGTACACAGTCGTTACCACCATCTGGCGGAAGAGCTGAAAAGGATGGTGGCCTAAAGGGTGCAGGACAACGCGTTGCCGGACGTGGGGGGATGTGGACCTTCGATTCCCGGCTTGACACGTGTTCACTATATTCCTATATTGTTTCATGGAGGAAACATGGTTGAGCAGCTCGTGATCAATGTGGGCCGTAAGATTCGCGAGCTTCGGGAAAAACAGGGACTTACCCTGCGCCAGCTCAGTAAGCGGGCCGATGTCTCTCCGAGCACCATCCAGAAGATCGAGAAGAACCTGATTTCTCCCAGTTTGGGTACGGTGCTCAGAATCGCAAAAGGCCTCGAGACAACCATCGAGTCTCTGCTGAACGCGCATCCCCAGAGTCGGGATGTGGTGTACCTGCCGAAAGAGAAGCGGGGGACCATCGCGGTTCCCGATCTCAAGATTACCCTCCAGTCCCTGGCCGAGGGTCTCCCGGATCAGCCCTTCAGTGCGGTGATTCTGACCATCCCCAAAGGGGCGAGGATGAAGCAGCGAGAGTTTCAGCACCACGGCGAAGAGCTGATGTTCTGTCTCAAAGGGACCGTGGAGTTTACCATTCGCGACGAGCGGTACCTTTTGACGGCGGGAGATAGCCTCCGCTTCAAGAGCCACCTCCGGCACTTCTGGAAGCATGTCGGGGAGGAGGAGGCCCAGCTCCTCATGATCTGCGCGCCACCGATTTACGTAGGGAGGAATCGTGACGAGGGCTGAAAGCGTCAGTCTTTTTTTCGGCAACGTGTATAACATCTGACACAATGTTTATTGTAGGAAATAGAAGAGGTTGGGGTTGTTCCTTCTTTCAAGTGGGAACCGTTCCGGGCGGAGAGGACCCTGAGTGGGGGACTCCAGAATCGGTCCGAAGGGAGGATGGGGATGGAAAGGGGCAATAATGTAAGCTCTCGCCATCCCCCCCATCGTTATGATGGACTCAGGTATCCGGATCTTCGCCAGGCGCATGACCGGATCTATTTCGGACCATGGCGCGGATCGTCGCCGAGGTTCTCTGATCTTCAGGATGCCTACCGGCGGCTCGGGGGCTTCCTCGACGCCTTAGAGCAAACGCTGGCCTCGGACAGTTCTACACGCGCGAAGGAGTGCCTCGCCAAGGCGCGCGAGACCCACCGCCGGGCGAATCCGGAAACAACCATAGACTCCACTGTGTTCATGGCCATCAACAACACCCTCTCGTACGGGCATCGCGTCTTGGATATTCTGCTTCAGGAGAAAGGGGAGCCCAATCACATCACACGTGACTTTGCGCAATATTATGACCTTACGCAGGATGAGGATGGGGGCTGATTGAGGAAGGGATGGGCGGGCCTAGAGGCATTGGCCGGTGCCCGGGAGGGTCGTCATGTCTCGGGAGATTATCGATCGGCTGAACGAGCTGCTCGAGTGTGAGCGCGCCGGGGTCGAGGTAGCCATGCGCCTTGCGACCTCGGAGGCCCGGGGATTTACGGAAGGAGAGTTGAAAAAATTTGCGGAGGATGAGGGGTGGGCCTGCGGCGGCCTCCGGAAGGCGATTCTGCGATTTGGCGGGACGCCATTGGAGCGGACCGGCGATTTCTCTGTGAAGGTAATGGCCCTGCCCACCGAAGGGGAACGGGTGAGTCTGTTGGCCCGGGGGCAGGCATGGGTCGTCAGGCGGATCGACGCCCTGCTGGCGAAAGACCTGGATCCGGAGACGCGAGCCTTCCTCGTCGAGATGCGCGACCAGCACCTGGAGAACGTCGAGGCGTGCCACCGGCGGGCTGAGGAGCTCCAGGCCCCGCCGAGTCCGCCCTACCGCGGGCTGCCCTTTGGCCATCTTATGGAGGCCCACGATCGACTCTACTATGGAGCGTGGCGCAGCCCCGTAGCGACCGATCGGGATTTCCAGCGGGCGTACCGCCAGGTCGAGCGATACCTGGCCGCCCTCGCAGGGGAGATTGACCGCTCCCGCGGAGCGGAGGCGCGCGAGTCTCTGAAGAAAGCCGAGGACACCCTCGCCCGGACCGATCCGGACAGGGCGACCGCCCTCATCCTCGGCCTCGATAATGCCGTTTCGTACGCACATCGTTCTTTGAACGCGCTGTTGCGCCAGTATCGCATCCCGAACCACGATCCCACAGCCTTTGGAGGCTTTTACGACGTAGCCGAGGTGCCGTTTCGTGAGTCCATTTAAGGGACCCTGCTCCCCCGTGTGGACCGCCGAGAGGAAACGGAGAATGATCCAGTTGAAGCGGGTGTACGAAGCTCCGGAGCGCGCTGATGGTTGCCTGGTCCTGGTGGATCGGCTATGGCCGCGCGGCCTGCCCAGGGAAAAGGTCCGGATCGATGAGTGGCGGAAAGATCTTGCCCCGAGTGACGCGCTGCGGCGGTGGTTCGGCCATGACCCAATGAAAAGGTCGGAGTTCAAGCGGCGCTACCGGCAGGAGCTTAGCAGGAAGAGGGCGGAGATCAAGAGTCTAGCCGAGGAAGCTCGGCACGGCACGATCACCCCCGTCTATGGTGCCCGCGACGAACACCATAATAACGCCGTGGTCTTGAAGGAACTGCTGGAAAGGCATTTCTAGTTTTGCGCTGCTGCATCCGCAGGGGTCGCTCCAATGAGGCACGGGGACGAAGTGAAACAAGAGTATCTCTTGAGCGTACAGCCATGGTTTCGCTTGACGAGGATCGCGCCTCTTTCTATATTGTTAAGTGAAACCCGTAGAAGGGGACAGCTCCCCGTAGGAAGTCGAACCATGAGACCGGGGCGAAGGTCATCCCCGGGCCCACCACTGGCAGAATCGACGGCGGACCAAGCATTCAGACGCCCTCCCTGGCGGAGCACACCCCGGGAGGGCGTTTTTCTTTAGCATAGTGGCCGAAGGCAGGGAGCAACCATTCCACGGTCTGTATGGCTAGAACGGGGGGATGGCGCACGTGGGATTCTGTTCGTGCCCGGCTAGAAGATCCGGTGATCCGGAGAAGGGGCACGCAGGGGCCGTCCGATGGACCGGGTGAGACGACGACCGTTTCACATTGCCGATGTCCTCAGGAGCATGTCCGACGCGGTCATCACGGTCGATGCGGCTGAAAGGGTTACAAGCATGAACGCCGCCGCCGAGGCCTTGATCGGGATTGCCGAGGCGGAGGCCCTCGGGAGAAAATGCGGAGAGTTGGTGGGAAGCGAGATCTGCGGCACCAACTGCCCCGTCATGGCCGTCTGGGAGCGGGGCGAGACCGCGGTCAACTTCAATGTCGCCTTGCAGAACCGGCTGGGGAGGCGAATCCCCGTCTCGATCTGTACCTCCCTCCTCAAAAATGAGGCCGGGGAGAAGATCGGAGTGATCCTGTCCATCCGGGATATCCGCCCCGTCCTGGGGCTTCTCGATGCGCTTCATCGGAGCGAAGAGGAGATCGCGCGTCAGGAAGGGAGGCTGCGAACGCTGCAGCGACGGGAGCGCCTCGGGGAGATGGTCGGCAGAAGTGCCAAAATGCAAGAGGTCTTCAACCTGATTCAGGTCGTGGCCAAGAGCGACGTGACGGTCCTAATTCAGGGGGACAGTGGGACCGGCAAGGCGCTCCTCGCATCCACCATCCACGGCGTGAGCCACCGGAAGGAGGGCCCGTTTATTACGGTCAGCTGTGCTGCGCTCCCCGAGGGGCTTCTCGAGAGCGAGCTTTTCGGGCATGTGAGGGGTGCGTTCACCGGAGCCATCAAAGACAAGCCGGGGAGGTTCGAGCTGGCCGATAGGGGAACGATCTTCCTGGATGAGGTGGGCGAGATCAGTCCCTCCATCCAGGTGAAGCTTCTGCGGGTCCTTCAGGAGCGGCAATTCGAAAGGGTAGGGGGATCGCGCACCCTCAGCGTCGATGTCCGGGTCATTGCCGCGACCAACCGTGACCTGCCAAGGGCCGTGCAAGAGGGAAGATTCAGGGAAGATCTCTTTTACCGCCTCCATGTGGTTCCCATTACTGTCCCCCCTCTGAGAGAGCGGAAGGAAGACATACCTCCGCTAGTGAATCACACTCTCCAAAAGCTGGCCGCAAAGATGCAGAGCGAGAGCCTCGGGGTGTCGTCCGACGCCATGGACGTCCTGATGGTGTATGACTGGCCAGGCAACGTACGGGAACTGGAAAACGCCCTGCAATTCGCCCTCGTGCGGACAGGCGGCGATACGATCTCTGCCCAGTCCCTCCCTTCCTGGATTGGCCGAGGGAGCGAGAGGGCCGAGCGCCCTGGGAAGCCGCTAATAACGGTTGTGGAGGAAAGGGAACGGGAGGAGATCGTTAGGAGGCTCGTGCAGTGCCAAGGGAAGCTTTCCGACGTCGCCAAGGCCTTAGGGATTGGAAGGACCACCCTTTGGCGGAAGAGGAAAAGGCATCAACTCCTCGCAGGATAAGAAGGAGCGGTCGTGTTTCAGATCCGGAACCAGGTCCCTCGATCACTTCTAGTGGCGATTCAATGATCATGAGACGTTACGCAGCCTGTGGGTTCATGTGGCTTCTGTTCCGTTTTCGAAACAGGACCTCTCACCGATTGTTTCATTTCTGCTGATTTCCCCGCCCAATCCTGAGCTCCCGCAATTTTTGGACCATGGTGTAAGCCGTTTTTCTCTTTGAACAATCAGGAAACCCAGCCGCTCCTGATCCCTGTTCTACTGATCCCATGGCATCGATCCTGCTACTGAGTTAGTCGTGTCTTCATAGATTTTAGGATGAGCAAATGAAATTCGGAGGGGAGTTCTACCACCTGAAGCGGCGGCCGGGGTATCCCAGCACTGTCGAGGCGGTGGCTATCGCCCGGTTGGTTTTCGATAGAGAGGATTTGTGTCTGTACTTCGACCGGCCTCCGGGCTCCCAATGGGTGGCCTCCCTCTGGATCGTTGATGGCTCCTGTGAAGTGGACCTCGCCCTGGTTCTGAAGGAGGGGAAGCTGGACTTCATCGAAGGGTACTGCTCCCACGGAGACTTCTGCCCCAAAGTTGAAGAAGTCAAGCGGGCCGTTATCGAGTCTTCGGCCTTCGACCAGTTGCGGGAAGACCTCATCCACGAACTCTTCCAGGGGGCGGTGGCGGAGCTGGATCCTGCCGATCCTCCGCCGTCCCCCCAGACGGTTCCCCCAGAGGATGGGGACAGCAGCTCTGGCCTGAGGGCGTGACGGAAATGACCGTGATGCCAAGGAAGCCCAGGACAGGGAGGAAAGCCGAACGTAAGAAAGACAAGAAAGAAGGCGGGGAAGGGAAGCCGACCGGGGCGGACGGCTAGTTCCCTGAAGAGAAGAAACAAGGTGGTGGAGACTGCCGCACGAAAAGGGGAGGGACCAGCCATGCCGGAAAAAAGGGACGTCGAGATCAACAGTCGGGCTGATACGTTGAATCTGATTACGCCCGAAATCAGGCCCTGGCCCGTGACGCCGCCCCCTTCGCCAGAAGAAGTGATGAAGGTCTACGCCAAGCGGAAGGCGGAGGAGTTCGGCCAATGGTTAGAGGACACCGTCAGGTTTGAGTACGGCTTTGGAAAGCCGGAGGCCCTTCAGGGATTCAAGGTGCTCGATATCGGTCTCTGGCGGCTGGGGCACAAGTTCGCCTCTTCGCTCCTCGCCGAGGCCGGGGCCGAGGTGGTCGCCATCGAGCCCCCCAAGGGAGACCCCTTAAGGAACCTGACCCCCTTCGGGCGAGAAGAGTACATGCTCGCCGACAAGGAAACCGGCGAGAAGTGCGGCCTGGACTTCATCAGCGAGATGGTGAACAAGCACTCCATCACCCTCGATGTCGAGGCCCCGGAGGGCCAGGAAGTTTTCAAGAAGCTTGCCAAACATGCCGACGTGGTAGTCGATGGGATGCTCCCTGGCTCCATGGACAAACTGGGTATCGGGTACAGGCAGCTCAAGGAGATCAACCCGAGGCTCGTTTACTGCTGGGTCGGGCTCCGTGGGTCGTGGGGCCCCCAGAAGGACAGGACGTCGAAGTTCGGTCAGTGGGAGGTCGAGCCCTTCGCCCAGGCCACCAATGGCTACATCGCCAGCACCGGCTTCCCCCAAGACTTCTTGCCCCGGGGCAAGGGGGGCGATCCTACCAGGCACGGGGTGTGGCTGGCCGACTATATCGCCGGTGAGCAGGCGGCGGTCAACATCCTGGCGGCACTCTACTGGAGGGACGAGTTCAGCGGCGAGGGGCAGCTCATCGAGATGACCAGTGCCGAGGCGTTGATGGACATCATCGACTTCGATTACGCCTGGTACGGCTTCAACGCCAGCATCAAGTCGCGGACCGGAGGTTGGGATCCCAACCTCAACCAGTACGAGTGGAACCCGTGCCGGGACGGCTACATGATGATCGGGGGCCAGAGCGACCGGCTCTGGTACCGCATCGGCATGTGCATCGAGCGGGACTACCCTCAGTTCGGCCGGCTGATCCACGAAGACCCCTTCCTCAAGGAGGTGGGGGCCCGAAACGCCCTGCACGCCCTGATCAAGACCTACACCGTGACCACCAGATGGCTCAGGGAGATCAACAGGGTTCAAGCTGAAGAGAAGCTCATGGACTATGAGATCGCGGCCGGGCCGATCCTGTTCATTGATGAGGTGTGTGAATTCCCCCACTTCAAGTACCGTCCCTGGGTCAACACCTGTGAGACCGATTACGGAACGGTCCTCTACCCGACGACCCCGAACTGCTACCAGCAGAGGACGCCGCACCGGTTGAAGTGGATGGGGAGACGGCTGGGGAAAGATACCTACGATGTCTGCCGGAGATGGATCGGCGTGAGCCCATCGAAGGTTGACGAACTCAAGGGAAAGGGGGTTATGTAAATGGCTGAGCTTATCAAGAGCAAGGAAGAGCTGGAAGAGGCGAAGATACCGTATGAGGAGTACTGCCGCAAGGCCTTTGATCCGGGCAACGAGTGGTCAAAGCCCGAAGCCCTGAAGGGGATCAGGTGGCTGAGCTGTACCATGTATATCTTCACGCCTCACTCCGCGGCCAACCTGGCTGAGCTCGGGGCCGAGGTGATCAAAATCGAGATCCCGAGGATGGGTGATGCCATGCGGCACACCTCCCCCTTCAACGAAGCGTACCTCTATCCCCTCCACGACACCCGGCCGATGACCGGGACCGGCTTCGGCTTCCTGGGGGCGAACGTCAACGAGTTGTACCTGTCCATGGATTACCACATCCCTGAGATGAGAGACGTCTTCTACCGGCTGGTCGAGATGAGCGACGGGCTTACCGAGCTGTACCGGCCCGGGACGTTCGACCGGTGGAAGATGAGCTATAGGACCCTCCAGAAGATCAACCCCAGGTTCATCTACGTGTGGGGCGGCGGCTTTGGCTACGGGCCCAAGGTCTTTGGCGGCTCCTACGACATCCTGGGGCAGGCCCACGCCGGGTTCGCCTCCATCACCGGCATGCACGACTACATGGGCGGGCACGCCACCAAATCCACCAACTGGGTCATCGACTGGGCCTCCGGCACCCTGATCGCCTACGGGGTTCTGGCGGCCATCCACTGGAGGAGGAAGACCGGGCTCGGCACCATGATCGAGTTCTCTCAGGTGCAGACCCCGACCCGGTTCAGTGGGTATAGCGTGCCGATCTACGGCAGGTTGGGCATCGTCCGCCAGCGGTGGGGGAACTGGGACACCCAGCTCTGCGCCCACGGGATCATCCTCTGCGGCAAATCTGATTATCCGGATGCCCAGAACCCGCAGGACAAGCTCGACACCCGGTACGCGATGGTCTCCGCCTTCCAGGATCCGGACTTCAAGGCACTCTGCGACATCACCGGGCAAAAACAGCTCTACGACAAATACAAGACCCACAAGGACCGGGTCGAGGCCCTGGCCCAGGTTGAGATTTACACGGCGCTGGAAAAATGGGCCGCGGATAAGACCAGGTCGCAGGTCGTCAAGGCCCTGACCGACGCCGGCATCCTGGCCTCGCCCGTGATGAACTACCGGGAGGTCTACGAGGCCGGGCACATGCGGGAAAGGGGGAGCCTCAGGTGGTTGGAAGATCCCCTCTTCGGCGATGTGCTGATGCAAAGCGGCCACAGCGTCGGGATGATGACGAAGACCCCCAGGAGAACCAACTGGATCTGGCGACCGGTGGGTGGCGATAACGTCAAGATCTACCGTGACTGGCTCGGCTATCCACTGAGCAAGATTGAAGGGTGGTATAACAAGGCCTGGATTTAACAGCCGAGAAGCTGTCAGCAGTCAGCGGTCAGCAGGGCGAGACATGAGACCGGAGACGGGGGAGACCCCAGTCTCTAGTCTAGAAGCTAATGGCTGACCGCTCACAAAGGAGGGAGCGCCGTGTGTGATGTCATCTGGTGCAAAAAAGAGGTGGGGGGAAAACCCTGCAACACCGTAAATTACTTAGACCCGTATTGCTTCTGGAACTGGGAAGGGAAGATCAACTGTGCGGAATGTGGGGCCGTCTACTACATCCACATGATCCAGGGCTTTATGTACAAAGGCCCTGAGGATAGGCCCGGCGAGAAGCCAGACACAAGCCCCCTCTATGCGGATAAGCCACTGGAAGGCTACAGGAACTATTACCCGGGTACCAAGGGCAGGACGAGGCCCTACGAGTGCTTACCCAGGCATATCTACCTGGGGAAGGCCGATATGGTGAAGTTCAGCATACGGGGCAGGCCGGTACGGGGGTGGCGTCCTCAACCGCCGTCCGCCGGCTTAGCTGGAAGCTTCCCGTACAAGTGGGACATCCAGAAACTCTCTCCCGAGGTATGGCAGGAGTATCAGGAGAAGAAGAAGAAGGGTGAAGTGAAGGATTGGTGAGAGATAGGAGCGAGCAGTAGATGTCCGAGGCGAAAGGGAAATGGGCGGGGAGGGGTCGGCGTGCTGCTCGGGGAAAGGGAGTTGCGAAGGGGCGCAGGCCCAAGGCGAAGAGGGTCAAGCCGGTTGCCCGAGGTGGGCGAGCCGTAGCCCCGAAGAAGGTGGCCAAGCCGCCGGTTGCCAAGGCAGCTGGTCCCCCGGTGGCGGCCGTTCCGAAACCCGGTGTCGAGAAGAGAAAGGAGACGCCCATGGCCGAGCCTAAATTAACACCTGAACAATTCCTGGCGCAGGTTCTTACCCCCGAGTATACACGGGAGACAGGGCATATGTGCTGGGATTGCAAACACTTCAAGCCGGTTCAGAAAGGCTCCAAGTTCCCGCCCGGAGACACCATCGGCTGGTGTACAATGATCCACTGGCCCTTCACCTGGTGCGTGACGGACTTCAACGTCGTCAAGAAGTGTTACGCCTTTGGAAAAGGGATCTATACGACGAAGAAGTTTTGAAAAGGGGCTCTATACAGCCAGCGAAGAACGAGCATGGAGGAAAACGTCCAAAAGGAACTGGAAGCCCTTAAAGGGATGGTGCTTGCCTGGAAGAGGGAATATCTCGGGTGGGCACCCCCCGACGGGGGAGGTGAGTTCCTGGCGCAAGAGTTCTTGGAAGAGATCGAGACTCACGTCTATGCGTACGTCAAGCGGTTGTACGAGTGTGACCATCTCACCCAAGCTGAGGCGGCGGAGTTCCTCGACTTTTGCTACAACCAGGTCGAGGATCTTCGCGTCGTATTGAGGGAAGCGGAGGGCAAAGAACTTCACACAAGAGGAGGATAACATGCCTGAGAAATGCCGTGTGGGTGTCTGCGGCTACGACCCCGTTCTTGTCAAGGGGTACGTGAAGACGGGGGATCGGTGCCTGTGGTGGCACATCTCGGACGAACTGTACGAGCAATACAAGGTCAAGCCGGGGGATACGGTTTCGGGGAAGATCCTGGCGGTCTACGACGGTGAAGGGAAGAAGGTTGCCTCGCCGAATGAGGCCTTTGAGTGGAAGGCGTCCAAAGAGTCGGGCCTTGCGGTCCTGCTCCCGCCCGAGGCCATTACCAAGTACAAGCTCTCGGCGTTTCACTTCCTGGAGTTGCTCATTGAGAAGGTGCGGGGGGAAGCGGTCTATGCCGGCCAAGAGCAGATGAGCGTCAAATGGTGGCCCGATGAGAAGATGAAGCTCGATTACAAGGTGGCGTATATAGAGTAACAGAGCGTCGCTTCCCTCTCCCCGCAAGTCTCTATCCCCGGTTCCCTCCATGAGGGAGAGGGCGGCGCCGGAGAAGGCAGCCGGGTTGTTTTCTATCCCCCTCTCCTGATCCCTTTTTACCAGGGGAGGGGGATTTTGTATTCTTTGGTTGATTTCGGTGTAGGATAACCTTGAGGTGGTGGATATGAGCAATGTAGGCGAAGTCGAGCAGGAGCGGGAGCCCCAGCACCCAGGCTGGCAGCCTCTCGCGACGGTCCTCGATATCGCAACTCCATTTTTTGAGAAATTCCTTTTCCTCCACAGCGTCGAGACCTTTTCCTCCAACGTTTACGTGGTACTGGGGGACTATCTGACGATAGTGGATCCGGGCAATGATTACACGGCGTTCATGGACCTTTTCAAGCTCCAGTTCAAACCGGCGGACATCAAGAAGGTTGTTCTCACCCACGGACACCCTGACCATGCGATGGGGGCATTGGAGCTTTTGAGGTATCCGAGTGTGATTGAGGGCGGGGGCTTTGAGCTGATCCTCCATGAAGCCGCCCCTCCCCACCTGAAGGAGGTGGTTCGACAGTTCCGCTCGCGTGCCACCGAGGTGAGGGGTGGAGAAGTCCTTGAGCTGAGCGGCGCGCAATGGGAAGTGATCTACACGCCGGGCCACACCATAGACGGCATATGCCTGTATCATGCCCCGACGAAAACGGCGTTTACGGGCGACATGGCATTACCCCAGGCGGTCGGTGCGCCCGATCCACATGCCGGAGGAAGCCTGGAGCACTACTTGTTCGGGCTCAGGGCGCTGCTCAAAAGGGACATTGAAAACGTCCTCCCCGGCCACGGCCTGCCCGTAGCCGGTGGTGGGAGAAGGGTCATCGAGGAGACCTATGAAAGCGTGATGATGAAGATCATTGGGGTCGAAACTCCGATTCCATGGATTGAGGGGGCGATGGCACTCGCGCAAAAGGGGCTCTTGGAAGAGGCCGTCTTCTGCTGCGAGAAGGAGATGGCCCGCAATCCGGGAAATGTGAAGGCGCTGGAGCTGAAGGCCTCCTGCCTGACCGACCTAGGCCGAAGTGCAGAGGCCGTTGAAGTTTTCGATAGAATTTTGGCGCAGAAGCATGACCATGTTTTCGCTTTAACAGGCAAAGGCTGCGCCTTGATGGGTGTGGGGAGGTACGACGAGAGCCTGCCGTATTTCGAGGGCGCCTTGCAGCAAGACCCCAGGATGAAGGATGCGCTGGTCTACAAAGGCATGGCCCTTTACCTTTCGGGGAGACATGAAGAGGCGATGGATATAGAGGCTTTCTCAACGGAGTTTGTCGGGAGATTTAAGGAAGAATTACGCAAGAAAGCGGACCCTGCAAAGGAATAGCCGCCAGCATAGATACGAAAGGGTTTCAGCATGGAGCAGCGAGAAAGGAAGGAATGGGACCCTACCTGCCCAAAATGCCAGGAGGAGCTACGACGACTTCTTGAACTCTCACAGGGCGTATACGATGAAGTGGATCACGGGGCGGCGCTCTATCGGTTGCCGTTGCCCGATTGCTGTAATCATGGAATCGAGAAAGGGGCCTGAAATGACGGTCCTGTTCATTCAGCGGGCAGACTCCGGGTCTTGAGTCTTGCTGGGGAAGCAGGTGATGGCGGCGAAGGGTCCCGAGGAGCTGTCGTTGCTCCGGTACTACGGCAAGATCAAGTCCCGGATCGTGGCCCGGACCGCGGAGATCAAAAACATCCTGGCCACGCTCGATGCCGGCCGGCACCTGATCCTCGAGGGCGCCCCCGGCACGACGAAGTCGACGATTCTGCGGACGATCACCGAGGTCTGCGAGATCCCCTTCTACGTCGTCGAGGGCAACGTCGACCTGACCCCCTCGAAGCTCGTCGGCCATTTCAACCCCGCGAAGGTCATGGCCGACGACTACAAGGGGGAGTACTTCGAGAAAGGGCCCCTGACCCTGGCGATGGAGGGCGGCATCCTCTACATCGACGAGTTCAACCGGATGCCCCCCGATACCGGCAACGTCCTGATCACCGCGGTGGAGGAAGCGGAGATCCACATCCCCCGATACGGGGTGGTGAAGGCCCACCCCCTGTTCCGGGTGATCTGCGCCCAGAACCCCTTCGACGACGTGGGGACGATGCGCATCAGCCGGGCGATCTACGATCGGTTGTGCCGGATCCGCCTCGATTACCAGAGCGAGGAGGAGGAGCAGGAGATCGTGCGTCGGAAGACCGGCTGCACGGACGAGAACCTGATCAAGATCGCTGTCAGGGTGACTCAGGAGACGCGCTTCCACAAAGAGATCAAGCAGGGGGCTTCGGTGCGGGGGGCGATGGACATGGTGGCCGTCGCCCTGCGTCTCAGGGAGATAGGTGAACGGAACGCCAGGGAGATCCTCACGTCTGCCATGCTTTCCGCCGTGAGCGGCAAGGCCTGGCTTCTGGAGACCACGGACCGGACCGCCGAGGCGATTTTGCAGGAGATCCTGAATAAGGTGCTCAGCCAGCCGGACATGAAGTGGGACCCGGACGGCGAAGGCTCGTCCCCGGATCAGGACGAAGAGGGGAACGGGGGAGCGCAGGGCCCTGGTGGGCGCCGGGCCGAGCACCCTGGCCCGGAGGAGGAGCAGGAGAGGGAGGGCATGCCCGAAGATTGGGAGGAGCTCTACTACGGTCCCAGCGACGGCCCCCTAAACCTCAAGCGGATGGTCCGAGCCTCCCCCGAGAAGGTCGCCGAATACCTCCACAGCCACCGGGCCACCGCCGAGCAGATCCTGCAGAGCACCGACGTCCTCGAACTCTACGGGCACCTCCGGGACATCCTCGATCCCGAGCTCATTGAGATCGCCAGAAGATATGCGAGCCGCCTCATCGTGAAGCTGGCCTCGCAGATCGCCAACGTGGGGATGAAGACGGGAAACCTCTACCGCCGCAAGGGCGAAGAGGCCTGGGACGAGATCGAAATCGATGCCACCCTCGAGCGGATCATCGACAGCCCCGGGAACCGCATCGAGGAAAACTTGATGTTTTTGGCCCGGCGGCCGGAGCAGAAGGCCTGTGTGGTGATGCTGGACCACAGCTACTCCATGAGGGGCCTCAAGAACTCCATGGCTGCCCTGACCGCCGCGACGATCGCGTTACACTTCAAGCAGGATTACGGCGTCGTCGTCTTCAGCACGAATGCCCGGGTCCTCAAGGGCATTCACCAGCACAAGCCGCCCACCCTTATCGCTGACGAAATCCTCTCCCTGGAGCCCACCGGCTACACGAATATCCACGAGGCCCTGCAGATGGGCATCGGACAGATCAAGGGCTACGAGAAGAAGATTGGGATCTTGCTCACCGATGGGGATTGGAACTGTGGCGAGAATCCCATACCGGTGGCGCGGATGTTTAATAGCCTGCATGTGATCGGGCTTGAGGAGCCCTTGAAGGTCGAGGAAGACCACTTCGAGCTCACCTACCGCTATTTCGACTCCCGGTCCGATGTGATCCGTCCTGTGGGGTGGGGGGTCGAGGAGACCCTCCGCCGGTATCAAGGCTCTCGGATCGAGATGCTGGCCCGGGAAGGGCGGGGGCACTTCTGCTACGTCCAGAGCATCAAGGAGGTTCCACTGGCGATCACCCGCTGCCTGACCGCCTGACCCTGCGGACTCTCTTCGTGGCAGGGCAGCCCCCAAGGACCTTGCGTCCTGCCACCTCGGCACGGATGTGTCCAACGGCCAGCCTCCCGCGGTCCCCGATCCGCATCCTCCGGCTGTGATCGTGGCCATCCCCAAGAATCAGGCCCACTGCCCGCCGGGGCTCGCCAAGAAGGGCTTCATCCCCCCGGGCCAGCAGAAGAAGAATGGCCCCCCCGGCCACCAGAAAAAGGGCTATTAGCCTCCGGTGCTGCCCTCGATCCCTTTTTCTGGTGGCGACCGCCTGGACTTGACGCGGGGCGCCTCGGGGTGTATCTTCTTTGTAGATACTCCACGGAGCTGATCGGCAATGCGTGTCTCGGTGAAAAAGTGGGGCAACAGTCT
>Ga0184634_10000132_pt1 | contig 16241 bp, 16 predicted proteins | sample PLM31_200_b1_FD_133016 | JGI IMG/M metagenome (GOLD analysis project Ga0184634, IMG submission 133016) | Groundwater sediment microbial communities from an aquifer in East River, Colorado, USA - PLM3-1_200_b1 | ecosystem: Environmental > Terrestrial > Soil > Riparian zone | place: USA: East... | reverse complement strand
GCATACGCCATCTTTCCTGGATTGACAATCAGTGCAGTAGTACCTAGTATTGCGACTGTCAATACAAAGATAGCAATTTTCATATGTTTCATATTAGACATTACTTTCTCATCTCGAAGGTTAGTATTTAACTGATTCGATTACAAAACTTCTCCTCACCACTTCTAAGGTGATTTAAGGCTGTTACTGGAAACGATGAAATGATCAGGCGGGTAGAATATTTTACAAAGAGACTAGTGGATACTAGAAAAATGCGATATCCTGAACAAAATATATGGGTATGACATCAGCAATTGTTTATCTAAAAAAATAGACTTAAATATCAAACTTTAATTTTAATTTAATTTGATTTACTTAATGGAGTAACCTTTCAGACTTAACCTTAATGCATCTGATAAATGATGGTAGCTCACATAAACTAACAATAAAATAAAGTATATAGATATTAGATTAGGTGAATATGTAACAAGGATGTTACGAGCCATAGCAGCCTTTCAAATAGCCTTATGAATTCTGCTCGTTAATACGGTTAAGTTCACCCTATTGATACTTTGAATATAATTCTGTGGATAGGATGATTTCAGATTATAATGCCAAGTTTAGTTAAACCTCACAAAAAATTTAGATTCTGGGCAAACATCAACAAGATATTTACAAATCAAATTCAGCAAATCACTTTGAATTTGCTAATTCCTTGTAATCGAAATAGTATGCCGTTTCCAGATAGTCTAAAGCATTGAACCAATTAAAGTACTAAAATGCCGCAGTGAGGTTCCAATAAATAAATTATATTTCGATTCTTATTGCCGTTGTATATGGTGAGAGTCGATATTCTAGACAAGGGTTATAATGAAAAAAGTAAAATTTGGCGCTATCTAAATTATTGTAAATTACAAGATTTAATCAAAACCAGATCATTATATTTCACATGTATAAAGAGATTAGAACGGAATGATGCATTAGAAGGTATTCACTCATTACCAATGCAAAAGATTTTTACTAAAAGGGATGCAGAATACAGTAAAAAAGTATCGGCAACAACGGTCCCTCGAAGAAAAATATCTATAATCTTTAAATTCTATGGCGTATACATAATGTTGTGACTGTCGATAAGCAATATGAACACTCTTCCAACAATGAAAAAGCAAACTTAAAACCAACAAATGAATCCAACGATACTTATCAAAACTCTTCAATTTCAAAGGAAAATCTTCCTTCATTTAATAAAATCCTAATTGCTGATGATGGAAAAGATGAATCAAATAGGTTACTTAACTATGCTGTATCTCTATCCAGATACTCAGGAGCAGAATTACTAATTTTACGAATTTTAGAAGATATGGAGAAAATGGGAAATGTCTCAGTACAAGGTTCTAATGAAGATAACATGAGTAATAAGGATATGAAACGAGAGGTTAAAGGAGGGATAATAGATGAAATGGAAAAAAAGATAAACAGATGCAAGGAAGCAGGCTGTGAAAATAAAATTTCGTATAAATTCAGAGTGGGTGATGCTAAAGAAGAAATAATCAACGAGGTTAAAGAGGGAAATTACGATTTAATAGTCTTAAGGAGTTCAAGGAGTTCACATAAAGATTCTTGGATGAGATCCTTTTTCAGCGATGCACGAAAAATAATTAGTAACATAAACATACCTGTTTTGATAGTACAGTAATTTAAACCAAAATCTTGAACACAATTAGATTATAATCCATGAATCTGGGATATTTTATATTTTATCGAATAAAATATCAATGTTACATTGAGTGGGTTTCTTTATGACAATCACAAGGACATTCTGCTATCTGTTTGACTGAATCTTTAGTAGCATTCTCATGATCACATTTAGGACATTTCATTTTATTATTTCACGAATTACTAATATCATATAATATCACAAACCATCAAGCGTAAATCTTTTCCCCTAATCTAAATCTTTTCCCCTAATCTAATCTATCTGTCGTTCAAGAAAAAGCAAAAAAACCATTTCTTGAAATTATTTCTTTTTCATCTTTCTCTTTAATGCTTCATTCTTTAATACTGCAACGATACTGCGACAAGAACAGGAACAATAGCTAGTCCTACAAGAAATAAATAAAATTTTATTGTTTGAGTCTTTAAACATGTAGAGGCTATATTAAATTAGTAACAAACTTCAAGTTATATTATTTTATGGACCGAGATAGTGTATCAAACTTATCACTAGTAGATTCTTTAAAATCAGATTGATATGTGGGATTGGTCGTTTGTGAATCAAATTTGACAAAAATTTAGGACTCGTTTTTGATTAATTTCTTGCTAGAAAAATTAGAATCATAACCACATACTTTACTAAAAAGAAGAACGACGAACAATATAGTAAAGTTTAAAAATTACGGGCCCGTCGGGAACCATACTGTTAACAATTCGAATCCAGAGTGAAGGGAATCAAATTTGACACGATTTTTAGACCCTAGGATTAAAGAAAGAATGGGATCATTCTAGTTTGATGTAACATTTCCATATTTGACCAGCTTTAGTTTCTCCTCTTGGATGAGTCCTATTCCAGGCGCGTAAAACTTTGACTCTTTTTCATCCGGCTTAAGAGGATTCGTTTCTTCAGTTTCTAGAACTTTTTCAAACTTTCCTGCTGGGGTATCCACCACTCTATCCAGACCTACAATCTCTGCTCTATCCTCGGCGACTCCTGGTGCAATTTCCTGATAGTACTTCAAGCCTAGCTCGACTTTTCCAGACATGATCAGTCCTAGTCTGGCACCATTAATGCCAGCCTCCCAAGCACCTTCATGATCCACAATCTTATCATCTTCATAAATGTCAACTTCTTCCCCTAGATAGAATATATCATTAGCCGGTCTACATACCACAAACCAATTCCTAGATATCTCAACTATTTCTCCATCCTCAGTTTCTATTTCTTCTACAACTCTTGCTTCTGTTCCATTCACTATTTTTGTCTCATTTAGAACTGTAATTTTTAACTGAATCTCCGCCCCATCCTCTTGACCTTCCAGGATAAGCTGGTATCCTGGCTCCAAGATGAAGTAACTGTTCGTTCCATTCGAAGCTAAATCGCAATCCTCAAGATTAAAGGAATCCTGCCATTCTTGATTATTAGTAGGACTGCCATAGGAATTGATACCAGAAATGATAACACTCACATTAATTACTATCAACAATAACATAAATACTATTGCTATAACCGATGGCGTACTATAGTTATTCATTAGATTAAGATAATGATTTATCAGATAAGACAATTCTGTTTTCTAACAGGCCAGATAGAATAGTAGCAACTCAAAGTATTCAAGACTTTATAGGTAACTGGACATCTGGACAAGATAGTTTTCAATTAGATCCACCTAATGCTGCTTTAGTTGTACTGACAGCTGACCAAGAAGATGATACTTTTGAGATAGAGCTATTCAATCCCAAATATGAGAAAGATGAAAAGAGACTAAGTTATGACTTTACCTTTCTTGGTAATGCAACAACAACAGCTTCTGATCTACCAAAGGGGCTAGGAAAATCTGTTTTAATAATAGATTCGTTTCCCACTGCAGTTAATCCACAAGTTACAGATTCAATTACACAGTCAAATGTTAAAATTATTGGGTGAATTACGATTTATAAAATTAGTGAATCATTTTTCACCCCTACAGGCAGTTCAAAAAACTTTAACTTCATCCGGAAATATTCTTGTTTCCTTTCATAGTATTTCCTTGCAAGTTCCGAGCCTATCGAGAACTTGAACATATGATGTGGATTGGATAAATTCAATTTATTTTCTTCTTCTGTTATTCTTTACAAATTCATTATACTACAATGAGTGCGGTTAAATAAAAAAACAAGTTTATTAGATATAAATAAGAGGAAACATCATTTTATTAGCCCGTCGGGAACCATGCCGTTAATAATTCGAATCCAAACCAGAGGGATATGTCTGAATATTTTAGCGGAACAATTTCGGGCTCTGAGGGATGCGTGCCCATATCGGCTCTTAAATTAGGTTTTAATATAACAAAGAATGGTCTAAACTTTAGTTTTCCTTACGGTATAAGGAGCGGGATTGCGAAAGAGGCGCGGAATCAACCAAAAGAAGATTCATTTTGATAAAGGTGTACAACAATATATTATAGATAATATCACTTTCTTCTGTTCAATGACTGATGATAGGCCAACATACACATACTTTCCTAGAATAAATGGCTTATTAGTCAACTTAAGAGAACTCTCAATTGACGATGCTATGGATATTAGTCGTTTAATGACTTACAATATATCTAGATCTTTATGGGAAGTTCCCTATCCCTATACCGTAGAAAATGCTCTGAACTTCATCAATTCAAGTCATAGAGACTTCAATTCGCTAAAGGCTGTAAATTTTGCAATACAATACAAGAATAACCCTGAAGGTGTTAATCGATTAGTAGGAATAATAAGTCTTAAGAATACAGATTATGATAACAAGAAAGCAAATTTAGGATATTGGATTGGAGAGCTATATTGGGGTAATGGTATAGCAACAGAATCCGTAGCACTAGTTATCAATTATGCGTTCTCCGTTGTAGGATTAGAAGAAGTTTGTGCATATGTATATTCTGAAAATAAGGCTTCAATACGAGTCCTAGAAAAGAATGGAATGACAAAGAAAGGAGAGGTAAATGAGCACAACCAGATGTCTGGCAGATATCAAAATTCAATTAAATTTGTGATACAAAGACGGTACATAACGGACAAGTTGAAGTTCTAAATAATATTGAGATTCTGATATAGGAGTGAATTGCTCAGCTTTAAAGTTTTTCTTTTAACCTATACGAATCAGAACTGGTTTTTATTGGTTGGTAGGTCACGGCTCGGAGGTTTGTGAATCATTTTTGACAAATTTTCGATTTAAGTTGTTGTATTCATCATTGCTTTGGATGTTGAAGAAACTCCAAAGGCAATCAGGATGAGTGTCCAAAATAGATATTGTAGTGGGGTCTAAATAGAAGATAATTGAAAATTATGTATGAAGAATTTGCTGTTTCTATTATGCGTGACCTCTATTTTGATGGTTTCTGGATCAATCTTTTCCAATAAACCAGTCAATGCAGAACCTGTAGACCGATTCTGGTGTGTGCTTGATGGAAATCAGCAAATGCCCCCTAATATTACAAATGCACATGGCTTCATTGGTCTGAAGTTCACAGAGGATTCGAGTAAGCTTGTATACAATGTTAATGTGAATGATATCGACAATATAACTGGTGTTTACCTTTACAGTGGTGGTAACAATAATCAAAATGGAACTATGATATTAGATTTGTTGGAAGAAGCAAAGGAGGTCAAAAGCGATAACACCAACATAATGAAAGCAAATCAATATGATGTTGAAGGAACAGTTGCTGTCGGTGGTGTAACCGCTGATGATCTCCAGGGAAAACTAAAAGGCAAATCTCTGAAAGAACTTCGTAAGTTGATGATGGACGGAGGAGTATATGTGGACGTTCAAACAAAAGAGTTCCCGCACGGTGAGATTAAGGGAGACGAATTCATACCAATAGATAGAATATTTCCGGACATATCAGATTTTCACTGGAATTGATATTCAGAGAGAAATAATTAAAGCGTAAGTAGGACAAGTAATGAATGAGTGATCAAATGTATCAACAGTGAGAACAGTGCGGAATTTTAAACGAGTGCAATTGGGCTAAAGCATATCTTATTCTATTATTGGTTCAAATACTTGGATATTGTCATTACTTCTATCGGATACGTATACACGTCCTTCAGAGTCTACTGCAAGGTGTTCTGGATCTACAAATTCGCCATCTCCTTCTCCGTAAGAACCCCATTTTGTAATGAAATTACCTTGAGCGTCAAATTTTAGAACTCTGGGTTGTTGACTACAGCCAGGATCAGATTGTGGATCCGTTACGTACACGTTGTCATACTTATCAACAGCAATATGCTCGATGTGACAAAACTCAGAATTTCCACTACCTTTGGAGCCCCACATTAAAACAGGATTCCAATTACTATCAAATTTCTGGATACGTTCGTTCCCCCTTTCATTTACTATGAAATTGCCCTTTGAATCTATTTCGATTGTAGTAGGAAGATTGAATTCGCCAGCCTTGTTACCTAATTTACCTATCGCTTCGATAAAGCTTCCGTTTACATCAAATTTCTGGATACGATTGTTCTTGGAATCTGCTACATAAACATATCTCAAATCTTTGTCCACAGCAACATGTCTGGGGTTATCAAATTTTCCGGGTTCATCACTCGGTTCACCATCTTTGTTACCAAATTTAAAGATAAATTTACCCTTACTGTCGAATTTTTGCACTCTATCATTTGCTCTGTCAACAACCCATACGTTACCCTCAATATCGACATCTATTCCATACGGGACATGAAATTGACCATCGCCATCACCTAATTTACCCCAAGCAAAGAGAAACGTACCGTTCTTGTCGAATGCCTGAATTCTATTACCATCTCTGTCAACTGCATAAAGAATTTTTTCATCTGGACTAAAATCTAAGTCGTGGGGACGCAAGAACTTGCCATCTCCTGTTCCCTCGCCTCCCCATTTTTTAACAAATGTATAGGTCTGTTGTACATCGCCTCCTGCAGTCTTTTGAGTCGAGCCGGAAGCAATAGAGCTAATGATAATCATAAAAGCTAGTAAAGATGTTACAAAGGTTGTTATGACAAGCCTGAAAAATCCTTTACTTTGCATTACTAATGCCTATTATTTGAACATATATTAGATAAGCGATGTGGTACACTCATCTAAGTGTATCAACAATAATTAAAATGAAAATATTTTTAGTAGGAATCATATCTGCTTGGTTCCATATAGTAGATGGGTTCTATAATATGTTACCATTAATATTAGGTTATCATAATTTGAATTGGATTAAAATTTACCATATGATTTCCTTTCTTGTTATTAGAAAGTGATCAGACTGCAGGGGATTAAAGACAAACTTATCTCTAAAAGAGGATTTATTGACATTTATGCTCATCAAAATATATTAATTAAACAAACAAAATGTGTCTGGTATTTGTATTATCAACCATCTAAATCCGAATGTACTGTTTCGCAGTTGGTTGCCTTATCGTCATCAACACTTTCGTTTATCCATGCTTCATCCCCCTCGCCTTGACCACAGTTGATAATGTCTTTTTCACCATCGGATGCTGTCCTTGTACTAAAAGGTTCAAAAAGACCGTGAAAGATTTGGTCGTTGTCGTTGTCACCATTTAAAGTGTCACTACCTTCGCCGCCTTCAATGTTATCATGTGCATCTCCTCCAAATATCTTGTCATTTCCTTCATTACCACGCAAAACGTCTTCTCCCTCTTCACCTCTCATGATGTCATTACCTTCTCCTCCCTGCATGTCGTTTTCTCCTTCGCTACCTGTCATAACGTCAGCACCATCTCCACCGAACATCTCGCTACCACCACCATTAGTACCTTCATCCATAACGTCATTACCATCTCCACCGATCATATCATCACCTTCTCCTTTTCCTGTCATATGGTCATTACCGCCCAAACCAGACATTTCGTCGACGTTTTCACTTCCAATCATATTGTCATTTTCTTCGGTTCCTACACATTCTCCTCCAACGCATTGTATCTTATCCGCAAATACATAAGTAGGCAATATTGTTCCAATAATCATAAAGAGCGTCATAACGACCAATCCTTCCAATACCAAGTTTATATTCATACTGTTGTGTAAAAGTCCTATAAATATAAACATTTTACAATTATTTATCATTTCAGTATTCACAAATCATATGATTGCATTTGTAAGAGGTCAATAGTACAATAACTACAAAATATTCAAACCCCTTATAGTACTTAACACAGATGTGGTAGCATGTAATTCACTCGTGTATGTTATCTACTTGATGATTAAGTAGGATTAAAACCAAATAAATTGTCAGAGAGAATCAAATTTTATCATCATGTTTTTCTACTTATTAATTTTATTTTTTTCTTGTGGTGCTTTTATTTGATTTAAGGTATGTTTGTTATATTTTAATTTGATTCAGATTGAATTTCTTTTTCAACTTCTATAATCACATCATCAGAGTCCGAGGCATCCTTATCATCAGTAACTGTTATCTTAAAGACCAGTTTTGAATCTTCAGATAAAGATGGTGCATCAAAATTAGCTATTTTTTTATCATCAGATTTAAGATCAACTTTAGGACCTTCTGTTTGTTCCCATTTGTATGAAACAAGTTCTCCATCCTCATCATTGCTCTTGCTTCCATCAAGTGTTACTTCATTATTTGCTGATACTTTTTGATCATCTCCAGCTTCAGCTTTTGGAGGGATGTTCTCTTCTTTTTCAACTTCTATAGTCACTGCATCGGAGCTGGAGGCATCCTTGTCATCAGTAACTGTCAGCTTGAAGACCAGATTTGAATCTTCAGATAATGACGGTGCATCAAAATTAGCTATTTTTTTATCATCAGATTTAAGATCAACTTTAGGACCTTCTGTTTGTTCCCATTCGTATACAACAAGTTCTCCATCCTCATCATTGCTCTTGCTTCCATCAAGTGTTACTTCATTATTTGCTGATACTTTTTGATCATCTCCTGCGTTAGCTACTGGTATTTTATTTTGAGTAGAGGAAATATTGTCGCTAAGAGATGATGAACCATTAGTGAGGCTTTCAGAGGTCATATTGGAAGGACCGGTGGTGCTTTGAGGAGCAGTGGTCGTAGAGGCAGGACTGCCCTTACCTATGACCTGAAGTGTTGCAATACCTGAATCTTTGGAACCATATTGAGAGTCTCCAGCAAAGTGACTCTGAATATCATACGAAGCTTTAGTGTTAGGGGCCTTCAAGCCAGTTGCACTATATTGTCCCATTGTATCTGTTATCTTGTCAGTGATAACAATAGGTGAAGTTGCTGTGAAAGAGATTATCTTTCCACTTAAAGGAGAAGAAGGAGCATTGGTAATATCGGTTAATATTCCAGACACACCATAGGTTGCACCCGCTTTCACCCTGCTTGGACTAACAGATATTGACAGAGATGTATCATGCTTAAGCGTATCATATGTTGCTGTTGCCATAGACGTATCGTAGCTGCTATCACCTGCAAAATGAGCTTGAACTATCCAACCCGTTCCAACAGTTGAGGGGGCAGTCCCTGTAGCAGAGAAGCTTCCGTCTGACGCAGTCATTATAGATTGGAAGTCTGGAGCACCTGTACCATCAAAGGTTATGGTCTTTCCTCCTACTCCAATATTACCACCCACATTGTCAGTCAATCTTCCTGTTACAGTAACGGTTTTGCCCCAAGGCACGTTGGAGATCGGGTCTATTGTGACGGTCGTAGATCTGGCTTCTAATATTGAAATAGATACTGAGCCTAAATTGCTACTATCAACAGTGCCATCATTTACCTTGAATTGGAAGCTGTCCTGACCTGTGTAATCAGAATTAGGGCTATAGGTGAGATTAGCCGAAGTGGGACCTGTAGGCGTAACTGGACCTAAACTTCCAAATCCAGGTTGAGATGCTGTGGAGAATGTTAGGGTGTCTCCATCAGGATCTGTTCCGCTAAGACTGATATCAACTGCAACATTTTTGTTTGTAGAAACAGTCTGATCCAGAGCCTGAGGTGGACCGTTAAGTTGTGGATTATTGTTAACAGTAATACTCATGGAGTCTGATGGTGATGAAGATGCTAGACCTTTGGCATCTGTCACGGTAAGCGAAAATATCAGCACGTCTCCAGCTGGACTCACATTAGGTGCCGTGAACGTGGCATTGGCGGTATCGGCTCCAATTAGTGTAACATTGTGAGCACCACCAACCTGTGTCCACAAATAGGATAATGGCAAGTCTCCATCAGGATCACTACTTGCACTACCATCTAGTGTGACTGTAGTGCTTTCATTTACTGATTGGTCGGGACCGGCATTAGCTATGGGAGGCTGATTGGCGTCCTTAATGGTCACAACAACCATGTCAGGAGTACTGGTCGCACCAACGTTATCAGTAACCGTAAGATTGAACCTCAATAAGGTATCATTTGTAACTACAGGTGCATCAAAACTAACTGCAGCTGTATTTGTACTATTTAGTACTACAGCCGGTCCTTCCGTCTGCGTCCACAAGTATGAGGTTACCACACCGTCAGAATCAGAACTACCACTTCCATCCAGTACGACACCCAGTGTGCCTTCATCAACTAGTATGTCAGGTCCAGCATTAGCAACGGGTGCTTGTGGTGGTTCTATTACATTTATGGTTACAGTCGCTGTGTTGCTATCAACAGTTCCATCATTTGCTTTAAACGTAAATGAATCAGGACCTACATACCCTGCGTCTGGAGTATATGTTCGTGATGCTTCTGTACCTGTTGATATGGTACCGTGTAATGGTTGTGTTACTATCGAATAGGTCAGTGGATCGTTATTAGGATCGGTAGCAGTAAGGGTTATAGGAGTTGGAGTATCCTTAATGACAGTAACAGCTTGGTTATTTGCTACTGGCGGCGAACTTGCGTTTGTAATACTGAACTCATCTAATTTGCTTCCGCCATTAGTATAATATCTTCCTACTAATTTATTCCCATTATCTGTTATTAGAATGTCTAATACGCCAAAAAAATCATCCTGCTGGTATTTCACAAAAGAAGATTTACCGGACAAAGCATGAAAGTTGATCCCACCAGTTCCAACTGTAGCAAATATCTCGCCTTCAGGATCAGTGTAGTCGGTAGAATTAGAATCAGTTATTGTTGGGCTTGATGGACTACCTGGATCGTACTTAATAGGATATGTTCTTTGGAAATTATGCAAATGTCCGTTTAGTACTAAATCAACACCATACTGGTCAAATTTAGCATGATAAATATTTCTTAGGTTCGTTGCGTCAGTACCGGTGTTTGAACACGAAGATGAACCACAGGTATTTGGAGAAGTGTACATTTGTTTATGTAAATATACTATAATCCAATTGATATCTGGATTCTGTGAAGCAGTTTGTAGATCATTTACAACAAAATTATACTGAGCTGAACCAGATGAATAGCTGTTCCTATCTGTATCCATAACTAGGACATGAACATTTTCATAATTATAAGAGTAGTATGTCTGAGAAAGACCAAAATGACTCATATATCCACCAAATCCTTCAGCATCATCATCTTCATGGTTGCCTATTGATATCTTGGTAATGCTATCTATTGGCGCTATCTTGTTAAACCAACATGTACCAGTCGACTGATAAGAATAATCACCCAGGGCAAAGACACGTTCAGGATTCCTTCCATCGATGTTGTCTACAGTATCATCTGTATTAGAGTTGCAACCCCAGTCACCAACAGTACCGAAATTGAAATCTGCAGTAGCTGCTGAAACGTCCTGATACCATTTGATCGGTATGATCTGAAAAAATGCATTACATGCGAGTGATAGGAGTATAGCGTAGACAATGTATCGGCAAACGCTGCTAGTAGGAAACTGCTTCTCTTTAGCAGATACACCATCACTCAACCTTAACGCATACCTCACATAGAACGACAATAACCTCGAATATAACCTTCATGGTATGTGAGCATTAATTGATATAGACTGAATACGATTTGAACATTGATGGTAAACTAGTCTGATTCTACCTCACGATAATGTTGACTGAGAAGGATTTGATTGAATATTCAATAGAAGTACGTTTAGAATTTCTAAAATTGATGTATTTTAATGTAATTAAGGGGAAACATTGTTTTATGAGCCCGTCGGGATTTGAATGAAAATTCAATTGAATCTCTTGGCCAAGGGTTCTACTTCTTGGTATTTAGCTTTTTGTTCTGACTATTGCGTATTTGACTATCAATATCTTGATTTATTATAATGGTATCCTGGGAAATAGATATGAATGGTATATTATAATATCGTAATAATGTCTGAAATTGGATTAGCCGAATATTTTGGGATTGGAGAGGCAATAGGAATAATTGCTACATTATTTGTTATTCTGTATTTTTCCAGAAAACAAATGCAGACCCTATCTGTAGATATAGAAACCAAAATTCTTAATGATTTGGATGAGAGAATGCATCAAATTACCAATATTATGATAGAGAGACCAGAGCTAATAAAGGTAGTAAGCAAAGTTGAGTCTGAATGGTCATCCGAAGTTGCATATGCTTATCATATACTGTTCACCTTTGCACACGTGTTTCATATGCGGACAAGAAAGGTCTTAAGTGACAATGAATGGACTGGATGGTTGCGATGGATGAAGAGTGCTTTTGATCAAGGAATGATAAAGGAAATATGGAAGACTAAGACAATAAATGGTAAAATGATTTGATCCTGCTTTTCAGGAGTTTGTTGACAAAGAGTTGATTCCTTTGAGTAACAGATAATTCTGATGTTCGCGTATCCACTCAAGCGAGCTGTAGAATAAATAGGACTTAAAGCATATTTTATTCATACCAAGTTTAGATAGTTGCAAAAAGATAGATAAACAATAAAGAGTATATTTTTAATAGCAATGGGTCTCAGCTTGAAAGAACAAATTAGTAGTTTCATCCGATCGTTACCAAACGTTGAGCGAAAACATGATCCTATGAGTGAAGAAGCTTATTTCTATGGTCTAAGAAATTTTGCCCATTTTCATGGAGCCCAACATATTGATATCAGGCTTTCAAAACCTCAACAAGAAGAAGCCTTGCGGATACGTATGGCTATTCCGCACCAGTATGCTCCACAGGCAGGATGGGTTTCATGCATATTAGAAACTAAAGAGCAGGCAGACAATACAAAGCGATTGATTATACAAGCATATTATACTTGCGTATCTCTGAAAACTTCGCATAAATCATAAACTAGAAAAATTTACCATGGATTAATCTTATTCACTACCCTCCCTCTTTGATTGGTCATACAAGTGTTTTTATACCATGTTAGAGAATCAATCATAAGACAAAAGAACTGATGGGCTTGATGGCTTTTGTTTTTTTTAAGCAATCAAATCAACCTCCCACCTCTTCTCAGTTTAATCGTATTTTGCTACAATGCTAGTCAAAAAACTTATCTGGTATGCTTAGCATATTAATTTGGAAATGTCAACTGCAGAAGTAAAGCCAAAGAAACTCAGATGCGAGATATGCGCAAAGATTTTTGAGACTCCAGAGATGTTGGGCTATCACATATCCGTGGAACATAGTCAGGATAGAAGACCGCCTACTGGCATCTCGTAAAAGGGGATAATACTTTTCTAATTGTGGGTTCTAACTACTTTCCTGAATTATAGTGATACATAAATCCATCAAAATTGAAAAAGGAGAACCAACATATGCTGCTGTAAATCCAAATACAAATACAGCTTACATTTCTTATGAAAAATCGAACTTTATCATTGTGATAGATCTTGAAAAAGGAACAATTGAGAATAAGATTCAATTAAATTGTCCAGGGAACATATCCATTAATCGCGTTACCAACAAAGTATATGTATCATCTGCAAATGGCATATGCGAAATCAACTGTGTGAATAAACAACACGACATGATAAATATTGGGTTACCTCATTCAGATGGCAGCGTTGATGTAAATCCTCAAACAAATTTGCTTTATACGACTTGTTTCGGACATGATGTTCTGAGTGTAATTGATGCACCTACACAATCAATAGTTGACAAGATTCCAGTTGGAAAAAATCCAAAAGGAGTTGCGATTGACACAGGTGCAAATAAGGTATATGTGACAAACTATGATAGCTCCTCAGTTTCTATAATTGATTCTCACCAATCAAATAAGATTGTGGATACCATAAAATTTGAAAAAAAGGACGGTACAATAAATCCAAGCTTTGCCTTAGTTAACGAGTTCTCTAAGATCCTATATGTTAAAACAGATTCTACAGAGAATTGGGTAGTAGCAGCAGCTGGAGCGGGAGGTGTGTGGTATGGATCGGAACTATATGTGGTCGATATAGATACCAAAGAAGATATCAATTCTAAAACATTACCTTTTAATTCCGAAGTAGGTTTTGCATTTAATCAAAGGACTAATCAAATCTACATGATGAAACGGGGCGAAAGATCAATTTTAAAATTTGATGCGTTTTTAAAGGAACATATGGGCATTACAACTGTAGATAAACCCAGCTTATGGAGAAGACTGTTTGGAATCGATATCATATTTTTTGCCGAAGTCATAGCTGTTAATCCTTCGACTAACAAGGTATATGTTTCAGACAGTGAGAATAATCTCTTATATGAAATAGATGGCTAATTTTCTAAATAACGAATTATTATTATAAGTAAAATATTCATGAACTGTTCCAGGCGCGAATGCGTCGGGATTTGAATGAAAATTCATTTGAATCTCATTCGAGTTTATTGTCTCTTCTGTTGACCATTATCTACATCATGATGAAAACATGTGAAATCTCTACACCAATAACAAAAATTGCAATTCGGACATAAAGGCTTTGAAAGTGTTGGATGAAATTCGGTGTAGCAGTTAAAACAAATCATATCAATTTCATATAGATGAATTATCATAAAAGGGGAGCGTCGGGACTCATATTGTTAACACTACGAATCCAGATGTCTTATTTTTATGTCTATAAATTAGTTACTCTCTACAATTGATGTGTTACTAATCAAAGGTTAGAGATTCCTTTAAAATGTCTTTCAATGCATCTCGCTCTTCATCTGTTAAATAGTCTTTTTTATTTGTTCTGATCTGTTTTATCAACCGTTCAGCTTTGTCAGGGCCCATAATTTCCTTCAACTTTTGTATTGAGGAGACACCTTCCCAAGAATCGAAAAGCTCAATCACACTATCTTTAGTATCAGGGCTGAGATCTTTGATGGCATTTTCTATAATCTTCTTGTAACCCCTACCAAAGTCTTTTGGTCTAAATACAGCTCCCATAATGTCATAATACGTAGTTTGTCAATATTAAGCCTATTTGGAAAACTGTCTGGTAATAGATCGGAGCTCGTCGATACCACGACGCTATCGGTTACAAAATGAGATTATGATACAGTTATGAACTGCTAAGCTTTAGTTTTTCTTTTCTCATAAGTGAATCAAGCTCGATGTGGCCAGTAGTTTTTGAAATCATAAAAAATGGGGTGATATTCTCTATTGGACCTTTAATTCCTTGACTTCGAAAGGCGGTACATTCATGTCTAGGTACTCTTTTAACCTAAACTCAATATCTTGGGCCGTCAGATCATCCATGCTGGGCGAACCTATGTCAAAGGATACCTGGTTGGGATCAGCTTTAACATTTGTTATAACAAAATCTGCATATTGATTTGTAATTTCGTTGACCCAGTAATTGAGTTCATCTGTACCTTTTGCATTTGAAACTTTCAGTTCTACCTTTACAGGCTTAAACTTAGATGCGCCTTCCAAGTAATCTTTGCTTCCTTCGTCTATATTATATCCGGACAAGACTTATCTCGTATTATATACAATTCATCATTAATAAGTCGTTTGTTTAATGAATTACTCTTTATTATTTCATTTACTACAAGCTCGATTTAGCTCGCCGCTGCATTGAGTCTAGGATTAATTATGATTTATATTTACTGTCCTTACTCCTATTAGTAGTAAATATGAAAGCGAAGTGCGGTCATGTGACAGAAAAATCATATGCAGAAGCCCACGGTGGATTATGTAGAAAATGTCATTCCAATTTTTCATTTCTTCTAGAGTTGGAACAAAAGTATGGTGAAGATGCACTAATAGAATACTGGTACGCCAAGATACTCACTTATCCATTAGAAACTAAGGAAGAGATAGTCTGCTTCATAAACCATTTGATAGAGTTTTATCAACGAAAATTGACGGAGGTTCCTTCAAAGAAAAATTATATCAAAAAGATGTTGTACATGTTGGGTTCTATAAAAGAACCATTTGACATACAAACATTAAGATGATTTTATTTTGTATACAATACTCGGATAATTTGTAAATCATTTTTGAACTTAATAAACCCAAATTTCAATATTATATTTTTTCGATAATTACAATCTCATGGCCGATTCATATGATTCAAACATCTTGGATTCATATCTGTTTGGTCCCGAATACATAACAGGCCCGTCGGAAACCATATTGTTAACAATTCGGATCCAAAATCTCTACTTGTAGTACTAGTACTAAAAACGTGATTGAAAACCTTATCTGGTACATTCACTATATATTTATTGACAATGTCAATCGCAGAGCAATCTGTT
>Ga0184634_10000129_pt1 | contig 16395 bp, 12 predicted proteins | sample PLM31_200_b1_FD_133016 | JGI IMG/M metagenome (GOLD analysis project Ga0184634, IMG submission 133016) | Groundwater sediment microbial communities from an aquifer in East River, Colorado, USA - PLM3-1_200_b1 | ecosystem: Environmental > Terrestrial > Soil > Riparian zone | place: USA: East... | reverse complement strand
TCATAGATTTTTCGCTCGTCCGGCTCCGTACCGAACGCGATCGCCATCTGCTCCAGGGTCGAGAGGACGTTAGTCGCCAGCTTCATTCCGGGATAGCCTTTTATATTCTCGAACAGGAGGGCGGGACCCTTCATCCTCAAAGACTTCACACAGATCGCGCCGATCTCGTGCTTTGGGTCCACCTCCGCCCTGACCCGCTTCAACAAACCCCGCTCTTCCAGGAGCCTCAGATAGTCCCTGAAGTCTCCATAGGGCAGAGCTGCATGATTTTCTGATTTCATAGGGCTTCTCCTTTCCCCCCTCATATTACGGCAGGCCAGCGGTTTCAACCCGCTCCCCCTTCTGTGGTTTGACCGCGCAGAGCTTACCGTGTTAGTTCTTTCATCGGAATTCTTGTGAATACTTCCGCCGTGATCTCGTAGGAAAGAAACTATGAAAAACAGCGCCATCGGTCGAGCCCTCCCACGCGTCGAAGGCGCCGGCAAAGTCGGCGGGCTCTCTGCCTATGCCGCAGACATCAGCCGCCCCGGCATGCTCTGGGGTGGATTCCTTCATAGCCCTTTTGCCCATGCGAGAATTTTGAACATCGACGTAAGCCGCGCACAAAGGCTTCCCGGCGTCCGCGCCGTCGTCACCGGAAAAGATATCGGAGCCAGACTCTACGGGGTGGGCATCGAAGATAAGCCTGCCATGGCGGTCGACCGTGTCCGCTACATCGGCGAGAAAGTCGCCGGGGTCGCCGCGGTGGATAAAGATACCGTGGAGGAAGCGCTGGGGCTCATCGACGTTGAGTATGAGGAGCTGCCGGCGGTCTTCGATCCTCTGGAGGCGATCGGACCGGACGCCCCCCTCCTCCACCCGGACTATGCCGCCTATCGCGGCCCCAACAAATGCGACGACCCGCGGCTGAAAAATGTCCAGGGGATCCAGCGCGCGGGGAAAGGAAACATCGAAGAAGGGTTCGTTCAGGCGGATGCGATCTTCGAAAACAGCTTCCAAACGCACATGGTGCACCAGGCCTTTATCGAGCCGCGCGCCTGCGTGATCGAGATCGATCCGCAGGGCCGGGTCGCGGTCTGGACCTCGAACCAGTCCAACTTCAGGGTGAGGAAGGCTCTCGCCGCATACGCGGACCGCCCGGAGGAGACGATCATTGTCCACCCGGTAAGCGTCGGCGGCTCTTTCGGCGGGAAGATCGATTACGAGGAGGTCCTCGCCACTTACCAACTGGCGCACGCCGCGGGAAGGCCGGTCAAGTTCGTCGAAAGTTACGGCGAGGAGCTCATGGACGGCCAACCGCGCCATCCCTCCGTCATCGAGCTGCGCACCGGGGTGAAAAAAGATGGAACCCTGTGCGCCTGGGAGGGGAAGATCTATTACAACGGCGGGGCGTACAGCGCGCGCAACTCGCGCAACGCCTTGAACGGCACCTTTCTTCTGGCCGGCTCCTACCGAACGCCTCACGTCCGGATGGAGGGCACCCTGATCTACACGAACCAAGTTCCGACCGGCTACTTTCGAGCCCCCGGCGAGGTCCAGACCCTTTTCGCCGTCGAGAGTCACGTCGACATGATGGCCGAAGCGCTCGGGATCGAGCCCCTGGAGTTCCGTCTCCGGAACGCCATGCGCGAGGGCGACACCAAACCCAACGGAGAACATATCCGGGAGCCGCATACTTTGGATGTCCTCAAAGAGGCCGCCAGGCTTTCCGGCTGGAAAAAACCAAAGCCCAAGGCCTCGCGGCCGGCCACTCTGGTGGGCCGGGGGATCGGCCTGGGGGACCGGCACATCGGCGCCGGCGAATCCAATATCGAGCTATCGGTCGAGCCTGACGGATTCCTCAAACTTGCAACCTCGGTCTGTGACGTAGGGGTCGGCACCCATACGATGCACACTCAGGTCACTGCCGAGGTCCTCGGCATCGACCCCGGACTCGTTCGGATCGACGCTTGCGGAACCGACGGTCCTTATGACGAAGGAGTGCGGGCGCAGAGGGGAACCCATGTGGAAGGACAGGCGGTCCTGCGCGCGGCAACCGCTCTGGTGGAAGTGCTCCGCCTCGCGGCCGCCGCTCACTGGAAAGTCACGGTCGACCGGGTCGACTGGAAAAAGGGCCGCGCCTGCCTCCAAGGCACAAAAAAGAGTCTCTCCCTGGGAGAGATCGCCCGCCTTTCCCGGAACGGCGCCCTCAGCGCCTTGGGCCACTACAAAGGAGAACGGCCCGAGGTCTACGCCTTTCAGGCGATGGTCGCGGAGGTGGAAGTGGACCGAGAGACCGGGCAGGTCCGGTTGACCCATCTCTATTACGTCGTCGACGCCACCAAGATCATCAATCCCATCAATTATTACGGGCAAATCCAGGGCGGCGTGACGCAAGGCCTCGGCTTCTCGCTCATCGAAAATCTGGCGACCGAAGATGGCCGTGTGACCACGTTGAGCCTCGGGGATTACAAGATCCCCAATATCAGCGACATCCCCGCGTTGACCATCTCCACGGTGAAGGCCAAGGAAGGTCCCGGTCCCTTCGGCACCAAGGCCGTCGCGGAGTCCGGCATCGGCGTCGTCACTCCGGCCATCGTCAACGCGATCTATGACGCAACCGGTGTGAGGATTCGTGAGCTTCCGATCACGGCGGAGAAGATTCTCGCGGGATTGCAGAAGAACGGCCATGGCCGGTAAAGCGGGACAGAGATCGAGAATCGGATGGCTCGTCCTGATGGTTTCTCTGGGCGGGTCCGTAGCGCGCGGCGGAGAGGTCAAGCTAACGGCTCAGGCGGAATGGGATCAAACGGTGCAGGCGGCGAACCGGGAAGGGCGGGTTTTCATCTACCTCACTGCGGCTCAGACCCCTACCTTGAACTCGGGCGTATTCCAAAAAAAATATCCCGGCATCAAAGTGGTCCAGGTTGTCGGCCAGGGGACGATGAACATCTACCGCATCCTGGCGGAGAGGCGGGCAAACAGATATATTGCCGACCTTCAGATCGGCGGCGTCACCAACAATCTGGACCTTTATGCGGCCAAGGCGCTGGGGCCGATCAAGCCCCATCTGATCCTGCCGGAAGTAACGGATGAATCGAAGTGGTGGCGCGGGGCTCATCGGTACGGAGACCCCGAACAAAAACACATCTTCAACTATATCGGCGTGCCGCAAGGAATTGATGTCTCCTATAACACCAACCTGGTAGATCCCAAGGAGCTTTCCTCCTTGGACGCGATGCTCAACCCCAAATGGAAAGGAAAAATCGTCGTGCTCGACGTCAGAGCCGGGGGACCGGGCGGAGGGGCGCTCAGGTTCGTTTATCACCATCCCAAATACGGCCCTTCGTTCATCAGGCGTTTTTTTAGCTCCATGGCCGTCACCCTCTCGCGCGACCGGCGCCAGACGATGGACTGGCTCGGCACCGGCAAGTTCGCCCTTTGCTTTCTTTGCAGCGATTCCGATGTGAGCCGGGCAAAAAAACAAGGCCTTCCTATGGATAGCATCGACGTGGTAGATGACATGGCCGGGCTGGTTACACAAGGAGGCAGCGTGAGTTTCCTCGACAACGCGCCTCATCCCAACGCCGCTCGGGTCTTTATCAACTGGCTCTTCTCGCGCGATGGGCAGATCACGCTCCAGAAGGCGATCGGGCAGTCCGGCGGCCTCGCGCCGGACTCGCTGCGCGTCGATATCCCCAAGGATGACGTCCCGTCCAAGAACCGAAGGCGCGAAGGAGTGACCTATCTCGAAATGGATATCCCGAGTCGGCTGGATATGAATCCCATCGTCAAGCTCATGGAGGAGGCCCTTTCGGAAGGTAAGAAACAATAGAGCAATAGAAAATAATAAGGAAAGAAAAGAGGAGGAAAGCAGTATGGTTCAGGAAGCAGCGACATTCGATAAGTGGTACGTGAAGAGCGCCTATCAGGATTTCGTGCAGAGGGAAGGAGTCCCCCTCTATGAAGGAAGCGCGATCGAGAATCTCACAACCCTGCCCCTGGCGGACTGGGAGAGAAGAGGCGGCAAGTGCGCCTACACGCGCCTGGGCGATCAGGAAGAAAAATTCAATCTCCAGGTCGTGGAGATCCCGCCGAAAGGACAGCTCAAGCCGGAACGCCACATGTACGATTCGGTCATGTACGTCATGAAGGGACGGGGCGCGACCACCATCTGGCAGGAAGGGGAGCCCAAGCAGACTATAGAGTGGGAGGAGGGAGCGCTGCTCGCGATCCCGCTCAACGCCTGGCATCAGGAATTCAACGCCTCGAGCACCGAACCGTGCCGGATCTTCTTCAACACCACTTTCTGCTTCGTCATCAATTGGTACAACAACCTCGATTACATCTTTAACAATCCTTTCATCTTTAAAGACCGGTATTCCCACAACATGCAGGGCTATTTCAGCGACGAGGGCAAACACTGGATCCATCGCGTGTTTGAAACGAACTTCATCCCCGACATCAGGAGCTTCAGCACGCTGGACGACAACCCGGCCCGGGGCCACCGCCACGCCGTGCAGCGGATCTCCATGCCGGGGACCACGATCGGCATCCACATCGCCGAGGTCGCCGAAGGGACCTACATGACCGCTCACCGCCACGGCGCCGGGGCCCACGTGATCGCGGTCCAGGGACTGGGCTACGAGATCCTCTATATGCCCGGAGAGGAGAAGAACCGGCGCAAGGTGACCTTGAAGCCGTACGCGGTCATCTGTCCCCAGCACGCCGAGTTTCACCAGCATTTCAATACCGGCAAAGAGCCGTTCCGCATGCTGGCCTTCCGCGGGACCGGCCCGAGATACGGTTGGGGAAAAGAGTATACCCGGGTCTCTCCGACCGCCCAGAGCAGCGACCGGCACGCCTTGGCCTTCAACATCACCTACGAGATGGAAGACCCTTTGATTCGCGAGGAGTATTACCGCGAGCTCGAGAAGAACGGCATCAGCTCGCGTTTGCCGCCGCTCAATCAGGGAGGAATGTAGCGAATAAGGGGCGACGAATGGAGGAGACGGTCAGAGCCGCGTGACATGAAATCGGCCACTCTCACGATCGTGGTACTTTTCCTTGCCGGGGAGGTTTCTCTTGCATTTGGGCAGGGGAAGCCCTATTGGCAGGCGGAATGGGAAAAAACGGTCGAGGCGGCGAAAAAAGAGGGACAGGTGACGGTCTACACGAGCCCGGTTCCGTTGCCGGCCATGGACTATTTTGCCCGGGCCTATCCGGAGATCAAAGTGATCAAAGTCGGAGGCAGAGGAGGTTCGCAGCTCCAGCGTGTGATCGCGGAACGACGGGCGGGAAAGTATGTCGCGGACGTCTTTACGGCGGGGATCACGGAAACGGTTCCCCTGTATAACGCCAAGATGCTGAGCCCGCTGAAACCGCTCCTGCTTCTGCCGGAAGTGACCGATGAATCGAAATGGTGGGAAAAAAGGCACCGTTACGGCGATCCCGAAGGCCGCTATGTTTTTGTCTATCTCGGCGTGCCCCAGCCGGGTTCTATTTATTGCAATACCAATCTGGTAAATCCCAAGGAGATTAAATCGCTTTGGGACCTCCTTCATCCCAAATGGAAAGGCAAAATTCTGGTCCGGGACCCGCGGGTTCAGGGCCCTGGCGGAGGCACATTGCGCTTTTTCTATCATCATCCCCAGGTCGGGCCGGAGTATCTCAGAAGGCTTTTCGGCGAGATGGACGTGACCCTGACCCGGGATTTTCGCCAGGGAACGGACTGGTTGGCGAGAGGCAAGTTTGCGCTGTGTTTGGGCTGCGGCGATGTCAACCAAGCCAGGGCGCAGGGGCTGCCGGTAGATAAATTGGGGATATTAAAAGAGGGCGCTGGATTGGTGGCGCAAGGCGGGACGCTCGCCTTCATGGATAAAGCGCCCCATCCCAACGCCGGCCGGCTTTTCATTAACTGGCTCCTCTCGCGCGAAGGCCAGACGGCGGTTCAGCAGGGCAACGCCCTACAGAAAAGCGGCGTGCCCGACTCTCTTCGCACGGATATTCCCAAAGACGACATACCCGCGGATGAGCGGCGCGTGGAGGGAGTGACTTATTTCGACATGGAAAAACCGGAGTGGCTCGACATGAGACCGATCTACAAGATCGCGGATGAGGCGCTGGAGGAGGCCAAGAAAAAGCAAAAGGAAAAGTAGAAAAGCTGAGCCAAGAAGGACTATGATTGGGTTGCCAGAGAAGAATGGAAGCAACTGTGGGACATCCGGCCATTAACCCCATAAGGTCAGGAGGAGTCTGCCATGAAGCTTCGCCGTTGTCATGGAGCAGGAGTTGCGATAGCGCTTTGGCTTGCTATTCTTGGGCTCATTCCCGGCTTTGACTTGACTGCCCAGGAAAGGGCTGCCTGGAAGACGGATTGGGATAGAACGGTGGAGGCGGCAAAAAAAGAAGGCCAGGTGAACGTTTATGCCACGCTCGGCCCTCATCTCTTCGTCGAAGAGTTCCAGAAGGCCTATCCCGCGATCAAAGTCTCGGGGGTGTTTGGCCGCTCGTCCGATCTGCTGCAACGCATCTATGCTGAGAGGCGCGCGGGAAGATATGTCACGGACGTGAGGATCGGGGGTGGTGGCCGGGACCTGCTCAAATTAATCACGGCGAAGATGGCCGATCCGGTGAAGCCCTTGCTGCTTTTACCGGAGGTCACCGACGAGTCCAAGTGGTGGCAGGGAAGGCATCGGTACGCGGACCCAGACGGCCAATACTTCTTTGTCTTCGTCGGCGCCCCTCAGCCCGGCTCGGTCTCTTACAACACGAAGATCGTGAATGTCAGGGAGTTCAGGTCTTTTGAGGATTTTCTCCACCCGAGATGGAAGGGAAAAATGCTGGTTCGGGACCCGCGCGCGACCGGTCCCGGCGGAGGGGCAATGAGGTTTTTCTATCACAACCCCGAGCTCGGTCCCAGATTCATCCGCCGTCTCTTCAGCGAAATGGACATCACCATCACCCGCGACGAGCGCCTCGCAACGGATTGGCTCGCCCGCAGCAAGTATGCGATCTGCTTTTTCTGCCGTGGAATACCTGTGGCGAAGCGCCAGGGGCTTCCCGTCGAGGCCTTCGGGACCCTGAAGGAGGGAGCTGGCCTCACCTCTGAGGGGGGGATCGTCTCTCTGGTCAACAGGCCTCCTCACCCCAACGCCGCCAAGCTCTTCATCAACTGGACCCTCTCCCGGGAAGGACAGATCGCCTATCAACAGCATTCGGCGAAGGCGGAGGGCACCGCATCCGATTCTTTGCGAATCGATATCCCCAAAGACGAGGTCTCTCCCGAAGAGCGCCGGCGCGAGGGCGTGAACTATATCGACGTGGACAGCCCGGAGCGGCGCGACATGGCCCCAATCCTCAAAATCATAGACGAGGCCCTGGCAGAAGGGAAAAAAGGATAAGCTCTCCTCATGGAGCGCGTTACAAAGGAGGACTCCCCATGGTTTTACCCCGTGTGCGGCTATTGGTCAGCTCGGTTTCGCATCTGCCCCTGCATTACGTCTTTCGCGCTTCGGGTGTGACGCGGAAATACGGCTTCGACCTCGATCTCGACATCGTCAACGTCCCTCAAGGAAACAAGCCGGTCAGGAAATTCTCGGACCGGGTCCCTACCCTCCTCTCCGGCGAGTATGAATTCTTGAGCGGCCTTCACCACGAGACCTATGTGTGCCGGGCCCGAGGAGAAAAAAGGCTTGTCTACCTGGCGCAGACTCAGAACGAATGGGACGACCGGTTGATCGCCCGCCCGGAGATCCGGAGCCCCAAAGAGCTCGAAGGAAAGAAGATCATCACCAGCCAGGCCGCGTGCACGAGCGGGAATCTGGATCACGCCCTCCGGCGCGCCGGAGTGGACACATCGAAGATCGAGTACATCTACTCGCGCAATACCGAAGGAAAGAACTGCTACCGCACCGTGGAAAGGGTCGCGAACGGCGAGGCGGACGCCGCCAACATAGACATCCCCTTCGATCTTCAGGGACAGAAAAGAGGGCTCCATACTCTGGATATCCCGGCCCTACCGGTGATCCACAACACGACCATCTGCTCCAGCACGGAGTTTATTCGCCGGAATGAAGAGACCGTGATCGCCTTCTTAAAAGCGCTGATCGAAGCGGTCCATTTCTTCAAGACGGAAAAACAGAAAGTCTGCGAGATCTTGAGCCGCGACCTGGCGCCCATGATCCACCTTCAGGGCGATGACGAAGTGGAGTACCTCCAGCAAGAGTGGGCGAAGCTCCTGAGCGTAAAGCCGTATCCCGACCCGCGCGCCGTGTGGAATGTCTACAACCTGGAAGTCGCTCAGGACACGGAAGTCAATTTTATCGGCCCCTTCGAAACCTGGGACCTCCATTATCTCCGCATGGTCGACGACAGCGGTTTTATCGACCGGCTCTACGCAACCTAAAGCCGAAAAGGAGAGTCTATGAGGCGCGCATTTTACACGGCAGTGGTTTTCCTGCTCTCGCTTTTTTTTCTTCCGGGCAGCTCGGCCGCTCCGCTGCCCAAATCGACGCAGGAGATCCTGAAAAAACTCAAGCTCGATCCTAATCTTCTGTCCGATATCGATCGAGAGCTCCAGGTGCCGGAAGATTGGGTGGAAAAAGCCCGGCAAGAGGGGCGGCTGCAAGTCGTTTCCACTTTCAGCCCCGGCGAGATCAAGGAGTTCTTCGCCCCTTTTCGGGAACGTTATCCCTTCATCTCCATCGAGCACTCCGACGCGAGCCGCGAGGTTCGATCGGTCAAAACCCTCACCGCCTACAAGAGCGGAAAGGTCATTACCGACGTCCTGTTCGCCATAGGAGGCACCTTTTTTCACTATAAAGAGGCGGACGCCCTGGAAGACCTCCGGGTGATTCCAGCAGTGAAAAACGCGCCCTTGGAGACCCGTGACAAAGACGGTCTTTGGGTAGGCACGGACCTTATCTACTGGTGCATGGCCTATAACACGAAACTGGCAAGGAAAGAGGATCTGCCAAAAAAGTGGGAGGACCTCCTCGGCAACCCCAAGTGGGCCGGCGGCAACGTCGCTCTCGTGAACCGCCCCAACCTGTGGGTGTTGCAACTGTGGAAGGCCAAGGGAGAGAAATGGACTAAAGATTTTCTCGAGCGGCTCTTCGCCCAGGTAAGACCCCAACTCAGGAAGGAGGGACAGGGGGCCTTGCTCGAGCTGCTCTCCGCAGGTGAATTCCAAGCGGTCATTCCGGCCAGAGAGGCGAGCACCTACCAAAAGGTCATCCAAGGAGCGCCGCTGGGTTTTACCTGTCCTGAGCCCGTGCCCGCTTCGGCGACCGAAACGGGTATTCTGAAAGGCGCGCCCAATCTCCACGCGGCGCGACTCTTCATGCAATGGCTGCTCAGCAAAGAAGGTCAGATCGCCCAGTACGCCGCCTCCCACCACCCGCCGGTCCACCGCGGCCTCCAAAGGACGGAGTTCATTCCCTTCGCCGAGAACATCTTGGGGAAACCCGTGAGCTACAGGGACCCCGGGCTAGAGACCGAGGTCTTGCCCCACCTTCTGGATTTCTGGAACAACCTGTGGGCGCGGGGCGGAAAGGCCAAGCCCTAGGGGAGACCATGTCTCTAAAACCGCTCGCTCTCATGATTCTTTCTCTACTGTGGGCGTCACCGGTTTCGGCGCAGCCGAAGAGCGAATGGCAGGCGGAATGGGAAAAAACGGTCGAGGCGGCAAAAAAAGAAGGATGGGTGAACGTCTACGTCACGCTAGGACCCGACCAGGTCATCAGCGCCTTTCAGAAGGCCTATCCCGACATCAAAGCGAGAGTCGTGGCCGGCCGCTCGGCCCAAATCGCCCAGCGCATCCTCGCCGAGCGAAGGGCGGGCCAGTACCTCGCGGACATGGAGATCGGCGGCGGGGCCGTGAACCTGGCGGAATTTTACGCCGCCAAAATCCTTGCCCCGGTGAAGCCCCTTCTCGTCATGCCTGACGTCGTGGATGAGTCCCGATGGTGGCAGGGAAAGCATCGCTATCTCGACTCCGAAGGGAAATATATCTTTGTCTTTGTCGCCGTGGCCCAGACGGGATCGGTCTACTACAACTCCCAACTCGTCAACCCCAAGGAGTTTCGCTCCTTCTGGGATTTTCTCCAGCCCAAATGGAAAGAAAAAATAGAAGCGCGGGATCCTAGGGTCCCGGGTCCGGGCGGCGGGGCGATCAGGTTTTTCTTTCACAACCCCGAGCTTGGGCCCAAATTCATCCGCCAGCTTTTCAGCGAGATGGAGATTACCCTGACGCGCGACGAGCGCCAGGCGACGGACTGGCTCGCCAATGGAAAGTTTACTATTTGTTTTTTCTGCAGAGAAATTCCGATAGCGAAAAGGCAGGGGCTTCCGGTAGACTCCTTCGGGATCATGAAAGAAGGAGCGGGCCTGACTTCACAGGGAGGTACTTTAGCGCTCATCGACAGAGCGCCCCATCCGAACGCGGCGAAGGTTTTCATCAACTGGTTCCTCTCCCGGCAGGGACAGATCGCCTATCAGTCGATTCTGGCCAAAGTGGAGGGAAGCGCCCCGGATTCCTTGCGTACCGATATCCCGAAGGACGAGGTGGCGCCGGATGAGCGGCGGGTGAGCGGGGTGAGCTATGTGGACGTGGACACGCCGGAGCGGCGGGACATGCGGCCCATATTCAAGCTTTTGGAGGAGACCCTCGCGGAGTCTCGAAAGAAGTAATCGCAGGAGGTCCATCCCCATGCCCTACAAGGATTTGAGAGAGTTCATCTCAACCCTGGAAAAAAGAGGCGCAGTCCGCACGGTCGAAGACGCGGACTGGAACCTCGAGATCGGAACGATCGCCGAGATCAACTACGAGCATGAGGGACCGGCCTTGTTCTTCGATCGCATCCAGGGCTATCCCAAGGGATATCGCATTTTGACCAATGCCCTGGAGACGCTTCCCCGGGCACTTCTGGCGCTCGATCTCGACCCAGATTTGGATTTGAATGCGGCCCTGGACGCCTATGAAAAAAAGATCGCCTCTTATCGGCCGGTGCCGCCGGTGGAGGTCTCGACCGGCCCGGTTTTTGAAAATGTTTTCCGGGGCGGCGAGATCGATCTCTTGAAATTTCCTACTCCGAGGTGGCACGAAAGAGACGGAGGACGCTACCTGGGAACCGGCTGCGTCGTGATCCTCAGGGATCCGGATACCGGCGGCATCCACTTCGGATGCTACCGGGTCATGGTCCAGGATAAAACGACCCTGGGTCTTTATATCTCCCCGTCCCACACCGGCGCGATTATTCGAAAAAAATACTGGGAAAAAGGCCAGAGCTGCCCGGTGGCGGTGTCTTTCGGTCAGGATCCGATGATGTTCGTCGGCTCCGCTCAATACATGGGCCAGAAGCGAGGGCTGCCCAAGTACGAATTGGTCGGCCATGTCCGTGGGGCCCCGGTGGAAGTTATACAAGAAGAGGTGACGGGGCTTCCCATTCCCGCCTTCGCCGAGATTGTCATTGCCGGCGAAGTGCCGCCGCCCCAGGTGGAGGCAAGAGACGAGGGACCGTTCGGCGAATGGACCGGCTACTACGCCTCCGGGACGCGGCCGGAGCCGGTGATCCGAGTCAAAGCCCTCTATCACCGGAACGAACCCATCATCCTCGGCATGCCGCCCGTGAGACACTATAAAAACCCCGCCCACTTAGGGATTCCCACCGGCGCCAAGAACGGAGTGGAAAAGCTCAGGAAGGCCGGCGTGGAAGACGTCCTCGATCTCTGGCATCTTGCGGTTCCGGGCGTGACTGTGATCCAGATCCGTCAGCGCTATCCCGGCCACGCCATGAAAGCCGGATTGGCCGCTTCCGGCGGCCACCAGCAGGAACGGTTCATCGTCGTCGTCGACGAAGACATCAACCCGCGCGACCCGGAGGAGGTCCTTTGGGCGATCGGGACGAGATGCGATCCGGAAACCTCCATGACGATCTTGAAAGGCTGCCCGACCGGCCCTCTCAACCCCCGCATCCGCCCGGAGCAGAGGGCCAAAGGGGATTACACCAGCTCGCGGGTGATTCTCAACGCCTGCAAGCCCTACGAATGGATCAAGGAATTTCCCCCGACCAACGTGGCGAGCCCGGAGCTCAGGCGAAAAGTTTTGGAGAAATGGAAGGATCTGTTTTGAATAAAGTTGCCGCGTGGCCGGTCTAACGACCAGCGGACGTCACATTCAGGAGGTTTACAATGATCACTCTGTTTCAATTGCTGTTGATGCTCACCCTGGCCGCGCCGGCTTGGGCGCAGGAAGAAGCCTGGAAAAAGGATTGGAATCAGACTCTTGCCGCAGCCAAAAAAGAGGGCAAGGTCGTGGTCATGGGTTCCGCCGATCCGGTGGTCCGAAAGGAGCTTCCGGCCAGGTTTCAGGCGCGCTACGGCATTGCGCTCGAATATCTAGGCGGGCGCGGGGCCGACAATAGCCAAAAGCTGCGAATGGAGCGCCAGGCCGGCACTTATCTCGTGGACGCCGTCTTCGCCGGATTGACAAACCTGGGCGCCGAATTATACGTCGAGAAGATGCTCGACCCGCTAAAGCCGTTGCTGATTCTCCCGGAGGTCGTCGACCCCTCGAAGTGGAAAAAAGGGAAGATCTGGTTCATGGATCCGGAGGAAAAATATATTCTCAGGCTGTACAGCTATATCACCGCCGCCGGGCTCTACGTCAATACTCAGCAGGTCAAGCCGGAGGAATTCAAGTCCATTAAGGAACTGCTCAATCCCAAGTGGAGGGGAAAGATCGCCGTCTACGATCCCACCGTTTCCGGCACGGGCTCCATGGACGCGGCGCGCTACTATACTGAATTCGGCGAGGACTTCGTGCGAAAGCTCTATGTGGATCAAAAGCCGGCCATCAGCCGCAACAAGCGCCAGCTCGCCGATTGGCTTGGCCGGGGCGTCTATCCGATCTCCCTGGGGGTTGAGACCGAAGCTGTCATTACCATGAAGGAGCAGGGCCTTCCCGTCGAGGTGCGTGCCGTGCCGGATGCTCCGTCCACGCTTTCCGCGGGCAACGGCCTTTTGGGCGCAATGAATCGGGCTCCGCATCCGAACGCAGCGAAGATCTTCGTCAACTGGATCGCGTCCAAAGAGGGGCTGGAGCTCCTGGCAAAGGCCAGGAACAAGCCGCAGACTCGAACGGACATTGACGAGTCCTACGCGCTTGCCTGGGAGATCCCGCAACCCGGGATCAATTATTTCGACACCTACAACTGGGAGTTTCAGTTCAAGGTCTTGCCCAAGGTGACGGAGAAGATGACCGAGATTCTGAAACGCTAAGGTGCCATATCGTTTTGCGTGTTCGTAAACGAGCACGATCACGGAATTCGGAGGTAAAGCCTCATGATCACCAAGGAAGAGAATGACCTTCTAACTCAGACGGGCCCAGGGACGCCGTGCGGGGAACTGATTCGCCGCTACTGGCAACCGGCTGCCCTCTCCGAGGAGCTGCCGCCCGGCGGCGCGCCGAAGCCTGTCCGGCTGCTGGGCGAAGATCTGGTCTTGTTCCGCGACGAAAAAGGACGACCCGGTCTCCTGGCAATTCATTGCTCGCACCGGGGGGCCGACCTGAGCTATGGGCGGCTGGAGGACGGAGGCCTCCGGTGCATCTATCACGGCTGGCTCTACGACATTCACGGCCGCTGTCTCGATCAGCCTGGCGAACCCGGCGGAGGAGAGCATAAGGACTCGATTCGCCATCCCGCCTATCCCTGTGTGGAGCGCGCCGGCGTGATCTTCGCTTACATGGGGCCTGGAGAGCCGCCTCTCCTTCCTAATTACGAATTTCTCTCGGCGCCCGAAGGCTACAGCTACGTCACTAAGTTTTTGATCGAATGCAATTACCTGCAGGGGCTCGAAGGGAGCATCGACCCCGGACACCTCTCGTTCTTACATCGCAACTTTCAAGACAGCGAAATCGACAGGGACTACAAGGCCGTGAGCGGCAGCGAGGCCTCACGAAACGTCCTCTTCGGCAAGGATTCCGCTCCCACGATAGAGGCGGACCTCGCGGATTTCGGCCTGAGGATCTACTCGGTCAGGAAAGTCGGTCCGGATAAGTTTTATCTACGCGTCTCCAACTTCGTCTATCCCAATTTTGCGGCTTTCCCGGGCCCCACAGCCGGGTACGGCTACTCGGTCAACTGGCATGTGCCCATCGATGATACGCACCACTTTATCTACGGATTCATCTTGAGCAAGACGAAGCCGATTCCGGACAAGCTGGTCGAGCATGAAAAATCCGAGACTCTCCCCGATTACCGGTTGGCCCGAAACCTTTCCAATCGTTATATGCAGGACCGGGAGGCCCAGAGGACAAAAAACTTTACCGGCATCGGGATTCATTTCAGGGCCCATGACGCCCTGGCCACGGAGAGTGAAGGGCCGATCCAGGACCGAACCCGGGAAAATCAGGTCTCTTCCGACAAGGTCATCTTCGCCGCTCGCAAGCTCCTGATGCAGGCGATGAATGAAGTCAGGGAGGGAAAGGATGCGCCCCACGTCTTGAGGAAACCGGAACAGGCGCGCGTGCCCGATCTGGTAGTGCTTTCCGAGGCGATCCCAAGCTCGACTGACTGGAAGGACTACACCAAAAGCGCGGCCAACGCAGGACTATAAAAAGCTCCCGAATTGTTCTAATGCCGCAAAGGATTGTCGGAAAGTGCGGCGGGTGCGGACCTGAAGAACGCAGCACTGCGGTCGGCTAAGGCACGCTCCCAGCTTAGTAATGAAGAGACAGTCCGTCTTAGATTCTCAGTTCGGTCTGCGCTTTTTTGAGTTCGTCGAGCCTCAAAACGTCGTCCCTCTTGAAAGACTGAGAGATCCTGTCGGCCCTTTTCTCTTCGTCGATGATCAATTCGATCCCTTCCATGGGAAGGGAGAGATCGTTGGAGATCCGGCCGAACCAGGAGTCATAGAGGACGTTATAGGAGTCGATTTCCCGGTCATCGACGAGAAAGCCGCAATCCCGAATAAAACCCTCGAACCATTGCTTATCCATGTCGAGCACGAACCGGCAGCCGCGAATCAGCGCCTTGAGGCACCCCCGTAAAAGATCGGGATGCTCCCGGCAGAAATCTTCGTTGGCTGCAGTCACTCGATCATGCCGCGGCGGGTAGAGTTTCCTGAGATCGGCGAGGATCGGGTACCCTTCAGCCACGAGGCCCGGAAGACTCGCTTCAGTCGCGAAACAAGCCGGTCCGCGGCTTCCGTCCCGGAACGCTTTGGCGTGGCCGGCCAGGTCATGCATCGCGCCGCCGCTATATACGATCCGAACATCCTTATCCGGCTCCATGCCCTGGTCTTTCAGGAGCTGCCGCAACATGACATCCGTGGCGCCGCCCCGCTGACCCATATCCATGGTCGCCCCGCGAAGATCCTGGACACTCTTGAGGCCCTTCTGGCCAACGACAATAAAAGAGTGGCTCCGTCTTCGAGCGGCGACGATGCAGACCGGTTTTTTCTGATCCCGCGCTCCCAGCACAAACGTGGCCCTCGGATCTATGGCTACGTCCACCACTCCTTCGGCGACGAGATCCACCTGAAGCTCCTCCCGGTCCATGAGCTTATCCTGCGAGGCGTCGAAGCTGATGATCTCGACATCGGTAATACCCTCGCTGGTAAAATATCCCTTCTCCATCGCGATCAGCGCGACCGCCAGGTGATTCCACTCGTTGTGGGCGGCGCTGAGCCTCAGCCGTTTGCGCGGCCCTTTGTTTGCGTCTGAGAAGCTCAACCGTACCTTCGGCTGAATTATTTTTTTCACTGCCATGATCGCCTCCTGTGATAGAGCCCTTTAACATTCTGTTAGAACACGACTTCACTCAAGACTTATATTCCGGCGCAGGCTCCAGCATCTCAAAGCCGGAACCCAGGTCCACCCCCCAGACATGAACCCAGTTGGGGTCTGAAACCAGCAGCTTGGCCGGCTTCTGAGGATCGGCATTGTAGTGCTGATGAATCACGCCGTGGGACTTCATGGGGAGAAGAATAATGTCGTCTTTCCCCCAATCGTGGCGGGTTCCATCGATGATCGTATGGCCGCTGCCCTCCAGGACATAATGGAACCGGCCGCCCTGATGGAGCTGCTTGCCGGAGCGGCTTCCCGGAGGGATCTCCTGCACGTACATCAGCTGCGCCTGGCAGGCCACATCCTCGATCGCCGGATGGACGTACCAGCGGAAGAGGCCCATCGGGTTGATCTCGAGCGGGAGAGAGTTTCCCCGGACAATGACGCGGGCGCTCTTCATCCGCTCGCGCTGGTTGTCGCGGATCTTGAGCAGCTGGTCGAACAGCGTATTGCCCTTGGGCGAGTCGTCGACTTTCGTGGTGCGCGCCCGATTGATGAGCTCGGCCACTTTCCGGTCCTGTATTCCCTTCTTCTCGGCCCAAGCCGGACCGATCTCGAGCTGCTCG
>Ga0184634_10000128_pt1 | contig 16473 bp, 23 predicted proteins | sample PLM31_200_b1_FD_133016 | JGI IMG/M metagenome (GOLD analysis project Ga0184634, IMG submission 133016) | Groundwater sediment microbial communities from an aquifer in East River, Colorado, USA - PLM3-1_200_b1 | ecosystem: Environmental > Terrestrial > Soil > Riparian zone | place: USA: East... | reverse complement strand
GCGTCGCCATCATCTGGGTCGAGCACGTGGTGAAGGCCATCATGGAGGTGGTCGAGCGGATCATCGTGCTCGATTTCGGCAAGGTCATCGCGACCGGCAGCCCCTCCGAGATCGCGCGCAACGACGCGGTCATCGAAGCTTACCTCGGGACGCGGGCCTGACCGTGCTCCTCCGGATCGAAGCAATCCACGCCCGCTACGACCAGACGCCCGTCTTGCGCGATGTCAGCATCGAGGCACGCCGGGGCGAGGCTGTCGCCGTGATCGGCCCGAACGGCGCCGGCAAGACCACGCTCCTCAGAACGATCATCGGGATGTTGCGGCCGAGCCAGGGCCGGGTGCTTTACGACGGCAGGCATCTCGACGGGCTGCGGCCCTTCGAGGTCGCGCGCCTCGGCGTGGTCTATGTCCCGGCCGAAAAAGAGCTGTTTCCCGGGATGTCGGTGCTGGAGAACCTGGAGCTGGGAGCCTATCGCGAGGCCGGCGCGACGCGCCGGCGCCTGAGCTACGTCTTCGGATTGTTTCCGCGCCTGGAAGAGCGCAGGCGGCAGCTCGCAGGCACGCTCTCCGGCGGCGAGCAGCAGATGCTCGCGATCGGCCGGGCCCTCATGGCGGGCCCGAAAGTGCTGTTGCTCGACGAACCCTCCACGGGGCTCGCCCCGAAAGCCGTCGCGGACCTGTACCGGCGGCTCTCGCGGCTGAAAACCGAGGGCCTGACGATCCTGCTGACCGAGCAGCAAGTGCCGCTCGCGCTCTCGCTGACCGACCGGGCCTATGTGCTCGAGCAAGGCTCGATACGGATGTCGGGCGCATCGGGTGATCTGCTTGGAGATCCCGCGATCAAGAAGGCCTACCTCGGGGTGAGCTGACTCGCGTGATCGCCATCCTGTTCGACGGGATCGTCCAGGGGCTGCAGCTCTCGCTCCTCGCGGTCGGCATCACGCTGATCTACGGGCTGGGCGGGGTGCTGAACCTCGCGCACGGCCAGTTCGCCGTGTTCGGCGGGGTGTGCGCGGCGCTGCTCCTCGCCCAGGGCGTCCACGCGGTGCCGGCATCGCTGGGCGGAATCGCCGCGGCCGGAGCGCTCGGCGTCGTCGTGGACCGCACATTGCTGCTTCCGGCCTACCGGTATCGCGGCGAGGAGCGGCTTCTTCTCGGCCTCATCCTCACCCTGGGCCTGTCTTTCGTCATCGACGGCACCCTCAACTACCGGTTTCCGCACTTTTCGCTCACTCTCCACGTTCCGCTGCAATCGGTCACCATCGCGGGAATCCCGATGAGGACGGCCGGTCTGGCGACCTCGCTGATCGCGATTCTCGTCTTTGCCGCGTTGTTCGCTTTCCTGCGCTGGACGCTGCTCGGAAAGGCGATTCGCTCGATCATCGAGAACGAGGTCGGGGCCGAGCTGTGCGGGATCGATCCCGCGAGGACCCGCACCTTCATCGTCGGCCTTGCCGCCATGATGGCGGGTCTCGCCGGCGTCGCGCAGGGGCTGTTCTCGTCGCTCGGCACCGAGATGGGGCCCGAATTCACCATCCTGGGATTGCTCGTCGCGGTGGTCGGGGGCGTGCGCAGCGTCAACGGCACCCTGGCGGCCGGCGTCCTCCTCGGCATCGTCAACGCGTTCGCGAGCCATTACATCGGGGCGTACATCGCCTTCATCATCCTGCTCTCGGCCGCCATGGCGACGATCCTGGTGCGCCCGCAGGGGCTTCTGGCGCACGGCACATGAGCGCGCGCGACGCCCTCGCCCGCTACGCGGATCTCGCGGTCGTCGCGTTCGGCCTTGCGCTCGTTCCGCTGTTCGCGGGGGACAGCCCCTACTATCTGAGGATTGCGACGCTCGCGCTCGTGTACATGGCGTGGACGGTCGCCTTCAACCTGATCTTCGGCCACACCAAGCAGCTGTTCCTGTGCCTCGGCGCGCTTGCGGGGTCGGCTGCGTACGTCTCGGTCGTGCTGGCGAAGGAACTGCAGCTCTCGCCCTGGGTGACGATCCCGATCGGCGCCGGCGCGGCGACTCTGCTTGGCGCGCTCTTCAGTTACGTGTCGGTGCTCAGGGGGCTGGGGGTGATCTTCCTCGGCATCGTCACGCTCGCCTTTTCGCTCATCTTCCACAATGCCGTGCTCGGCTTGCGCCAGCTCACGAATGGGGAAACCGGGCTCGTCACCCGCGGGCTGGGATTCGCGCTGCTCGAGCAGCCGAAGCCGGGCTACTACGTGTTTCTCGTCCTGCTCATGCTCTCGCTCGTCGCCTACTGCGTCCTGATGAGCTCGCGCACCGGGATGGCGTTCCGGGCGCTCAGCGACGATGAGCTCACCGCCGAGCTTGCCGGCATCGACGTCACCTGGCACAAGGTGCTCGCCGCCGCCGTCGGATCGGGGATCCTGGGGCTCGTCGGAGCGTTCTACGCCTTCTACAACGGCATCGTCAGCCCGAGCGTGTTCTCCTTCGTGGGGGTGGATATCCCGGTGCTGATCGCGCTGCTGCTCGGCGGCATGCGCACGCGGCTCGGCCCGGTGCTGGGAGCGGCCGCCTTCGCGCTCATCGAGGAGCTCGTCAGGCCCTTCGGGCAGCTGAACGTGCTGGTGTACGGTATCCTGCTGATCGTCCTGTTCACCGCGTTCAGGGAAGGGTTGGTGGCGATGCTGAGGAAGGTGTTCCGGGGATCCGGCCCGCGTCGTGATCGAGCGTGAACTTCTTCCGGAAGGCGTCGAACTTTTCCTCGTCATCGTACCCGGCTCCGTTCCGCAGGATGGAAATACGATTTATGCTAGGCGGTCCCGTGCCGATAGCCGGTGCTGCGCGATGCTGATCATCGATAACGAAACGGTAGCGAACCTGCTTTCGATGGCCGAATGCATGGACACGCTGGAGCAGGCCTTTCGCCAGATCCCTTCCGGCCGGGCCATCCACCGGCCGCGCCTGGACATGTATGTGCCGTGCGGGCGCGAGGACGGCTACTACCGCTGGGGCACCATGGAAGGCGCGAACGACGGCGTCTTTGCCATCCGCATGAAGTCCGACGTGATCACCTGGCCGCGGGATGCGGGCGGCGCGTGGCGGGAAAACAAATACTGCATGCGACCGGGAACCTACTGCGGCCTGATCATGCTCTTCTCCACGGACAACGGCGAGCCGCTGGCGATCATCAACGACGGGGTGCTGCAGCACATGCGGGTGGGCGCAGGCGCCGGCATCGGCGCGCGACATCTGGCGCGAAAGAATGCCGGCAGCGTCGGCATGCTCGGCTCCGGCGGCATGGCGCGCGCCTTCCTGGAGGCGTTCTGCGTCGCGCGGCCGATCCGGCTCGTCAAGGTCTATAGTCCCTCCGCGCGCAATCGGCAGCGGTATGCGGCGGAAATGAGCGCCCGGCTCGGCATCGAAGCGGTCGCGGTCGACAGCGCTCGCGAAGCGGTCCGGGGGGTCGATATCCTTTCGACCTGCACCGACAGCATGTCGCCGACCTTCGAGGCGGACTGGCTCGAACCGGGAATGCACGTCGCGATGCTCGGTCCCGCGGAGATCGGCCGCGCGGCGATCGCGCGCTTCGACGTCAAAATCCGGCAAGGCGCGGGCGGGCTGAAGCTCGCGGAAAGCGAGCGCGTGCGAGCCGAAATCGGCCACAGCCCCATGGCTTACATCGCCGGAACGACCCAGGAGATGAGTCGGCTTCCCCCGCGCACACCAAGCGGCGGGTTCGGCGGGGACTATCCCGACTACTGCGACCTCGTGTCGGGAAAGGTTCCCGGCCGGACCCGCGACGAGCAGATCACCTTCTATCACAACATGGGGAACCAGGGACTGCAGTTCTCGTCGGTCGGCGGGCTGGTTTATCGAAAGGCCGTGGAGGCAGGCATGGGGCGCGAAATTCCGACGGAGTGGTTCCTGCAGGACATCCGCGACTGATCTTGAAATCCCGCCCGCTGCGCTCCCTTGACCGCGCGGCCGCAGTGGCGGGAACCGTGGTAGGTGGGCATGTTTTTGTCCTTCGCTTAGCGCAGCAGCGCGTAGGGGCCGCCCTTTTCGATGCCGCGTTGGTACGCCGGGCGCGCATGGATTCTTTCCAGGAAATTCCACAACTTCGGGCGGCTGGCATTGAGGCCGCCGCGCGACGCTGCGGCCTCCAGCGGGAAGCTCATTTGAACGTCGGCCGCGCTGAATTCCTCGCCCGAGAACCATTCGCTCCTGCCGAGTTCGCTTTCCATGAAGTCGAGATGGCGCACGATATTCGGCATGACGAAGGGCCGCAGCGCGCCATTGGCGATCGATCTCGCGATCGGCCGGATCAATCCCGGGACGCCGCGCGGAAGGCGATCGAAGATCAGCTTCATCAGCAGCGGCGGCATCGCCGACCCCTCGGCGTAATGCATCCAGTACGTGTAGCGCAGCCGCTGCGGGGTTCCCGCCGCGGGGATGAGCCGGCCGTTGCCGTAACGCCCGACCAGGTACTCGAGGATCGCGCCCGATTCCGCCAGCGTCAGATCGCCGTCCGTGATCACCGGGGACTTTCCGAGCGGATGCACCGCGCGCAGCGCCGCCGGCGCGAGCATGGTTTGTGGATCGCGTTGGTAGCGCTTGATCTCATACCCGATGCCCAGTTCTTCGAGCAGCCAGAGCACGCGCTGCGATCGCGAGTTGTTCAGGTGGTGGACGATAATCATCAAGATGCTCCTGGTTGTTAGGCAAGATCCGATTAATTCCCTCTGGCCCTCGGGGTGCGCGGCGCAGCCTGAAAGCGCGGCGCGCTCGCGTTCGATGTGCGTTTCGAACCGCGTGTCGAACGAGTCCGCTTGAGGGCTACCAGCACGGCTGGATCATGCCCAAGCCGGTCGCGCGCCGGCCATTGAGCCTTCTCTCAGGCCCCCCCCCGCTCCTTGAAGACCTCGCGCGCGCAGCGGAAGCCGACCACGGCGGCGGGCACGCCGCAATAGATCGCGACCTGGAGGAAGACCTCCTCGGACTGCGACTTGTCGACGTAGCCGGTGCCGAGCACTTCCCGACGCGTTTTCAATCCGTGATCGTAGCGCTGCTTGTGGCTTCTCTTGTCCACGACCGACTTCTCCTCAGACGAGATCCTCGTAGCGGATGCCGGCGCGGCGCAGCAGCGCGTCGAACGCCATCCCGCCCGGCCGCGGCCCGGAGCGGAACGGCGCGGTGCGCGCCGGTGTCTCGTCCAGCACCGTCTGCGTGATCGGCAGGTTCTCGCCCGCTATCGCGTCGGTCGCCGCCTGGATCTCGCACGCGCGCTGCAGCGTCCAGTAGGTGGTGAAGGCCTCCGGGATCCCCGGGCAGGCGACGAGCAGGCCGTGGTTGCGCAGAATCAGGATCGGCTTGTCGCCGAGGCTCGCCACGAGGCGCGGCTGCTCGGCGGTGTCCGTGGTCACGCCTTCGAAGTCGTGGTAGGCAACCTGGCCGAAGAGCACCGCGCTGTAGAAATTATCGTATCGCAGTCCGTCCTTCTTGCACGCCACGGCGCTGCCCGCCGTAGGGATTGATCAGGTAGTGCCGCTCCGGGCCCGGAACGCGCGCCGTGATGTGGTTGTAGATGAGCTCGGTCCAGCCCATCCAGTCGAACGCCCGGTAGCAGGCGGCGAGCTCCAGCCGCAGTGCCCACTCCCCGGCCGTCATGCCCGCCGGCTTCAGGTCCTTCGCCTTTTCGCTCATGTCCATGGACGTCTCCGCCGCAAAAAAACGCGGGCCGCCGGGGCCCGCGTCCGTGCTTCAGTGCGAAAGAATCACTTGCCCAGCACCTCGCCGAACCGGATCCATTGCTTGCCGTCGAAGCGCTGCAGCTGCACCGACTCGATGGGCGCGAAGTCGTCCTGGTTGGTGTTGATCTTGACGCCCGGCAGCATGGTCTCGACGCGGAAGCCGTTCATGCTCGCGGCCTGCTTCATGATGTTGTCGCGCGTCAGGTTGTCGCCGGCCTGCTTGAGCACCTGGTGCAGCGTCGAGGCCACCGTGTAGCCATAGATATTCTCGGTCTGCGTCAGGCTGCCTTCGGGGTAGTACTTCTTCATGAAGCCTTCCCAGGCCTTGATCGCCGGATCGTTCGCCCACTGCTTGTCGTTCTGGTCCTTGAGGTACGCGGTGGTGATCAGGCCGACCGATTTATCGAGGCCCGCCGGTGTGAGCACCGTACCGATCGACAGCGATACGTTGTTCAGGAACTGCAGCGGTTTCCAGCCGATGTCGTAGGCCTTGCGGATCGCCTGCGCCGCGAACTTGGGCGTGGTGACGTTGAAGAACACGTCGGCACCCGAGCTCTGCAGCTGCACCACCTGGGAGTCGACCGTCGGGTCGGTGACCTCGTAGGAGACCTCCTTGACGATCATGGTCTTCGCTTTGTCGCCCAACCCGTCCTTCAATCCCTTGACGTAGTCCTTGCCGTAGTCGTCGTTCTGGAAAAGGATGCCGATCTTCGCGTTCGGCTTCGTCCGCAGGATGTGCTGGGCGTAGATCCTGCCCTCGGTCTGGTAGTTCGGCTGCCAGCCCATGGTCCAGGGGAAGTTCTTCGGGTCGTTCCACTTCGTCGCCCCGGTCGCCACGTGCAACTGCGGCACCTTGCTCATATTCATGTACTTGTGGATCGCCGTGTTGCAGGGCGTGCCGAGCGTCTGGAACACGAACAGCACCTGGTCCTGCTCGACCAGCTTGCGCGCCATCTCCACGGTCTTGGGCGGGCTGTAGCCGTCGTCGTAGGAGATGAAGTTGACTTTGCGGCCGTTGACGCCGCCCTGCTCATTGACCATCTTGAAGTACGCGCCGATGGTCTTGCCGATCGTTCCGTAGGCGGAAGCAGGTCCGCTGTAGGGGTTGGTGTTGCCGATCTTGATCTCGGTGTCGGAGGCGCCCGGATCGTATTTCTTCTGCGCCAGCGCGGCGGGCGACGCGAACGCCATGGACAGCAGGGCTGCGATGGGAACCAGCTTGAATTTCATGACCGCCTCCTTCTTCAGTGGGACCTCAGTTATTTTGCCTCTTTCGCGACAGGCGCGCCATGCCCATGCGCACCGCTCCGGCGATCCCCATCGGCATGACGTAGACGAACGCGATCAGGAAAACGCCGAAGATCGCCCAGGGGGCGGCCTTGGAGATCTCGTCGGCGATGTTGGGCACGAACTGGATGAACAGGGCGCCGTAGACCGCGCCGGAGATCGAGGCCAGGCCCCCGATCACGATTCCGACCAGGAACACGATCGACAGGAAGATGTTGAAACTGTCGGGGGCGACAAACTGGATGGCGATCGCGCCGAGCGCCCCGGCGATGCCGGTGTACATCGCCGACACACCGAAGGTGAGCGATTTGACGAGGGCGTTGTTCACGCCCATTGCCTCGGCGGCGACGTGCTGGTCGCGAATCGCGACCATGGCGCGTCCGACACGGCCTCGCAGCAGGTTCCAGCCGAGCGCGAACATCGCCAGCGTCACCGCGAGGGTGAAGAAGTACAGCCACTGGTCCGGGTTGAGCGGCAGACCGAAGGGCGGATCCGGCTTGGCGATGACGATGCCCTGCACCCCGCCGGTCCATTTCTCGAAGCGGTGGTACTTGAGCAGCTGCGGCAGCGAGACGCCGAGCGCGAAGGTGGCCAGCGCCAGGTACAGGCCTTCGAGGCGCAGCGCGGGCAGCCCGAACAGGAAGCCGGCGACCAGGCACACCACGCCGGCGATCGGCAGCGTGGCCCAGTACGGCACGCCGAACTTGTCCATCAGGACCGCCGCGCAGTAGGCGCCGATGGCGTAGAAGGCGCCATGGCCGAGCGAGATCTGGCCGTTGTAGCCGGTGAGCATGTTCAGTCCCAGCAGGGCGATCGCGTAGACCATCACCAGCGTGAACTGGAAGGTGCGGTAGTTGCTGACGGCGAACGGCAGCGCGCAGGCCGCCAGCAGAAGGAGCGCGAGCACGATGAGCTGGCGCCGGCTCATACGCGCGTCACGTGCACCTTGCCGAAGAAGCCGGAGGGGCGCACCACCAGCACGCCGATGATCAGGACCAGCGCCACCGCCAGCTTGAGCTCGTTGCCGATGACGAAGGCGCCGAGGACGTTCTCCAGCACGCCGACCAGGAAGCCGCCGAACACGGCGCCGCCCGGATTGTCGATGCCGCCGACCAGCGCCGCGGCGAAGGCGTAGAGCAGGACCCCGCCCATCATGTTCGGGTCGAGGTACACGATCGGCGCCACCATCATGCCCCCCACGCCGCCGATGGCCGCGGCAAGGCCCCAGCCGAGCGCCAGCATCCAGCCGACGCGGATGCCGACCAGGCGCGCCGATTCCGGATTCTGCGCCGCGGCGCGCATCGCCAGGCCGAGCGGGGTGAAGCGGAAGAACGCATACAGCAAAAGCAGCACCACCAGCGTCACGCCGATCGCGCCGGCCTCGTGCGAGGACATGTACTTGCCGAACAGGGGTTCCTTCGGAAACGGGCTGGGGAAGACCTTGATGGTGTACGTATAGATCCAGCCGGTGACACTGTTGAGGATCACCAGGAGCCCGATGAACACGACCACCACCGCCAGCACCGGCGCGTTCTCGATCGGGCGGATGATCACGCGCTCGATCAGCACGCCGAGCACGAACGCGAACGCGACGGTGAGCAAGAACGCCGGCCAGAAGGGCACTCCGGCGTCGATCAGGGTCCAGGCGATGTAGGTCGCGAACATCGCCATTTCGCCTTGCGCGAAATTCAAGTGGTTGGTGCCCTTGTAGATCATCACCAGCGCGAGCGCGAGGCTCGCGTAAATCCCGCCGGTGGCGAGCCCGGCGAGGACCTGGTGGATGAAGGCGTCCAAGCTTGCTCCTCAATAGCCGAGATACGAGCGGCGCACGGCGTCGTCGCGCTTGATCTCGTCCGCGGTGCCCGATAGCACGACCCGGCCGGTCTCGATCAGGTAGGCGTGGTCGGCGAGATCGAGCGCCATCGCGGCGTTCTGCTCGACCACCAGCAGGCTCACGCGCTCGCGCTCGTTGACCGCGCGCAGGATCGCGAACAGCTCCTTCACGATGATCGGCGCGAGGCCGAAGGAAGGCTCATCGAGCAGCATCAGCTTCGGCCGCAGCATCAGCGCGCGCGACACCGCCAGCATCTGTTGCTCCCCGCCCGAGAGCGTGCCGGCCTGCTGGTTGCGGCGTTCCTTCAGTCGCGGGAAGTAGCCGTACACGCGCTCGAGATCCTGCTCGACGGCGCCCTTGTCCCTGCGGGTATAGGCGCCGAGCCGCAGGTTCTCCTCGGTGCTGAGATTGATGAAGGTGCCGCGGCCGTCGGGGACGTGCCCGATTCCAAGGCGCACGATATCCTCGGTGGCGCGGCCGTCGATGCGCCGGCCGCCGAAGCGCACCTCGCCCTGCGAGCGCACCATTCCGCAGAGTGCGCGCAGGGTCGTGGTCTTGCCGGCGCCGTTGGCGCCGAGCAGCGTGGTGATGGTGCCTTCCTCCATGGCGAAACTGATGCCGTGGAGCACGCGCGTCTGCCCGTAGGAGGCGTGCAGGCCCTTGGCTTCAAGGAAAGCCATCAGTGCGGGGTCCCCAAGTAAGCTTGAATCAGCTCCGGATGCTGCTGCATCTCGGCCGGGGTGCCTTCGGCGATTTTCCTGCCGAAATTGAGCGCGACCACGCGGTCCGAGATGCTCATCACCAGGCTCATGTGGTGCTCGACCAGCAGGACGGTGAGGGCGAGGCGGTCGCGGATCTCGCGGATCAGTCGGCCGAGCGCGCCGACTTCCTCGTGGTTCAGGCCGCTCGCCGGCTCGTCGAGCAGAAGCAGCTTGGGCTCGCTTGCGAGCGCGCGCGCGATCTCGACGCGCTTCTGCGTGCCGAACGGCAGGTCGGCGACGCGCGAGCCGGCGACCGCCTCCAGCCCGAGCAGGCGGATCAGCGCTTGTGCATTGTCAAGCGTGGCGCGCTCCTCGCGCGCCACGCCCGGAAGCCGCAGGCTGTTGACGAAAAAGCCGCTGCCGGTCCGGCAATGCCGGCCGACCATGATGTTGTCGAGCACGCTCATGGTGCGGAACAGGGCGAGGTTCTGGAACGTCCGCCCGATGCCGAGCGCGGCGACACGGTGGCGCGGCACCTTCAGCAGCGAGCCGCCGTTGAACAGGATATCGCCGCTGTCGCACGCGTACAGGCGCGAAAGGCAGTTGAACAGCGTCGTCTTGCCGGCGCCGTTCGGGCCGATCAGGCCGACGATCCGGCTGGAGGCGACCTCGAAAGAGACGTCATCCAGCGCGACGATGCCGCCGAAGCGCACGCCCACGTTCTGCACGCGCAGCAACGCCCCTGCAGCATTCGGTCCGATAGACCCTCCTCCATCAGAATCCGGCACGGCCGCGCGGCGCGCGGCCGCTGTTGCGTATTGTGTCGGATTGTCGGACGATACCATTTTCGCGTCAAGGCGGAGGAGGGCCCTTGCCGGCGCTCGCGGAAAAATTCCGGCGCATCACGTCGACGCCGGCGTACCGGCTCCTCGCCGAGGCGATCGAGCAGCGCATTCTCGCGGGCCAGATCCGCCCCGGGGAGCCGATCGGCAACCGGATCCACCTGCAGGCCGCTGCCGAAAGAGGGGCCGCGCGAGGGACATGATCCGCTCGACCATGCAGCGCATGCCGCTGTCGCTCAATCAGCTCCTCGAGCGCGCCGGCAGGCTCTACCCCGACTCGCAGATCGTCAGCCGGCTGCCGGACAAGTCGCTGGTGCGGCACCGGTTCGCGGATTTCTACCGCCGCGCGCGCGGTCTCGCCGCGGCGCTGCTCGCGCTTGGCCTCAACAAGGGCGAGCGCGTCGCGACCCTGTGCTGGAACCATTACGCGCACCTGGAGTGCTACTTCGGGATTCCAGCCGCCGGCGGGGTCATGCACACGCTCAATCTCCGGCTCGCGCCCGAGGAGATCGCGTGGATCGCCGGCCACGCCGGGGACCGCTTCCTGATCGTCGACGACATCCTGCTGCCGCTCTACGAGCGGTTCAAGGACCAGGCGAATTTCGAGAGGCTAATCGTGGTGCCGTTCAGCGGCGCGACTGTGGGAAGGTTTTTTCTCGACTATGAGGAATTCATAACGGCGGATTCGAGCAAATTCCAGTACGCGCCCCACGAAGAAGATGACCCGGTCGCCATGTGCTACACCTCGGGCACCACCGGGCGGCCCAAGGGCGTGGTGTATTCCCATCGTTCGACCGTGATCCATACGCTGATGGCGAACCAGCCCGACCACTGGGGCCTGTCGGCGAAGGACAGCGTATTGCCGGCCACCCCCATGTTCCACGCCAACTGCTGGGGCGTGCCCTACGCCTGCGTGATGATGGGCATCAAGCTGGTTTTTCCGGGCCCGCACCTGCACCCGGAGGACCTGCTCGACCTGTTTGCGGCCGAGCAGCCGACCTACGCGCTCGGCGTGCCGACCATCTGGATGACAATGCTGCAGCTGCTTGACGCGAAGCCCGAGCGCTACAAGCTGCCGCCGAACATGCGCATGCTGGTCGGCGGCGCCCCGGTGCCCGAGGCGATGATCCGTGCTTACAAACGGCACGGCGCGCAGATTTGCCAGGGCTGGGGGATGACCGAGATGAGCCCGCTGGGCACCGTGTCCTTCATCAAGCCGGAGCTTCAGCACCTGAGCGAGGAGGAGCGCATCGGCCGCTACGCCATGGCGGGCGTCCCGGCGCCGATCATGGACATCCGGTTGATCGGCGAAGACGGCAGCGAGTGCGCTTGGGACGGAAAATCGGTAGGCGAGATCCAGGTGCGGGGCCCCTTCATCGCCGGCGGCTACCACCAGACGCCGAACGAGCCGGAGAAATTCACCGCCGACGGCTGGCTGAGAACGGGTGACGTCGCCACGATGGACGCGCACGGCTACCTGCGCATCACCGACCGCACCAAGGATCTGATCAAGTCGGGCGGCGAGTGGATCAGCTCGGTCGACATGGAAAATCTCCTCATGGCTCACCCGGCCGTGCTGGAGGCGGCGGTGATCGCGGTGCCGGATCCGAAGTGGACCGAGCGGCCGCTCGCCTGCGTGGTGCTCAAGCCGGGCAAGAGCGTTGCGCCCGGGGAGCTGCGCGCGCACCTCTCCGCGCGCTTCATCAAGTGGCAGCTGCCGGACCGGTTCGAGTTCCTCGATTCGATCCCGCGCACTTCGACCGGGAAATTCTGGAAGGTGAAGCTTCGCGAGCAGTTCGCGCAGTCCCGGCCTGCTCGCGCCCCCGCCGCCAGCCGCGGTCGTGAGTAGCTGACCCGCGCCTGCGTGTCGAACCGGTTGGACTCGACCGCGAGCGGGCCGACGTCGGGGCTGAAGACGAACAGGGTGCGCGAGCACCTCGGGCGTCAGGAAGGCGAGGCCCCCGGGCAGCCGCTCGGGCGGCCACGATAGTCCTGCAACCGGAGTGATCCCGCTGCCGCGTCCTGCTGCCGATGATCAGCCCCGTTCAAGCGGCCACGGAAGGAACCCAGAGGAAATAAGCGTTCAGCATATACAAGCCCGAGGCGATGAGCAGCACTCCGCCGAGGATCTCGAACGCGCGCCCGTACGCCGCCAGGCCGCGCAGATTCTGTATCCATCCGACCGACCAGGCTCCGAGTGCGATCGGAATGGCGCGGCCGATCGCGAACGCCAGCAGCAGCAGAACGCCGAAGAGCGCCGAGCCCACGCCGGCCGCCACGCCGAGAAGCACGAGCAGCGCCGGCGTGCAAAACGGGCAGATCGCCACAGAAAAGGGCGCGCCCAGCGCGAACGCCCCCCACATGCTGGTCGCGCGCTTCGCCCGCACGGCAAGCTGGGGAATCGGCAGCTCCACCCATCCCGGCCACGAGAGGCCTAGGAGGATCAAGAGCGGCCCGAGCACCAATCCCCATTGCCGCCCGAGCAGCCGCTCGACCCAGGCGCCGCCCAGCGCGGCGACGAGCCCGAGCAGGACGTGCGTAGCGATCATCCCGAGGATGAACATAGTTCCATAGAGCAGCGCGCGCTTCGTCTCGTGCGCCTTCGTGACGTACGCAAGGGACACCGGGATGGCGGCGAGCGCCACCGGGTTCAGGCTGAAAAAGAACCCGGCCAGCAGTCCCACGCCGAGCGAAGCCAGGCTCGCCTGTTCGGCCGCGCTACGCAGAGCGTCGATGTCCATTGATGCCGCTCAACGCTCGCCGGATTTCGCGATCGTCGCCGGTGGCGCGAGGCGTTTCAGCAGTTCCCGGCGCAATTGCTCCGGCGTCGGCAGCGCCGGGAACACCAGCTCGCCGTCGATCGCGATGGCGGGCGGCGCCATGACGCCGAGCTCCACGGCGTAATCCATTTCGTCGAGCACATTCAAGTCCCGCCACGTGACGCGATCCTTGGCGAGCTCTTCCGCGACAGCTTTAAGCGCCTCGCGGGTCTCGGCGCACTTCGAGCACCCGGGCGCGGACAACACTTCGATCAGGATATTCATGAGATTCGGCGGTTAGGGAAGTCAACGACGGGCACGGCGCGCTTCCGGGCTAGGCGCAGCAGGGGCGCTGCGCCTGCATCGGCGGGCACTTCACCGAGCCGAACGAGCAGAAGACGCAGCAGTCGCCGGGATTGGGCCGGAGCAACGCCCCGCAACGGGCGCACTCATAGTAGAACTGACACGCGTCGGTGGGCATCGTTTCCGGCTTGGCGTGGCCGCACCGCGGACAAGTCAGAACGGATCGGAGGATCGGCTCGTTCATGGTTTCGGCTTGGACGGGAAGCCCGCATTCGCCGTCGCCTTGGTCAGCGAGTCCACGCTCGCCTTGGCGTCGTCGAAGGTGACGACGGCTTCCTTTTTCTCGAAGCTCACGCTCACGTTGGAGACGCCCGGCACCCTCGAAAGCGCTTTCTTGACCGTGATCGGGCAGGCCTCGCAGTACATCGAGGGCACGTCGAGCGCGACCGTCTTCGTTTCCGCGAACGATAGCGCGGCGAGAACGGCCAACGCGACGACAGAGAGAAGCTTGAGGATTCTCATCGCGGTTCCTTTTTCAGTAAAAGAGCGGTGCGATATAAGGGAAGACGAGGACGACGAGCAGCAACGCCGCCGCCATCCAGAAGCCGATCCGGTAGCTTCGCCTGACCCACGGCACGGCGCAAACTCCGCCGGGCTCGCAGGCCGCAGGCCGGTAGATGCGCCACCCGGCCCACCCCAGCGCCGCGAGCGCGACCGCGATGAACACGGGCTGATACGGCTCGAACAACTGCAAATTCGAGAGCCACGCGCCGCCGAAGCCCAGGGTGACCAGCACCAGCGGGCCGAGACAGCACGTGCCGGCCAGCAGCGCGGCAATGCCGCCTGCAGTGAGCGCCATCGACTCCGGGGCGGGGCCGGTAATTTCCCTCTCCTCGGCCGTAGCGAGTGACGCAGATTGTTCGAAGGGTTTGGGCATTCTCGTCTCCTTTGCATTCCCATTCGCTGGGAGTAACCTTATTCCCGTAGTCGACTACGGAGTCAAGCTTCTCGAAGATGGCGCAGAAAGGCAACCCAGCGATGACGATCGGTCGCCTCGCCGAAGCGACGAAGGTGCACGTAGAAACGATCCGCTACTACCAGCACATCGGGCTGATGCCGAGGCCCGCCCGGGCGCACGGGTCGGTCCGCCGCTATGGTAAGGACTCGGTAGGCCGGCTGCGCTTCATCAAGCGCGCGCAGGGTCTGGGTTTTTCCCTCGACGAGGTAAAGCTGCTGCTCGATCTCTCGGTCGGCGAGCACTGCGCCGAGACGCGAACGCTCGCCGAACAAAAAATGCAGCTCGTGGAGAAAAAAATCTCCGATCTGCGCGGCATTCGAGCGGCGTTGGATACGCTGATTCGCGCATGCGGGACAGGCAGAAAAGGACACGGATGCCCGATCATCGAAAATCTTTCGCGCGAGATGCAGATCGAGCCCGACATGGGCGGGGAAGCTGCGCTGCGAAGTCCGAAATCACGTTGACCGCCCGACCGGCAGGACGCTCGACAGAAAACCTTTGACGCGCGGCGTCGCGCTCACTTCCCATGAAATCGCTTTTTCCTATCGGTCGCTGCGACGCAGGCGACCAGCGGGGCAAAACGACTCCGCGCCGCGAACTGGCTACGCCTTCGCCCCGCGCAGGACGACGGTGTGGGCGCCAAGGCCGTGGGCGACCCGGCGCGTGTCGGGGTTGACGCTGCCGGCGAAATAATCGAGGCGGCCGATCACCTCGGCGTTCAGGCCCGCCGCGCGGAGTTGCGCGAGGTAGTCATCCTCGAGCACCGCGCCGACCACGCACTCGGCCCAGAGCTTCGGGTCGGCGCGCGCTTTGTCGGACACCGGCGTGGCGAGCGAGATGTCGGCGATCTGCAGCCGGCCGCCCGGCTTGAGCACGCGGGCAATCTCGGCAAACGCGCGGGGTTTGTCCGGCACGAGGTTGAGCACACCGTTGCTGGTGACGACGTCCATGGAAGCGTCCGGCAGCGGGATCTGCTCGGCGTTTCCCTCGATCGGCTCGACGTTGGCTGCGCCCATCGCCGCGACGTTCCGGCGCAGCTTGTCGAGCATCGCGAGCGTCATGTCGAGGCCATAGACCTTGCCGCGCGGGCCGGTCAGGCTGCTCGCGATCAGAGTGTCGGTCCCGGAGCCCGAACCGATGTCGAGAATCCGGTCACCCTCCCGGATCGCGCCCGCGGCGAACGGATACCCGACGCCCGCGAACGACTCCGGAGCGGCGGCGGGAAGGGGGTCGAGCTGCGCGCCCGGGTAACCCACGAAGAGGCAGGCGAGGCGTCCGGTCGGAAAATGGAACGTCGTCCCGGGATGCGTGGCCACGTCGGTGTACATCTCGACCACGGCTTTGAAGATGAACTCCTTGTTGTTGCTGTAGACGGCGACCATGGCGCTTTCTCCGAGTTATTTGCGTCCGCGCGCCTGGGGGTCTTGAGCAGGCCCTCGATCCCGCGCGACGGCAGAATCGACCTCCTCGATTCGAGCTCCGCCCGTGTCGCTCGGCAGGCCTAGAAGCTCTCGATCAGGCTCTTGATGCGCTCGCGCACCGTCCCGTCCGGGTCGTCCTTCTTCAGCTCGCCCAGCTTCGCCTTCAGCCGCGCCTCGAACTCTACGCGCGAATAGCAGCTGTGGCAGGTGTGCAAGTGGCGCTCCATCGTCGCGCGCTCGGCCTCGCCGAGCTCATGGTCGACATACTCGAAGATTTGCCTGAGCGCTTGTTCGCACTCGATCTCGTGCTTGGTCATCGGATGGACCCTTTCTCTTTACGCCCTGCCGCCTCGGCGGTTGCCTGTCGCGGCGCACCCGCGCCGCCTTCGTCGGCTTCGCGCAACGCGGCAGGGACCGCGTTCAGCCCGTACTCCCGCGCCTGCTGCCAGAGGATCTTCTGCAACGCCCCGCGGGCGCGCGCAAGGCGCGAGCGCACCGTCCCCACCGGGATGCCGAGCGCCTCGGCGATCTCCCCGTAGCTCAACTCCTCGAGGTCGGAGAGGATCACCACCACCCGGTGATGCTGCGGGAGGC
>Ga0184634_10000127_pt1 | contig 16499 bp, 16 predicted proteins | sample PLM31_200_b1_FD_133016 | JGI IMG/M metagenome (GOLD analysis project Ga0184634, IMG submission 133016) | Groundwater sediment microbial communities from an aquifer in East River, Colorado, USA - PLM3-1_200_b1 | ecosystem: Environmental > Terrestrial > Soil > Riparian zone | place: USA: East... | reverse complement strand
CGCGACCGGCCGGCCCAAGGCGGCTGCAAGATGCGTGAGGCCGGTGTCCACCCCCACGACCGCGGCAGCCGCGCCGAGCAGCACCGCAAGGCGATCCAGCGGCTCAAGCGGCGGAACCTCGGCGTCGACCAGATCCAGCGCGACGCGCTCGCTGCGTTGCCGCTCCTCCTCGCTTCCCCAGGGCAGCACGCAAGCGAATCCGTGGGCGGCAAGGCCTTTGCCTAGTTCCACCCAAGCCGCTTCGCTCCAGAGCTTGTCGCGGCGGCTGCTGCCGTGCAGGAGCACCGCGTAGCGGCGCGCCGGGTGCGCGATCGGTCCCGGGACCGTTAAACCGTATTCGGCCGGCCCTTCCACCCGATAACCCAGCGCCAGTGCGGCAAGCGCACGATTGCGCGGCACCGCGTGCTGCGACCGCGCGACATGGTGCGTGACGTCGTAGAACCGCGCAGCGAGCGGCTCGCGCGCGGAGCCGGCGTCAAATCCGTGATGTCTGCCCTTTGCGGCTCGCGCGATCAAGGCGCTTTTCAACAAGCCCTGCGTGTCGATCACCGCGTCGTAGTGCGCGGACCGGGAGAGCCGGCAAAATTCGCCGATTTCCCCCCAGGTCGCTCGGCTCGCGAGTCGCCGCCGCCAGCGGCGCAGCGCGACCGGGATCACCCGCACTGCAGGGTGCAGCGCCACGAGCGGCGCGTAGAGTTCTTCCACCACCCAATCGATGGACGCATCCGGAAAATACCTGCGAACGTCGCTCGCCACCGGCAGGTTATGGACGACATCGCCGAGCGAGGAAGTCTTGACGATCAGGATTCTCTTCATGAGCGCCCGGGGCCGTCCGGCCGCAAGGCGCGGAAAGCGGTTAGAATACCGCGCATAAGCCGCTGATTATACGGGTTTGCCGGCTCCCCCTTCGCCCTCATACCCATGTCCGTAGCCGTCATCACCCGCAAACGCCGCCGCGCAGCTCGAGAGCTGCATCGCAGCGTCGCCCTGGCCGAAGTGATCGTCGTGGTGGATTCGGGCTTCACCGATGGCACGGTCGAGCTCGCCGCCCGCCACGGGGCACGCAACGTGGGGGGCTGCGCGCAATGACGATCCTCGTCACCGGGGGCGCGGGCTTCATCGGCTCCACCTTCATTCTGGACTGGCTCGCGCAAAGCGCGGAGCCCGTGGTCAACCTGGACAAGCTCACCTACGCGGGCAATCCGGCGAACCTCGAGGGCCTCAAGGGCAACCCGGCGCACGTGTTTGTCCACGGGGATATAGGCGACCGGGACTTGGTACGGCGGCTTCTCGAACAACACGCGCCGCGCGCGATCGTACACTTCGCCGCCGAAAGCCATGTCGATCGCTCCATCCTCGGGCCCGCCGAGTTCGTTCAGACCAATGTCGTCGGCACCTTCGGATTGCTTGAAGAAACGCGGGTCTGGTGGGAAAAGCGAGCGCCCTTGCAACGCGAGGAATTGCGGTTCCTGCACGTCTCGACCGACGAGGTATACGGTTCGCTCGGACCCTACGATCCGCCGTTCAGCGAATCGACCCCTTTCGCGCCGAATAGTCCGTACGCGGCCTCGAAGGCGGCGGCCGACCACCTGGTGCGTGCATACCATCACACCTATGGACTGCCGACGCTGACTGTAAACTGCTCGAACAACTACGGCCCGTACCAGTTCCCCGAAAAGCTGATCCCGCTCATGATCCTGAACGCCATCACCCGCAAGCCGCTGCCCGTGTACGGCGAGGGCGGAAACGTGCGCGACTGGCTGTACGTGCAGGATCATTGCGCCGCGATCCGCGAGGTTCTCGCGCGCGGCCGCGTCGGCGACGGCTACAACGTCGGCGGCAACAACCAGAAGACCAACCTGGAAGTGGTGAACGCCATTTGCGCGCTGCTCGACGAAGCGAGGCCCAACCGCACGAGCCCGCACTCCACGCTGATTTCCTTCGTCAAGGACCGCCCTGGGCACGACCGCCGTTACGCGATGGACGCGACGAAGATCTCCGGTCAACTCGGCTGGAAACCCGCCGAGAGCTTCGACTCCGGGCTGCGCAAGACGGTCGCCTGGTATCTGGACAACCCGGACTGGGTCGCCCATGTGACGAGCGGGGCCTATCGCCGCTGGATCGAGAAGAACTACGCCGGGCGGGGCGAAGCATGAAAGGCATCATCCTCGCCGGCGGAAGCGGCACCCGGCTCTACCCGGTCACACAGGTCGTGTCGAAGCAATTGCTGCCCGTCTACGATAAGCCGATGATCTATTACCCCTTGAGCACGCTGATGCTCGCCGGCGTCCGCGACATGCTCGTGATCTCGACGCCGCAGGATACGCCGCGCTTCGAGCAATTGCTCGGTGACGGGACGCGCTGGGGACTGAATTTTCAGTACGCGGTGCAACCGGAGCCGGGGGGTATCGCACAGGCTTTTCTCATCGGCGAGCGTTTCGCGGGAAGGGATCCCTGCGCACTCGTGCTCGGCGACAACATCTTCTACGGTCATGACCTGCAGGTCGACCTGCAGCGCGCGGCAGCGAAAACTTCCGGCGCGACGGTGTTCGCCTACCCGGTGCGCGACCCGCAGCGCTACGGCGTGGTCGAGTTCGATGCGGCCGGTCGCGCGATGAGCATCGAGGAGAAACCCGCTCGCCCCAAATCGCGTTTCGCCGTCACCGGGCTTTATTTCTACGACGGCGAAGTCGTCGACGTCACCCGATCGCTCAAGCCTTCGGCGCGCGGCGAGCTCGAGATTACCGACGTCAACCGCCACTACCTCGCGCGCGGCGCGCTCGATGTCGTTCCGCTGGGGCGCGGCCACGCCTGGCTCGACACAGGCACCCACGAATCCCTGCTCGAAGCGAGCCACTTCATCGAGACTCTGGAGCGACGCCAGGGATTGAAAATCTGTTGTCCCGAGGAAATTGCGTGGCGCATGGGTTATATCGGCGCTGGGGAGCTCGAGGGCCTCGCGACGCCTCTGAAGAACAGCGGTTATGGCGACTATCTGCTCTCGCTGCTGCGGGAGGGCGCCGGCCCGCGCAACGCATGAAAGTCATTCCAACCCGGCTCCCCGAAGTACTTCTGCTCGAGCCCCGCGTATTCGGCGACTCGCGCGGGTTCTTCTTCGAGAGCTGGAACGAGCGGGAGTTCGAGCGGGCGGGAATCCGCGCGCGCTTCGTCCAGGACAATCACTCACGCTCGGAGAAAGGCGTGCTGCGCGGACTGCATTACCAGACCCGCCAGCCGCAGGGCAAGCTCATCCGCGTCATCGCCGGCGAAATCTTTGACGTGGCGGTGGACGTCCGCCGCAACTCACCCACTTTCGGACAGTGGGAAGGCGTCCGGCTGAGCGCCGAATCGCACAAGTTGCTCTGGGTCCCCGTCGGTTTTGCGCACGGCTTCTGCGTGCTGAGCGACTTCGCCGAAGTGCTTTACAAAGCCACGGACTTCTACGCGCCCGAGCAGGAGCGCTGCATTCTCTGGAACGATCCGGAGCTGCGCATCGACTGGCCCCTTCCGGGTGCGCCCACGCTATCCGCTAAAGACGCAGCGGGTGTGCGGCTCCGGGACGCCGAAGCGTTTCCGTGAAGATTCTGCTGACCGGAAGCAATGGGCAGGTCGGGTGGGAACTTGCGGCAGCGCTAGGCAATGCACGCGGGACTTATCATGTCACCGCCGCGGGGCATACTTCGTGGCACGGATTTGCTCTGGAAATCGCGCGCCTTGAGGGGGTGCCGCGAGAAATTCGCCTCGTTCCGATCCCGTCGAGCGACTATCCCCTGCCCGCGCGCCGCCCCAAGAACTCGCAACTATCCAACGAAAAACTCTTCCGGCACTTCGGCGTGGCGCTACCCTCGTGGCAGGCCTGCCTGAAGGCGTGCCACGCCGAGCTGCGCGAAGGCAGGCGGCTGGGTGCCGGTGTTTGACTGAATTCGTCGATGGATACTGAATCGGTAGGCAGCCGAAGGGCTCGTTGCGTAAACCACCACGAGAATTCTGCGGCCGACCCGGAGCACCCGGACGACTTACGCTGCGGCTCGACAATATGGTGATCATGCGATTGATCGGCGGACTGGGCAATCAACTTTTCCAGTACGCGCTCGGCAGGAGCCTCGCGGTAAGCCGCTCCACGACGCTCAAACTCGACATCACGGACTACGAAACGTATAAGGTCCATGCTTACGCTCTGCGCCACTTCAGCGTCATCGAGTCGTTTGCGACCGGCGACGAGATCCGGCGCCTCCGGGGCGGTGGCTGGATGGCTAAGCAGCCGTCGCGCCGCCTTCACAGGTTGATCCCCTTCCGCAAGGACAGCTATATTCTGGAGAAGGGATTCGCATTCGACCCCGACGTGCTCAGGTCTCCGGACGACGTTTACCTGGAGGGCTATTGGCAGAGTGAGAGGTACTTCACGAGCATAGAAGGACTCTTGCGGCGTGAGTTTACTATTCGCCGTTCGTTAAGCGGCCGCGACCAGGAGATGGCTGCCCGGATCGCCGGCTGCAATGCGGTGTCCCTGCATGTGCGAAGAGGCGACTACGTCTCCAATCCGGACTCCAGCCGGGTGCACGCGCTTTGCGGCATGGACTACCACCAGACTGCTGTCCGTCGCATCGCCGAAGTCAGTCCGCAGCCGCATCTCTTTGTTTTCTCCGACGATCCGGAATGGGCAGCGAGAAACCTGCACCTGGACCATCCCATGACCATCGTGACCGGCAACGACACCCGGCACGACTACGAGGACCTTCACCTCATGAGCCTGTGCAAGCACCACGTCGTCGCCAACAGCTCCTTCAGTTGGTGGGGCGCCTGGCTCAACGGGAATGCGGACAAGATCGTGATCGCCCCGGCACGCTGGTTCGCCTCGGGAAAGTTCGATACCCGCGACCTTTTTCCGTCATCCTGGACCACGATTTGAATGGGTCGCGGCTGCGTTCCGGCCCACGCTACATGTCCACCATCAAGAAGAACATACTGGCGAACCTGGTCGGAAAAACCTGGTCCGGCCTGGTCTGGCTGGTGTTCCTTCCCGTTTACCTTCAATTCATGGGAGTCGAGGCTTACGGCCTCATCGGCTTCTACCTGTCGCTGACCACGGTGCTGGTGACCCTGGATCTGGGTCTCAGCACCACCATCAACCGCGAGCTGGCCCGACTTTCAGTACAGGAGGAGAAGCGCGAAACAATGCGCAACCTCCTGCGGAGCGCCGAAGGCGTCCACTGGGCCATCGGCCTGGTCATCGGGGGCGTACTCGTCGCAGTCGCGCCGCTGATCGCCCGTTACTGGCTGACACCCGAGAACCTTTCTCTTGAGGCGGTGCGAGATACCGTGACGCTTATAGGTCTCACGATCGCTTTTCAATGGCCATCGGCCCTATACACGGGCGGGCTATCGGGTTTGCAGCGCCAGGTGCTGCTTAACGTCGCCAGCGGGACAATAATGACCCTACGCGCCGTGGGCGCGGTCCTCGTCCTTTGGCTGGTGTCTCCGACCGCGCAGGCATTCTTCGCCTGGCAGCTTTTCGCCGGCCTTTTTCACACGGCTACGCTGGGTTTTTTCCTATGGCGCAGCCTGCCGCAAACCCGTCATCGCTCTCGCTTTGATATCAAATTGCTGCAGGGACTCTGGCGCTATTCGTCCGGAGCTTGGGGAATCGGGTTCTTCGGCACCCTTCTTGGCCAGATGGACAAAATCATTCTGAGCGCGGTGCTGCCCCTTGCGGCTTTCGGTTATTACAGCGTCGCGGCCTTGGTTTCCAGTTCGCTCTATTATTTGGTCGCCCCGGTTACTTCGAGCGTATTCCCGCGCTTCGCGCAACTCGGCAATCCACAGACGAGAGATAAGCTGGCACAGACCTATCACAAAAGCTGCCAGCTCGCCGCAGTAGCCATACTTCCAGCGACGGTGCTCGTAGCGTTGTTTCCCTCCGAGATCCTCGGGCTCTGGACCCGAGACGCCCAAGTCGCACAGGAGGGCCGTATCGTGCTTAGCTTGCTGATGGCGGGAACTGCGCTGAGTGCACTGATCCAGCTTCCCTTTTATCTTCAGCTTGCCTCGGGGTTGGTGAAGCTCGGTTTCTATACCAATCTGTTGTCAGTAATAGTCGCCGCACCGTGCATGTATTTTTTTGCTACCCGCTACGGCGCGGCCGGCGGAGCTGCGGTGTGGCTCGTTTTGAATCTCAGCCATTTCTTAATCGTAGTTCCTCTGATGCACAGATTTATCTCGAAGGTTGAGACCTGGCGCTGGTACGCGGTGGATACCATACCGCCCTTCGGAGCTTGTGTCCTGATAATTGGCCTGGCCCGATGGCTCATGCCCGAAGGACAACCAGATTTCGCCAAAGCAGCCTACCTCGGCTTGGTGCTGGCAGCTTCTTATGCCGGTGCGATCTTTTCCGCGCCGGATACCCGAAGGTGGGCTCTGGCGTGGATCAATTGGAGACGCAAACCGCAATAGACATCACCCACGCCCAAATGAAGCAGGTCCTGCTTCGGCATTCGGGCCAAGCCCAAAAAAATCTTCATCCCCCGGGGCCGAAACCTTGTAGCCCGGCAACGGGCGGGTTGAATTCCCTATTTTTTTCGTTGCCAATACGCTCCCGTACCATCAATATCTATTATTTCTTCAGTGATAGCGTGAGCCACTCGGTAATCATGCACAGCTTTACGGCATCCGGTTAGTACGTAGTCATCAACAATCACATAGCCACCAACTGAAAGTTTTGGGTAGAGATTATTAAACCCATCCATTGTTGACTCGTACATATCTCCGTCTAGTCTTATAACTGACAGTTTGTCAATCGGTGCGGTTGGAAGCGTATCTTTGAACCATCCTTCGAGAAATCTGACTTGGTCATCTAACAAGCCATATTTTGTGAAATTTGCTTTCACCTGTTCACAAGATACTGCAAGAAACCGAATCTCATGATGTATATCTCCCTTATCCTGCGGATATTTTTCCACATCAGGTGGGGGTAGGCCCTGAAAAGAATCAGCCACCCATACAGTCTTATCCGTCACTCCATGTACACCAAGCACGGCCCGCATAAAGATCGACCCACCACCACGCCAGACACCTGTTTCAATCACATCACCCGGAATATTGTTCTTGATAACACTTTCGACGCAAAACTGAAGATTATCCAGCCTTTTCAATCCGATCATCGTATCAGCTAAGGGGGGCCAGTCTCGGCCTTCGGCACGCTTCACTGGGTCGTAGGGCAATTCACGAATTATTTGCATTCCAAATTTTTGCAATAAATTTACAACCGGCCTCACAAAAAGTTTATTGATAAGTGGGTGCGCCACGGTCATATCAAAAGGTGCAGTTGTTTCACCCCACAGATAATACGTCAGGCATTTTTTCATTAAATCTAAATACAACGCTTTAGGATCGCTCATACTTAAATTGGCAGTATAAAATGGCTGACGTCACCCCGGAATACCGGCACAGATCGAAGCTAGGGTTAGAGGTTGTGACGTCACCTCGGAATTCCGGGGTGACGTCACCGTCCGTCTACAGCGAATGGCTTGGTGGATATTATCTCCGGTTGGTTAGCCTTCTCATTATCTGAATGAGAATCGGCGGAATAAAAAGTTTTAGGGTTTCTCTCACCGACGACTTAGTCACTCTCTCACTTAGAGGTATTTGTTCCGACTGCTTTATGTATGAATGTTTATTATTGAGCGTTGTCCGTCTTAGATAACCTTTTGGATTCCATGTTATAAGAAATCGTTCACGGCTCCTGTCTATTTCGAAGTCTGTATTCTCCTTTATGAAGGCTTCTATCGCTTCATAAGGACCGGGCTTTGGTCCTATAGCGAGTCCGTGATGACAAATGCTATCTTCAACTATGAAATAGTCGCCAAGTTTTATTAGTTTGGAATACAGCCGCAGTACGTTCAGAGTATTGTCATACGTGTGCGCACTGTCTTCAATTACTAACACCCTCTCATCTGTTGAAATCAAGCGCTCAACATATTCAAATTTTTGACATGCATCTCCAGCAATGAAGGTAATTCTTGGATGAGTTATTACGTGTTCGGGTACAGCCTTGTGAGACAGGTCGACACCAATAATTCTGCCTTTACCGATAATGTCGCAAAGATGTGCCAAGAACAGTGCACTACCACCATGTGCATTGCCAATTTCAACTATTACATCAGGCTTAGTTTCAAAAATTATTTCTTGATAAATCCAAGCATCAATCGGGCTTTTTAGTGTCTTTACGCCAAAATACTTAGTTTGGCTCATTATGCCTTCTTGGATAATGGGCAGAACCTTGCCAAGGGGCATATCCAAGTTTTCTTCCATGTAGTCAGCCATGTTCGTTTTCTCTAGTTGTGCTACCGCCTAACGAATGAAAGGCTCACCTAGTTCCCTTGGTTTCCAGGATGGCCAGCACCGTTCGCCTTGCAAAAACGACCGTCAAGCCGTAACCAATGACCGTTCCCCAGGATCCTCGGTATACCTGAAAGATTATCCAAGGGTTACCTTCAATATAAACGAAGACACTGCGGCCAGGCCATAAATTCTCAGCTGATATCTGAGCAGGGATTCCGTGTTCAGCAGGGCAGCCCCCGGCCCGGCGTAACGCAATCGCAGCGCCCGAAGCCTGCGGCGGGCGAGCCGCGGGCCTCGGGCTGCGTTACGCGATGTCAAGGGTGTGAGCGAAGCCACGTTCTACGTCTGGAGAAAGAGATATGGGGCCACTTCTCCGGGACATTTGATCTTGGCTCCGGTAAGATTTGCCGGTGAGTTTTCCGGGTTCAGCGCTTCGACATCCTGCACGGTGATCTGGAGCCGCAGTGACTTTATTTGAACGCCCCACCACCACCTACGATGTTCCAAAGGAGGTCGTAGAGCGCATTCTCAAGGACGACGCGAGCCCGCTCCTCAATATTGTCCGTTCCTTGCCGGACGATGCTGCAGTCCTGGACATCGGTGCCGGAAGCGGGCTACTGCCCCTTATCTCCCTGCGACTCGGGCGGCGTACGGTGTTCGACGGCATCGAGCCGAACGAATATGCTGCGAAGGTTGCGCGGCCGAGATACCGCGACTATCACGTCGGCCATGTCTCTGATTGTCCGTTTTTGCAGGCCGGCCGGCTATACGATTTCTTCGTTCTCGCCGATGTCCTCGAGCACACGCCGAATCCAGAGGCTTTCCTTCGCGAAATTCTTGGTTACACAAAACCGCACACGCGCATCCTGTTGAGCGTTCCAAATGTCGCTTTTATTGCGATTCGTATTGCTCTGCTCAACGGCGATTTCGATTACGTCGATTCGGGCATACTGGAACGTACTCATTTGCGCTTCTTTACGCGCAAGACGATCGAAGCCCTCGTCTCCGGTTGCTCGCTCCATATAAGCCGCTTTTGCCTGCTACAGAGGGATCCCTACGGAACGGAGGTCGATGTGGGCCGATATCCAATCCGGCCTATGTGGCGGATCGCTCGCGACGAGCTCGCGCTGACGTACCAGTTTTTGCTCGAGCTTTCCCAATCGCCCTGCGAGACGCGGATCGAGACCTACCGCGCGCCGCGAAGCGGAGGGCTATGGAGCTTGCTGCGATGGGCAAGGCGTCGCTTTCCCGGACGCGCCCGCTGACTCCCGTGAAGGGTAGGTAATGGCGCGCGCTCCAAGGGTTTCTGTTTGCATTCCCACCTACAACCAGACCGATTACCTGAAGGTCAGCGTTGAATCGCTGCTTGGTCAGAAATTCGAAGACTATGAAGTCGTCGTCACGGATGATTCGGATAACGACCTGGTCGAGCACCTGCTTGCCCGGTATGACTTTGGCGGCCGATTGCGCTACCGGAAAAACTTCCCCCGACTCGGGAGCCCGGGAAACTGGAACGCCGCCGTGCTTGACGCGCGGGGCGAATACGTCAAGATGCTCCATCACGACGACTGGTTTCCGGATGACGGCGCGCTGGGAGACTTCGTGGGCTTGATGGACCGCAATGAGAATGCGGCTTTGGCGTTTTCGGCCGCTTCCGCGTTCCGCGCAGATCGTCGCTTCTTGCGAACGCATCGCGCCAAGCCCGATGAGCTGGAAGCGCTGGCAAGACTGCCGGAAACCCTGTATTTCGGCAACGTGATCGGCGCGCCCAGTGCGACGATTTACCGCAGAGGAACGGGCATCGAGTATGACGAACGTCTGAAATGGCTCGTGGACGTCGATTTTTACATACGAGTCCTGCGGCGCAAGAGGGCGTTTGCATTTAGCGAGCGGGTACTCATATGCACGCCTACCGGAGTCGGGCACCAGGTGACGGAGTCTTGCGCGAACAGTCCTCCCATAGATCTAGGCGAGCACCTGCTGGTGCTTGAAAAGCTTTACCCATTGTTGAAGGACCATCCGCGCTTGGTCCCATACTGGAGAAGCCGGCTTTCACGACATCATATCTGGACCAGGGAAGCTCTCGAGGCAGTATGTCCGATTCCCGAGCAACTTGATGCTTTATTCAGGGTCGTCTTCGCATCTCCTCTCTGGTGCCGATTGAGATACGGGGTCCCTCGAAAACTTTGGGAGATGTTCCGCCGTCGCTGAATCGTGAGCGCGCCGAAGGAGTGGTTTCGAAATGCTCTTTGCGACACTTTCGACTTGATCCTGGACGGCTGGGTTCGAATGTGATGTCCCGGAAAGGAACGGCAGGTCTCACATGCGTTGCTGCCTGATAGGAGGGAGCGGCTTCATCGGAAGTCATCTCGCGTCGCTGCTCGCAGCGAGCGGTAGAGAGCTCACCGTCATGGGACGAAGCGCCGCGCCCATCCGCAAGCTGCCCCTCGGCGCGAAATACGTATGCGGTGATTACGCAGACCAGCAACTGCTGCGAAAGCTCATCTCGCAGACCGATGAAGTCGTAGACCTTGCGTACGCCACAGTCCCGCAGACCAGTTTCGCGGACCCGATATTCGACATCCAGGCCAACCTGCCTCCCAGCGTTTCGATGCTCAGAAGCGCCGCCGAAGCGGGTCTGCGGCGTGTCGTGCTGATCTCCTCGGGCGGCACGGTCTACGGAGTGGCACGATCACTTCCGATCAACGAAGAGCATCCGACCGACCCGATTTCCCCGTACGGCATCACAAAGCTGACGCTGGAGAAATACGGCCTGATGTTTCACCGGCTGACCGGGCTGCCGGTGATCATCGTCAGGCCCGGCAACGCATTTGGACCCGGGCAAATACCCGAAGCGGGGCAAGGGTTCGTCGCCACCGCGATCGCTCGCGTCCTGAGCAATCGTGAGGTGACTATTTACGGGCAGGAAGGAACCATCCGGGACTACGTACACGTCACCGATATCGCGAGGGGGATCACCTCCGCCCTGGAGCACGGCCAGCCGGGACGCTGTTACAACATCGGCACCGGCATCGGAAAATCCAATCTGGACGTGCTGAGAACTATCGAGCCGCTTGCATCCACCCGCGGGCGCCGCATCGAACTGCGCGTCGACGAGCGGCGCGGATTCGACGTGCCCGTGAACATTCTCGACAGCGCGAGGCTGAGGGAGGTCTCCGGCTGGACGCCGCGGGTACCCTTCGACGCGGGGATCGAGGAGACGTGGAATTACCTCCTCAGCGCCCAATAGTCAGGCCTCGTGATGTCTATTCCAATTGTCAGCATCGTATTGCCGGTGTACAACGCCGGGCCAACCCTGGCACAGGCGCTTGCTTCCATTCAGCTCCAGACCTTCCGCGATTGGGAGTTGATTCTCATCGACGACGGCTCGACAGACGGCTGCATGGTAGGTCTCAGCTCTTCGGATAATAGGGTCAGGATGGTTCAGGACGGAAGGAATCTGGGCCTGGCCGCCCGCCTCAACCAGGGGATTGACCTCGCGAGAGGGAAGTACCTCGCGCGAATGGATCAGGATGATGTCGCCTACCCCGCTCGGCTCGAACGCCAGATCGAATTCCTCGACCGCAGTCCGAACGTGGACCTGGCCGGTACCAAGGCGATTGTGTTTCGGGATGAAGGGCACCCTATGGGGCTCTTTCCCTTTCGCGCCACCCACGCCGAAATCTGCGCCCGACCCTGGGATGGATTTTATCTACCTCACCCGACATGGATGGGACGCATCGAATGGTTTCGCCGCCACCGCTACACAATGCCGGAGGTCGTGCGGGCCGAAGATCACGATTTGCTCCTTCGCACCTATGATTCCAGCCGCTTCGCCTGCGTCGACGAAATCCTGTTCGGATACAGGAAGGCGCCGCAGTCGCTCGGAAAGCTGTGGACAGGCCGGATCAATCTTGCTCGGGCACAGTTGCGGGTGCATGCAACCAAAGGGCGCTGGACGTACGCCGCGCTTGGATCATTGACTCCCCTGCTCAAGGGAGCGGCGGATCTCTTGCGACCGCCGCTTCAGGCGGGCGGCGAATCTGCGGGCGGATGGGGTCGATTGTCTGAATCGGAAATCGATACTTGGCGCCGCGTATGGAATTCAGTCAGGGTCGTTCCGCTTCAGAGCGACCTCTAGAAAGCAGTCCGGGTACAAGGTCAAAAACACGAATTCTCGTAATGACTGTTTCTGTCACCGGAGCGACAGGTTTCATAGGCAGCCTGCTAGTCAGGCGGCTCGTCGCTTGCGGCGAAACCGTACGCGTGCTGACACGCTCCCGGCCTCGCGCAAGTCATTTGCCCGCCAACGTCGGGGTTTTCGTCGGCAATCTTTCCTCCGGTGCTGATCTTCCTGCTGCTTTCTTGGAGGGCTCGGACGTCCTCTACCATCTCGCTGGCGAGATCAAACACCCGGCGGCGATGCGCTCCCTGCACGTCGAAGGAACGCGCGCGCTGGTGAAGGCGGCGAAGCGGCGAGTCGCGCACTGGGTCCAGCTGAGCAGCGTTGGGGCATATGGCCCGGTGCGCGAGGGGATTGTGAATGAAGACTGGGCACTCGCTCCCCAAGGGGAATACGAGGTTACCAAGGCGGAGTCCGATCGGCTGGTCCAAGAGGCAGCCGACAAGGGTGCGCTCAGCTGCACACTCCTTCGCCCTTCCATCGTCTTCGGGCCCGGTATGTCAAATTGCTCGCTTTATCAGCTTATCTCGATGGTTGCGCGAAGGCTGTTCTTTTATATCGGCCCACCGGGAGCGTCGGCGAATTACGTTTATGTCGACAATGTTATTGACGCGCTTATCGCCTGCGGCACGTTGCCGGCGGCGAAAGGCAGGGTTTACAATCTTTCGGATTTCTGCACCATGGAGCAGTTCGTGGGCGCAATCTCGGTATCCTTGGGCAAGCCGACACCCAGCGCACGCCTGCCTGAGCTGCCGGTCAGGCTACTCGCGCGCGTCCTAGGTATGGTGCCGAGCCTCCCACTGACCGAGTCGCGGGTCGACGCCCTGACGTCACGGGCGCGATATCCGACCGGCCGTATGGAGAAGGAACTGGGTTACACGCACCGCGTGTCTGTGGAAGACGGCGTGCGAAGGCTGGTTGAGTACTGGCGAGACGGACGGTGAAACAGTCTGGGTGAAGTGTGATGGTATTTGCCTGACCACTTTCCGGTGAATACCATCACACCTCACAGGCGAAGGCTTTTTGCTATCGGTCCCTTGAGCGAGAGCGAGCGGACCGAGGCCGAGAACCCCATCACCCCGGCGCGTGTAAGGATGAAAATCTGCTTCGTGGCGAAGATGCGGCTCATGGTCAACTTTTTCTACACAGGCTTCTCACCTGGTGCGATGGCGCGGCACCAGACTTGGTAGCGTGCAACGCACGCGGGCCCCTTCGCCACGGACTAGCGCCGTCCTGAAGCCTGCCGTCATGCGCATTGTCAGAATAGCCACTGTCCCGTTTTTCATGCTGCATCATCTGCGCAGCCAGATCGATGCAACAGCCGCAGCCGGGCACGAGGTGGTTCTGGTCGCAAGTCCGGTCGAGGGCGCCGACGCGCTCGGACGCATTGCCGGGACCCGTTTTATCCCGATCGACATTCCGAGAGGGATCGCGCCGCTGCGCGATCTCGCCGCGCTCGTGTCGATGTACCGGCTGTTCCGTTCGTTCCGTCCCGATGTCGCACATTCGACCACGCCTAAAGCGGGGCTCCTATGCGCGGTGGCCGGGTTCCTTGCCGGCGTGCCGGTGCGGCTGCACACGTTTACCGGCCAGCCCTGGCTCGAGCTCTCCGGTCCGGTGCGCTGGCTTTCGATGGCGAGCGACTGGTTGATTGGCCGCCTCAATACGCACTGCTACGCGGACAGTCCCTCACAACGCGATTTTCTGATTGCCGGAGGGCTGTGCCAGGCCGACGCCGTTTCGGTGCTGGAAAGCGGGTCGCTGGCGGGAGTCGATCTGGCGCGCTTTGATCCAGAGTTCCTCGCCGAACGCGCGCGGAGGTGTCGCGAGATGCTTGCGATCCCTCACGCTGCCCGGGTCGTGCTCTTCATCGGTCGCGTGACCCGGGACAAAGGCTTGGTGGAGCTGGCCGATGCGTTTTCCCGGGTCAAAGCCTCCGATCCCGAGGCATATCTTGTGGTGGTCGGTCCGACCGAACCGAAGCGGGATCCGTTGCCGCCCGCCGTGTTGAAGGCGCTGGAATCCGACGAACGGATCAGAATGACCGGCTACGACCCCGAGCCGGAGAAATACCTCGCCATGGCCGATCTGCTGTGCCTGCCGAGTTACCGCGAGGGCTTCGGGAACGTAGTTATCGAGGCCGGAGCGCTTGGAGTGCCGACCGTAGGGACGCGCATCGACGGGCTTAGAGACGCCGTCGTCGACGGCGTCACCGGGCTGCTGGTGCCGCCGAAGAACACCACGGCTCTCGCCAGCGCACTCGCGAGCCTGCTCCAGGACGACGCGAAGCGCAAGCAGATGGGAAATGCGGCCAGGGACCGCGCGCGCAACCTGTTCGATTCGAGGGTAGTTAACCGCCGCGTTCTAGGAGAATACGAGCGCCTGCTCGGGAATCGCAACCCCACCCGCTGAGTGGTCACCCGGACGGCTATCCCCAAGTCTCCGGTCCGCGACCGTAGCGGTCTTCGAAACGCACGATGTCATCTTCCCCCAGATAGCTGCCTGACTGGACCTCGATGAGGTAAAGCGGCTCTTTTCCAGGATTTTCGAGCCGGTGCTTGGTCCCGATCGGGATATAGGTGGATTCGTTCTCCGACAGGAGCCTGACTTCCTCGCCGCGAGTCACCTTCGCCGTACCTGACACCACCACCCAGTGCTCCGCGCGACGGTTGTGCATTTGCAGGGACAGCGCCCCACCAGGGTTCACCACGATGCGCTTGACCTGGAAGCGCTCGCCTGCGTCGATGCTTTCGTAATAGCCCCAGGGCCGGTAGACCCGGCTGTGTGAAATGTGCTCGGTGCGGGCCTGCCGGTCGAGGCGTTCGACCACTTCCTTGACCTCCTGTGCGCACGCCTTGTCGGCCACCAGGACCGCGTCATCGGTCTCGACGACAATAAGATCGCGCACGCCCAGCGCCACCACCATGCGGTGCTCGGCGCGAACATAGCACCCACTGGACTCGCGCAGGTCCACGTCGCCGTGAGCGACGTTGTCGCTCACATCCTTTTCGCCGGCCTCCCAGAGCGCCGTCCAGGAGCCGACGTCGCTCCAACCGATGTCGGCCTGGACCACGGCACTCGCCGAGGTACGTTCCATTACCGCATAGTCGACCGAGTCCGAAGGACAGGCGGCGAATGCCGCCGGATTCAACCGCAGGAAATCGAGGTCGTGCCTGCTCGCCTCCCACGCGGACTTCGCCGCGGACAGAATCTCGGGGCGGAAGCGCTGCAGCTCCTGGAGAAAGCGCTCGGGCCGGAAAGCGAACATGCCGCTGTTCCAGAAAAAACTGCCGCTCGAAACGTAGCGCTGCGCCGTCTCGACATCGGGCTTTTCCACGAAGCGCCTGACCCGGAAGCTGCGCTCGCTTCCGGGAATCGGCTCACCGCGTTCGATATAGCCGTATCCCGCGACGGGTGCCTGCGGCGCAATTCCAAAAGTGACGAGCGAACCGCTCGCGGCGAGGGGAAGCGCCGTGGCGATCGCCGCGTGAAATGCCGGCACGTCGCGGATCAGATGATCGGAGGGCAGCACGAGAAGACAGGCGTCGGGGTGGCGGCTCTGGACGTACAGCGCCACGACCGCAACCGCCGGCGCGGTGTTGCGGCCGACGGGTTCCAGAATCTGGACTTCGGACTGAACCCCGATTTCCCTCATCTGTTCGGCGACGAGAAACCGGTGTTCGTCATTCGAAACGACGATCGGCGCGCGGGCGCCCTCAACGCCCTGCAGGCGCGCTACCGTATCCTGAAGCAAGCTGCGCTCGGAAACCAGAGGCAGGAATTGCTTCGGCAGAAGCCGCCGCGACATCGGCCAGAGGCGGCTGCCCGATCCGCCCGAGAGAATTACGGGGTAAAAGGAGACGGTCACTCGTCCCGCCTAGCGTTCGGATAAAGCGCGTATTGTAGTGGCACAGATGGCCCACAGATAGAGGCTTGCTAGAATCTCCGCGTCGCAATGAAAAGGTCAAAGCGGCGTCTG
>Ga0184634_10000126_pt1 | contig 16507 bp, 13 predicted proteins | sample PLM31_200_b1_FD_133016 | JGI IMG/M metagenome (GOLD analysis project Ga0184634, IMG submission 133016) | Groundwater sediment microbial communities from an aquifer in East River, Colorado, USA - PLM3-1_200_b1 | ecosystem: Environmental > Terrestrial > Soil > Riparian zone | place: USA: East... | reverse complement strand
GAAGAGGGCGTTGGCAACGGCTGGAGCGACGGAAACGATCCCACCCTCTCCCATCCCGCGCGCGCCGTAGGGTCCCGGACCGTCGCGGTTCTCGACCAGAACGGTTTCAAACTCTTTTGGGACGTCGGAAAAGGCCGGGACACGGTACTCCACAAGGTCGGAATTGACGAGCTGTCCGTCTTCGTAGATCATCTGCTCGAAGAGGGTGTGACCGATGCCCATCATGGCGGCCCCTTCTTCCTGACCGATACATTGCCGGGGGTGAATCGCCTTTCCCACGTCCGCGACCGAGATGTAGCGGCGGATAAAAAGCCGACCGGTCTCTCGGTCCAAATCGATCTCCGCGCACCCCATCCCGATCTCCCAGAACACGGGCAGCGAACCCGTAATCTCGTAGCCCACCTCTCCGTGGCCGATGAGCTCCCCGGCCGGGCCACCGAAGCGGCGTGCCAAAGCTTCGCCGAACGAGAGCTGCGCCTCGCCACCAACCAGGCCGCCATCTTGCAACCGGATTTGGCTCGGACGAACGCCAAAAACCTCGGCGCCGATCTTGAGGAGCTGCTTCTTCAGGTCCCGCGCAGCTCTTTGAACCGCAAGTCCCATAAGGGTGGTCGAGCGGCTCGATCCAGTAGAGCTATCATAAGGGGTTACTTTCGTATCGGCGCCACCCAATCGGATCGACTCTATAGGAACAGCCAGCTCCTCACCAATGATCTGTGACAGCACTGTCCTTACCCCCTGTCCCATCTCCGTGCTTCCGGCCAAAACATCCACCGTGCCGTCTGAGTGGAGACGAACCATCGCCACAGAGATCGGTGTTGCGCCGGCATTGGTTGCTCCCAGAGCCAATCCCATCGGCGTATTTTTCCTCTTCGATCGCCTTTTCCACTGACTGGCCTTAATAAGCTTCCTTAGCCCTGAGGCCAGATCTGCATCGATGCCACGGAGCTTCGGCTGAACCTGCTCGCCTTTTTTGAGGAGATTCTTGAGCCGCAGCTCCGCTGGGTCGATCCCCAGTTTGGCAGCGATGACATCCATCTGCGACTCAGAGGCGAAGATCGCCTGAGGCGCACCGATAGCGCGGAAAGAGCCCGCGCCTCCGGTGTTGGTATAGACGGCGTAGGCGTCGCTGCGGATGTGAGGAATCCTATAGGGACCCAGGACGCGAGTGGCTGCCCGGATGGCGACCTGAGGCCCGTTGTCCGCATAGCCTCCGGTATCGAGATAGAGCTCAGCCTCGCGGGCAACCAGAGCCCCATCTTTTTTAACTCCGGTCTTTAACCTTGCCTTGACCGCGTGTCTGCGGACCGTTAGCATCGATTCAGTCACGGAGTTGCAAATTTTCACCGGCCTCTTGGCTTTGCGCGCCAAGGCCACGACCAACGGCTCAAACTTGGTATAGGACTTGCTCCCGTACCCCCCGCCTAAGTAAGAAATGATGATTCTCACCTGGGCCTGTGGCACGCGAAAGATCCTGGCGACGTCGGCTCGAACCTGAAAGGGATGCTGGGCTGAAGACCATACCGTAATGCCATCGTCGGTGTAATCCGCGATCACCGTATGGGGCTCCATGGCATAGTGATAGACCATTGGGAAAGTGAAGGTGTCCTCGAAGATCTCGTCGGCTTCGGCAAAGCCCCGATCGACGTTGCCCTTCTCCACGCGCTCATGGCTGCAGATGTTGTGGCTGGAATTTTCGTGGATCTGGGGCGCCCCCCTGTCCAGGGCCGCCTCCAGATCAACAGCCGCTGGCAGCTCCTCGTATTCGACCGCGATGAGGGAGAGGGCCTCCTGAGCCCTTCTTTCATCTATTGCCGCGACCGCGGCCACAGGCTCTCCTGCATAGCGGACCTTCTGGATAGCAATGACAGGACGACCACTGTAATACGGGTCGATGTCCGCAACGTCCGCCGCGGTAAGCACCGCGGCAACTCCAGGGAGGGTCTGAGCCTTTGCCGCATCTATGCCAACGATGCGGGCATGAGGATGGGGACTGCGCAGGATCTTTCCGTGGAGCATCCCGGGGATGACCAGATCCCCGGTGAATTTGGCCTTTCCCGTGACCTTCTCGACGCCATCAACCCGGGGGACATCCTGGCCGACAAATCTCAGTGGCCTCCTGACCATACGATTCCCGCAAGGAAAAATCTAAGCCACTCTAACAAACCGAGAACTGGCGTGCAATCGGCAGAGCCTTAAACCGGTAAGGACCTTGACGAAGTGAAGTCTCTAGTGTTGTGAGTCATAAGTCCCTTTACTTTGATTGTCATTCTGAGCGAAGCGAAGAATCTCGTCTTTCCAAATACATGAGACCCTTCACTTCGTCCAGGGTGACATTGCTTAAGTAAAGAAGTGTTAGACTCACTACACTAGTGAAGAGCATTTTGACTTTTTGATATCCTTCTCCGGATTCTTCCCGCCAGATACCCCCAATATTTCAAGATGCGCCCTTCGGTCTTGTAGGCCTTCTGGCTCTTCCCCATGACCTTATAGAGACCGAACCGGACGCAGTTAGCGAAAAGGTTCGGGAGAACGTCGAAAAGAATAGAGTCGTGGCGGTACACACTCCGGCTGAGTCCCTTGCGGTATTGGACCTCCCGTTTAACCGCCAGGCCGTAGCGACCAGGATTGAGCTCGTGGTAAACAATGGCATGAGGCGTATAACCAACCTTAAAACCGGCTTTGCGGATGCGCATGGAATACTCCGTATCTTCGCTGAAGCCTGAGGCGCCCGGTCCTAGACGCGTATCATAAAAGCCGACCTTCTCGAAGACCTCCCGCCGATAAGAGCCGTTGGTGCCCGTAAGTCCACGGATCTCCCTGACCTCCTCGCCATAATCGATAATCGGGATGTTGTACTCGCGCAGCTTTTCAGGATCCGCAGGGTTTCCCTCAGGATCCACCCCGGGGAGGATCTTTCCCTGAAGGGCATCAAAGCCGGTGGTCGCATGGGCCTCAAGGAGCTTCTCCGCCCAGTCAGGGGCCACAACCACGTCATCGTCGAGGGGACAGATAATCCTTCCTTCGGCCCTCTTGAGGCCCTCGTTTAATCCCCAGGACTTCCCTGGAGTTGGACCGAGTACCTCAACCTCTAAACTCGCCGCCTTTGCCAATTCTTGGATTGCAGCCGTGTTCTGGGCATCGCCGTTATTCACCACCATGATCTCGGCTTGAGTATCAATCCTGCTCAGTGATACCTTCAAACTCGCGAATAAACGGCTCAAACTGGCGAGACGGTTCCTCGTCGGTATAATAATGGTAAGAGGGATCATCTCCGCTCCCATCCTAAAATTTGGAACAGTTCCCTGATGGCTTCCTGAACGTGATCCCTCGGTTTGTATCCGAGCTTCTTAATTCGATCACAACGGAAAGGTATCCAAGGAACAGCGGGATGCCCCTCCTTGCCGGGGATCTCCAGGTGGATCCTGCGTCCATAATCTTTTTCAGCGACTTCAACCACGCACTGCGCAAGCTCGCGGATCGACAGGACGTTGTCCCCCCCAACATTATAAACCGGATCAAAAGAAGGAGAAATATTCAGTAAGAGTTCCACCGCTTGAATGATGTCTCCAATCGAGACGAAATCCCTCCGCTGCTCCCCGGTCGTTGCCAGGCGGATGCGTCCTTGATTCACCGCGGATCGGCAAAAGTCATTGAGGGCCAGCATCCAGCAATCCGCCCAAAGATGGGCCGGTGCCCCATAGCCGTTTGTGGGCCTGAGCGAGACCGCCTGCAATCCACGCATTCTAGCTTGACCGACGAACATCTCTCCCATAAGATGCGAGATCCCATAGTGAAGAACCGGGCAAGGACTGGTTTCCTCGTCGATTTCCCTAGCTGTTACTTTCCCATAAACATGAAAAGTCGAAAAGTATATAAAGCGGGAAGACTTCGAAGCCTGGGCTTCCTCCAGCACGTTAAAAGTCCCCAGCCCATTTACTAACACTGATTGGTGGGGATCTTTCTCGCAGATCTGTTGGTTGACCGAGGCAAAGTGGATAACGGCTGAAGCTGGCCGAACGACACCCCGCAGGGTTTCCGGTTTGGTAACATCAGCAAAACGAACATCAAACCCCTTCGCCCACTGAACGACCTCCGGCCGGGGCAACAAACCGAGAAGCGCGACGGGGTGCCCGCGATCCCGGAAGTGCTGAGCAACGCGTCCTCCAAGGTATCCGAATCCTCCCGTCACCAAAATCTCGGAATACTCTATCCTCCCCATAACCTCCCTCACGCCCGCTTAACCCTCATCTCCACTCTTCTCCCCAATCACGACAATGCCCGGGGCAAAATCCAGATTCAACAACCTCAACTATTCCGCTCATCGCGCCGTTTTCCTCTTTTCTCCGATTACGACGGTCCTATGGAACCTTTGACTTCCGAGAAATGTAAAATTCACGGATACCCGGCAAGAGAGAAAGTATCCACCGAGAAAAATTCCTCCAATAAAAAGGTTGATATGCAAATGCTAAACGAAAGTATTCCCGCGCCTTTTGATAATCGCCAGACTCAAAGAGATGTTTACCTTGGTCCGAAAAATACTTTGCGTAATAAAACAACAAAAGGACCTGGTTCTCCGGTTCATCACGCCACATCTCCCATAAAGAATTCAGGAGGATAGGCCAGTTTCCCCACCAGCTTGACGGGTCCTGGATGCCCTGAGTCTCATGGATTCTATATTGTACAAGGCTTTGAGGAATAAAATGAATGGAGGAAATCCGTGCTATTCTCGCAAACAACTCAAAATCCTCATGGTTACTTCGAACAAACAAAGGATTGAATCCCCCTGCTTTCAAAAAAACATTCCTCTTCACTAAAACCGTCGAAGGATAAGGGCAGGGTCGATCATTGAAAATAATTGTAGAAAGATTCTGACGCTTTTTTTCCTTTCGGCGCTGAAGCTTCGCGCTTAAAAACCCTTTTTGCAATGATTGGTCCCCCTCATTGATAGCATCCATATCAGAATAAAAGAGGGAAACTTCCGGATAGGCGTCTGTTAATCTCACCTGAATAGCGAGCTTATCCGGATACCAAACGTCATCTGCATCGAGAAATGCCACCCATTCTCCCTGGGCATAGAAAACACCCAGATTGCGCGCCACCCCAGCCCCCTGATTCTTTTGATTGTAATAGGATAGCCTGTCGGAAAACTGACCCACGATTTTCGCTGTCCCGTCTGTCGATCCATCATCTACGACAATAATCTCGAAATCTTTAAAGTTCTGATTCAGTGCGCTCTGAATCGCATCCCCTATAAATCGCTCCCCATTGAAAACAGGAATAACAACACTGACTTTCAGCATGGAGTGATTATATTCTTAAAAAAACCGGGAGTCCAACTTATCTCACAGAGGACAGTAACTTGAGTATCGCCTTAGACAGTTTTCTCAGGTCGCCCGGCAATACATGCTGCCTGCCCAGGTTATAAAGATGTCTGAAGAAAAGAAGGCAGTGGTTTCTTAAAAGGCTCAACGGGGCAAACCTCGAAACTTTCTTGACAGCAGTTATACTATCCACAAGCCCGATGACCATAAACCTGGGGGAGGGGAGAATGATCTCTTCGACTACTTTCTTCGGACCCTCCCAAGCATAGGTATCATGGAGAGCGATAATTCCTCCCGGAACTACAAAAGGCTCCCAGAGCAGGAAATCTTTCTTGATAGCTTCGTAACTATGATCACCATCGATCCATAGTAGCCGAATGGGTTTACTCCATCCTGTTACTGCCTCTTCCGACTTCATCACCAATGGAATGACATAATCAGTGACCTGTTCCCTCTCTAAGTTGCTCCAAAATTCCATTTCTGAATTAACATTTTTGTAACCATAGGCTTCCTGATCGGAGCCACCTTGATGAGGGTCAATCGCATGAACCTTCTCTCGATTGCCACGTTTTGACCCCTGGGCAAGGATTACGGTAGATTTTCCCTTCCAACTCCCAATTTCCACGATCTCTCCCTTCCCTGGGCCCGCCGCAGCCAACGCATAGAGATACAACCCTTCATGATAACTCAGCCACCCTTGGATTCTTGAAAGTACTTGCTTGATGTGGCTGGTAGGGATACCCCGCATCCGCGTTATTAAAAGAGTCAACACTAGTGAGACCAATTTATCCCACCCATTTGGGTCCCGGCGTAGAGACTCTCCCTATCGGAGAAATATAAGGCGTTGAATTTTCGTCCCAAATTTCCGGCACCTTTTGGAGAAGATTCAGTGCCCGAGCTGGGGTTATGTGTTCAACAACCTCAAAACAGGCAAAAGTTAGCTTGCAAAACTCTGCAATGCGGCCTTAACTTGTTGCATTCCCGATTCCAGATTTTCCTGTAACTTATGAGATCCTCTCAAGTGGAATCCGAATGGTTTCCCTCTCCACACAAATTCTTCCCAACCCCGACCGCGCGCGTCAAAATAGCCATTTTCCCGAAACCCCTTGTCAACGTAGTATCCACCGCGCTTGGGGACAAAACAAAAGCGATCCGGCAGGAAAGCCTCTAAAACCCTATTCCAGCGGGAGGGAATAACGAGGTGCGCCAAGTCGCTGTGTGGCTCAAAGACCGGTTGTGGACATTCGCAATCGCCCCGCTTCCCATTGTAATATCGTCGGTAGATAGCATAGCCCGTATCGCGAGATCTGCTAAGGTTCACCCGCTCACCCATGCCAATTCTCTTAAGTAATTTTCTTAGTTTTCGACCTATTCTCATAGTCACCGTCCGTTGGAGTCTTTTGTCATACTCCGGCAAGAAATCCAAATTCCTAAGAGGTATTCTATCAAGATCAACAAACAGTGTGTGATGGCAGGGAAAATAACGATACTTTTTGAAATGAGCTGGATGCCATGGCACACCAAAGAAACTTAAGCCATTAACTGCCATATGCCTAATTATTTCGTCCATCCACCGCGGGCGGACAATATAAAAGTCAATGTCCAAGAATACCACGAAACGGGTCTTGATGTATTTTAAGGCATTGTTTAAAGCGTGACCATGACGATAACTTCCGGTCAACCAAGAGGGAACAGGATCTACCCTATCAGCCCCTGGGACTACTTTAAATTTATTTTCATCAACTTTATCTGTATAGCCGATGGGAGTGTTGTCGGCGACAATCCATACCATCGATTGATTTGGGTTCAATTTTTTGGCGAAATCCCAGTTAAGCTCGAGAAGGCATTGAGTCTCCAACGAGTGGTACACCGAACAAACCGTTAATTCATGGAACATGTTATGACAAAGACAACCAACCTGTAGTGAAAAGTTTGTCAAGATACACGATCATTTGCTCATTGAATTGCCATGCAGTTGGCCTACGTCTTTTTCTTTCGTCCTCACAATATTTATTACTTCAGTTAGAATCGAGAAATCGGCACCCAGCTCCCGCAAAACCACACCGGCCGCCCTTTTAGCCGACTGACCGTCCAGACAATAGCAGAGTTCTTCTCTTAATCTTTTACGTCCGCTGCTATCCAGTATCGGATTAATAAGATAATTGCGCAGGGCATCGATGAGCTCTTCTTTCGTATAGATCACACGAACCCCCCCCGTACCGACAAGCCTCCGGTAATGGCTCCGATCAAAAATATCTCTAAAACATTCGCTGCGGTTTTCGCTCCCACTTCCTCCAAAGCCCACGCAAATCACCGGCCTATCTAAAGCAGCCGCATCGATGCTGAAAGTTGAGGCGACACCCACAACCACATCGGCATGGTAAATAGTCGAAGCCAACATCACCATATCAGACCACGAGGGGTCCCAACCATCATGAAGTCCAGATTCACGTCCAGGTTTTTGGATCACCAAGTTCGGGCGCCCGGTAAAACGCCGGAAGTATTCTGCCTTAAGGTCAGGTGAGGTGATCGGATGAATCCGCAAAAGAAGTTGCGCTGGAATGCCTAAACGATCTCCCAGAAGGGCCTCATAGACCGTATCCACAACATCTGGCTCGTCGGGGATGAAACCCTCCGTGGACGTTGCATAGATCACCAGTTTTCGATGTGGGTCCAATCCATGAGTGTTAAAAAAAAGTGCCTGCTCTAAAAAACAACTCGCATCTGTATAGAGATCAAATTGTGGCACCCCTATGACGTCCATCTTATCCGAGGGAAACCCGTGAAATTGATTTGCCTCCGTTATCATCCCTTCATTCCAAACCGCCATCCGGTCAGGAACCGCTGAAAGGGGCCCTTTACAGATAAAATTATCCCAACTCTCCACCAGACAAAGAACTGGGATCCCTCTCTTTTTGGCCTCCTTAATAACATGAACATTGGTGCCGAACGGCCTTGTAAAAACCACTAACTGAGGCTGATATTTATCATATAGCTTTTCCACCTCAGGGTCACTTTTATAAACTTGCAGTTCCCAGTCGTTAATATCCTGTTCCGTAATGCCGATGGCGCATGCTGATCTGCCAACGAGATCGCGCCAGGCCAAACCCCACCTACCTAATTGAGCGAGACGCCTCACCCTGATGACTTGGGTAAGGCCACGGCTAACCCAGATGTAATCTTTGAGATTTTTAAGCCGTCTCTCCAAAAAACCCACCTTCGTCCTCGGCCATTTCTCAACGACCACGTTGGGGCCTTCGAACTCTTTGCGAAAATTGGGATCATCACCGATAGGAGAAACGATCACCACGCGAACTTCAGGATGGGCACGCAGAATCTTCAAAAAATCTGTGCGCAATAAGTTGCGATTCGAGATTCCTTGCCGGAGAAAAAGGAAGATCGTTTTCATTCTCAATAGTCCCTTTTTTCTCCTAACCTCTGAGCCAGCGTGGCCCCATCTAGCCCATGATATTTTAACACCTCCTGCGGTGTGCCACAGGCCGGGTATCCTTCGACACCCAATTTCTTGAAACTCTTAACACCCAAAAATCCATGCTCCGCAAGGGTGTTAAGGATGTGGTCTCCTAAGCCACCGACGGGAGAATGGTCCTCCAGAACATAGAGGTTCGGGCACGGCTCTATGGTCTCACGCAACCATCCCGGATCGACCCGATTGAGCCAAGGCATGTTTACTACCTTGAGATGGAAGTCGTCTCCCTTAAGGATCTCAGAAGCAAGCAAAGCCTCGTGCAACATCACGGGGCCGTAGGCGAAGATCACGGCGTCTGTTCCTTCGGTCAGAACAGCACCCCGGCCGGGGATCAACCTGTAATCCGGTGGCAGAGCGATGATCCGTGGGGAAGGACCAATAATAAGTCGCAGCATACAACTTGCTTTCGCTTCCTTAACGCAGTACTCAACGGCCATGTGCGTCTCCACAGCGTTGCATGGCTCTATAATCACAAGGTCCGGCAGGGCTGCGAACAGCGAGATGTCCCGGATACTCTGATGTGACGCCCCAGGCCCAGCCGGAATCAAGCCAGCATAATGACAGGCATAGATGATCTTAGTCCGTTCACATGCATTATTATAAATCTGCTCGTTAGCGCGCGCAGCCAGAAAATTGGCAAAGGTATTCACCACAGGCAAAAAGCCCTGGAGCGCGAGCCCTCCGGCCATGGAGACCATATCCTGTTCGGCAATACCGTTCTCGATAAACCGTTCGGGATATTTAAGTTCGAAGGCGCGAATGCGGCAATCTGCGGCCAGGTCCGCATCCAGCACCACTAGATCTTTCCTTGCAGCGGCGATCTCCACGAGCGCCTCTCCAAAAGCCTCTGCCACGTATTCCCGGGAAACGCTGCCCGTCCCTTTTACCTCGGGAGGAACTTCCTCCAACACTACGGGGCCTAGTTCCAGCCTCGACAGATTTTGATTGACCCGAGCGATAATCTCATTGTAGGCCTCGGTGAACGGTTGGTCATCCGGAGCCCCAGCATGCCACGGATAGAGACCCCGGCAGCTCTTTAAGGCTGCTGGATGTTCCATAAACGACACGCCCCGCCCCTTGATCGTGTCGGCAATGAGAACTTTAGGCCTGTCCGTAATTCCTCTGATCTCGGCGAAGACTTCCTCCAACTGCTTGAAGTCGTGCCCGTCGCACCGCGCCACATACCAGCCGAAGGCGCGAAATTTTGCCACCAGGTCGCCCAGGTCGGTGATCTCGCTGACAGGTTTATCGGACTGTACTTTGTTGTGATCCACGATCACCATCAGGTCGGTGATCCGCTGATGAGCAGCAGTCTGGAGGGCTTCGTAGACCTGTCCTTCCTGTAATTCCCCATCGCCCGTCATTACCAAGATGCGGCCTCTGTGGCCGCGCAGACGCTTGGCAAGGGACATCCCCTTCGCCTTGGATATCCCCATGCCTAAGGAGCCTGTGTTGGCCTCGATTCCAGAGATGCTGATGTCTGGATGTCCAAACGTCCCTCCCAATCTTCTCAGGCGCAGAAACTTCTCTTTGGGCAGAATCCCCAAAGAGAACAGGACCGCGTACAGGCCGGGCACATCGTGCCCTTTGGATGAAAAATAGACATCCCGATCGGGATGGTCGATTCCTACTTGGATAGTATTCATCTCGGCGTAGTAGAGCATCGTCACGACATCGAGAGAACTAAAGCTTGATCCCAGGTGACCCGAGCCAGCGCGCTTCACGGTGGCCAGCGTGTTGGCGCGACACATGTCCGCGAGCAGCGCGAGCCTATCGTACTGAGGGATCGCTGCTTGGTGAACCCGTTGAAACTCTTCAAGCGGAATGAGCTGAATTTTGACCATCAGCGCGTTTCACCACCTGGCGAATAGGGAGATTGAGGCACATGGGGCAACCTGCCTGCGCCGGTCCTCACGAGCTCCTCGGCCATGCGCCAGTCCATCGGGTCATTGACATCAAACCCTTCATATCCCTGAGTGAAAAAAGGCATCCATACATTTCCCGCAATGGTGCGTTGCCCAAAGACAACTCGTGTCCAGGCAATCTCAAGGCTGGCGTTCTGGACGTAGACTTCCGGCAAGGAAGCATATTGGCTGCTGTGCCAGGGCTGTTCCGGCGGGCTGAGGGGTAAAAGCGGCATCATCCTCTTGCCCCGGACCACCCACATTTTCCCCGGATGTTGCTTGCACTTCTCCACCGCCCGAAGAGAGTCTGCCCCTTCCTCGGCAAGAAACTCCCGCCAAGCCCGACGAATGGTCTCCACCTGGCGGAAAGGGCTGGTCGGCCGCAGAATACTGAAACAATCGTAGGACCGCCCCCCGTCCCGCAACCGCTCCAGCGTATATTCTATCCATTCGATGTCGGGCGAGAGATCAGTGGCAAATTCCGCTGGTCGACAAAAGGGCACTTCAGCCCCGTAATACCGTGCGATATCCGCATAACGCTCAGAATCGGTGGACACCACGACTGACGCGAAAATCTCACTTTGCAAAGCAGCCGCGATGCTGTGAGCCATTACGGGATGCCCTGCAAGCGGGCGAATATTCTTGTCCGGCACGCGCTTCGAACCGGATCGAGCCGGGATCAAAGCAATAACCGTAGGAGTCCCAGTCATCTGCACCGGCTGCTTCCACTAAAATTGGTTAGGATCAATGCTGATGTAGACATCCTTTAAATTCGAATAGACATCCAACGCCTCTGTGCCTGGCTCGCGCCAGCCATTTCCCGATTGCTTTAAGCCGCCGAAGGGCATGTGGGGTTCGCTCCCATAAGTTCCCGCGTTCACCACCGCAACCCCTGCCTGTGCTTTTTGCGTGAACTGAATCGCCCGATGGAGGCTACGGGTGTGGATGCAGGCGGTAAGACCGTAAGGGGAGTCATTGGCCAAGTTTAGGGCCTCGGCAAAATCTTTGACCCGGTAGAGGCAGGTAATGGGACCAAACAACTCAGTCTTTGAGATCTCATCGTGAGGGTCTAGGCTCTCGATCAGCGTGGGCGCCATGTAGAAGCCGTCGCGATGTTCCGCGTCGGTTAACCTGTGGCCGCCAATAAGAATGACGGCCCCTTCTCGAGCTGCCTGTTGCACAAAGCTGATCATGGTATTGAGCTGCTTCTCGTTGATCACTGGTCCCAAGTCATCGTCATCTGTCGGGCCTATCTTCAGCCTCTTTATGCCTTCTAACAACCTACCACGGAACTGCTCGTAGATCGCATCGAAAATGATGATGCGGCTCGCCGAGGCACATCTCTGTCCGGCGTTGCTGAACGCTGAAAGCAACACCCATTGGGCGGCGTTGTCCAGATCGGCGTCGTCACACACAACGATGGGATTCTTGCCGCCGAGCTCCAGGGAGATCTTGGCCAGACGCTCCCCTGCGACGGTGCCAATCCTGCGGCCCACGGCGGTCGAGCCGGTGAAGCTGATCACGTCCACATCTGGATTTGCCACCAGGGGAGCTCCGGCCTCCTCGCCAAACCCTTGCAAGATGTTGAGCATGCCTGGAGGAAGGCCCGCCTGATGCGCAATCTTGCCGAAGATCCAGGCGACGGCCGGCGCATCCTCCGCAGCCTTGAGGATGGCCGCATTGCCACAAATCAATGCCGGGAAGACCTTCCATGCCACATTGGCAATGGGGGTATTGGCCGGGACGATAAGAGCTGCCACTCCTATAGGCTGGCGGATGGTCATGGCATATCGATGGGCGATACCGCTGGTGGTGGTGCGGCCATAAAGACGCTGCCCCTCACCGGCCATAAATAATCCCAGGGCAACGGCCCCATCGGTCTCCGCCAGTGCTGCCTTGTAGGACTTGCCTGTCTCCAGCGCGACGACCTGAGCCACCTCTTCGCGGTGTCTCCGGAGCCCCAGGACCACATCATGCAGGATCTCTCCTCTTTTTACCGGTGGCACGTCCGCCCAGGCAGGCTGCGCCCCCTTGGCCACTTGAACCGCCCGGTCCGCGTCCTCAGCGTATGACCTCGCTACCCGACACAACAATTTACCGTTGGCAGGGTTCAGCTTATCGAACAACTTGCCAGAGAACGCGAAATGCTCCCCGCCATGAATCCAGTTTGGGATCTCTCTGGGAAAGAGTGTTTTTTCCAACTCCCTGTCTACCCCGTACCACAGAATGCCCCGCATGTGAGTGCGGAGATGAACCCCGAACGAGCCCTGCTCCCGACACGACCCCTCTTGTTCGGGGTGAATGTTCTGAACTTCCCCGAAGGGCAGCGCCCCAAAGCCACGGACGTAAGTCCGTGGTGCGGGGTCTACCTACCAAGCGGTCCAGCCGCCATCGATCACGAGATTGCTCCCGGTCATATACGACGATGCATCGGACACCAGAAAAATAATCGCGCCATTGTATTCGTCCTCGCGCGCCATCCGGCCCAGAGGAACGCGGGCACAGTAATTTTTTAAAAATTCCTCATCTTGGCCACCAAACACACCCGCAAAGGTAAGCGTATTGACCCTGACATTTTTACCGGCCCAATAGGTGGCCAGATAGCGGGTCAGGTTCAAAAGCGCTGACTTGGAGACTGAATAGGATACGGGTTTGAAAAAAGATGCGCCGGCCTTTCGGCGGTACTCGTAGATGCGCTGGTCCGGGGAGACCAACCCGTAGACGGAGCTGATGTTGATGATGGAACCGCGGCCGGCTCCGGCCATCTGGGCACCCACAACCTGACAGCAGAGAAAGACTCCCTTGACGTTGACCTCCATGATCTTATCCCAGCACCCTTCAGGGTAATTCTCAAAGGGCCCGTTCTCTTCTGCCGGGGCATCGGGAGGCGAGTCCAGGGCCGCGTTATTGATCAGGGCGTGGGGAACCCCCCAGAGCGCACTGACTTTACTTAAGGCGGCCTCAATCGATGCCCGCTGGGTAACGTCTGCGGGCAAGACCAAGACGTTGTTTTCGGCACGCTGCCCGGCGAGCCTTTCGGCTGCCTGATGCCCCTGAGCTTCGACGTCAAAAATGGCCACCTTGGCTCCCCGCTCGGCCAGCACCTGACTGAATTGCCGGCCCAGCCGTCCAAGACCGCCGGTAACGACCACGACCTTATCTTGCACGCTGAAAAGGTCTTTGATCATGGAGAAGGCTACGTTGGTTGGATGTCAGCACTCTCTCGAACAGATCACAGACCTCCCGCACCGCCCCCTGCCCGCCTCGTGCCCTCGTTCGATACCGCCCGTAGGGAATCACTTCCTGGTGGGCATCCTGCACGACAATGGGTACCCCGACAGAGGTGAGGCACGGGAGATCGTTGATATCATTGCCCACAAAGGCGACCTGAGTTAGTGCAAGACCTAACTCCTGAGCAATGGACTTGAGCGCAGCCAGCTTATCGGCGCAGCCCTGCACGCAGCGAATTCCTAATTTGTGGCTGCGGGCCGAGACTACAGGATTGGTCTCCGTTGAGATGACCATGGCTTCAATCCCCATCCGATCCAGCTTTTTAAGGCCAAGGCCATCGCCCCGGAAGCATCGCACCGCCTCCCTGCCGTCTTCAAAAACATAGACCATGTTATCGGTGAACACCCCGTCAAAATCAAAGGCGATCAAACGGACCTCGTGAATACGCTCTTCCAGCGCCAGGTCGTCTTGACCCAAGTGGTTACCCGCCACGGCTACCCTTCTTTCAAGTCCTCAAACGAGATATTCTCATCTTCCTTTAGCGGTCGAGCCGTCATCTTCCCGACCACCCTCTCAAGCTCGCAGGGTGGCAAGCCATCATTGGGGGATTTGATGGCGAGGTCCGCGAGAGTCAGGACATGGCCGGCTGGCAGGCCACGGGCTACTACGATCTTCTTGCCCATTTTGAAGAGCGGACTCGCTTCGCACGGATAGGCCTGCTTCACGCCGTCTCCCAGCGCCAGCCGGGCACGTCGCAGGTCCCGCACCAGCTTGCGCATGCCGGCGGGCTCCAGGGAAAAGGCGTGGTCCGTCCCCTTCCAGGCCCGGTTTAAGGTAAAGTGCTTTTCAATCACCCGGGCACCCAGGGCATAAGCGACCACCGCCATACTGATGCCGTTCTGATGATCCGAGAGGCCGATCATGATGTCAGGAAACCGTTCCAGATAGGTCCTAATCACGCTCAAGTTCATATTTTCAGGCTCCACAGGGTAGCTTGCCGTACACTGCATAAGACATAACTGGCGATTGATCGGCATGAGGGTGTCATAAGCGCGTCGTACGTCCTCCATAGTGGCGCCACCGGTGCTGACCAACACCGGCTTGCCGGTTTGTGCCACATGCTTGAGGAGCGGCGTGTTCTTCAGGTCGCCGGAAGCGATCTTATAAGCTGGCATGTCGAGCTCGGCGAGAAAATCGGCGCTGGCAAAATCGAAGGCTGTGGCAAACATCGTAAGGCCCAGATCCCTCGCATAGCGTCTGAGCTCAATGTACTCTTCACGCCCAAACTCTAGAGCCTCACGATGCTCCCCATAGGTAGGGCCGAAGCTGTTCTCGTGGTTGTAGGGTGTGTCATACATCGCCCGCGTATACAACGATCGGTTATGACGTTTTTGCAGTTTGACTGCATTCACACCGCAATCTTTGGCGCGCAGGAAGAGCTCCTTGGCCTTTTCCAGACTGCCCTGATGGTTGTGGCCGATCTCGGCGACGACATAGCAGTCGCTATCGTCTTCAATAACGCAGGATTCAACGACCAACTTTCTCTGCATGATTCTCGCTCTTTAGAACTGATGAACATGCCAACTTTACCATCAAAACTACTCGATTTTCAACTGTTTTTTGAGTCTCATAGGTCGGCCCCAGTCGACCGAGCCACACTGCCCTATCTCTTTCTCGGCCTGACCTTCCAAAACTTCTCGGGAAAGTCAGAGATGATCCCCTGGGCGCCCAGGGAAAGAAACTCTTCCATCTCCGCCACCTCGTTGACCGTCCAGACAAAGGTAGAGAGCCCCGCGCGCCGGGCCTTCTCCAAAAGCTCGGGAGTCACAAGCTCCTTTTGAATATGGAGAGAATAGGCATCAAGCTCCCCGGCCTTCTCCAACGGATCATCCCTTGTCTCCGCGCCGTAGAGGATGCCGATGCGGGCCTCAGGGGCCAGCTCCCGCACCCGGCTGAGCGAGCGGTAGTCAAAAGAGGAAAGGACGCTCCGCTCTAGATAATTATAGTAACTTATGACAAAGAGAATCTTGAGCTCGATCCCATGAGAACCCGGAGGGAGAGGTTTGATCTCCAGGTTCAAATCCACTTTATCGGCCACAATCTCCATCACCTCCTCCAGGGCGAGGATCCTCTCACCCTTGAATGAGCTTTGAAACCAGGCCCCCACATCCAACCTCTTGAGCTGCTTGAGCGTCTTCTCCCCGACCAGCCCTTTCACGCCGGCGGTCCGATCCAAATGCTCGTCATGGATCACCACGACATGGCCATCTTTAGAGAGCTGGCAGTCCATCTCGATCATATCCACGCCCATCTCAATTGCCTTTTCGAAGGCAGTGCGCGTGTTCTCCGGCGAGGTGCCGGAGGAGCCTCTGTGGGCGATCCTGATAAAGTCGGCCATAGCTAACTGGACAAACAAGGCGCGACGGAGTAAAGCTATCTAGTGTTGTGAGTCATAAGTCCCTTTACTTTGATTGTCATTCTGAGCGAAGCGAAGAATCTCGTCTTTCCAAATACATGAGACCCTTCACTTCGTTCAGGGTGACATTGCTTAAGTAAAG
>Ga0184634_10000124_pt1 | contig 16642 bp, 20 predicted proteins | sample PLM31_200_b1_FD_133016 | JGI IMG/M metagenome (GOLD analysis project Ga0184634, IMG submission 133016) | Groundwater sediment microbial communities from an aquifer in East River, Colorado, USA - PLM3-1_200_b1 | ecosystem: Environmental > Terrestrial > Soil > Riparian zone | place: USA: East... | reverse complement strand
TGGAACCCTGGTTCTTTTGTTCTCCTGCTTCGGATCTTCGCTGCTGGCCCTGGAAGCGATAAAACTGGCCGACGGAGTTTATGGGATCAAGGGCCCGGGGATCGATCTTAACACTGCGTTCGTAGTGGGTGAGAGAGCAGTCTTTGTCTACGGCTGTGCACTCAACTCCTATGACGAGCGCCTCGAGGCGATCCGGAAGGTTAGCGGAGGCAAACCCATACGTTTTGTCTCCAATGGTCATTACGCCTTTGATGATACCGGTTGCAACCATCTCTTCGCCGAGCAGGGGGCAACGGTTATCGGCACCCCGGAACTGGCCAAGCTCTTATTACCCTACTGGCCGGAGCGGCAGGCTGAAGAGCTAAAGCGAGGGCGGGTCAAAAAAGAGCATCTGGAGGGAAAGCGGGTGGAGATGGCCATGCCGGTCATTCAATTCAACGACAAGCTCACCCTCGATTTGGGAAGCCACATGGTGGAGATTCACTTTGTCGGCAAGGCCCATACTCCGGACAACACGATCGTCTGGCTGCCCAAAGAGAAGATTCTGTTCGTCGACGATCTTCTCTTCGTTGAGTTGCACCCTACGGCCGATGGCCGGTCCGACGTGGCCAACTGGCAGCGGATTCTCAGAAACTTGGCAAGCTGGTCGCCAGTCACCGTGGTGCCCGGACATGGGGTCTTTGCGCCAGGGAACGGGACGAAACCGCTTTTGGAACTGGACCGCTATTTCGAGACTATGCGGAGCAGGATTAAAGCGATGAAAGATGCGGGGAAGTCTTTGGAGGAGATCAAAAAAGGCATCAGGACAGAGCTTGGTGAATTCGCCAAATGGCCGCGTGAGCGGGCCATCCCTGAGACCACCGAGCAGGTTTACCGGGAGCTCGCGGCGCAGAGATAATCCGTTACCGGAAACCTTTTGCCACAGAAACAGAAGAAAATTCCCTCATCCGCGGGAAGTTGGTAACCCGGAATATGCTGACCAACGTACTCAAGGGTTAGGGCTACAACCGATGATGCGTTTCTGGCCTAGGAAACCTCGCTTCCCGGTGATCATCGATACCGGTTTCGAGCTCGTCGGCGCAATTACCGGCGCCGAGTGCTCAAAACGACTAGCCCGAGCAAAAATCGTTGAGGAAGAACAATCGAAAGTCGTAATTGACGTCACCGCCGAAGGATTCGGGTTCTATCCAAAGATGATGGTCATTACACCAATGACGATAAAGAAGAGATGGAAGAAATCGGAAATTATTGAACTGTACAACTCCCGCCGAAGCCCTGGAGCGCCGGAATATCCTTCGACTTCTCTCGGGAACAAGTCAGTTGAAAGGGTGGTATCTGAAATCGTTTATTTACTTAGGCAGCCCTAACCCGCTGGTCATCTGAAGGAAAAGGAGTTATCCTTAGGCAGGTGCCAGAATACAGGTTCACGGAATATTTCGAGAAGCCGGTATCGGTCTTGGGGCAAAATCGAGGAGTTTGAGGGACGGGTTCTGAGAGTTATTACCTTAGAGGACAAGGTTACGATTCACAACGCTTTTCCAGACAGAGGGTTCAAGCCATGAAGCTTAATTATTATGCTGATACAGATTCGCTTTATATCGACCTTGCTGAGCGGCCCAGCGTCGAGAGCCGAGAGATCACGGAGGGTGTAGTCCTTGATTATGATGCCGAAGGTAATTTGGTGGGCATCGACATCGATAATGCCAGCCGAAAGGTCGATCTCAAGAAGCTCACCCTTAACAAGCTGCCGGCGATTATACAAACCAACTCAGCCTAACTTGCGGCTGGAGTAGGGTGCGCGAAAAATCGCGCGCGGCTCAGCCTGAACATTGGGCGGCCGCTCATCAAAGGAGGCTGTCGATGAAAGTGACTAAGAACCTCGGACTGCTGTTGTTGAGCATCTGGCTCATCCTGACCGGGCTAATACCGTTGCTCCATCTGAGTTTTTCCGGAGTAGGCACCGTCATGGCCATCCTCGCCGTCGCATCCGGCGCCTTGATCCTGGTGGGCCGATAAGCCAAGGCAGCCGCTTTGAACTTATATGAAAAACTACTTCAAGATCATTACGGCAATCTTACTTGGCACGGCGCTTTCTGCTTGCAGTCTCCCTGAGCGGGGGGCTCCTCTTGATGCCGCGGCTCCTCTCGCGGCTCAACGGGCTCTGGAGCAGCCTGGCGTTGAGCAGAGGCTCCTGATCCGCAAGGCCTCCCTGACCATTGAGACAGACGATGTGCGGGCAATTGCCGGGAAGGCCCAAGAATTGACAAAAGCCGTGGGAGGCTATGTCGAGTCCTCTTCAACCTACCATGAAGGCCAAAGCTTCTTTCTTGCCTTGCGGGTTCCGGATGCTCGGTTTGAGAATTTTCTTGACGATCTTTCGAAACTCGGAAAGGTTAAAGATAAATCTGCATCGGCGCAGGACGTAACGGAGGAGGTTATCGATGCAGAGGCTCGACTCAAAAACCTCGTGGTCACACGCGACCGCCTGCGGAAACTGCTCGAACGGACCGCGGATGTGAAGGATGTCATAGCCGTGGAGCGTGAGCTGTCCCGGGTGCAGGGAGAGATTGAGTCGCTGGAAGCCCGGCTCAAGCGCCTGAGATCACAGGTTCAGCTTTCTACCGTAAATCTTAGGATCGAACGACGCATGATTCTCGGCCCTTTGGGGTATCTCTCTTGGACCCTCTGGTGGGGACTCTCCAAGCTGTTTGTGATCCGCTGAGCTCCTAAGGTAGCTTCTTCTGGCCACTGTCTCTGCGAAGTCCATACGGAAAAGATGTCGCACACTGTAGACCACGTCCGTTGCTTTACCGCAGCCAACCCGGGCTATATGACGCTCAATGGAACCAACCAGTATCTTCTGGGTCGGGAAGAGATCACGGTTATTGATGTAGCCCTCGCCTCAGAGGAGAACGTCGATGGGATCCTAGAGCAGGTTGAGGCTATGGGCGGGAAGAAGATCGAGAAGATCCTTTTGACCCACATCCACAGGGATCACTCAGGTGGGGCCCTGGCGCTAAAGCAGCGCTGCGGCGCAAAACTGGGGATCTCGCGCGGCCGCTCCGGATATCTGGGAGGAGAAGATTTCACCTACGGTGACGGCGAGAAGATTCCCTATGACGGCGGGGAATTGGTAGTAGTTCACACCCCGGGCCACGAGTCCGGTCACTGCTGCTTCTATGAGTCTAAGCAACAGGTTCTGTTCACCGGCGATCATATCCTCGGCCGGGGAACGACGGTGATCCCGCCGCCGGATGGAGACATGGCCTGGTATATTCGCTCGCTGGAGAAATTGCTCCAGTTAAAGATCCGCCTCTTGCTTCCAGGCCATGGCCCTCGGATGGATGACCCCTACGGCAAGATCAGGGAATATATCGACCACCGATTGATGCGAGAGGAGGAGGTGCTTCAGTCCTTGCGCAGCGGTTGTCAGACCATACCTGCCATTGCGGCCAGGATCTATACCGACCTTTCCCAGCCCCTCATGCCGGCGGCCTGCCTCTCTGTGGAGGCGCACCTGATCAAGTTGATCGAAGAGGGACGGGTATATTATAAGGAAGGGGAATATTACCTCGTAGAAGCGTAGAGGTTGTGTTGTGGCCCAGGCCGTTTAATAGATGGTTGAAACGGAGCTCGTGATGCATACGAGCCAGCGGAACCACACTGTCTTCTCAAAAAAAGAGGGGGCAAACCGACCCGTTGCCCCCTCTTTGCTTACTCTAGAACTAGAAAACTACCAGCGGTCACGCCCGCCACTTCTGCTTCCTTGACCCCCACCTCCACCATCACGCCTTTCCTGCGGGCGGGCCTCGTTAACCACCAAGGTACGCCCGTCCAGTTGGGTGCCGTTCAGGGCCTCAATCGCCTTTTGGGCTTCTCCCCCGGAACTCATCTCCACGAAGCCGAAGCCCCGTGACCGGCCAGTAAGTTTATCGGCGATCACTCTGGTTGATTCTACGGTCCCATGCGCTGCAAATATTTCTTGCAGCTGCCCTTCCGTCACCGAATAGGGCAAACCGCCAACGTATAATTTATTACTCATGTTCTCCTCCTTTATAAGGGAATGTTAATGTCTTTAACCCTGAGAACCTGACCACCAATCGGGGCAGAACATGGGGAACTTAAAGGCTGGAACCACGCTCTGGTCGGTTTATCCTTATAGGTGTCGTTTCGCAAGGAGAGACTGATTAGGCCTTCAACCTTGGTCTTTTCCTCTTTCAGAAGGCCCTATACTGAAGTAGGAAGAAACCGCAATCTACGTTGTTTTATCCCCATTGTCAACCCGACCTGGCTTTTTTCTGTGTGGCCAGCCTCCTGGCTAGACGCGGGCAGGGCACAGCCGTTTCCTCACCGAGCAAGCCGGATGGATTGTTGAACTGGTTTAAATAGGTTTTATGGCTCGGGTCCAGGGACGATCCCGGCTATATGCGGGTTCTCCTCCTGGGGTTGTTGCCCGACCCCTGCCCTCTCTCTCTTTCGCTCCATCCGGCGAGAGGCCTTCTTCTGCTGCTTCTCCCGCCGGGCCGCTTCCTTTTGGCGTTTCTTAAATGTCTCATTGCCCATATACTCCCCTTGCTTTAGCTGTTAGTTGCCTTTAACGGCCTCCAGCTTGGCAATTCTTTGGGGATGGCGTAGCTTTCTAATTGCCGTGGCTTCAATTTGGCGAATTCTTTCACGCGTGACGCCAAAAACTTTCCCGGTCTCCTCTGGCGTATATTCTGCTTTCTCCCTGATCCCAAATCGCATGCGGATGATTTTTTCCTCCCTAGGGGTAAGAGTTGCCAGGATTCTTCGCGTCTCCTCCTGGAATTTAAGGTCCATAACTGCTTTCTCAGGGTCAAGAGGGCGCTCATCCTTACGAATATACCACCTGAGGCTGGTCATTATCGCTCTTTATTTCGAGATATTTAGAGCGATGCCAAGAGGCACTTTGGTATCCCCAATACTCAAAGCTGTTCCTAAGCTCGTTAACTGCCAGGCTTGAACTGCTTCTTTCGAGAGTCCTTCTTTCGTGGTGACACCCGATTTCTCCGCCTTTTGCGATTTAATCAGATATTTTATATTATTTCCGTCGCTAAGAGTCAGAGATAAAACGATATCCTTACTTTCAACTACTGGGACTGTTTGAATCGCGGCAATTTGCTTCGAAGCTGTTGTTTTGTTCACTGTATCAAAATACATCCACAAGAAGGAAGCGACAAACACGGCAAGAACCAACCAGCCATACTGGCCAACCCTTTTCTGCCTTGTCAAAAATCGACTTCTCTGTAGATCGAAGAATTTGCGGTACGCCTGCCTTTCGGCGTCCAGCCTTTTAGCGGGATCTTGCTCCGGCGAACTTGCCGGTTGATCAAACGAGATTTGAAAACCATTCAATATCATCCCTATGATAACCAACACCGATGGAATAGCAAACAACAAGAAAGTATTCATCTTCTTCTCCTTTTATAGGCTCCGAGCTTTTTGCGCCATCCTATAGATCGAGTGTATTATTTTCCACCCTAACGCGAGCTAGAAGGCGAGTATCTTGCAGAAGCTAGCCGAGCAACTCCCACAAGAGTTATGGAGCCGAGGATCGCGGTGCCATATCTGCTAAACGAGCTGCCCTCTCCGATAACAGCCCAGAAAAATAAATAACCGCCGACAGAGGCTCCTATGATCCCAAAGATAATATCCAGGTAACCGGCATAGCCTCCTAAGGTTTCTCCGTAGCTGTTTTCCCCAATTATCTTTCCTGTCAACCAACCAGCAACTCCTACCATTAGAACCCAAAATATTCCGTTCATAAGGACCTCCTGCTATTCGTCATCACGACCCGGAGAGGGGATATACCCCTCTCCGGACCGGAAGGTCTGTCTGGTTAGACCGCGCTAGCAGCGATCTCGTGGGAGGTCGAATTGGCGACCTCAAAGGCCTCCACTCTGGGAGTGCCTTCAACCACTTTCGACAGGGCCTTCAATACCTCAGGATAAGTCTCACGGTTGTAAGCTTCCGCGTTGTCTTTCTTATCCCAGAAACTAATGGCTACTGCCTCATTACGTTCTGGGGCGACGAAGCTGATCTCATCCTGAAATCCCGTTTGTTTGCGGAGCAAGGGAATAATCTCCTTCTCAAGAGTGCGGGTAAACTCCGGCGCACAATTGGCCTTGAGCTTGATACTGACATTGCGACTATACATTTCAACCTCCTCGGTTGGCTGGTTAGAGGGTTAAGTATCGTGGGCTTACTTGAAGAATTTCAGGTAACCTTGGAGTGAAACCCTGTGCCCTAAATTACTTTGACCACCCTAGGCGAATTAACTCTAATTGTCAAGTTAAATCTTTACTCGCTCGATAAAATATGGTATAGATAACCATATTTAGTTAATCGATGACTAAAAACACCATGAATATTCAGGGCTTAATTAAGCAACGGCTGGAGGGATTAGGTCACGAGCAGAGGGAGTTGGCTGCTGCGGCAGAGGTCACAGAGTCTTATATCTCCCAGTTGCTTACAGGAAAGAAATCCCTTCCCGCACCCAATCGGTCGGACATTTATGAAAAGATCGAGGCCTTTTTGAAACTTCCGGCCGGAGAGCTGGCAAAGCTGGCTGACGTACAGCGAAAAGAGGATCTCAAGAGAAAGATCGAAGAATCCGCTAGGCCGTTATTTCAAGAGATCCGAGAACTGATTCTGCGGAAATGCAAATCCGAGAAGGCCAAACAACTGCGCCCTATTTTTGAGAAGGAACCTTTCGGCGAAATCGAGCGTCTTATCACGCAAAGGCTTTTGGACGTGGCCAAGGAGGAGTGGAAAAACGAGAATTGGCTTCGCGTGGTCGCTCGGCTCAACCACAAAAGCTACGAGGAGATGCGGGTGATCGTTCTGGAGTTCCTGGATACCGATATCTTCAACCTGTCGGTACAAAACTTCGTCTATTTTCTGGACCCAATCATTGAATCTTGGAACATCGATCTTGTGACCTTTGGCATGAAGATCGTCTTGGCCCCCGAACTGGGTCGTGAACGGATAAAACAGTTTGAGTTTGTTGAAAGGGAGCCTGAACCTGAGACAGACGGAGAGCCCGGGCTCAGAAAGTTCCTTCAGGGCACCTCCCTGATTGGAGACATAACCCAAGAGGAGCTTGCATTTCTCCAGCGCCTGAGATTTAAGGATAAAAGGCCGACCGCGCTTTATTACTACCGGGAATTACAAAACCTAAGAGATCCCCTCCACTTCCAGGCCAAGGGATCGAGGTAACAGAGCACTGGTCGAACCGTGGACCTTCACCTTATCATAATCATAGAGGGAAAACCGTTTACCCGAAACGAGGATTGTGGTAGTTTCATTTTGTTAAGAGGAGTCTTGCATCATGTCAGGTCACTCGAAATGGAGTTCCATTAAACACAAAAAGGCGGCCAAGGATGCCAGGAAGGGAAAACTCTTTACCAAGCTGATCAAAGAGATTACGATCGCCACCCGGATGGGTGGGGGAGACATCAATGCCAATCCCCGGCTGCGCACGGCCGTTATGACGGCCCGGGCCGCCAGCATGCCCGGCGACAACATCGAGCGGGCGATCAAAAAGGGAACGGGAGAGCTGGAGGGCGTTGCCTACGAAGAGGTCAATTATGAAGGGTACGGGCCTGGGGGGGCGGCGATCATGGTTCGGGTGCTTACGGATAATAAGAACCGTACGGTCTCGGAGATCCGCCGGCTCTTTGCCAAGTATGGGGGCAATCTCGGGGAGAGTGGCTGCGTCGCCTGGATGTTTGATAAGAGGGGTTTGATCACCGTCGATAAGGTGCGGATTGAAGAGGATCGGTTAATCTCCCTCGTCCTGGAGGTTGGGGCGGAGGATGTGCGCGAGGAGGATGGCCTCTTTGAGATCGTGACGCGGCCCGAAGATCTGGAAAAGGTAAGTGAGTGCCTGGAGCGAGAGAAGGTGCCGACGGTGACCGCGCAGGTGACCATGGTCCCCAAGCGCACCGTGACGCTGGACGAAAAAAACGCCGAGCAGATTCTGAAGCTCACCGAAGAGCTTGAGGATCATGAAGACGTGCAGAGTGTGGCGGCCAATTTTGATATTCCCAATGACCTCCTGGATAAAACCGGTTGAGGCATGCGGAAAAATCTGAGGGTACTGGGAATCGATCCTGGTACGGTGACTACCGGCTGGGGCGTGGTGGAGACTGCGGATGGGTCGCTGCGCCACCTGGCCCATGGGACCATCGGGTCGTCAGGAGGTCAGGGCGGCCGCCTGAGGGTCATCTACGAGGGTCTCCAAGAAGCTCTCTCGCGCTATGAGCCGGAGGGGATCAGCCTGGAGAAGGTTTTTTTCGCGCGCAATGCGCAGAGCGCGCTGAAGCTGGGACAGGCCCGGGGGGTAGCCCTTTTGGCCGCGGCTTCGAGGGATATCGCCATCTACGAGTACGCCTCCGCTGAGATCAAGCTGGCCGTTGTCGGCTACGGCCGGGCCGCGAAGGGGCAGGTGCAGAAAATGGTTGCCTCTCTCCTCTGTCTTCCGTTCCAGATCCCGGCAGACGCCGCTGACGCCCTTGCTGCTGCGATCTGCCATCTTCATCAAAGCGCCTTTCGCGCCCGGGTGACCATGGCGCTCTCCGCAGCAGGGCAAAGGTAGAGTTCAAGAGTTCAATGTCCGAAGTCCAGAGCTGGCTGTGATTGCAAAGATTAGCGGCACCCTGGCTTTTAAGGTCCCCGGCGAAGTCATCGTGGATGTTGGGGGGATAGGATACCAGGTCTTCATCCCCTTGAGCGTCTTCTACCGCTTGCCGGAGGCCGGGAGAGCTGTCAGCCTTCACATCCACACTCATTTGAGGGAAGACGCCCTGCAGCTCTTTGGCTTCCTCGAGCCGGACGAAAAAGGGCTCTTTCTCCTCCTCAATAGCGTGACCGGGATTGGGCCCAAGCTGGCCCTCAATATCCTCTCCGGCATTCCCACGGATGAGCTGGCCCGCGCCCTCAGAGAGGGAGACCACCCCCGGCTCCTCTCGATCCCTGGCGTGGGGAAAAAGCTCGCAGAGCGGATGATCGTCGAGCTGAAGGATCGAGTCGCAGCCCAGTCTGGGGAGGAGATGGCGCGAGGGGATGGCCCCCCATTGATGCGCGACGCGGTCTCGGCTCTGGTGAACCTGGGCTATCGCCGTGCAGAGTCGGAAAGGGCGGTGCGCGGGATCGTCCAGGGAGGCGAGGGAAGATTGGCAGAGGTGTTAAAAGAGGCCCTGCGCCGGTTGAGTCAATGAAGGCTTCGACCTGAGCTCAGCCGAAGGGGGTTGGTGATGACGGAACCGCAGCAGATCTCCCCGAAGGTAACGGATGAGGATCTAAAATATGAGGCCAATCTCAGGCCGCGTACCTTTGAAGAGTATGTGGGGCAGGAAAATGTCAAGGCGAATCTCCGAGTGGCTGTTGCCGCGGCGCGCGCACGCAGGGATGTCTTGGACCATATCCTCTTCCACGGCCCGCCTGGGCTGGGGAAGACCTCCCTGGCCTACATCGTGGCCCGGGAGATGGGGGTGAACGTGAAGGCCACCTCTGGACCGGTGGTGGAAAGGCCCGGAGACGTGGCGGCGCTCCTGACCAATCTGGAAGAAGGGGATGTCCTCTTTATTGACGAGATTCACCGTCTGAATCATGTGGTGGAAGAGGTCCTCTACCCGGCGATGGAGGACTACCAGATCGACCTCATGATCGGCCAGGGCCCATCGGCCAGGTCGATTAAGCTGGACCTCAAGCGCTTTACGCTGATCGGGGCGACCACGCGCTCTGGCCTCCTCACCTCTCCTCTGCGCAATCGCTTTGGCGCCATCTTCCGCCTCGACTTCTACTCACCCGAGGCGCTGGTCGAGATCCTCAGCCGCTCAGTGGTGATTTTTGGCGTCCGGGCCGATCACGAAGGGTTAAGGGAGATTGCCCGCCGCTCCCGAGGAACCCCGAGGATCGCCAACCGGTTGCTGCGACGCGTGCGGGACTATGCCGAGGTCAAGGCCAGGGGGATAATTACCAAGCAGGTTACCGAAGAGGCATTGAAGATGCTCGAGATCGACCCTATGGGTTTTGATAAGATGGATACCCTGATTCTTCTCACCTTGATCGATAAGTTTGCCGGCGGCCCGGTGGGGGTGGAGACCATCGCGGCTGCCATCAACGAGGAGAAGGACACCATCGAGGACGTCTATGAGCCATTTCTGATCCAGGCCGGCTTTCTGCACCGTACGCCCAGGGGACGGGTCGCTACCCCTCTGGCCTATGAGCATTTTGGCCGCGAGAAAGGGGCAAGCCTGCACAGCGAGCCCAAAAAGCAGCAGAGCCTGTTTTAAATATGAATAAAGCCGTAGCAGCTTCCCAGCCTCCCAGCCTGGCTGGGAGGCTGGGAGTTATCAAGCATGGGCGGTCTCGGTAAGGGGCTCATCCTCCTGGGACTCTTCTTCGTAGTCCTGGGGATGATCTTTTCCCTGGGATCAAAGATTCCCTGGTTGGGTCAGCTACCTGGAGATATTTACCTCCGCAGGGAGCGCCTTACCTTTTATTTTCCCTTAATGACCTGTCTGCTTTTGAGCCTGATTTTGACCCTTGTCCTTTATATCTTTAGGCGGTAAAATCTGTCTGTTTTCTGCTCTCGCTAACCAGCCATGGGATTCTCGAATACATCGAAGGCCTTAGAAGATAGCCTCAGGCAGGAAGAGGCCAAGCGGCGCAAGAGGGAGGGGCTGGTAATCCTGGTCACCATCCTGATGGTGCTCCTCTTCGCCTTTTTCGAGACCTGGCTCCCCGACGTCACGAGCGAATACTCGCTGAGCAATAATATCGTCTTCTTCCTCCTGCTCAACATCAACATCATCCTGCTCATCTTTCTGGTCTTCCTGGTGGTGCGCAATTTGGTGAAGCTCCTCTTCGAGAGGAAGAGGCGCATCCTCGGATCGCGTCTCCGGGTCCGCCTGGTCATGGCCTTCGTCGCCCTCTCCCTGGGCCCGACCCTGCTGCTCTTCTTCATCGCCGGCACCTTCATCACCAGCTCTTTCGACAAGTGGCTGGACGTGCAGGTGGAGAATGCCCTGCGCTGGTCTCTAGAGATCGGCCAGACCTATTATCAGAACTCTGCCAACAATGCCCTCTTCTATGCCCGCCAGCTGAGCCAGCGCATCACCCAAGAAGGGCTCGTTGACCCGGAGCGTCTGAGTGACCTGAAGGAGTTTATCGAGGCCAAGCAACGCGAGTACAATTTAGGGACTGTCGAGGTCTTTTCCCCTGAGCCCCAGCTCCTGGTCGTCGCCTTCAACGATCAGGTCCCGACCGGGGTGACGATCAAGCCGGAATCCGATTTTCTCAACCGTGCCCTGCGCGGCCTAGAGGCCACACGGACTCAGCCCTTCGGCGAAGGGGATGTCATCCGGGGCGGGGTCCCGGTTTACAGCAGCGATCGGAGGATCTTGGGAGTGGTGGTGGTCGATTACTATGTGCCCAAGAGCATCACCCAGAGGACCTCCCAGATCAACCGCTCTTATGAGCAGTACAAGTACCTCACGATTCTCAAGAAGCCGGTCAAGAACAGTTATATCCTGACGCTGCTCCTGATCACCCTGGTGATCATCTTCTCGGCGACCTGGTTTGGTCTCTATCTGGCCAAGGGGATCACGGTGCCGATCCAGAAGCTTGCCGAGGGAACCCATCAGGTGGCGCAGGGAAACTGGGATTACCGGATCGAGGCCAGCGGAGATGACGAGATCGGGACCCTGGTCGATTCCTTCAATCAGATGACGTGGGAGCTTAAGCAGATCAATCTGGAGCTCGATGGGCGAAGGCGATACACCGAGACCCTCCTGGCCAATATCACGGCCGGCGTCCTCTCTGTGGATCCGCTGGGAAAGATTACCACGATGAATAAGGCCGCGGGCCAGATGCTGGGCATCGAGGCAGGGCAGGTCGTGGGAAAGGGCTATGCGGAGGTTTTTCAATCGGAACACCTCCGGGTGTTGAGGGAGATCCTGGAGCAGGTCAGGGGCCGCACGACCATCGAGCACGGGCTCAAGATCTCCCTGCCGGATCGAATCCTGACCGTCATGGTGACCGCCGCCACGCTGCAGGACAACGAGGGAAAAATCCTGGGTATCATGGTCGTGCTGGAGGACATCACGCAGATCCAGAAGGTCCAGAGGATGGAGGCATGGCGTGAGGTGGCCCGAAGGATTGCCCACGAGATCAAGAACCCGTTGACCCCGATCCAGCTCTCCGCGCAAAGGCTCAGGAAGCACTACGCGGAGCTGCTGGAAGGGGACGGGGAGGTCCTGGACAAGTGCACCTCGACTATCATCAAGCAGGTCGAGGAGTTGAAGAATCTGGTGAATGAGTTCTCTCAGTTTGCCCGCCTCCCGGCCGCCGAGCTGGCCAGGAACGATCTCAACGAGATCGTTCAGGAGGCCCTCTTCCTTTTTATGGAAGGGCACAAGGGAATCGAGTTTCAATTCCTCAAGCAGGACGACCTGCCGCGGCTCGAACTGGACCGGCACCAGATCAAGCGCGCCCTGATCAACCTGCTGGATAACGCGGTGGCCGCGGTGGGGCGCAAGGGGGAGGTCAAGGTCTCTACGGACTATGACCCATCCTCAGGGTTCGTCCAGTTAGAGGTGGCCGACGATGGCTGCGGCATGGCCCCCGAGGTTAGAGAGAGGATCTTTGAGCCTTACTTTTCTACCAAAAAGGACGGGACCGGTTTGGGGTTGGCGATCGTCAGCGCCATCGTGTCGGACCACCATGGTCTTATCCGCGTGCGCGGCAACGAGCCTAAGGGCACCAGGTTTATCATCGAATTGCCAGTTCGAGATCGAACTGATTTCCAAGAACTGAAAAAGAGGGAAGCCTACTCTTAATGCAGGGGGATGGTAAGAATGATATCCTTGGAGAATACGATCCTGGTGGTGGACGATGAGGATGGGGTCCGGGAGTCTGTCCGGGAGATCCTGAGCGATGAGGGTTACCGGGTCATCGAGGCCTCCGACGGGACTCAGGTCCTGGATCTGATTCGGCGGGAGCATCCCCAGCTTGTCCTTCTGGACATATGGATGCCCCAGGTAGATGGCATCGGTCTGCTCAAAGAGATCAGGGAGCAAGAGCCCGAGGTCCATGTGATCATGATCTCGGGCCACGGCAATATCCATACGGCAGTCACGGCCACCAAGCTCGGGGCCTTTGATTTCATCGAAAAGCCCCTCTCTCTGGAAGGCCTGCTCCTGGCGGTCCGGCGCGCCCTCGGGGAATCCGCCACGGCGAAAGGTCGGGAGGAAGTTCTCAGGGAGCAGAGAACAGGAAAGGGCAGGCCACACTCTCGTGCCTCGACATCCAGGGAGACCCAGGCCAGCACCTTAAAGCAGAGGACGCTGAAAAAGAGCGTGGTATTTTCCGGTCATGGACTCCATTCAGGCATTAAGACCGGCGTCATTCTTCATCCGCTTCCTCCCCATAGTGGGATTCGCTTCAGCGGGATCTCGGCCGACGCCATGGTCCCGGCGCACCTGGACTATGTGACGTCGACAGGTTACGCCACCACGCTCCGGGGCAAAGGGATCGTGGTTGGAACCGTAGAGCATTTTCTGGCGACCTTGCACAGTTACGGAATCACCAATCTGTTGGTGAAGATGCAGGGAGAGATCCCGATCATGGATGGCTCGGCCCTGGAGTTCTGTCATCTGATCGAGGAGGCGGGAATCCAAGATCAGGAGGCGGAGTGGTCCGAGATTGTTGTCGATCGAACCTATCGGATTGGCTCAGCCGGAGCGGAGTCTATCAGCATAGAGCCTGCGGATACCTTCGGGGTCCGGTATGCCCTCCACTATCCCAAGCCGGTAGGGGTTCAGGAATACACCTACATCTTCAGGGGCCCTGAGTCGTTCAAAGAGGAGATCGCCCCGGCCCGGACCTTTGGTTTTCTCAAGGACATCGAGCGGCTGGAGAAGATGGGTCTGGCCAACGGCGGGAGGCTCAGCAACTGCATTCTGATCGACAATGAGAAGGTGATCAACACAGAGCTCCGCTTCCCGGACGAGTTCGCCCGCCATAAGATTCTCGACATCGTGGGTGACTTTTATCTCCTGGGACGCCCCATCCGCGGCCGGGTGACGGCCTGCATGACCGGCCATACGGATAACATCGCCCTTCTCCGCGAGATAAGAAAGGGAATGCGCCTCTCTTAACCCGGGGACAGATGGGGTCCCTGCGGCTCACCGGCCCCCCTCAGGATTTGCCAAGGGCGCGCGTATCGGTTATCCTAATCATCAGGTTATGGCATCGTTTCAGACCTTCTCGCGCATGTTTACCGTCGATGAGGCCAACGATCTCCTCCCGTCCCTGCGCCCTCTGATAGAGCGGCTCTTTCACAATCTGGGTTGCTTGAGAAGGAAGAGCGAGTCGGTGAGCCGCGAGGAAAAGCTTGCGCCGGATAGCCCGGACCTGATGGAGCGCTTGCAAGAAGATGGAGAGATCGCCCGGCTGATCCAGGAGGTCCGGGGCTTGGTGGAGGAGATCAATAGCTACGGGTGTGTCTGTAAAGGCGTCGAGGAAGGATTGGTGGACTTCCCCTGCCTGTTTGGGGGAGAAGTGGTATTTCTCTGCTGGCGCTACGGTGAGGAGAAGGTAGGCCACTGGCACCGCATCCAAGACGGTTTCGCCGGTCGCAAACCACTTCTCGACCTCGGAGAGGAGAACGGAGGTGAGACCTCCTACCATTAGCGGACTTCGTCTTGCTCAACGGGGCTGCCCCTGACCTTAAAACTGACCGAGTCTACGATCTGATTTTCCTGATCCACGAGAGATAAGGTGTGGTGCCCGAGTCTCGGACTCCAGACCAGTGGAGATTCCGCGTAGCCCATCTCTTCTCCGTTGAGCACCCAGCGCAGTGGACGGGCGCCGGGCCGGGACTCGAAGAAGAGCCTCTGCTGTCCCTCGGGTATGTCAGGGTCTAGAGCAATCACGGTCCCGTCCACAGGGGAGAGCACCTTGGGGTTGGTCTGGAGTGGCCTGAATAGCTCCGGCTCGGTTCCCGCGATGAACCATTCGGTGCGGTTGGGCTCGAAGGGGGAGAGATCGACCCTTTTTGCCTTTACCCCTTCGGGCGGCCTCTTGGGTTGTGGCGCAGATTCGGAATGAAGCCGGGTCATGATCTCTACCCATACGGGGGCTGCGCCGGCGATGCCGCTGACGTTCCACATGGGCTCCCCGGAGAAATTCCCGACCCACACCCCTACGGTATATTGACTCGAATATCCCACGCACCAGTTATCGCGCATGTCTTTGCTCGTCCCGGTTTTGACCGCGCTCCAGAAGCGTGTGGATAGGGGGCTTTCCAGGCCAAAGGTGTAACTGCGGCTCTCCCTGTCGGAGAGGATGGCGGAGACGATAAAGGCGCTCTCCCGGGAAAATACCCTCCGGCGCGACGACCTGGTTTCTCGATCCGGCGCGAGCCTGAGCTTGCCCCACACGCCTTCGTTGGCCAGGGCCCGATAGGCATGGACCAGCTCCCACAGGCTTACATCCGCTGAGCCCAGGGCCAGGGATGGGCCGTAGAAATCGCCCGACTCATTGAGCTCAGTGAAGCCGAGCCGTCTCAGTTTTTGCATAAAAGACTCGACGCCAACAAGCTGCAACACCTTGACCGCTGGCACATTGAGCGAGGAGGCCAGTGCGGTGCGGGCGGTGACCAGGCCTTGAAACTGGCTGTCGTAGTTCCGTGGTCGATAGACCCCGGTCAAGACAGAGATGTCCAGGGGGCTGTCATCAATGAGAGAGGCGGCCGTGAGAATACGTCTTTCCAGGGCCAGTCCATAGAGAAACGGCTTCAGCGTGGAACCTGCCTGCCTCCGAGCATGAATGCCATCGACATAGCGGGCACTGGAGAGATAGCCGCTGTTGCCGATGTAGGCCAGGACATCGCCGGTTTTATTTTCGACCACGAGGAGGGCCCCGTCCTGAACATTCTGCGACTTGAGGGAGAGGAGATGGCGGCGCAGGCCCTCTGCGGCCAAGCGCTGGAGCCCCCCGTCCAGCGTCGAGGTTACCGAGGTGATCTTGTCTCCGTCCTTCGGGCTGAGCAGTTGCAGGGCTACGTGCGGCGCAAGGGCAGCCGCGGGTCTGGCAAGGTAAGGACCGGATAGGACCTCTTGGGCCCGAGAGGCCACTTCTTCACATTCGGTTGACAGCTTCATGGTGCCTCCGAGCCGGCAGGCCCTTTGGGCAACTCTGCTGACCGGGGCATTGGGCTCTCTGAGGAGGGAGGCCAGGATCACCGCCTCCGCACTGTTTAAACCGTGGGGCTCTTTGCCAAAGAGTCCGCGCGCGGCAGCGGCGATGCCCTGCAGCTCTCCGCGAAAGGTGACCAGGTTGAGATAGGCTTCGAGGATTTGCGCCTTGGACCAATGGCGCTCTATGGACCGCGCCTCCCGGATCTGCAGCCATTTTTGCCCGAGCGACCTCCGTTTCTTTGCTTGCGGCTTCTCGCTCAAGAGGGAAGAGAGCTGCATGGTGATGGTGCTGGCGCCGCGCGGAGTCGATGACCCAAGACGGCTCAAGAGGGCGGAGCCGATCGCCTTCCAGTCCACGCCCCGGTGGGCATAGAAGCGCCTGTCCTCGGAGTGGAGGATGGCCTTCTGCAAGG
>Ga0184634_10000123_pt1 | contig 16716 bp, 15 predicted proteins | sample PLM31_200_b1_FD_133016 | JGI IMG/M metagenome (GOLD analysis project Ga0184634, IMG submission 133016) | Groundwater sediment microbial communities from an aquifer in East River, Colorado, USA - PLM3-1_200_b1 | ecosystem: Environmental > Terrestrial > Soil > Riparian zone | place: USA: East... | reverse complement strand
CATCAATTTGCCTAACGTGGTGTTAACTCCTCACCTCGGCAGCGCAGCATTGGACACGCGTGCACGGATCGCCGATATTCTGGTTGAAAACGTTATCAGCGTGATCGAAGGGCGCCAGCCGCCCAACCTCTTCAACCCGGAAATCTACGGCTCATGATCATGGGCACCGCGTTGAACCGTTTGAACGTTTTGAAAGCGGTTCAAGCCGTTCAAAATGTTCAAGTCGTTCAAACCGTTCAAGCCGCCACCTGTCACCTTCGGCTCGCTCGATACCAGGCCAGGATCTCTTCACCCGTCCAGAAGAGAACGCCCTTCCGCTTTTTTAAGTATGCGAAGGTCTTCTCGAAATATTTGATCCGGTGGGGCACTCCGCTGATATACGGATGGACCGCGATAGCCATTACGCGAGCGCTCTTCGCACCCTCGGCATAGAGGGTCTCGAACTGGTCCTTGGCTCGGCGAAAAAACTCTTCCGCCTCGTGGTGCTGAAGAATCATCATCGGGATGTCATTCAGCTCTACAGAATACGGCAGCGAAACGAGCGGGCCGTGTGCCGTCTTAATTTCGTAGGGTTGGTCGTCGTTGACCCAGTCGGCGACGTATTGCAATCCGGCCTGAGCCAAAAAATCGAGAGTCTCTTCGGTTTCGGTGAGCCCTGGGCCGAGCCATCCTGACGGTTCCTTTCCGATAAACTTGCGAATCACTTCGACAGATTTGCGGATCGCTTCGCGTTGATCTTTTAGCTGATGCATGGGCTTCTGGATGTAGCCGTGTCCCATGAACTCCCAGCCGGACTCTCGCGAAGCTTCGGCGATTCTCGGGTAGGAAAGGCAAACCGACGCATTGATTGCCAGGGTGGCTTTGATCTTGTGCTTGTCGAGGATCGACTTCAAACGCCAGAATCCCACCCGCATTCCGTATTCAAACCAGGCGAAGTTGGGAACATCGGGGATAACTTGCGCCCCGCTCGGCGGCGGCAGCACCGTGCGCGGCATCGGCCCTTGGATATCCCATTCCTCTACGTTGACGATGGTCCATACCACGACCCGAGCAGATTTTGGCAGTCGAAGTATGGGGCGGTCGATGATCGCCGAGTATGGAATTTGATCGCGTGGGAAAGCCATGATGCTCCTCCTTGAAAAATTCGAGTCATGCTATGCGACGCATGAGCCAATTGACAAGAGTGGAGGGTGGTGGTAGCCGCGATCAAGTCGAGATATCTTCGCTTTTGGAAAGGACCCTCAAATGAAACGAATCGGGATCATCGGGGTGGGGCTTCTCGGCAGCGCAGTCGCCGCGCGTCTTCTCGAGAATAAATTTGTCGTGAAAGGTTACGACACGCGCACAGAACAGGTAAATCAGCTCCAGTCTCGGGGACTGATCCCAGCGGAGAACGTTGCTGAGGCGGCAGAAGAAGCCGACGCGGTCTTCACGATTCTGCCCTCGCTTGAGAGCGTCGAGAAAACTATTCTCGGCGCGGGTGGACTGATTGAAACCGCGGCGCCAAAGACAACCCTCATTCAAATGAGCACCATCTCCCCTGAGCTCACGCGTCGCCTGGCCAGCGCGGCAGCCGCTAAAGGGCCGGGTTTTCTCGACGCGCCTATGAGCGGGACGAGCGCGATGGTGGCGAGCGGCGACTGCACGATTTTTGTCGCAGGCGATCAAGCTAAGGTCGACGCGTGCCGTCCTGTCTTTGATGCAATTGCAAAGAAAACCCACTATGTCGGCGACGTCGGCATGGCGTCGCTCGCGAAGCTCGCGACAAATCTGCTTGTCGGGCTCAACACGGCTGCTCTGGCAGAAGCGCTCGTCCTCGGGGTGAAAGGCGGTCTCGCTCCGGCTGTGCTTATCGATCTCCTCAAAGACAGCGCGGCCGCCTCGAAGATGCTCGATGTCCGCGGCCCGCTCATGGTGAACCATCGCTTCGAGGCGCAGATGAAAATCGATCTGTTCTTGAAGGATTTCAAGCTCATGCTGGAGGAAGGGCTTCGCCTCGGAGTTCCATTGCCGCTGACATGCGTCGCGCAGCAGCTAGTTACGGCCACCGCTGTAGCCGGACGAGGCGAGGAAGATCTGGCTGCCATCGTCACGACTTTGGAACGGCTCGCCGGACTAGGAAATGACCGTCTATGACGAAGAAAGACTTGAAATGAAATTCCGCTGAAAGATCCGCGTTCGCCCTTCGACAACTTCAGAGGCTGCCCTGAGTTTATCGAGGGGACGAACGGGAATTACATTGATAGGAGCGACGATTTTCCGTTCATGCTGAGCCTTCGACGAGCTCGTGACCAAAGGCCCAGTCGAGGGAGCCTGCACTGAGCCAAGTCGAAGTGTCGAAGCATGGAGGGATGGTTTTTCAGCGGAATCAAATGATTGGCATGCAACAGCGGTCTGAAATACGTGACGGCATGCGCATTGACTGGAACGTGCCGATCACGATGGATGACGGCCTGGTCCTGAGCGCCGATGTCTTTCGTCCGATCTCTGACGAGAAATTCCCGGTTATTCTCAGCTACGGACCCTACGCGAAAGGGCTCGCCTTCCAGGATGGCTACCCGAACCAGTGGCAGTTCATGACCGCAGAGCACCCAGACGTGGCGGCAGGCTCAAGCAACAAGTATCAGAATTGGGAAGTCGTCGATCCGGAAAAGTGGCTGCCGGATGGTTACGTCTGTGTGCGCGTAGACTCGCGCGGCTGCGGCTGCTCGCCAGGATACATCGACCACTTCTCGCCGCGCGAGACCAGAGATTTCTACAACTGCATCGAGTGGGCAGGAATCCAACCGTGGGGCAATGGAAAAGTCGGTCTCAACGGCATCTCGTATTATGCGATCAACCAGTGGCACGTGGCGTCGCTTCAGCCGCCGCACCTTGCGGCGATGTGCATCTGGGAAGGTGCCGCCGATTGGTACCACGACATGACACACCACGGCGGCATTCTCTGCAGCTTCTGGGCGAACTGGTACGACATGCAGGTGAAGACCGTGCAGAATGGGCTCGGCGAGCGCGGCCCGCGCAGCCGCGTCACCGGCGTTCCTGTCGGCGGATCCGAAACGCTCTCGGAGAAAGAGCTGGCAGGAAATCGCTGTGATCTCGGCAATGAAATCCTTGCCCATCCGCTCGACGACGATTACCACAAGGCCCGCTCGCCTGTATGGTCGAAGGTGACGATACCATTTCTCTCCGCGGGGAATTGGGGCGGCCAAGGACTACACTTGCGGGGAAATGCTGAAGGCTTTGTTCGCTCGGCATCACGCCAGAAGTGGCTCGAACTGCACGGGCTCGAGCACTGGACTCATTTCTACACGGATTACGGGCGACTGCTGCAGAAACGCTTCTTCGATCATTTTCTAAAAGGCATAGACAACGGCTGGGTCAACGAGCCGCGCGTTCGATTGCAGATTCGTCACATCGAAGGATTCACCGAGCGCATGGAAAACGAATGGCCCATCGCTGGCACTCGATGGACGAAGCTCTATCTCAATCCTGCCGATCAAAGTCTAAGCTCAATTCCCGCCGCCGAAGGGCGGATCGAGTTCGACGCAACTGGAGACGGCATCACGTTTCTTTCACCACCATTGGAGCGCGAGAGCGAAATCACGGGACCTTCGGCGGTCAAGCTCTTTGTCTCATCTTCAACGACTGACGCGGACATCTTCCTCGTGCTGCGCATCTTCTCTCCCGAAGCGAATGAGGTCGTGTTCCAGGGCGCCATCGATCCCCACACACCCATCAGTCAGGGTTGGCTCCGAGCGTCGCATCGCAAGCTCAATCCTGAGTTGAGCACGCCCTACCGGCCGTATCACACTCACGACGAGAAGCAGCCGCTAAAACCGGGTGAGATCGTCGAGCTTGACGTCGAGATCTGGCCGACCTCCATCGTGGTGCCCACCGGATACCGGATCGGCCTCACTGTGCGCGGAAAAGATTACGAGTATCCGGGGCCAAGTGGCGGACGGATTGCTAGCTTCAAGAACGAGCTGAAAGGCTGCGGGCCGTTCCTTCATGACGACCCGCGTGACAGACCGGCGGAGATTTTCGCGGGCAAGACGACGCTACACAGCGGCCCCAACCGCGCTGCCTATCTCCTTCTCCCGATCATTCCGCCACAACCAATAGCCTATAAGAACTGACTGGGGTTCTACGTAGTTCGACAAGTGGGGCAGGATGCACTTTCATTATGTAACCGTCAAAAATCTTCTGCTTTGCACAGTAGACTTTCGTGTTACCAGGCAACTGTGCAATTCCCAAGCTGGCGTCGCCGATTCGACCCCGGTCGCCCGCTCCAAAATGTTTCTGCGAAATCAACTTTTTCCAAGTGGGCTGCTTGTGAAGATGTTCCGGTTGAACATGGGCGTAGAGCTACGTCCCTGTTCAAATGTGTGTCCCATAAGCTTGGCGGTTTCGTAAAGGCTCACGCCAGCCAGGGCCAGATAAGCTCCAAAGGAATGCGGAAGCGTGTGAAAAGGTCGTGCAGAGCTTAAGCTTTTTTGTATGCGGCTCGTAATGCGCGTTCTCGGAACAAACTCTAATGATCGGCTGCGATTCGATTCGTGTTTGGGATCCGGCAAAATCGATCATTACCCATTCCGCGCCATCTGTTCGACATCGGCAATAGTGAGTTTGTCCAGCCGGAAGGCCCGGCGTGGGTCCCACTCGAGGACTTCCATAGACCGAATACCTCGGACGTGGTGTGAGTCTTGGGCAGCGATGGTTCTTGCTTCCTCAAGGCTCGATGCGAGCATGACATAGATACCATAGGCACCATCGGTGGTCGGTCCGGAAAACAGCAGGCGTCCCGCTTTGTGCTGCTCCTCTAACCACAGGCGATGCTCGTCGTAATAGGTCTGTTTGTTTTCTTCCATTTCCGGTTTCGATCGCGAAAGTACGATGTACCACATGATTGCTTTTCCTTTTTTCTGAGTGGAGCTTAGAACTTCCCGGCTATGTGATCGTACGCAGTGGCAAATTCAGTTATGGCGTAACGTGAATTCGAACTCTTGTCGTTGGGCTTTGCCGTAAATTTCTCGAAATTCTTCCTGTGATTTATATTTGATTTTTGGGATGAGCTTGCCGCGGACGCTTACCCGCAATGGTGCTTGGTCGAATGGATAGGGATCAACGATGACCGTATTGCGGTCAACGATCCGAAGTTGAATCTGTCCGTCTTCTTCACCGGGGTTCACCGGCGTTGGTTTAATCGTCGAGCCGTAATAAGCCTGACCTTCCTTTGTGTGTGCGCCGGCGGCGGCCACCGCCGTGATGTCAAAGTTAGAACAGAAAAACAGCGACAGCCGGTCGAAAACCTGCATCAAGAGATAATTGTGCCAAATCTGCTCTTTGCTGGTGAATCCGGCGTATTGTTCCATTCTACTCAGTTTGTCGATCATGTCGTTGTGCGTGGGCTCGCGCTCAGAAATAAATTTCTGAGAATAGGGGTCGTCGCGGTCGACCATGGTGGGCATGGTGCCATAGCGCTTCTGCGGCAGGCCGACGCCATGCATGCTGACCACCAAGCCGGCGTAGAGATCTCGTGCAATCACATTGTCGATGCCTTTGCTATAGAAATTCGACCGGAATTCGCGCGGCGTGCGGGTAAACGGTATGGGCGCGCCGTTATCGTCGATGGACGGGTAAATGTCCCAGTCCCACCAGCCATTGTCGTGGGTCTCTGCGGCCAGCACCATCGAGTGATACGGTTTAAGCTTGGCGAATCGGTCGTTACCCCAATGAGCGGCGAATTGCCCGGCGAGATCGCCGTGGTCGTTTTGCGAGATCATTCGATAGTATTCAGAGTTTTCCGAGATAATCATGTTCAATCCTCCGTCACCGATCCAGACTAATCGCCACAAGAGACAGAATGCCAAAGAATAATAGAATGAGATTTGCGTTTGCGTATTTGGTCTTTCGATTCACGATTATTTCCCCATCCCTGACATATTGGTTTGAATATACTAACTGGCATGGAGCGAATACGTGATCGGTACTTTCTCGGCACGGTAGTATTCCATCAGAAATTCATCCTGATTCGTGTAGCGGCGCTTGGCTATAAGCCGGCCCTGGAACGAGACGATTAATGGATCGACATCGAACGGGTACGGCGTGACCGTGGCGCGGATTTCGTCTTTGATGGTAAAGGTTAGAACCACATCATCCCTGCTGGGTTTGGTAGGCGCAGGCACATTACTCAATGTGTTGCTTGGACCGTTCTTTCGATGCGTGCCGTTGAAAGGATACCGATTGCAAACGAACTGGCCCATCTGATCGTAGACTTCCATCAACTTAAAGTTCGTCCACAATTGCTCATTGGATACAAAGTCGCAGTATTCCTTGGAACTTTTTAATTGTTCCATTAGCTCGGCACGATAGCTCTCCTGTTCGGTGAGAAATTTTTTGACCTCGGGATAGACTGCGTAATCCGGCATGTACGGGAGCAGCCCACGTCCTTGAGTCAGCAAACCGTCGGAGTGCAAGGAAACGATGTAGCCCGCATAGGGATCCTGCTCGGCGAGGCGATAGATGCCGTGGCGGTAGAAGTCCAGCCAAACTTTGCCGCCGAGATGTTTGATGCTGCCGATATAGTCCGGCGGCAATCCTTCGTTGTTGACCTGCGGCTTGATCTCCCAGTCCCACCAGCCGGTGTCGTGCTCCTGAGCGGCCAAGACCATCGCGGCATAAGGAGAAGGCCGCGCGAAAGTGTCATTGCCCCAATGGGCCGCAAACCAGCCGGTGACTCTCGAGTGATCGAGCTGCAGGATCAGCAACAACCGTTTGTCATCATAGGGGCAAACCATCATCGGATGTCCTCCTCAAATAGTGCTCCAGCATCACGCCAGCAGCCGTCGAACGGTGCCACTGAAGATGCCCTCGAGCTCGGCATTCGACCAAGATCTCGCTTTCAACGCTTCGACCGTGTCCTTCTCGGCGTTCGGCACATGCGGAGCATCCGTGCCGAAAACCAGTGTATTGACGCCCCAAGTCGCGCGAGCGCATTCCAACGCCGGACCATGAATACACGCCGTGTCGAAGTAACAGCGGCGCAAATAGTAACTGGGCGGATGGGGACAGCTGGAGAATCGTTGGTAGCCGCGATCGATGCGGTCCAAGATCATCGCCAAACCGCCGCCGAGGTGCGACCAAACGATCTTTACGTCGGGGCACTCTTCAAGAGTCCCGGAGAGAGCGAGTTTCGTTGCCGCCATTGCCGTTTCACCCGGATAACCTACGGAAAGAAAGGTTCCCGGATCGTTTTGCGGCGCGTCGCAGGGACAGGTCGGGTGCACGAGCACCATGAGCTTACGGCGGCTCATCTCGCGCCAAAAGTTTTGGAGCTCAGGCGCCTGTAACTGAAAGTCGCCAACATTAGTTGCGATGCCTATGCCGGCGGCGCCCATACCGAGAGCGCGATCCAACTCTTGCACCATCTCACTAGGCTTCGTGCACGGCAGCACGGCGACAAAGCGAAAACGAGTTGGATATTGCCGGCAAACGGCGGCAAGCCCGTCATTGACAAAGCGCGCTGCAGCGGCGTCGCCGGAGCCGGCCCAACCCATATTGAGCGCGCCCACGGAAAGTATCGCCATAGCGATGCCCGCTTCATCCATCGACGCCAGTCGCTTAGGCAAATTGTCCTGGTCCATGGGCATCGACATAACGTGGCTGCCGCGGTAGAGGAGCGACTGGCCGCGCGGATTATCGACGAGCTTGAAGTCGACGCGCGTCTTGATCACTTCGGTGAAACAGCCCGCGGGATAGACGTGGGCATGAACGTCGACAATTTGTCGAACGGTCATCGGGATTTACTCTTCATAAATTAGCATCCGCAGTTTATCCGGCAGCTTCGCAGTCTTTTATGAGCTGCAAAATGTAGTCCGGCTTGAGCGGCAATCTTTTCACTTCAACACCCAATGCATTGGAGACGGCGTTTGCCAACGCCGCACCCGCCGCGGTAATGCCACCTTCGCCTGCTCCCTTCACGCCGAGCGGATTATGGGGGCTGGGAAAATCTTCGGTCGAGATCAACTGTGCGTTGGGCACCTCCATCGCCGTCGGCAACAAATAATCCATGAAGTTCGTCGACAACGGTTGGCCGTCTTCGCTGTAAACAAATTCCTCCAATATTGCCCCGCCGATGCCTTGCGCCAGGCCGCCGGCCATTTGGCCTTCGATGATCATGGGATTGATCTTCCGGCCAACATCTTCAGTCACGAGATAATCGAGGATCTTGATTTTGCCGGTTTCCTTGTCGACTTCCACCGCTGCTACGTGCACGCCGTAAGGAAACGGCCGCTTATCGGTGGCGAAAAAATCTTCTTCGGAGATCCCGGGAGTCATGCCGCTTTTGAGCGCCGGACCGGGCAACGCCAAGCGCGCGAGCTCAGCGAAGCCGAGAGACCGTTCCGGCGCGCCGCGGGCGACGACGCGGCCATCGCGCAGGATCAGATCGGCGCTATCGATTTCCAAACTAGCCGATGCCAGTCGCAAGAGTTTGTCTTTGACTTTACGTGACGCGCCGACGGCGGCGCTGCCGGCCATCACGGTGGAACGGCTAGCGTTGCTGCCGTTGCCGTAGGGGACTTTCGCCGTGTCGCCGTGCACGACGCGCACATTATCTATGGCAACCTGCAGCTCATCGGCAACGATCTGGCTGAGCGCCGTCGCGATGCCCTGGCCGACCGAGTTGCAGCCGGAGTAAAGGACGACCTGGCCGGCATTGTCGACTTCGACGCGGGCATACTCCCATGGGCCGATGCCGCTGGTTTCGACGAAGCAGCCGATGCCGACGCCGACGGCGCGACCTTCGAGCTTTGCGGCAGCGCAGGTGGCCTTGAGACTTTCATAGCCGAAACGCTCCAGTGCGCGCTCGAACTGACCCGGCAAATCGCCAGTGTCATAAACCATGTAGTGAAACGGATGCTTGCCGAGATCGTAGGGCATTTCTTCATGGCGGATCAAATTCCGTCTCCTGGCGTCGGCGGGATCGAGCTTTAGACGATGCGCGACGATATCCAACAACCGTTCGCGGACGAAATTCGCTTCGTAGCGTCCCGGGCTCCGGTAGGTACCTACGGGCGTCTTGTTGGTCAGAACGCAGAAAACGTTACAGCGATAGTTTTTTACCCGGAACGGACCGCGTAGCATGGCCGAAGCGGCAATGGCCGGGACGCCGCCGTGGGTGCGCGTATAGCTGCCCATGTCGAAAAGAATCTCCGCGTCCATCGCCATGATCGTGCCGTCTTTTTTCACGCCGATTTTCACCCGGTGTTTTTGCTGGCGCGACTGGTTCATCGCCTTGAGGTTCTCCGAGCGGTCTTCGATCCAGCAAATCGGTTTGCGGAAATGCCTGGCGGCGAAAGGAATCAGAAAATCTTCCGGATAGAATTCACCGCGCGCGCCAAAGCCGCCGCCGACTTCCGGCTCGATGAAATGGATCGAGCTCTGCGGCAGGCCGATGAGCTCGGAAAGAATGCGCCAGTTGGTATGGGTCATCTTCGTCGGACCCCACATCGTCAGGAGACCGCGTCCCTCGTCCCACTCCGCTACCAAGCCCCGATTCTCCAGCGGCACGGCGGAATGACGCTGGGTGGTGAACTCTTCTTCTAAGACCAAGTCCGAGTTGGCGAAGGCCGCATCGACATCGCCGACGTTAACTTGAAAGTTGGCCGCGATGTTGTTCGGCACCGCGTCGTGGAGCTGCGGCGCGCCCGGATCCATGCTCGCGCGCGCATCGACGACGGCGCCCAAGGCCGCGTATTCAACGTCGATCAATTCGAGAGCGTCCTCGGCGATGTAACGATTCTCCGCAACGACCACGGCGACCGGGTCGCCGACGTAACGGACTTTCGTCGTCGCAATAGGAGTTTGCTGCGAGCGCTCTAAGCCGGGAATAACTCCGGTGCGCATGGGAATAGTTTTCAGCCCGGGCATATCGGCGACCGTGAGGACACCGACGACGCCGGGCAATTTCAGCGCCGCCGCCGCATCTATTTTAACGATGCGCGCGTGCGCGTGTGTGCTCCGCAGAATCGCGGCATGCACCATGCCGGCGCGGTGAATATCGCCGACATATTTGCCGATGCCGCGCAAAAGCCGCACGTCTTCCTTGCGCTTAACTCTCGAGCCGATGTAAACCATAGATGCCTTTTACCTTGGTATCTCCGCCAGCGTCTTCGCCGCTTCCTGGATCGCGGTGACGATATTTTGATAGCCAGTGCACCTGCACAGGTTGCCGCTGAGCCATTCGCGAATTTGCCATTCGCTCGGATTCGGTATCTCTTTCAATAAGGCTTCCGCGGTGAGCAGTATTCCCGGCGTGCAAAAGCCGCACTGCAGGCCGTGCAGTTCCCAGAACTTTTCTTGAAGCGGGTGCAGCTCGGTTGCGTTCGGCGCGATCCCTTCCACCGTTTTTAGATCAGCGCCGTTCATTTGTACGGCGAAAAGCAGGCAGGAGCGTACCGGCTCGCCGTTCCACAGGATCGTACATGCGCCGCAAACGCCATGCTCACAACCCACGTGCGTCCCCGTGAGCCCGAGATCGTCGCGCAAGAAATCGGTTAGAAGCTTACGCGGTTCTACTGCGGCGCTGTATTCGCGGCCGTTGATTGTTAGGCGTACCTGCCGGGTGCTCATAGTGACGTTCCCGTCATTTGCTCGGCAGCGCGTTGTGCCGCTTGCATGAGCGCGCGGCGGGCCAGCGCCGCGCAGGCGGCGCGACGATATTCAGCGCTGGCGTGAATGTCCGAATCCTGTTCCAAGTTCTCAGTTGCGCGTCGCGCCGCGTCGCGAAACAGCGCTTCCGACGGTTTTTGTCCGAGCAGAAATTCTTCCGCTTTGCGTGCTCGAATCGGTGTTGTGCCGGTGAGCGTGAGCCGGGCATGGTGGATAACGCCGCTCGCATCGAGAGCGAGGACCGCGGCGGCTCCCGCCAGCGCAAAATCGCCATGTCGACGGCTGACTTCTTGGTACGACCAACCGGCGTTCGCCGGCAATGACGGAACACTTATCTCCACCAAAAGTTCCTCGGCATCGATCACAGTAGTCATATAGGAAAGAAAAAACTCTTCCGCGCGCGCGGTGCGTTGATTGCCCGTCGATCGCAAAATGAATGACGCATCGAGCGTTACCATCGCTACGGGCAGCTCGGCAGACGGAAAAGCGTGGGCTAAACTGCCGCCGACCGTACCGCGGTTGCGTATTGGAATATGGCCGATAAAGGCAGCGGCGTCGCGCAGCAGCGGCCAACGCTTGGCAACCTCAGCCGAACGTTCGAGCTCACGCTGGCGGGTCGTCGCACCGATGCGCAGCGTGTGATCGTCCGCTGTCAAATAGCTGAGCTCGTTGACGCCGTTTAGATCGATCAGATGCGCCGGCCGGATGAGTCGAAAATTCATCAGCGGCACGAGACTCTGACCGCCGGCAAGCGGGCGCGCTTGATCACCGAACTGCGCCATCAAGCCCAGCGCTTCATCAACGGAGGTCGGATCGTGGTAATCAAAATTTGCCGGTTTCATATTCGCTCAGGTCATGTCGCCTTCAATTCGGCATGATGCATTCCCGAAACAATTGCTTTACTTGCTCGTATCAATCGTTGATTTCCTCTGTCAACCAGCGGGCAGAATTTGCCGCCAGTCTTCGAGAGTAAGCTCCAAGAAAGGCATTGGGTGATAGATCCCCGCGCAGCAGACGAGATAATCGATCCTGCCCGCCAGGTTCCCGATGGCGTCGAATGTTGTGTCGACCGCCGATTCATTGGCGACATCGACGCTGTGAAAGCTCCATCCCGATGCATGCGACGGTTTCAAGTCGAGCACATGCACGGTGGCGCCTTCATCGTGCAGCCGGCGCGCGATCGCGCCGCCAATAGCGCCACTGCCGCCGGTGATGACGGCAACACGGCCTTGGTGTTCCTTTGCTTCAGCCACGCTATCTATTTCGCCTTAAGCCGACGCGAGGGTGTGAGCGACCGTGATGTGCTCAGCGCGGTAGAACTCGCCGAGAAAGTCTTCCCCATCTTTGTAGGCGCGGTTCGGCACCAGGCGCGCGGCAAATGACACCGGTAGCGGATCGATATCAAAAGGATAGGGACGCAGGACGGCTTTGTTTTCACCGACTGTGTCGATATTGATTTTCACCGCCGGCTGACCGTGTTTCGTCGGTACGTCGACATCGTTTAACGAATGGGTCGGCCCGAGCTTGCGCGCCTTGCTATTCAACGGATAACGATTGCAGACAAACTGCGCCAATTGATCGAAGACCTCCATGTACTCGTAGTTGGTCCATATCTGCTCGTCTGAACAGTGCTGCTTGAACTGTTCGGATTGGCGCAGCTGTTCGAGTAGTTTTAGACGCAGCTCTTCCTGGTGATCGACGTACGCCTTCACCCGGGGGTCACCGGTCCGGTCGGGAGGATAGCTGTACTTGCCATAACCGGCGTTCATGAGCGCCACCCCGTGCATCGCCATCAACATGGCCGAGTAAGGATCGCGAGTTAGGACCCGATCCACCGAGTTTTTATAGAAATCGAGCCGGAGTTGCCCGAGATATTTGAAACTGCCATCGTGATAGTCGAGAGGAAACCCCTTGTCGTTGAGCGTCGATGGTTTCATTTCCCACTCCCACCAGCCAATATCATGCTCGGTGGCGGCCAATATGACGGAGGAATAAGGCTCGGGCCGATCGAAGTGTCGGTTGCCCCAATGAGCCGCGAAGTAGCCTGCCACCCGCGAGTGGTCGATTTGCAGCGCCAAGATTATCCGGGCATCGTCATATGGATAGGCCATCATAAGTCATTTCTCCTTCATCGCGGCGGCGCGCGGGAAATTTTCCGTGTGCGGATTCCTTCCGCGACGGGTCAAAATAGAGTCCCGCCGCCGAGAAGCACGGCCACCGGAGCTTGCATGGAGTTCATCGATTTTACCGCACCGGTTACAGCCGCGCGAACGTCCTCCGTCCTCACCACCGTTTCGTAACTAATTCTCATGGCATCGAGTAAGGGCTCCGTTCCCCAGCCGAAGGGCACCGAAAACCAGCGCTGGTCGTGAAAGCCGCCGCGATGAGCGATCAGCAGCAGCATTGGGACGCCGAAGGGGACCGGGCCGCGCATCAGGGCGTAGGTGGTCACTCCGAAGCCGGTGTTCTCCATGAGCAGCGCCGGCTTCTTGCCGCCCAGCCAGGCGCCCATGCAGATGCCCACGCCGTCGCCTTCATTGGCGACCTGGACATAGTCGATTTTAGACTCCGCGCTCAACGGCTCGTAGAGCTCTTTGAACGCCGAATCCGGCATGCACGCGGCGAAGTCGATGCCCGATTCGATGAGCGCGTCGAGAGCTTCCTTCGCGGCTTCGTTTTTCATTTCGCTCCCTTGATGATTTGCCGAACAATGAGAAGATATCGACAGCGTCGAAGAATAACCGGCTGTTACTTCGATCCCTCCATTATCTTGATTCCTTCGGTTTCTTCGATGAAACGAACCAGACGGAACTTGTTTTCCTGCCCGTTGAAGTTCGGCCCCTCGCCGCGGACGTATACCGGCTCTATCTTGCAAACAATCAGCACTGGTCCGCGCTCCGATGTGAAACGCGAGAACTCGGCGGCGAACCCATCGACGGTCTCGACCGTCGCGCTGATGCCGATTCCAGCGGCCGTGGCAATGCCGGCCAAATCGGTGCCGTGGGCGGTTTGACTCGAAGGCCCGCCGCGGCTGCCGTACAATTGTTCGTTGTCGAATACCACAATGCAAAGATTGTTTGGCTTGTAGGTGCTGACAACCGGGAGAATACTCGGCGCGAGCAGCAGGCCGCCGTCGGTGTCCAGAGCGATGATTCGTCGGTTGGGGAGAGCTTTCGCCAGCCCAAAGGCCACCGGTGTCACCATGCCCATGCCGACCAAGTAGAGGTTTCCCGGACGGTGCAAAGTATGAAAACACTCATTGGTCGTGCCGGCGAGCGCCGCGACCAGTATGTCACGATCGTTGAGAAACGTTCCTAATCGGACGAGGATATCCTGCCTTCGTGCCCGTTGGCTTTTCCCATTGGTTGGGTTTCGTGTGTCGGTCATTTCGCTTCCTTTGGAGAGATCTCATACTGCCGGATGATGATCCTGTCGCCGGGCTCCAGGCTGCTTTTACTGGAGAAAGAGCTTCTTGTACTCTTCCTTTTTTTCCGCAAAACCTTTGGTCCCGAGATGATCCATTGGCACGAATTCAATCTTGTCCGCGTCTTTCAACGGCGGGTAAATTCCTTTTCGGTTTACGAACTCGCCCATCTCAGCCATAATTTTCATGCTCTCTTCGCCGAGGAAGAAATCGACAAAGGCTTTGGCCGCATCCGGACGCGCCGCCTTGGCGCTCAGGGCGACATAATGGCCGTCACCAAGCATTCTGCCTAAACGCACATAGTCGATGGGCGCGCCCTTTTTGCCGTATTCAAATGCAAACTTTACGAACGCAATAGCGATCGGCGTTTCACCGGAGACGACGCGGTCCGCCGCAGGGCTGACGGATTCCACCAGGGCTGGCCTGGCTGCAGCCAGATCACGTATGAACTTGTCCGCCTTGTCTTTCCCCATGATCCTATGCAGGCTGGCGAGCCACTGCGTCGTGAGAGAATGTTGCGTCGGATCAGGCATCACCAACTTTCCTCTGTATTGAGGTTTTACCAGATCATCGAGCGATCTTGGCGCTTCCGCCGGCTTGACGATTACGGAGTTGTAAACGATGCCGATAATTACATTGCGATACCTCACGCCCAGCTCAGGGTGAATCGCGTCCTTGGAAAAATTCTTGATCGCTGGGGAATCATATTTGGCAAGGATTCCCTCTTGGAGCATGATTTGCATCGGGTCTTCATTGTTCAGTATCACGTCAAAGAGCGGCTTTCGGGCCCGATGTTCGGTGATCGCCCTGTCCAGGATTTTTGCATTGGACGCTCGCCAGTAGTCAATCGTGATTCCAGTTTTCTTTTCAAAGTTGTTTTTGATGCGTGTGAGCTGCTCATCTTCGAGTGAGCCATACACTACCACTTTGCCGTCTTTTCTGGCGGCCTCGCTTGGCTTGTATTCTTGCGGCCAAGCAGGGATCCCAAGGAAAAGGCTTAGCGCTGCAAATAAAAAAAGTCGCCGGACATTTGGCGTCCGGCGGGCCTCTAGAGGATATTCTTTAATAGGCACTGGTTACCCGGCTCCCTTCGTTTCCCAAGCAGTGTGTTGCCAATCCGGACAAGTTTGAGCACCAGATATATTCCGGCTGCGTCGATAGTGTCAAATAGTTCTGACAGATTGGAATTCAAGGTTGAAGCGGTTCGGACGCCGCATTGTATCCAGCCATTCGGCCTGAAGCCAGGCATTCGCAGAGATTCCCGCCACTCTGGTACAGGAATCCCCAAATGGAGCCCAACTCACCCGCGCCGTAGAGCCGCATTATCGGTTGGCCCCACACGTCCAGGATTTGTCCTCGGTTATTTCTCTTGGGCCCTCCTTGGGTATTCAACAAACACGGCCATAAAGGCACCCCGTATAAATCTCCGCGAAGCTCAATTAAGGTTTCTCTGGATCGGGCAAACTCCTCGTCTCTCCCTTTCTTACAGAACTCCTGATACGCGCTCAGAGTTCTGGACAATTGGTCTGGCGAATTTATTCCCAGCCCAACCGCCATCTGCTCGCCGCTTTTTCCACTCGTTATCCACCCGCGCCTAAGCTCCTCTGAATTGTCGGCGCTCCAGTTGTAACCTCCGTTGGCCCCATGCCCTAACTGCGTGATCGGCCCGGAAAGGCGAGTTGGATCATCGAAGATGAGATAGGAAGGAATTCGCGAAAACCCGAGAGTTTCCATATTAAGGCGAGTAACCTCCATCCACATGCTGTAATGCTCGAGACCGGTTTCATTGCAGAACCTGCGTCCGTGCTGGTCGACGATGATATAGCCGTTCGCCGGCATTTGCATAGTGAACGCCGCTTCGTATTCGGCAAATTTATATCCCATCGGCGCCGCCACTGACTTCATGTGCCAAAGATCCGCGCCAAGATCCTGCGCCAGCTTGATGCCATCTCCGCGATTTCCGTTATGCCCATAGGCATAGATGGGATAGCCCAAAAGATATTCTTTCTTCATGTCCTCGTTGAACTCAAATCCCCCGGTCGCCAAAACCACCGCCTTCTTTGCCCGAATCCTAAGGCGTTTTCCTTCCTTTTCTGCTTCTACCTCGACAACCTCGTCACCGGATCGCAGCAGCTTTTTCACCGGGGTTTGCTGGTAGACGTGGATCTTCCGTTGTTGAACGTTCTTAGAAAGTAGGTTCCAAAGGGAAACGCCGCCGCGCTCGCCTGGAGGCCCTTTCACTCTGTAGCGGGTCATCGCCTCCGAGCCGGACAGCTTGGGGAAAGTTGGGCCGGGAGTCACGCTTTGCACGTCGCCTCCCAACTCCCTTATGAATTCGGCATTCTTCGAGCTCCATTCCAAAAAGGCGTCGATAATTTCGTCGGTGACGGTTCCGCAAGAGAGAGCGCGCAAATGTTCCTTGGCCTTCGCGTTGTTGATTGGGCAGAGAAAAGCATTGGTGGCCAAGCGGGTATTCCCTCCGCCGGAGTCCTTCTCCAGGACAATTACAGACGCGCCGGCATCGTGAGCAGAAATAGCGGCCGCCGCGCCTGCCCCGCCGTACCCGACGATGACGACATCTGCTTCTTCCTGCCAAATCTCCATCATCTCACCCTTGGGTT
>Ga0184634_10000122_pt1 | contig 16749 bp, 9 predicted proteins | sample PLM31_200_b1_FD_133016 | JGI IMG/M metagenome (GOLD analysis project Ga0184634, IMG submission 133016) | Groundwater sediment microbial communities from an aquifer in East River, Colorado, USA - PLM3-1_200_b1 | ecosystem: Environmental > Terrestrial > Soil > Riparian zone | place: USA: East... | reverse complement strand
GCAGCATCAAATTTTTTCTTCAGATCACTCATGCTTGCAGTTCCTTACACAGGTTAGAAAATCGCCTCTTGCGGCGAGTTGCGGCGTCGGCTCGGGTGCCTCGCGCCATTCCAGAGCTCGCTTCTTCACGTAGGTCAGTTGCTGCATCTGCGATCTCCCAAGGTACGCATCCGGATTCCTTGCGCAAAGCAGTCTCGCAACCGTCGGTAAGCAGGGTTTGTCCGGCAGGTAAAGTTATGTAAAGCGGCGCGGGCGGTGGACCGGCAGGACCACGATGAAAGCAACTGCCCCGCCCGCTCTGCGGCGCGCAACGCGGATCGCGCTCGTCAGTTCAAGTCAGTTCCGGCAACAAGTGCTTCCGCCACAGCGAATCCGCATTCTCCGACCTGAAGAAACCGAAATGCCCGATCCGTTTCAGACCGACGTCTCGCGGGGAGAGGCGCTTCATCGTTCGTAATGAATTGACATAGAACCCATGTATCGATTCAGTGTTGCGAGCGGACATGAACTCGTCATCAGAGAAGGAAATGGAGACGATGGGAGTGCGCACCGCCGCATATTCTGCCCGGATACTCTCGCCTTCCACGCCCACTGCGTACTCGGGGTTCAGGCACCAACGCCGCCACTGTTCCATCACCCCCTTCGGAAGATCGCCTACCTTACGCAGCCGTTTTCCGGGGAAATAGCCCAACAGCGATACCGAAAGCGGCGCGATCACGTACCACAGCCACCAGGCGCGCCACTTCAAAGGCGGCGCGTTCTCGCGCCAATAGCCGCTGCCGGTGGCGATCGTCACAGCCTTCGATATCCGGTCACGGTTGGGCACGAAAGGCAAAATTTGTCCCCCTAGACTGTGACCGATCCAGTAGAGCGGTTTGCCCGGCGCGCGCTTGGAAAGCGCATCGACCATTGCTCCGCAATCCAGGCGGGCCCAGTCCAAGATATCAGCTTTAAAGCCACGCAAACTGCGGGGACGGGATAGTCCCGTACCGCGATAGTCGAAAGTAGCGGTGAGAAAACCTTGATCTGCTACCCAGGCCGCGAAGGGGCTGTAATAGCTTTGCGGCGTGCCCATCGCGGGGACGATCAGGACCGCGCCGACGGTCTCGCCTCGAGGGACAAAGAATTGAGCAACGATGCTATGGCGATCCGCCGTGACGATCTTTTGCTGTATTGGCTCGATCATGAGCCCTCCTCGTACGTTCCCTCTGCTTCTAACGCTCCGGTACGACCACGATGAAACAGCTGCCCTGCCCACCCCGCGGCGCGCAGCGCGCCTCGCCCCTGTGCCGCCGCGCAATCTGCCGCACCAGTGCAAGCCCCAGCCCCGCGCCCGCGATCTCTTGGGTTCCCGTATGGCGGTAGAACGGGTCGAACACGCGCTCGCGCTCGGCCTCGGGAACGCCCGGTCCGTGGTCGCAGACGGCCAGTTCCGCGCTGCCTCCGGTGCGGGAGAGGCGTACTTGGATTGGCGGAGCGCCGTGACGTTTTGCGTTCTCCAGCAGGTTGCGGATCATCCGGCGCAATAGCCGCGGATCGCCGCGCACCGTGACCGGCTCACCGTCGAGCTGGGTGTCGTCGTAGCGCGCGCATTCTTCCGCGGCGAGCGCGAGCAGGTCCACCTCTTCGTCGGTATCCGGTTCTTTCACCGCGTCGAGGCGGCTGGCGAGCAGAATCTCGTCGAGCAGCGCGTCGAGCTCCGCGATGTCCTGCTCGAGCCCGGCTTTGCGCACCGGGTCGGCGCGCTCCTTCATCAGCTCCACCGCCATGCGGATGCGCGCAAGCGGCGTGCGCAGTTCGTGCGAAGCGTTGGCGAGGAGGGTCCGATGCGCTCCGACCAGCTCCTCGATGCGGCCGGCGGCCCGGTTGAAGCTCCCGGCGAGCCGCGCCACCTCGTCGCTGCCTTCGACCTTGACGCGCGCGGAAAGCTCGCCCGCGCCGAGCGATTCGACCCCCGCCTGCAGGCGCTCCAGGCGCGAAGTCAGCCGGCGCGCCACCGGATAGGCGCCGACACCGACCGCGAGCGCCAGCAGCGCCAGCGCGAGGAACAACCCGTAAGGCGTATGCCGGTGACCGTGCGGCGCGCGCACCTCGAGCCACCTGCCGTCGGGCAGGCGCACCGTCCAAGCCGGGCCGCCCCAGCGACGTATCCAACCGCCGCGCTCACGGCCTGCCTCGGGCGCGGGCAACGGCTCGCCCACCGCGGCGAGCGGGGAGCGGTCCGGGGCGAAGAGCGCGATGTCGGCGCGCAGGTTGGCGGCGAGCTTCTCGAGCGCCGCCTGCTGCTCGGTCTTCGGTGCGCCGGCGGGCGGCAACGCATTTTGCGCAAGCGTCGCCTCCACTTCGTAGGCCTGGCTCCACGGGCCGTCCACGCCGAATGCTCGCCAGAGCAAACCCGCGGCGAGAGCGAACACGGCGAGACTCGCGAGCACGGCAAAATAGATGCGAACGTAGAGCTTGCGCATCCCGCCCTCAGTCCTGCGCCTTGGCGAAGACGTAACCGGCGCCGCGCACGGTGACGATGCGGCGCGGCTTCTTCGGATCGTCCTCGATCGCCGCGCGGATGCGCGACACGTGCACGTCGATCGAGCGGTCGAAGGCTTCCAGCGGCTCGCCCTTGACGAGGTCCATAAGCAGCTCCCTCGACAGCACGCGGCCCGCGTTCTCGGCGAGCGCCGCGAGGAGCGCGAACTGGTAGGCGGTGAGCGAACGCGCCTCGCCGTCCACATGCACGGAGCGCGCGTCGCGGTCGATCTCGAGGCGCCCGAAGCGCAGCAGCCTCGAAGCGGCGCCCCCGCCCTTGCGCCGGCGCAGGATCGCGCGCAGGCGGGCGAGCAGCTCGCGCGGCTCAAACGGCTTGGGCAAATAGTCGTCGGCGCCGATCTCCAGGCCGACGATGCGGTCGGTCGCGTCGCCGCGCGCGGTGAGCATCAGCAACGGAACGTCCGACTTCGCACGCAGCTGCCGGCACACTTCCAGGCCGTCCATGTCGGGGAGCATCAGGTCGAGCACCAGCGCGTCGAAGGGTTCGCGAGCAAGCCGATCCAGGCCCGAGCGGCCCTGCGCAGCGACCGAAACGCGAAAACCCGCTTCGCCGAGGTACTCGGACACCATCTCGGCGAGGCGGGCGTCGTCTTCGATCAGGAGGATGCGCTCGGCCACGGACAGACTATAGCCACCCCGGCGCACGTCTGCAGAATGCGCGGCAGGCGTCGCCAAACCGTGCGGTCGCTCATGGTCCGCTTCGCTGCGGCGTCGCTAGCCTGAGCACGGCGCGCGCGAGTGGATCAGTCATGGTTCTTCTCCTTCGCCTCAGCCGCGGTGGCCGTGCCAGCGGTTGATGCGCCCGGCGAGCTCCTTGCGCTGCGCGGGAGTGAGCACCTCGGCGGCATCGGCGAGCGCTTGCGCGACGCGCCTGGAGGCCTGCTCGGCGAATTGGATGTGCTCGGCGCGCAGGGTTTCGATCGCGGCGCGATCGATACTGTCCTGGGTCAGCAGCTCGACCGCTTTTTTGTGGGCGTCGCGCATCTTCTCGCGCAGTGGCAAGAGGTCTTTTGCCGCCTGCTTCACGATCGGCGCGAGCCTCTGCTTCTGCTCGTCGGTGGCGTCGATTTCAACGTACAAGTGCTTGAGCATGCGCTCGAGGTGCTCGTCCACCGCCGCTGGATCGAGCGGACCGGCCGCGAAGCCACCGCGGTGCCAGCCGCCGCCGCCGCCGCCGTGGGCGAACGCCTTGATGCCGATGCCGGCGGCGATTCCGCCGATCAGCGTAGCGATCGCCGCGCGCTTGAAAAAGCGTCGGCGGGGTTTCTGCTCGAAGTTCGGAGTTTGCGTCGTGTTGCTCATGATCGATTCCTTTCGTGAGTGATTGAAAATGGGGCCTGCACCCCATCGAGGGGAACGTCTCCCCTGAGCGAAGCAGTCTCGCAGCGGCCGGTAAGCAGGGTTTGTCGGGCAGGTAAAGTTTTGTAAAGCGGCGCCGGCCGATAGAATGATCGGGCCTTCAAGCCGTCCCCTCCCCTCACCGAGGGGAGAATTCAAGGGTGAGAGGTGGGGGATGCCCGAACTTCCCGATATTACTGTTTACGTAGAGCGGCTCGAAGACCGTCTGGTCGGTCAGACGCTCGAGCGCGTGCGGCTCCTCAATCCCTTCGTGCTGCGCAGCGTGACGCCGCCGATCGCCGCCGCCGAGGGCACGAAGGTCACCGGCGTGCGCAGGCTCGGCAAGCGCATTGTGATCGCGCTCGAAAGCGAGCTGTTCCTCGTGCTGCACCTCATGATCGCGGGGCGGCTGCGCTGGGTCGCAAGGACCGCCAGGCTTCCCGGGCGAATGACCCTGGCCGCCTTCGAATTCCCCGGGGGCACCCTCGCATTCACCGAGGCCGGAACCAAGCGCCGCGCCTCCATGCATCTCGTCCAAGGTCATGCGGCGCTTGCAGCGATGGATCCAGGCGGGCTCGAGGTCCTGGAAACCGGTCTGGAAGAATTCACCGCCCGGCTGAAGCGAGAAAATCACACCCTCAAACGTGCGCTCACCGATCCTCATCTCTTCAGCGGCATCGGCAATGCCTATTCGGACGAGATCCTGCACCGCGCGAAGCTCTCGCCGGTTGCGCTCACCTCCCCGCTCTCCGAAGCCGAGGTTGCGCGGCTCTACCAGGCCGCGCGCGCGACGCTCACCGAGTGGACCGGGCGGCTCAGAAAGGACGCCGGGGAATTTCCCGAGAACGTCACCGCCTTTCGCCAAGGGATGGCGGTGCACGGGCGCTACCGCAAGCCCTGCCCCGCGTGCGGCTCACCCGTGCAGCGCATCGTGTACGCCCAGAACGAGACGAACTATTGCGCGCGCTGCCAGACCGGCGGCAGGATCCTCGCCGACCGCGCGCTCTCGCGCCTCCTCAAGAAAAGCTGGTCGCGCTCGATCGACGAGCTCGAGTGAATTCGGATTCGCGCACCCCCACGCCCGCCGCGACGAGCGCGCGGCGCGACGACCGTTCGCGCTCCATTCGCGAGAAGCTCGCGTCCCGTGCGGACGAATTGCCGGTCCCGGCGCCATCGCCCTGAGCGTTCGCACCCCGTTCTTGCCATTGGCTGACGCAAGGGCTAAATTCGTGGCCGCGGCCGGGATGGTCCCGGCAGCAACCGTGCTCATGGAGGTAAATCATGCAAGCCTTTCCGATTCCGATTACAGCACTGTATGCAGGCGTGTTGGGCATCATCCTGGTGTTGATCAGCGCGCGGGTCAGTGTGCTTCGCTCGAAGTTCAAGGTCATGTTCGGCGACGGCGGTCAGGACTCTCTGATGCGCGCGATACGCGCGCAAGGGAACTTCGCCGAGTATGTCCCCTTGGCGCTGCTGCTCGTCGGCATGGTCGAGTGGGCGGGGATGAGACCCTGGGTGGTGCACACGCTCGCCGGTGGATTACTCGCGTCGCGGCTGATCCATTATTGGGGAATCACAACCCGCAAGGACCCGGGGCGCGGGATCGGGGTGACGATCAGCTGGGTGGTGCTCGCCGTCTCGGGGGTGATTGTCCTGTACCAGCGTTGGGGTGCTTGACCCGCTGCTCGTGACCGGTCCGGTCTCGCGTCACATGCGGAGGCGGCCCTCGGTCGCGCCTGCGAGGCCACGTCAAATGAGCCAGATCGATCTTCCTATCGTTTGACTCGGTGCGGGAGCAAACTCAAGGCTGACCCATGGCGGCAACCGCGGAGCGGCGATCGCGCAACGACTTCCCGGTGCGCAGCCCCCGCACCTCGAAACGAACGCGGTCGAGCGGGTTGCCGGCCGCGTCGACCAGGACCACCTGCCGCCTGCCCGGCTGCGGCGGCCAGAGAAACGGCACGTCGGCGGGCACGCGGCGGCCGTCGTCCAGCACGAACAGCGCCCCCGGCAGCGCGCCGCGGGCAGTCAGGGCGATACGCTGCCGCTTGTCCGGAATATCGGGATCGATGGCGTAGATGGCGCCGTTGGCCGGAGACGCGATGTGCGGCCGGCCCGCAGGAGCGTCCACGGCGGTCAGTAGGGCGGATTCGGTGCCGGCGACAAACCACTCGTCCCGCGCCGGCTCGGAGCCGTCGGCGTAAGTGACGCGCTGCCGCACCACGCCCGCCGGCGGCACCGGGCGCACGGGCACGCCGCCTTCCATCAGAAAATCCATCACCTCGCGCCACACCGGCGCGGCCCCGGTCACGCCGGAAACATCGTGCATGGGCTCGCCCGAGAAATTGCCGACCCATACGCCGACCGTGTAGCGACCGCTGAATCCGACGGCCCAGTTGTCGCGCATGTCCTTGCTGGTTCCCGTCTTCACGCTGGCCGGATACCGGGTGGCAAGCGGGCTCGACAGGCCGAAGGTCAATGCGCGCGCCGCCGCATCGGCGAGGATGTCGTTGACGATGAACGCGGCGGCCTCGTCGATCACCTGCGTTGCGCCTGCGCTATCCGCGGGGGCGTCGGTGACGCGGGCGGGGCCGGCGCGCCCGAGGTTCGCCAGCGCGCGGTAGGCGTTCGCGAGCTGCGCCAGCGTGACCTCCGCGCCGCCGAGCGCGAGCGAATAGCCGTAGTGATCGGCATCGCGCGTCAAGGTCTCCAGGCCCAGCGCCCGGAGCTGCCGGTGGAACGGCTCGTAGCCGGTCAGCGCCAGCGTGCGCACGGCGGGCACGTTGAGCGAAGAAGCCAGCGCCTGGCGCAGGGAAATCCGGCCCTTGAAGCTGTGGTCGTAGTTCTGCGGCACATAGAGCCCGGCCGGCGTGGTCACGGCGAGCGGCGAGTCGTCGAGGATGGACGCCGCGGTCAGCAGCCTGAGCTCGATCGCCAGCGCGTAGAGAAACGGCTTGAGGGTCGAGCCGGCCTGGCGCGGCGCCGTCACGCCGTCCACCTCGTGCGCGCGCGACAGATCGCCGCTGGAGCCGACCCAGGCGAGTGTCTCTCCGGTTGCATTGTCGAGCACGATCGCCGCGCCGTCCTCGACGTTGCGGTCTTCCAGCTCACGCAGGTGGCGCCGCAGGGTTTCGTTGGCGAAACGCTGCACGCGGGCATCCAGCGTGGTAACCCGTCGCTCGCCCGGCCGCGACAGGAGCTTGCGCGCCAGGTGCGGCGCATCGCCATCGATGTTGGAACGCGACAGCCCCGCCAGCAGGCTCTGCGCGGCAATGCCCCTGGCAACGAGGCACGCCTGCTCGTCGTGCTCGAGCAGGATGCAGGCCCGGCTGGCGACCCGGGACAGCGGCGAGTTGGGCGCGCGCGCAAGTGCCGCGAGCAACGCACTCTCGACACGGTCGAGTCCGCCGGCGCGCTTGCCGAACAGTGCGCGCGCCGCAGCGTCCACGCCCTCGACCTCTCCGCGGAACGGCGTGAGATTGAGCCAGGTTTCGAGTATCTGGTCCTTGCTCCAGGCGCGCTCCAGCGCCGCCGCCTGGCGCATCTGCCGCCATTTATCGATCAGATCGCGGCGGCCGCCGGATTCCAGAGCGGGATGGAGGTACGCCGCGAGCTGCATGGTGAGCGTGCTGCCGCCCCGCCGCCCTCCCCCGGCGGTCTGCTTCAACGCCCCCAGCATGCCCAGCCAGTCCACGCCGCGATGCTCGCGGAAACGCCGGTCTTCGGAAGCCAGCACCGCGGCCGTGAGCGCGGGCGATACTTCGTTCGCCGCCACCCAATCGCCGCGGCGCCGCTCGTGGTCCACGCGCACCCGCGACAGCGTCTCGCCGTTGCGGTCGAGCAGCCACGCATCCGATCCCCGCCAGTCGCCGCGCACCGACTCGAAGTCCGGAACGGCGTACGGCGCAACGTGGAGCGCGATCAGGAACGCCCCGGCGAGAACGCCGAGCGCGCCGAGCGCGAGGAGCAGGATCCGCCGCTTCATGGCTTCACCACCACAGAATCATTCGGGACCTCGCCGAACATCTCGGGCGAGTACATCGCCTCGACCCGGGTGGCGGGCAGGTCGAACCGGCCGGGGTTGTTCAGCCGCACCGTGTACTCGACCTTGAAGCGGCCCTTGGGCACGAACTCGTAGTAGGCGCGATAGGCCTCGTGCGTGCGCTCGATAAAGGCCGGCCACGCCCAGCCCTCGCGCTTCTCGCCGCGCGCGAGCGACCCTGCATCGCGCCCGAGACCGGAACCGAGTATCGCCGCGCCGGACGGGATCGGGTCATCTACCACCACCCAGGTCATGTCGCTCTGCGCGTCTATCTCGAGCGTGACGCGGTAAGCGTCGCCCCGCGTGTAGCCCGACGAGTCCTTCCGCTCGATCGGCGCGATGGAGCGCTTGATCGCGTAACCGGTGGACAGCGGCGCCTTGAGCGGCAGCGCGGCGCGCGACTGCACGATGGTCCACGGCGCGCCGCTCCCGGTATGCGTCAGGCCCAGCGTCTCGCGGCCCGCCGGCCATTCCAGGTCGCGCGTCTGCTTGTCGGCTCCTACCGGAACCGACGATGACTTGCCCGCGAGCGCGACCACGGTGTCGCCGGTCGCCGGCGCCTTCTCGAATGCCCGAGCGAACTGGGAGATCGCCACCGTGCCCCACGCGTTGGCAACCGTCGTGCCCCAGTGGCCGCGTTTCTGCCGCGACAACGACCCGCGCACCAGGCGGCCCACGTCCTCGCGCCAGTCGCGCTCGTCCAGCACCGCCAGCAGCGCGCGGTTGGCGTTGACGTCGGCCGAGACCATCAACCACCACAGCGCGTCCGTGCGCTCGGTGGAGAACGTCATGACGGTGCCCTGGAAATTGAGCCTTCCGCGCAGCAGGCCGAGCGCTTCATTCAGCCGCTCCTCGCGCTTCGGGACATTCTTCACGCGCTTCAGGATGCCGATCCAGTCTATGAGCGCCGACGTCGGCCACAGCGCCGGATCGACGGCGATCGTGTCCAGCAGCGCGGCCCTGGCGCGGCCGTGACGCGCGAGCGCCTCGATCGCGGCCAGCTTGCGCACTGTCAGGTCCGCCGTCGGCAACGCGCTACCGCGCGCGATGCGGCCGGCGGCAAACGCCTCGAGTCCGGACAACATGCGCCCCAACGCCTCCTCCGGCCATTCGCGACCGGCGGCGTCCGCCACCTGCACCAGATAAGCGGTGAGCGCGTCGCTGCCGTTCAGCCAGTCGATGGGGAAGTAGCGCGCCAGCCCGTCGCGGTCGAGATAGTTGGGGACGCTGCCGGCAACGGACTTCCACAAATCGTCATCGCCGAGCCCAATCGCCCTCGACGCGAGCTGCTCGAGGCAAGTGTACGGATACCGCGCGAAATACTCCCGCACCGGAGACATCTCGCCCGCGAGCGTGCCCATCACCTCCACGCGTACGCCGCCGCGGCCGGGCACAGCGTCGGCCGGACGCTCGACCGGGAACAGGAGCGGCTTGTCCAGCTGTGCGAGCGTCGCCTGGTACACGCGCACGGGATGCACCTCGATCACTTTCTGCGTCGTGCGCAGCCGGTCGCGGGCGCCGCCCTTCGCAGCGGCGGCGACTTCCCAGTGCAGGCGTTCAACATTCACCGGCACCTTCACCGGCACCGATATCAGCTGCGCCTCGCTCGCCGCAAGCGGGACGGCCTGGCTTCCTTTGGCGAGTGTGCGGCCTTTCCCGTCGCCCGCGGGACGATCGCGCAGCTCCCAGTCGAATTTCGCGGCAACCGGCTGCGCGGTGGAGTTCCTGAGCGTGAACATCGCGGTGAATTCGTCCTGCTCGCGCACCACCGGCGGCAGTCCCGACAACAGCATCAGGTCCTGGCTGGTGCGCACCGTGGCCGCGCCATGGCCGAAACGGGCCGTCCCGGCATGGGCGACCGCCACCATGCGAAACGCGGTCAGCGAGTCGTTCAGCGGCACCTCCACCGTCGCCTTGCCGTTCGCGTCCAGGGCGACCCGCCCCTTCCAGGCGAGCAGCGTGTCGAACAGCTCGCGCGCGCCGGCGCGTCCGACGCCGCCGCCGCCGCCGGGCGCCACCGCCTTCCTCCCGAAATGCCGCTTGCCGATGACCCGGCCCTGGGCCGTCGCGGTCAGCACCTCGACCGGCCGCTCGCCCAGCATTGCATCGAGGATGTTCCACGACGCGTTGTCCATCAGCTCGAGCAGACCCTCGTCCACCGCGGCGAGCGCGATTTCGCCGTTCGCCGCCGGCTTGCCGTCGCTGTCGGTCACTTCCACTGCGAGGCGGACCGTCTCGCGCACCCGGAACGTTTCGCGATCGGGCGTCACCTTCACGTTGAGGGCGTATTCACGCCGCCCGACCTTCACCTCGGCCATGCCGAGCTTGTAGGCGGGCCGCGTCAGATCAACGAGCGCGGTGGGACGCGTGTCCCGCTCCACCGGGACCTCGTCCACCAGCCCGAGCCAGTGCCCGATGCGGTAAAACAGGCGCTTGAGCCAGGCGTAGGGTCCCGGCGCTTCCGGATCGATGCGCCCACGCACGGCCAGCGCCGATACGAACACGTTGGGACCGTAAGTCCCGATGATGGGCACTTCGATCACCGGCGATTTGCCGTCGAGTGCGACCACCCGCTGCGACAGCACGCCCTCGCGCTCGACGGTCACCAGCACGGTGGCCTCGCGGAACGGCATGCGCACCTGGAACCGGGCGGTCTCGCCCGGCTCGTAGCGCTTCTTTTCCGGAATAAGATCGATGCGATCGTGGTTGGTGGGCTCGAACCACCACTCGCCTTCGCCGCGCACCCACACGCTGGTGTTCGAATAGGCCTCACGGCCGCCATCGTCTTTCGCGCGCGCCAGCAAAATCAACTCCCCCGACGAGCCGGGCTTCACCGTGCAGAACAGCAGGCCCCGCGCATCGGTCGCGCCCGAGCAGCCCGAACCTGTGCGCTTCGTTTCGGTCGTCGAATCGTAGGCATAGAAGCCGCCGAGCAGGCGCCGCCGGTGCGAGTAAATCTTGCGCTCGTAAACCTCCACGCTGACGGCCCGGCCGGCAAGCGGCTTGCCGAGCGGATCGAGCGCGACCACCAGCATGCGCACGTTGCTCTTGCTTGCCGCCCAACCTTCGGGTTTCACGCCCAGGTACAGGCCGGCGGGGTGCAACGCGACTCGCGTCGAAGTCGCCAGCAACTCGCCGTTGGGGTCGTAGTATTCCATCTCGACCACCAGGCTCGCCGGACGCTCGACCGGCGGAAGTTTTTCGACGGCAACCGTCGCGGTGCCGGCCGCGTCGAGCACGAGCGTCCGCGTGGCAGTCGGACCGGCGCGGTCGGCCGCCGGGGCCTGCTCGCTGTCGTCGTCCGGATCGAACGTCGCCCAGTAGTCGGCAAGCGCACCGGTCTGCACGCCCTCCTTCACCGGCTCGCCGCCGAAGCGAAAATCGGCATAGTCCGCGAAGGAAACACCGCGCGCCTCCACACGGTGGCGGACCTTCACCGGCAACCCGCCGGCGGGACCGCCGGAAAGGTAGCTCACCGCGGCGTCGAGCTTCACGGTGTCGGGCCTGACCATCGGCTCTTTCGGCGCGCCCAGCATGGCGCGCATCAACGGCACGCGGTACGCCTCGACGCGGAACTGGGCGTTCGACTGGACCGCACGGCCGGGCCATGACACTTTGTAGAAACCGAGTTTGGCTTCCGCCGGTATCTTCCATACGCTCTCGGCAACGCCTCCGAGGTCGAACTGAGCACCGAACTTGTACTTCTGGCCGCTGCCAACGTGCTCGATCTCGGCCGCCGCGGGGAATTCTTTTTCACCGGGAACTCGAAATCCGGTGCCGGTCGGCACCCGCGCCAGGTGCTTCATGCTGACCGTCTCGCCGGCACGAAACAGCGTGCGGTCGAACACGGTGTGTATCGAGTAGTCGCGGCGGCGGTAGGCTTCCGTCCGCAGGTTGAAATTCCAGGGCTGTATGCCCTCGTTCCAGCCGGAGTAGGTGAAGGACAGGTCTTCGCCAAGGCGGGCGAAAGCGATCAGCTCCCGCCGGTATCTGTTCTTGCACACCGGGATCCCGGACAGAGCGGGCAGCTTGTCCTCAGCGTTCGCAATGCCGTTCGCGTCGGTATTGCCCTCGAACCACGGCTTGCCGTTGCAATCGCGCACCGTGACGCGTGCGCCGGCAACGGGCTTGCCGCGGTCGAGCGAAGTGACCCAGACGAGCGAGCTCTCTCGGCCGTGCTTGAGATGCACCGCGAGGTTGGTGACCAGCACGCTGGTCGCGACGTAATACGGCTTGTCCACTCCGTACAGCGCGGCGCCGAGCCGTGGGCTCGCCAGCTCGACGATGTAGAAACCCGGCTTGGGCAGAGGAATGCCGATCACCTCCAGCGGCTTCTCGCCGCCGGCGCGCGGCAGCTCGAACGGCGTCGCTTTGTCGCTATCGCGTATGAGGGGCAATTCGCCCTCACGCGCGAAGCGGCCCGGCTGCCGCTGGTCGCTCTCGTTGTCCATGAAGGCGCGGAAACGCTCGATGATCCTCACTTCGTCGTCCGCGATGCGCAGCGAACGGCCGGGCACAGGCTTGTCGCCGGCGGCGGGCCACTCGGCCCTGCGTCCCGACAGCGCCGCCTCGACGCCGCGCACCGTTACAGGCAGCACCGGATCGGCATTGAGCTCGAGAATGCCGAAGCGACCGGGAAACTTTGCGAGCGGCGGGCTCTCATCCGTGGCGGTACCGAGCGGAAAGGACGACTTGTTTTCGGCCTCGCGCCCGGCATCGTCGCGAAAATCCGGCGGCAGATCGACCGTAAAGCGCGCCTTCTCGGGGAACGGGCCCTTGAACGTAACCGAGTCCACAGTCTTGACGTTGGGCTCGATCGCCGGCTCGTAGGTGCCGCCGCGCTCGTCCTTGAGGCGGATACGCTCGGCGGTCTCGCGAGGCACCGGGGCGTTGAACTCCAGCACCATTGGCGCGACCGGCAGGCAGGCGGCATCGCGATTGACGCGTTCGCAGGTGAATTTCACGGAGAACGCGGGCCGCACCCTGAAGGCCAGGCGCTGCGGCACCTGGCGCGCCAGGCCGGTTTTCGACTTGACGTTGGCGCCGAGCACGAGCCCGATCTGCGCGCCGGCCGGAAACCGCCGCGCGCACTGCACCCCGATAATGGGCAGATCGCGGAAGCGCTTGTCCTCGATCTTGAACTTGGCGATCGGCGGCCGGGGCCGGCCCTTCAGGTAAACGTAGAACAGGTTGTGAACCTGGCTGCGGTTGGCCGCGAGCGTCTCGGCCGTATCCTTGTCGGACAGCAGCTTGAGCGGGATGCGCTCGTTGATTCCCGCCGCCTCGCACCAGGCATCGGACAGGCTGGCCGGGTCCACCGGGGCATCGAGCGCGAGCAGGAATACCTGCTCCTCGTCTATGCGCTGATTGCCTTCCCTGGGCAGGGAAGCGAGCATCGCCGGGCCGCCGGTGTCGAAATTGAATTCGCGCCGGCCCTCGATCGCCTGCCCGCCGACCGACTTGAGCTCGGGCGTGACGGTGAACCGGCAGCGCTGGCCGGCGGGCAGGTCGGCCTCGAAATCGTATGCCCAGTTTTTTGGATCGGCCCAGCGCCCCCGCCCCTTCAGCCGTTCGGCATCGCCCTCGCAGCGCACGGCGAAGGGTTCCGGCAGCCGCGGATCGCCGAACGCGACCATGGGCTCGGTAAAGCGCACGGCCACTTGGCGCACGCCTTTCGCCTGACCCTGCGGCGTGAATACCTCGACCTGCGGCCCCGCCCAGACCGCACCCGTCACGAACGCGGCAACAACCGCCGCCAATACGCCACCCGTCCCATGCAACCGCGCTACGCCGCTCATGCGGCCGTCTCCTTCAGACATTCTGAAACCGCCTGTCGATTGCCATCTCGCGCCAACCGCCTCGCGAGTAACGAAGACTGGCCCCATTGTATCTTGGCCGTCGCTTGCATCGGCACGAACGACGTCACGACCGTGCCTACCCTTGACGATGCTGATCGTGAGAAGCACGACGATGAAGAAGAACAGCGACACCGGGGCAAATACGGCGATCTGGCTCGCCAGCGGTCACGGCCGCAGCTTCTCCGGCAGCGGGGGCGTCATGACAGGTCAAAGTAAAATAGCGGCATGCTGCAACGCCGCTCGGCCTCCGCGATCGTCATCCGCGGCGCGCGCCAGAATAATCTCAAGAATCTCTCGCTCGAACTGCCGCTGAACGAGCTCGTCGTCGTGACCGGGGTCTCGGGTTCGGGGAAGTCGTCGCTCGTCTTCGACACGCTCTACGCGGAAGGACAGCGGCGCTACGTCGAGACTTTCAGCCCCTACGCGCGGCAGTTCCTGGACCGGATGGACAAGCCGCAGGTGGACGCGATCGAGGGGATTCCGCCTGCGATCGCGATCGACCAGACCAATCCCGTGCGCACCTCGCGCTCGACCGTGGGCACGATGACCGAGCTGAACGACCACCTGAAGCTGCTGTTCGCGCGCGCGGGACAGCTCTTCTGCCGCGGCTGCGGCCGGCCGGTGCGCAGGGACTCGCCTGCCTCTGTATACGATCAGCTGTCGGCCCGAGCCAAGGCCGCGGGCGATCCGCGATTGGTGCTCACATTCCCCGTGACGGTGCCGAAGAATTTCAAAGAGGAGGAGGTGCGCTCGCTCCTCAAGGCGCAAGGCTACGACCGCATCTACGCGCGCCGCGACAACGCGCTCGAGGTCGTGCAGGATCGGCTGCGCATGTCTTCGGCCGACAAGACCCGCGTGATCGAAGGCATCGAGGCCGCCCTCAAGATCGGGCAAGGCAAGGTCAACGTCTATCCGCTCGACGCCGAGGGCAACGCCGGAGCGCCCTGGCGCTATTCCTCCGACCTTCACTGCCCCGATTGCGACATCCACTACTCGGAGCCGACTCCAGCGCTGTTCTCGTTCAATTCACCCCTCGGGGCCTGCGAGACCTGCCGCGGCTTCGGGCGGGTGATCGGCATCGATTACGGTCTCATCGTCCCCGACGAGTCGAAGACGCTGCGCGAAGGCGCGATTCGCCCCTGGCAGTCGCCAAGCTTCCACGACTGTCAGGACGACATCGAGAAGTACGCAAAGAAGCGCGGTATTCCGCTCGATATCCCGTTCCGCGATCTGAACGCCAAGCAGCGCCACTGGGTGCTGGAAGGCGAGCCGGAGTGGGTGAGCTGGCGCAAGTCCTGGCCGGGCACCTGGTACGGCGTGGCGCGTTTTTTCAAGTGGCTGGAGACCAAGGCCTACAAGATGCACGTGCGCGTGCTCCTCTCGCGCTACCGCGCCTACACGCCCTGCGGCGCCTGCGGCGGCGCGCGCCTGAAATCCGACGCGCTGCTGTGGCGCGTGGGGACGAAGGCAGGCGCCGACCGCGTTCTCGATCCGGCGAAGCGCTCCATGCCCCAGGGCGCGAAATTCGGCGACGCGGCGCTGCGCACGCTGCCCGGTCTCACCCTGCACGACCTGATGCTGCTGCCGGCCGAGCGCACGCGCGATTTCTTCGACGAACTGCAGCTCCCCGCTCCCCTCGACGAGGCCACCGATCTTCTCTTGACCGAGATCCGCGCGCGGCTGCGCTACCTCGTCGAGGTGGGCCTGGGCTACCTCACGCTCGACCGCCAGTCGCGCACGCTCTCCGGCGGCGAGGTGCAGCGCATCAACCTGACCACCGCGCTCGGCACCTCGCTCGTCAACACGCTCTTCGTGCTCGACGAGCCCTCGATCGGCCTGCACCCGCGCGACATGGGCCGCGTGATCGGCGTGATGCAACGGCTGCGCGACGCCGGCAACTCGCTCGTCGTGGTCGAGCACGACCCGCAGATCATGCTGCAGGCGGACCGCATTCTCGACATGGGGCCGGGACCCGGAGAACGGGGCGGCGAGGTCGTGTTCTTCGGCTCACCCGAGGAGCTGAAGGCGGCGAAGACGATCACCGCGGAATATCTTTCCGGGCGAAAGCGTGCAGACGGCCCGGCCGCCCTGCCCTCTCCCGCGAGCGGGAGAGGGTCCGAGCGCAGCGAGGGGGTGAGGGGAACCTTGCAGCTTCTGGGCGCCTCCGAGCACAACCTGAAGGACATCGACGTCGGCATTCCGCTAAGGCAGCTGGTGTGCATCACCGGCGTCTCGGGCTCGGGAAAGTCGACGCTCGTGCAGGACGTCCTCTACGCCGCGCTGCGGAAAGCGAAAGGCAAGCCCACGGAGGCGCCGGGGAATTTCCGCGAGCTGAAAGGCGACGGGTTCCTGGAAGACGCGGTGATGGTCGACCAGGCTCCCATCGGCCGCACCACGCGCTCCAACCCGGCGAGCTACGTCGGGGCCTGGACCGCGATCCGCGACATCTATGCGAAGACGCCGCTCGCCAGAGAGCGCAAATACACCGCGGGCACGTTCAGCTTCAACTCGGGCAACGGACGCTGCCCGAGCTGCGGCGGCAACGGCTTCGAGCACGTCGAGATGCAGTTCCTCTCCGACGTGTATCTGCGCTGCCCCGACTGCAACGGCAGGCGCTTTCGCGATGAAGTCCTCGAAGTGAAAGTCGGGAAAAAATCGATCGCCGACGCGCTCGAGCTGACCGTGTCCGAGGCGATTGTTTTTTTCGGCGACCCCGAGGTGAAGCGGGCGCTCAAGCCGCTCGCCGACGTCGGGCTCGAGTACCTGCGGGTCGGGCAGCCGGTGCCGACACTCTCGGGTGGCGAGGCGCAGCGGCTCAAGCTCGCCGGGCATCTGGTTGAGGCGCAGACCGCGGACCACCCCGGCGCTACGCGCCACCCCTCCTTAAAAACAGGAGGGGAAAAAATCCCGGGCGCGGTGCTCTCCCCTCCTCGCATGAGGAGGGGTGCCGCCGAAGGCGGCGGGGTG
>Ga0184634_10000120_pt1 | contig 16788 bp, 13 predicted proteins | sample PLM31_200_b1_FD_133016 | JGI IMG/M metagenome (GOLD analysis project Ga0184634, IMG submission 133016) | Groundwater sediment microbial communities from an aquifer in East River, Colorado, USA - PLM3-1_200_b1 | ecosystem: Environmental > Terrestrial > Soil > Riparian zone | place: USA: East... | reverse complement strand
CGGTTTCATCGGGCAGCAGGAACTGCCGCGTTACTACGATCTCTGCGACGTCTTTGTGTTGCCATCCGAGTTTGAGCCATGGGGGCTGGTTGTAAACGAAGCGATGAATGCGGGCAAACCCGTGGTGGTGACCGATCGCGTCGGCGCCGCCGCCGACCTGGTGCGCGACGGAGTCAACGGATTCGTCGTCCCGGCGCGAAACGTTGCGAGGCTCTCCGCCAGTCTCGGTCGTCTGGCGGACGATCCCCTGCTACGCGTCCGCATGGGCGCGGCGTCGCGGTCAATAATCGAGCACTGGGATTTCGAGGCTGATCTGGCCGGACTGCTGCAGGCGCTCGACGCTCGTGCGCCGCGGCGGAGCCGGGGCGTTCCGCGCACCATTCCGGACAAGCTGGTCCACGCCCGCGTCAAATGACCCCTTCGATCCGCATCTTGCATGTTATTCCCAGCCTCGCTCCGCGCGATGGCGGTCCGACTCGCGCGTGCATCGAGCTTTGCCGCGAACTTGTGCGCAACGGTGCCAGCGTCGCGATCTACACCACCAACGCAGACGGCGACGGCGAACTCGACGCGCCTCTCGCGGTGCCGGTGCGCGTGGAGGGCGTCGAGGTTCGATACTTTCCGGTCAGATGGCCGCGCAACTACAGGTACTCGCCCGAGCTGGCGCGGGCGTTGCGGGCGTCGATACCGGCAGTGGATATCGTGCATATCCATTCGCTTTACTCGTTCACTACCCAGATAGCGGCGCGCTACTGCCGCCTGTATGGAGTTCCCTATCTACTGCGCACTCATGGTACACTCGACCCCTATCTGCGGCGGCGCCATCGCTTGCGGAAATGGTGCTACGAACGGTTGTTCGACGCGCGCAACCTCAATCGCGCCGCCGCAATCCACTTCACCACCGATGAGGAGTTGCGTCTTTGCAGCGGCCCGCGCCTTACGGCTCCCGCCGCGGTCGTCCCGCTGGGAGTGGAGCTCGCGGATTACGCCGGGGATTCCACCGATGCATTCTACGCGAGATGGCCCCGGCTTCGCGGGCGGCGAATCGTGCTGTTCCTGGGACGCATTAACTTCAAGAAAGGCCTCGACCTCGTCGCGGATGCCTTCATTCGAACCGCAGCGGAGCGCGGCGATGCACATCTGGTTATCGCCGGGCCCGACAACGACGGTTACCGAGCTGCGATCGCGCGCCGGCTCGCGGCCGGCGGAGCCATCGACCGTACGACCTTCACCGGCATGCTGGAGGGGGCGGAGAAGCTTGCGGCGCTGCGCGCCGCGTCAGTGTTCGTCCTTGCGTCATACACCGAGAATTTCGGACTGGCGGTGGTCGAGGCGATGGCGGCCCGCGTGCCGCTGGTCATATCTGACCGCGTGAACATCTGCCGGGAAGTAGCAGCGGCCGGCGCGGGCATCGTCGTTCCGTGCGATGCGTCTCGTGTCGCCGGAGCCATCGAGCAGGTGCTTGAGGATCCCGTCCGCGCGCGTGAGATGGGCGCGCGCGGACGCCGGTTGGTCGCGGCAAAGTACACTTGGGACTCAGTCGCGCGCCAGATGCTTGCAGTCTATGCAGAGATCTTGACGGCGCATGACCGCAAGCCGCGTGAAGCGCAAGACCACCCGCCACGCAAGACAGCCGCATCGGCCAAGTTTGTGCAGGCATCGCCCGGCGCTGCGATCGGGCGGTCGCTTTGAGGGGCTCAATGGCGCAGGTATCGATCGTCATATTGACCCTCAATGAGGAGCGGAACATCGCCGCATGCATTGCGAGCGTGCGCGGCTGGGCCGACGAAGTGTTCGTTCTCGACTCGTGGAGCGGCGACCAAACCACGCCGATTGCGGAATCGCTCGGGGCGCGAATCTATCGCCGGCGTTTCGATAACTTCTCTCGCCACAAGAACTGGGCGCTCGACCATCTGCCGCTGCGTAATCAATGGGTATTCCTTCTCGACGCCGACGAGCGCATGACCGGCGAACTCCGGCGCGAGATCGAGACGATTCTGGCGATGCCCGCGGCACCGTGCGACGGCTACTACGTCGGCATGCACTACCGGTTCATGGGCGGCTGGCTCAATCACGGTGGCGTATGCCCCAACTGGAACCTTCGCTTCTTCCGACATCGTCTGGGGCGCTACGAGAACCGCATCGTGCACGAACACGTCGTACTCAAAGGGCGGGCCGGCTACTTGCGCGCGCGTCTTGAGCAACACGACTACAAGGGACTGGAGCGGTACATCGATCGCCACAACGTATATTCGAGCATGGAGGCGCTCGAGGCGTGGCGGATCGGGCGTGACGGGAACGCGGCGCGGATCGGCAAGCGCCTGTTCGCGCGAGGGCCGGAGCGCCGGCGCCTGATGAAGGAGTTTGCGTATCGATACCTGCCGTGCCGGGCGCTGCTGCGCTTCGTGTGGATGTATATCATCCGCGCGGGTTTTCTGGACGGCCGCATCGGTTTCCGCTATTGCGCGCTGGCCGGGTTCTACGAATACCAGGTGAGTCTCAAGCGCTTGGAGTTGGAGTCCGATCCGTCGTCGCCGATGTTCGCCCGCTACTGCGGCGCGAGTGCCGCGGATGCTGGCAACGGCGTTCCGGGGCGCGCCTGCGGCTGCGCGACGGGCGCCGCGGCGCACTGAGCAGCGCACGGACCTCGATGAAAATTCGCGAACGAGTACTCCGCGCGCTCGACCTGTTGCTCGACGCGCGCGCACTCGCTGCGTGGGCTGCGTGGCCGCACTTTTCACTCACCTCGTATCGAATGGTCTCGGCGCTGGCGGCTGAACGCATCGCGCCTGGCACCATAATCGACGTGGGGGCGAACGTCGGCCAGTTCACCGTTGCGGCCGCGCGGATATTCGGCCCGCAGGTGCGCATCCATGCGTTCGAGCCGCATCCCCAATGCGTAGCGCGGCTTCGTCACAACCTCGCCAAGCTGCGCAACGTAACCATCTACCCGCTGGCAGTTGCGGATCGCGACGGCGATGCGACTCTTCACTTGAATGCGAACCACCGCGCTAGCTCGCTGCTTCCGCTCGCCGAGGCGCATCGGCAATCGTTCCCGTCGGCGGTGGAAGTCGGGACAGTTTTTGCCCGCGCCACGACGCTCGATGCGGTGTTTGGGGATCTACCGCTCGCGCCGCCGGTGCTGCTCAAGCTCGACGTACAAGGCGCCGAAGCGATGACGCTGCGCGGAGGCGTCGCGACGCTCGCGCGCGTGCAGTGGGTCGTTATGGAGGCGTCGTTTCGTTCGATGTATCAGGGCGAAGCGCCGCTTCTTGATCTCATTCGCGCAATGGAGGCGATGGGCTTCCACTTCGTGCGTCCGGTCGGCTGGCTTTGCGATCCACGCACCTCCGCGATGTTGCAGATTGATGCGCTGTTCGCCAGAGATGAGGCGTACATCTCACCTGCGGTGGCTGATTCCGCGCCGACCGCCTCTGTCCGCGTTTCCTGAGTAATCGCCAGCCTGAGTTTTTAGCGGCCACGGATGCACCTGGGCATCCGTGGCCGCTTTCGTTTGTGCAGCCGGCAGGGCGGGAGTCGATAGTGCGGGCGAATCGGCCTTTTTCATTCAAAATTGCGACGCTAACTGCCGCATGGTAGCTTCTATGGCTCGCGTCCGGCCGTACCACGCGCCGAGCGCGCCACGATGCGCATCGGGCTGATTTCCGACACACACATCCCCGAGGCGTGCGAGCACCTCCCACCGGAGGTGTTCGACGTCTTTCGCGGGATCGACCTCGTCATGCACGCCGGAGACGTTTACATCAATCGCGTGCTCGACGAGCTCGCTGAGATCGCGCCCGTGATCGCGGCGCTGGGCAACGGCGATGAAGGGCTCGACGGCCATCACTTTCGCCTCGATACCGGCGACGATCGGGTTCGCGAGGCGCACCTGCTCGAAATCGAAGGCGTCCGCATCGGGCTCGTCCATTCGATTCCGACCCCCGATGAAACTTCCGACGCCGCGTTTCACAATGCGATGCATCGGCACTTCGGCGGCCCCGTTGACGTCGTGGTGATTGGCCACAGCCACATCGAGGGCGCCGTACGTTTCGGCTCCACCTTGGTCGTGAATCCCGGCAGCGCTACGCTGCCGCGCAACCTGATCGGCGTTCCCGGCACGGTTGGAATCCTCGAAATTTTGCAAGGCGGCCGCGTCCACGCCGAGATCATTCGTCTCGGCTAGTGCCGTTCCAACTTGTCGCGTTCCAACGCCAAAACAAGGTGCGAGTCAGTTGTACCCAAGCGGCGGTTGTCAGCGTTGGTACGGCACTAGTGCTCGGACGCCGCCGCGCGCGACAACATCTGGAGGTTTAGTTGCCAGCAGATCACGCCAAGAAGCCCGAACCAGACGGCAAGCGCGCGGTCACGATGGAAAAGCTCGTGAACCTCTGCAAGCGCCGCGGCATCGTGTTTCCGACCTCCGATATTTACGGCGGGCTCGGCTCGACCTACGATTACGGTCCGCTCGGGGTCGAGCTAAAGCGCAACGTCAAGGAGGCGTGGTGGCGCGAGATGGTCCAGCGCCGCACCGACGTGGTCGGGCTCGACTCCGCGATCTTCCAGCATCCCCGCACCTGGGAGGCGTCGGGTCATCTCGACAACTTTACCGACCCGCTGGTGGACTGTAAGCAATGCAAGCTGCGCTTCCGCGCAGATCAGGTTGACGGTCCGCGCTGCCCTGACTGCGGCGGCGAGCTCACCGAGTCGCGCCAGTTCCATTTGATGTTCCAGACCTTTATGGGACCGGTGGAGGACACCGCGAGCATCGTGTATTTGCGTCCGGAAACCGCGCAGGGAATTTTCGCCAACTTTGAGAATCTGATCGACACGCAGCGCCTCAAGCTCCCGTTCGGCGTCGCGCAAATCGGCAAGTCGTTCCGCAACGAGATTACGCCGCAGAATTTCATCTTCCGGACTCGCGAGTTCGAGCAGATGGAGATGGAGTTTTTCATCAAGCCGGACGTCGCCGAAGAGGCGACGTGGTACGAGTACTGGGTCAACTTCCGCTTCAACTGGCACATTCGGTTCGGCGTGAAGCCCGAACATCTGCGCCGCCGCGCGCATGACAAGGACGAGCTTTCGCACTATTCCAGCGGCACCACCGACATCGAGTTTCTCTATCCGTTCGGGTGGGGCGAGCTCGAAGGCGTCGCGAAGCGCGGCAGCTTCGACCTGGATCAGCACGCGAAGTTTTCCGGCCGCGACCTCACCTACTTCGACGAAGAGACCAAGTCGCGCTACCGGCCGTGGGTCGTGGAGCCGGCGCTCGGCGTGGACCGCTCGATGCTCGCGTTCCTGCTCGATGCGTACGATGAGGATGTGGTTGAGGGCGAGGAGCGCATCGTGCTGCGTCTCGACCCGCGGCTCGCGCCGATCAAGGCCGCGATCTTCCCGCTGCTGCGCAAGGGCGGTCAGCCGGAAAAAGCGCACGCGGTGCGCGAGGCGCTGCTGCCGTACTTTGCGACCGCATACGATCAGTCCGGATCGATCGGGCGGCGCTACCGGCGCCAGGACGAGGTCGGCACGCCGTTCGGTCTCACGATCGATCACCAGACCATGGAAGACGACACGGTGACGCTTCGCGATCGCGACTCCACTGAGCAGGTGCGCGTCCCGATTTCCCGGCTGGTCGCGGAGCTTGCTGAGCGCATCGGATGGCATCGCTGACGCCGGTGCGCTGCTGCGCCGGGAGTGATTTCGTAACGCGCGACGTGGCCGCTCGATAGAGCGCGCAGGCCGCATCGCGTCAGGTTGGGAGGAAGCAATAACTTAGATGGGCCGCGTTCATCCTGATATCTACTTCTTCGGCGCAGGCGTTGCAGAAGGGCGTGCGCAGATGCGCGACCTGCTCGGCGGCAAGGGCGCCAACCTCGCCGAGATGGCGTCGCTCAAGCTGCCGGTGCCGCCCGGGTTCACCATCTCGACGCGCGTTTGCAACTACTTCTACGAAAACCGCAACCAATATCCCAAGGGTCTCGACCAGGGCGTTGAGAAAGGTCTCGCGCGCATCGAGAAGGCGCTTGGCCGCAAATTTGGCGACGCCACGAACCCGTTGCTGGTCTCCGTGCGTTCCGGCGCGCGCGTCTCAATGCCCGGCATGATGGACACCGTGCTCAATCTCGGCCTGACCGACGAGAGCGTGAAGGGACTCGAGAAGGCAAGCGGCGATCCGCGCTTTGCTTGGGACTCCTACCGGCGGTTCTGCCAGATGTACGGCGACGTTGTTCTCAAGCTCAAGCCCGAGGAGATCAATGAGTCCGATCCGTTCGAGGAACTGATCGACCGCAAGAAGGGCGCGCGCGGCGTCACGCAGGACACCGACCTCAACCTCGACGACCTGCGCGAGTTGGTGCGCGAGTTCCGCGCATTGATTCGCCGCGGCGTCGGCCGCGACATCCCGCAGGATCCCTACGAGCAGCTCTGGGAGGCGATCGGCGCGGTGTTCGGCTCCTGGCAAAATCAGCGCGCGATCACCTACCGGCGCATCAACGACATCCCCGGCGGCTGGGGTACCGCGGTCACCGTGCAGTCGATGGTGTTTGGCAACCTCGGCTCGGACTGCGCGACCGGCGTCGCATTTACACGCGACCCCGCGACCGGCGAAAAGGGAATCTACGGCGAGTTCCTTCCAAACGCACAGGGCGAAGACGTCGTTGCCGGAACGCGCACGCCGCGCCAGATTTCGCTTCGCAACGGCCGGCGATGGGCGGAGCGCCAAGGCATCAGTGAGGCGGAGCGGCGCGCAAAGTTCGCGACGCTCGAAGAGACCTTTCCGAAAATCTACCGGCAGCTCCTGGGAATCGGCAGGCGCCTCGAACGCCACTTCAAGGACTGTCAGGACATGGAGTTCACGATCGAGCGCGGCCGGCTCTTCATGCTCCAGACGCGCACCGGCAAGCGCACCGCTCTGTCGGCGGTCCGCATCGCGGTGGACATGGCGGACGAGCGGCTCATCGATCGGCGCGCCGCCTTGATGCGCGTCGAGCCGGAGCAGCTCGAGCAGTTGTTGCATCCGAGGCTCGACCCGTTGGCGAAAAGGGCCGTTCTCGCTCGCGGTCTGCCAGCCTCTCCAGGAGCCGTCACTGGCGAGGTCGTGTTCTCCGCAGACGAGGCGCTCGCGGTGTCAGAAGCCGGACGTCCGGTCATCCTCGTGCGCATCGAAACCTCCCCCGACGACATCCACGGGATGCAGGTCTCCGAGGGATTTCTCACCCAGCGCGGCGGCATGACCAGCCACGCCGCCGTGGTCGCGCGCGGAATGGGCAAGACGTGCGTTGCCGGCTGTTCGGAAATCGACATCGACTACTCGCTGGGCACCGTCAGCGCGAACGGACGGGTCGTGCGCCGCGGCGAGTACCTCACGCTCGACGGCTCTACGGGCGAAGTGATCGAAGGGCGCGTCGCGACTGTGCAGCCGGAGATTCCGTCGTTCTTTCGCAAATTCATGTCGTGGGCCGACGCGGAACGAAAGCTTGGCGTGCGGGCCAATGCCGACACGCCCAACGACGCGAAAATCGCGCGCGAGTTCGGCGCCGAGGGCATCGGGCTTTGCCGTACCGAGCACATGTTCTTTGAACCGGCGCGCATCGGCGCGGTGCGCGAAATGATCATGTCGGAGAATGCTGCGCAGCGCGCGCGCGCACTGGCCAAGATTCTGCCGATGCAGCGCGGAGACTTCGTCGGCATCCTCGAGGCGATGAAGGGGCTGCCGGTCACGATTCGGCTGCTCGATCCGCCGCTGCACGAATTTCTACCGCGGGAAGATGACGAGATTCGCGAGCTTGCGCCGCAAATCGGCACCACGCCCGAGCATCTCAAGCAGGTGCGCGACAGCCTGTTCGAGTTCAACCCGATGCTCGGCCATCGCGGCTGCCGGCTCGGAATCAGTTTCCCGGAGATTTATAAGACACAGGCGCGCGCGATTCTCGAGGCGGCCTGCGAGCTGCGCGCCCGCGGGGTCAAGGTGATTCCCGAAATCATGCTTCCGCTCATCGGCGAGCGTCGCGAGTATGACGCGCTCGCAGCGGACATCCGCGCCGTCGCCACCGCGGTGTTCGCGGAGCGCGGCCTCAAGGCGCCGTATGCGATCGGCACGATGATCGAGCTGCCGCGCGCGTGCATCGTCGCCGATGAGATCGGCGAGGTTGCCGAGTTCTTCTCGTTCGGCACCAACGATCTGACCCAGATGGCGTATGGGCTATCGCGCGACGACTCGGCGAAGTTCCTGGGCGACTACCTCCGCCGTGGCATCTATAAGAAGGACCCTTTTCAGGAGCTCGATGCGCGCGGAGTCGGCGGCTTGATGCGGCTTGCGATCGAGCGCGGCCGCAAGAAAAACCGCAAACTCAAGATCGGAATTTGCGGCGAGCACGGCGGCGACCCCGCATCGATTCGCATCTGCGCCAAGCTCGGGCTCGACTACGTGTCGTGCTCGCCGTTCCGAATACCGGTCGCGCGCCTCGCCGCCGCCCAAGCCGCGATTGAAGAGCGCCGCGGCGGCCCCGCCTTCAAAGACGTGTGACGGGTGCGCGGCGCCGTCCTCGGGTTCAGGCCTGCGTGATTGCGTACAGACGCGCGGCGGTGTCGTGCACAATCTTGCGCGTCACTTCATCGGGCACCGTGGCGAAGTTTTCGGCGACCACTCGGCGCGAGTCGGGAAAGGTTGAGTCCGCATGGGGGAAATCGGACGCCCACATGTAGTTGTCCTCGCCGAAGAAACGCCAAGCCGCCACGCCCACCGGATCGTCCTGAAAGGTCCCCCAGACCTGGCGGCGCACATACTCGCTCGGCCGCATCGCAAGCCGCCGACCGGCCGCCATCTTGCCGTACACATGGTCGAGCCGGCTTATCCAATTCGCCATCCAGCCCACATCGTTCTCGGCGGAGACCACTCTGAGCTTCGGAAACCGCTCCAGCACGCCGCCGTACACCATCCGCGTCAGGCACTGCTCGACCACATGGATCACATAGATCTGGAGATCGCCCGGGGTTGGCATCGATGGCGTCAGCGGCATGCCCGAGATGAGCGGCTTGTGGAGCGACACCGGCAGTCCCGCCTCGGACAGCGTGCGCCACAGCGGGTCATATGCCGGATCGCTGTAGGGGCGCTCCGCAGTCGCCGATGCGATGACCAGAATGCCGCGCATGCCCCGGCGCGCGGCGCGCTCGGCCTCGGCCGCGGCGGCTTGGGGGTCGAGCAGCGGCGCCACCGCGACCGCAACCAGGCGGCGCGGGTTGTACGCCGCGAACTCCGCGACCCAGTCGTTGTACGCGCGCACGCATGCAAGCTGAAGATCGCCGTCCTTGAGGCCCAGAATCGCGATTCCCAGGGTCGGGTACAGCACCTCGGCCTCGATGCCGTCGAGTTCCTGGTCCTTAATGCGCTCGGCCGGATCCCATCCGCTGGGCCGCGCCGCTTCGTAGCCCCGGCTCATGTGCTCGCGCAGCTCATCGCCGCCCTTGCCTGCAGCGAACGCCGCCGCCACCGCGAGTGGATGCAACCCGGGGCCGACGAACAGGCAGCGCGGGCCGTCGGCTTTGGGATTTTCAATCACGCGCGGCGCTTCGTCACGGAACCTGCGGTCGAGCCGTTCGACCCACAGATCGCCCGGCTCGGTCATATGCGAATCCGCCGATATGAGCTTAAGCGCGTTCATCATGCGACCCTCCTCGGGCGTTGAATCCGCCGGTGCGCGGCGAGCGGCACTAGCGCGCGTACTGGTCTTCGATAGCTTGATACTGCGGCACGCCGAGGACGTCCAGCATCTCCGAAAACAGCCCTGGTGCGCGCCCAGCCGCGATGGTTCCGTGCTGCTTGAGCTCGAGCATCAAGTCCCGCGTACGCTCGAATGCCGCGGTCAGCGTGCCGGTGTGAATCGTCAGTTTGAATCCGAGCGCCGCGAGTTCGGCGGCGGGCGCCAGCGCGCCGTTGTACAAGCACGGGATTTGGCACAGCTCGCGCGCGTAGCGATCGAGCTCCTCGCGCGTCCTGATCCCGTCCACGAACAGCAGGTCCGCGCCCGCATCCCGGTAAGCGCGCGCGCGGCGGGTAACATCGTCCCAGCCGTTGGATTGTAGCGCATCGGTGCGGGCGATAATGACCAGGTTGGGGTCGCGCCGCGCGCCGCACGCCGCTCGCACTTTGGCGGCCATCTCCTCCATCGGGATCACCTGCTTGCCGGCGAGGAACCCGCAGCGTTTGGGCCACACCTGGTCCTCGATGTGCAGCGCAGCCGCGCCGGCATCTTCGTATTCGCGCACCGTCCGCCATACGTTGAGAGGATTTCCGTAGCCGGTGTCCGCATCGCAGATGACCGGCGCCGCGACCGCGCGTGAGATCGCGCGCACATTGTCAACCATCTCGCTCATCGTGAGCAGCCCCAAGTCCGGGTAACCGCGCGCCGCCGCGGTGCCGAAGCCGGTCATGTAAACCGCCTCGAAGCCCGCCCGCACAGCGAGCTTGGCCTGGATGCAGTCATAGACGAACGGGGCAAGCACAATGCCGGGGCGGGCGAGCAACTCGCGCAGCCGCGCTCTGGTCTGGTTCATGTGATGCTCCCTAAATCGAAGTTTGCGCGCGTTCGGCGCTCTCGCGGCGTCCGGCTGCTACCCGAAGTAGTCTTCGGCGCGGGTAGCGGGAATCTGCACTTGGTAAACGTTGTTGTTGCGCAGAACCTTGAGCACGACGTTGCCGCCGGTCTTGCGATTTTGCAACGCGTCGTAAAGCATCCGCCGTTCGTTGACGTCGTTGCCGTCCACCGCCAGCACCAGATCGCCCTGCTGCAGGCCGGCCTTCTCGCCGGGGCCTCCGGGCATCACTCCCGCGATTACGACGTGCTCGCGAAGCGTGTACGAGAGCACGCCGAGCCATGCGCGCGGCGCTGCGGTGGTGCGGCGGCCGTGGCGCAGCAACTCATCGCGCGTACGAATGAAGTTCTCGCCGGGGATGCCGAGAATCGCGCGGCCCAAGTCGGCGAAATTGAGATATGAAACCGCGACCACCCGTCCGCGCGTATCGCATATCGCTCCGCCGCTGAGTCCGATGTTCAGCGATGAGGCAGTGACGCACACGACGCGGTCGAGCACGAATTCCCACACCGCGTCGAAGGGTCCCATATAAGTGACCATGCCGCAGTCGGCGCAGCGCTTGTCGCCGCCCAGGCTCGCGACCGTGAACGCGTCCTGCCCCGCGACGAGGCCGTCGGACGGGATCACCTCGAGGTGCGGCAGTTTCGCGCCGTCGATCTTGAGCAGGCCGAGACCCGTGCTGTAGTCCTTGGCGACGATGCGCGCCTCGAACTGATCGCCGTTGGTCAGCGTGACGATCACATTCGATGCGCCGAGCAGCAGATAGTGCGCGGTGAGGATCAATCCATCGGCGCTGACCAGTGTTCCGGTCCCGCGCCGATCGGTGCCGAGTCCGATAGCGGTCGAGACGTGGGTCGCCGGGACATTGGAATGTACTCCCACCGTCGCGCGCAGGACCTTGTCGAGCAATGCGACCGATGCGTTCAAGCGGCGGGCTCCATGCTCCTAGCTAAAGCACGATCGGGGCGAGTTTCAAGCGGGCGGCGAGGCCTGCGCATAGAAAAAAAGGCGGCCCCTTGGGACCGCCTTTGATGCGACGTCAATTTGCGCTCAGCGCTTGTCGGGCTTTTCCGCAGCCGGCAGTGCGGTCTCGCGCGCGCGAATCGTCACCAACTGCAACGCAGAGCCCAGATCCAACTCGCTGTACTTCTGGTTGCCGTACAGATCATCGAGACGCTTGACCACGTCGTTGGCGCCCAAGTCGTTGATCAAAAGCTCCTTGGACACCTGCCGGATGATCTTACGGGCGCCCTTCCAGTGAAAGAGGTCCGCCGCGATGGTCAGGCTGTCGAGCTTCCCCACGCTGACATTCATCGCATCCGAGAATCCGTGTACATATCCGTCTTTTGCGGAGGTGTTGAGCCGATTCCAAAAGCTGCCGTCGTGCTGTGCGCTGGAAGATGCGAACGCGACTGCCCAGCTAGCCAGGAACCCCACCAACACACCCACCCCAAACTTTCTCATGAGCTACCCCTGTGGCCCGCGGCCAATCTGGCAATGTTTGTAGCAGAAACGGAGAGCCGCTGCAAAATATCTGCAAATAAACTGTGGGATATCGCCACTTTTCGCCATCCCGCAAATGATAGACGGTGCCTAGCGACGTCCGCGAACAGCCTTTGAGCCCTCGACTCCGGGTTTTTCTTTGATTTCATAGCGCTAACGGCGTCTCCGCAGCCATCCACCTGTATTGAACACCGCCCAACAGGGGTGCCATGATCGGTAGCCGCCTCGCCCGCCATCGGGCACCGCGGATGTCGATACACGACCAAGTCATCACCTTCATCCGGAATCCCGAACCCGGGCGGTTCGATGCGCTCGGCGTCGCGGTGTTTCGCCATCAGTACGACCACGTCCCGGCGTACCGCAAATATTGCGCCGCTCGTGGCTGCAAGCCCTCGGAGGTCGGGGTCTTGGCGGAAGTTCCGCCGGTCAGCACGGTAGGCTTCAAGTACAGCGAATTGATGAGCGACGAGTTCTCACAGGAAGCGGGCGGGCTGGTGTTCACGACCAGCGGCACAACCCAAAGTAGCGAGCTTCGCGGCCGCCACTTCGTCGCACGCCCCGACGTCTATCGCGAGTCGGCAGTGCGGCATTTGCGCGCGATGCTGTTTCCAGACGTCGAGCGCATCAGCATCGTCGCGCTTCATCCGGCCGCCGATGCGATGGCAGAATCGTCGCTCGCGCAGATGATTAGCTGGGCGGTTGAGGAGTTCGGGGCGCCCGCGAGCGCGTGCTTCGCAACTCGCGCCCGCATCGACGTGCCCGCGGCGGTCGACTCGCTCCGCGCGTTCGCCGCGCGCGGCGAACCGGTATGCGTGCTGGGCACCACTGCGGCGTTCGCGGCGCTCTTCGACCACCTTGGCGATGGCGCCATGGCGATTCGGCTAACGCCGGGTTCTCGCATGATGGACACCGGCGGCGCGAAGGGACAGCTTGCGCCTCTCGTGCAAGAGGACGTCATGGCGCTCGCCGGTGCGCGGCTCGGCATCGAGCCGTATTGCGTAATCAACGAGTACGGGATGACGGAACTGTGCTCGCAACTTTACGACTCGACCGCACTCAACTCGCCCGGGGCGAATGGCGCAGCGTCGCGCACCAAGATCGCTCCGCCGTGGATGCGGCCTTTCGCGCTCGACCCGGTAACGCTTACTGCGCTCCCCGATGGCAACATCGGCGTGCTCGCGTTCTTCGACCTCGCGAACGTCAGCTCCGTATCGGCGGTAATGACGGAGGATTTCGGCATCATCGAGCGCGGAGGCGTTCGGGTGCTTGGACGCGCCGCGTCGGGGGATTCCCGTGGCTGCGCGCTCGGCATCGGCGAGTTTGCGGCGGTTTCGACGCGGCCGCGAGTGGCATCGACTCGCGCGCGTATGCGGGCGGCGCGATGAAGGCCGCCTCGGCACTCAGCAGTGAAGCGCCGCTGGCCGGCGCCGCGCGAAGTGTCCGCGGCGCACGGCCGCTGCGCGATGCGACCGAGCTTCGCGATGCCGTCAGCCGCATCCGTGCGGCGCTTACCCGCGACGTGCCGGCTGAACGCATCGCCGACACCCTTGGTGCGACCTTCGAAACGCTGCGCAGCCGAACGTCGGCAGCGCGTCGCGATACCCTGCGCAAGATCGGACGATCTTCCGGTTGGTCGTATGCGCTGCTCGACGAGTCGGTCGATGCGCTGTTGCGGCCATTCACGCGCCGCGCGCTGGACGCGCTGGCGGAGCGCGTCCGGGCACGCCGCGAAGTGTTCGGATTTGTCATGCCGGGAAACGTGCCGGGCGCTGGAATTCACGAACTCACTCTCGCGCTGCTCGCCGGCGCCGGTGTGGTCGTCAAGGCCGCGTCCGCTGAGCCGGTCTTCTTCAACGAGTTCGCGCGCGCGATTTCCGAGATCGATCGATCGGTTGGCGAGCGGCTCACGGTATTCGCATGGGATCGCGGCCGCAGTGATTTGACGGCCACGATGCGCGAGTCGGTCGAATGCCTGATTGCGTTCGGAGACCACAGCACGATCGATGCGCTCGCCCGCGATGGCCGCATCATCGGCTTCGGAAGCCGGCTGAGCGCGGCTGTTATGGGTAGCGATGCGGCCTGCGGAGCGAATCTTGAGTCAGCCGCTTCAGCCGTCGCGCGCGACGTAACGCTCTTCGAGCAGCACGGATGCCTCTCGCCGCATCAAGTTTTCGTCGAGGCGGCATCGACGGATACCGCGCGCGGATTTGCGGTAGCGCTGGCAGGTGAATTGACCAAGTACGCGCGACGGCTCCCGCCTCCGGCGCGGTTGCCACTTGAGGCGGCCGCGGCGATTCGGCGCGAACGCGAGGTCGCGCGCTGGCGTGCGCTTGGTGGCGGCGAGGTTGCTCTGTTTGAGGGCCGCCGCCTCGGTTGGACGGTCATCTTCGATCCCGCTGCTTCGATTACGCCGTCACCGGGTTACCGCACGGTCCGCGTATCCGTAATCGCGAACCTCGACGAACTGAAGGCGCGGCTTGCTCCCGCATCGGGAAGGCTCGAAGCCGTTTCGGTCGCATCGGGCAACCCTGAGGCGTACGCCGCGGCGATGCGATCCTTGGGCGTGACCTACGTTTCAGCGCCGGGCGCAATGCAATCGCCCCCGCTTGATTGGCCCCACGGTGGCGGTGCAATGCTCGAGCTGGCCGGAATCACACCGTGAGTCAACTTTCGGAGTGGTTCTACCGTCATGTCGCACAGACATCGGACGCGCCGATCGGACTTGAAATTGTGCGTGCCGAGGGCGTGTGGCTCTATGCCGCGGACGGCCGCCGTTACTTGGATTTCATCGCCGGCATCGGTGTGAATGCGCTCGGACACGGTCATCCCGCGGTACTTGCCGCGATCGACGCGCAGGCGCGCCGGCATCTTCACGTGATGGTCTATGGCGAATACGTCATCGAGCCGCAGGTGCGGCTCGCAGCGCGGCTTGCGCAGCTACTGCCAGCGCCGCTTGGCCGGGTCTATTTCACCAACAGCGGCGCCGAGGCGATCGAAGGCGCACTCAAAGCGTCGCGCAAATTTACCGGCCGTCGAAAGTTGATCGCATTCGACGGCGCCTTTCACGGCGACACGCTCGCCGCTCTGGCGCTCAGCGGAAACCCCGCATTCCGCGCCCCGTTCGAGCCGCTGCCCGGGCCCGTTGAGCACCTGCCCTATGACGACGATCGTGCGCTGGGCGCGATTGACCGCGCAGTCGCAGCGGTGGTCATCGAACCAGTGCAGGCCGAGGGCGGCGTGCGCATCCCGTCGGTTCACTTCATGCGCGCATTGCGGGAACGTTGCGATCGTGTCGGCGCACTTCTGGTGTTCGACGAAGTCCTTACCGGCTTCGGGCGAACTGGCAGGCTATTCGCACTCGAGCACTCCGGCGTGGTTCCGGACATCGTCGTGCTGGCAAAGGCGCTCGGCGGCGGACTACCGCTGGGCGCGTTCGTATCACGCGACGAAGTCCTGAGCGTGCTCGCGAATGATCCGCCGCTCGGCCACATCACCACATTTGGCGGCCATCCGCTCTCATGCGCCGCCGCAATCGCATCACTCGAGACCATCGTGGGCGCGCGGCTGGCGGAGCGCGCCGGCGCAGCCGGCGAAAAGCTGCGCGGTGCTCTCGCGCGGCTGGTCGGCGATCAGATCGTTGCGGTCCGCGGCATCGGTCTGCTGGTGGGAATCGAGTTTGCCGACGCTGCGATCGCGCGCCAGTTTACCGCCCAAACCATTGCGCGCGGCGTGATCGTCAATTGGTCGCTCAACGCCGACCGCGTCGTCCGCCTCGCCCCGCCCTTGGTGGTGAGTGACGAAGAGCTCGAGGTGGGAATTCGTGCCATGAGCGGGGCGCTTGAAACCGTCGGTTGCGGCGGCAAGAGTGATCGCTGACGCTTGCGGGGCCGATAAAGATGCCAGCTCCAGCGCGTAGAGCCGAACTGGACATTCCGCTACAGCGGACTGCCGCAGTTCGCCGCCTCGAGGCGCCGCTTGCGGATTCGACAGCCGGCTCCGCGCAGTCCTCGGGCGACGAGGAGTCTATCCAGGTTCTCAAGACCGGTGGTGCGATCGGCATCTTTTCCCTGCTCGCCTATTGGGTTTACGATTCCCAGCGCTTCGCGATCGCCGGGCAGGCGGCCGTTCTGCCGCACTGGATTCTGGTCGGTGGCACGTGCTTGTTCTTCGGTCTCACCTGGATGCGGGGTTTCCGCCAGCGCTGGCGATTCTGGACGCTCGTGTTCTGTACCTACCTGATGCTCGGATTCATCGCAGTCAGCGCCACTACGATGGATCCGGAACCGCGCTACATCGCGATCATACTTTGTCCGCTGGCCGCCGCGGCGTTCGTGGACTGGAATCCTCGTTGGCAGCTCGCGATGTCGGCAACCGCCGTCGCGTGTTACACCGTCGCGGTGGGCTGGGTTCCGATCGCCAGTGGCTCCAACGGCTACCGCTGGATAGGTCTCGCGGCGGCGGTCGCTTTAGCGCAATGCGCGTCGCTGTTCGTCGATCGCTATCGGCAGCGCCTGCGCAAGCAGGTCGTGGACCTCGAAGATGCCGCGCAGTTTCGCGAGGGCCAAATCGCGACCATGGCGCATGACATTCGCGGCCCGGTCGGTTCCATCTCCGGCTACGTCAGCCTTTTGGATGATGCGGGCATCGACGACTGCGAGCGCAACGAGCTGCTCGCGCGCATCGGTGTGACGGCGT
>Ga0184634_10000119_pt1 | contig 16860 bp, 17 predicted proteins | sample PLM31_200_b1_FD_133016 | JGI IMG/M metagenome (GOLD analysis project Ga0184634, IMG submission 133016) | Groundwater sediment microbial communities from an aquifer in East River, Colorado, USA - PLM3-1_200_b1 | ecosystem: Environmental > Terrestrial > Soil > Riparian zone | place: USA: East... | reverse complement strand
TCCTTCGCCAAGGCTACGGAGGGTTCTCCTCGCCTTCATCCCCGCAGCAGCCTACTCCGCCGAAGTAGCTACTTCGGCTACGAAGGCCGGAAGCTACGGGGTATTCGGCGAAGGAGAATAAAAACAGCAAGAATCGGGTGGTATTTGACATCCGCGTTGCTATGATGCAGGCATGAAAATCTTTCCCAGGGAGGAGCGTATGTCCGGTGTAGACTATGCGCGGATCGAGAAGGCCATTTCGTTTATCGAGGCGAACTTTCGCAGCCAACCCACCCTGGCGGAGGTCGCGGCAAGCGTCGGCCTAAGCCAGCACCACTTTCAGCGTCTCTTTCGCCGTTGGGCTGGCATCAGTCCGAAGAGGTTCTTACAGTATCTCACTGCCCGATACGCCGAGGGCCTCTTGCAGGATTCACGCGACGTGCTTGAGGCCAGCTACGAGGCCGGCCTTTCCGGGCCTGGCCGGCTCCACGATCTCTTGGTGAACATTCATGGGGTGACGCCAGGGGAGCTGAAAGGCCAGGGCGCGGGATTGACCCTCCGCTACGGCGTCCATCGGAGTCCATTCGGCGACTGTCTGCTCGCGATTACGGAGAGAGGGATCTGCGGGTTGGCATTCATCGGCCCGTGGGGACGGGACAAGGCCCTCGCGGATATGCGGCGCCGGTGGCCTCGAGCCGTCTTCCGCAAAGGGCCTCACGTCACGCAGGCCATAGCGGATCGGATATTCGCCTCGGCGCGAAAGAAAGGTGAACAACCCTTCGACTTGTTTGTCCAGGGAACCAATTTTCAGATCAAAGTGTGGGAGGCGCTCCTCAGGATACCACCGGGCTCCGCAGTATCCTATGGAGATGTCGCTGAAAGCATCGGTGCGCCCAGGGCGGTGCGCGCCGTCGGCACTGCGATCAAGCAGAACCCAGTGGCGTTCCTGATCCCTTGTCACCGGGTGATCCGCAAGTCAGGGATCGTCGGCGAGTATCGTTGGGGCAGCGCCAGAAAAAAGGCGATTCTTGGCTGGGAGGCTGTCCGGTTTCACCGCGGTGGCGGCGCGGAATGAGCAAGCCTACCGCGTCACCGCCCCCTCCGATGCCGATGACACCAATTTGGCATACTTGGCCATGACGCCGCTCGTGTAGCGCGGCGGCGGGGCCGCCCACTTTTGCAGACGCGAGCGGATCTCCGCTTCCGAAAGCTCGACATCCAGGCGCCGCGCCTTGATGTCGAAGACGATCGTATCGCCACCGCGGAGTGCGGCGATGGGACCACCATTGGCCGCCTCCGGGGACACATGACCGGCCATAAGCCCGTGGGTCGCGCCGGAGAAGCGGCCGTCGGTGAGAAGCGCGACTGAATCACCCAGACCGGCGCCTACGATGGCGCCGGTCACCGCAAGCATCTCACGCATCCCCGGACCACCCCTAGGCCCCTCATAGCGAATGACCACGACATCTCCGGCCTCGATCTCGCCTCGCTGCACCGCCTGAAACGCATCCTCTTCTCGGTCAAAGACGCGCGCCGGTCCGCGGTGCGTCATCCTTTCGTGACCAGCGACCTTCACCACGCATCCCTCTGGCGCGAGATTCCCCTTGAGGATGACCAATCCTCCAGTTGACTTCAGCGGATTCGAGAGCGGCCGCACGACCTCTTGCCCCGGCGTCTCCGTAGCCCTTTGCGCCGCCTCGCCGATGGTCTTGCCAGTGACGGTCAGCGCGTCAGCGTGAACCAGACCGGCTTCGAGCAATCGCCTGGCGATAAGCTGAATCCCGCCCGCCTTGTACAGATCGTTGGCTACGAAGCGCCCGCCCGGCTTAAGATCCGCAAGCAGAGGCGTGCGCGAGCTTATGCGATCAAAGTCGTCGATCTTTAACTCGATTCCCGCCTCGCGGGCGATGGCCAGCAGGTGCAGGACCGCGTTGGTGGAGCCTCCAGTCGCGGCAACAGCGACAATGGCGTTTTCAATGGATGTGCGGGTAATGATCTGCAAAGGACGGAGGTCGCGGCGCAGAAGTTCCATGACGAGCTTGCCAGCGGTGAAGGCGGCTTCATCCTTCTCAGCCTCTATGGCGGGGATGCCGTTCGACCCCAGCGGCGAGATGCCGAGGAACTCCATCACCGTAGACATGGTGTTGGCGGTGAACTGCCCGCCGCACGCGCCTGCGCCCGGACAGGCCGCGTCTTCGATGGCCTTGAGCTGCTCGCCAGTGATCTTCCCGCGACCGTACGCACCGACCGCCTCGAACACGTCTTGAATGGTGAGATCGCGGCCGGCGAGGTGGCCGGGGGCGATGGAGCCGCCGTAGAGCACCAGGCCGGGGATATTAAGTCTAACCAGAGCCATCACCATGCCGGGATTGGTCTTGTCACAGCCCGAGATGCACACCAGCGCGTCGAAGTGATTGCCGCGGGCGACGAGCTCGACCGAGTCGGCGATCACCTCCCGGCTGACGAGCGAGCACTTCATCCCCTCCGCGCCCATGCTGATGCCGTCGGAGATGGAGACGGTGTTGAACTCCATGGGCGTGCCCCCCGCCGCCCGGATGCCCTCCTTCACCTTGGCCGCCAGGCGCCGCAGGTGAAAATTGCACGGTCCGATCTCGATCCAGGTATTGGCGACTCCGACGATCGGGCGGGACAAGTCTTCGTCGTTAAATCCCGCCGCCTTGAGCATCGCCCTTGCCGGCGCCCGGTTCGGACCGTCCGTGATAACCCGGCTCCGCGGTTTCAAATTCTCAGCCATAACTTGCTCCTCGCTCTGCCGCCTTTGGCATCGGCCTTAACTTAACTATAGCAGTCCTCTTTTTGCAAGCATTACCGCCGTTAATTCCGCTGGACCATTATCGGGCACGATTTTATCTCCTCCAGTGCGATGCCCCGGGCACGGGAAAATCGGAATTGCAGCCCGAACAGACCTGTGGTAAGGTGTGCGTATTACGATATTACGATCGATAGGAGTTCCGTATGGAAACCGTAACGGTCTCTCCAAAATTTCAGGTCGTCATTCCACAAAAAGTCCGTAAAGCTCTGGGGCTCAAGCCGGGACAAAAAGTTCAAGTGATCCCCTACGAGGGCCGGATCGAATTGGTTCCTGTGGAGCCTATCCGACGAGGTCGGGGCTTTCTCAAAGGGATTGACACCGAAGTAGAGCGCGAGCCGGACCGGCTATGAACGTTGTTGACTCCTCGGGCTGGCTCGAATATTTCGCTGACGGGCCGAATGCCGGGAGATTCGCCCCGCCGATCCAGAACACGCGGGAGCTTATCGTACCGACACTGAGTCTCTACGAGGTATTCAAGCGCGTATTCCAGCAGCGCAGCGAGACCGAGGCGTTGCGAGCGATTGCGTTGATGCAGCAGGGACGGGTGGTCGACCTCAACGTGACGATTGCGCTGAGTGCGGCCAAGCTATCCGTCGAGTTGAGGATACCCATGGCAGATAGCATCATTTTGGCGACCGCACGAGAATATCCGGCGACACTATGGACCCAAGACGGAGACTTCGAAGGCATGGCAGGAATCAGGTATTTCGCAAAGGAGAAAACCTAGTCGAGGTTAAGCCCTGCCATCGGCGGCCTCTGTCATAACGCCAGACACTCATCCGCAAATCCCGCCGCCTTGAGCATCGCCCTTGCCGGCGCCCGGTTCGGACCGTCCGTGATAACCCGGCTCCGCGGTTTCAAATTCTCAGCCACAACTTGCTCCTCGCTCTGCCGCCTTTGGCATCGGCCTTAACTTAACTATAGCAGTCCTCTTTTTGCAAGCATCCTGCACGCTCCCCCTGGGCTGCCCAGAGAAACAATAGGTCGACATGCCCAACCTTCCCTCCTTATTAAAGGCTTGATGTCGGCGCGCATCAAACATCTTGACACGGACCAGGGATTTATCCTAAGAGTTAACGCATACACAACATTTAGGCACGGGCCAGGTCTCTCCCTGGTCCGTCGAGAGAAGGAGCTGGCCATGGCGCGAATCTCGCTCAAAGTTAACGGCAAGTCACGGGTCGTGGACACAGACCCGAGCACTCCGCTCCTCTATGTCCTGCGCGACGATCTCCAGTTGCATGGGCCCAGATTCGGCTGCGGTCTCGCGCAGTGCGGTTCGTGCACGGTGATCATGAACGGAGAGACGGTCCGCTCGTGCAGCATCCCGGTGACCGCGGCGGTAAACCGGAGCATCACTACGCTGGAAGGACTGGGGACCACTGCCAAGCCCCATCCGCTCCAAAAGGCCTTTATCGAAGAACAGGCGGGGCAGTGCGCCTACTGCATCAACGGCATGATCATGTCCGCCAAGGTCCTGCTCGACAAGAACCCCAAGCCCACGGACAGCGAAATCAAAAATTCCCTGGCCGGCAACCTGTGCCGTTGCGGCAGTCATCTCAGGATCGTGCGCGCCGTCAAGCGCGCGGCGGGCATCAAAGCTTGAGAGAAGGAGGGAACATGCGCGACAAATCGTTCTCCCGCAGACAGTTTTTAAAAGGCACGGGCGCTTTGGTCGTAAGCTTCAGCTTTCTCCGGCCGCTATCAGGCGCCTTGGCTCAATCCGCGCCGCCTGTCGGCGCCGACCTCGACCCGACCTCGTTGGACTCCTGGCTGAAGGTCGGCCAGGACGGAAGCGTCACGGTTTTCACCAGCAAAGTCGATCTCGGCACCGGCATCGAGACCGCTCTGGCGCAAATCGTCGCTGAAGAGCTCGACGTTCCCTTCAAGAAGATCAAGATGGACGTTGGGGACACGGCAAAGACCATCAATCAGGATGGGACGTGGGGCAGCAGAACCATCGAGCGAGGCGGGCCTCAACTTAGGCAGGCCGCCGCGGCGGCGCGTCAGGAGCTATTGAAGCTCGCCTCCAAGCGGCTTGGATCTCCCATTGAGAAGTTCACAGTCAATGACGGCGTCGTGGGCGTCGCTGGCGATTCCTCGAAGAAGATCTCGTACGGCAAACTCATCGGTGGCAAGCGATTCAACATCACTATCACAGCCACCGGTACCGGCGGCCAGATGAAAGTAGCCCCGGAAGTCAAAGCCAAAGATCCCAAGGACTACAAAATTATCGGCACCTCCGTGCCCCGCGTGGACCTCCCGCCAAAGATCATGGGAACGTTCGCTTACACGCAGGACGTGCGAGTTCCCGGGATGCTTCACGGCCGGGTGGTCCGCCCGCCTGTGGTGACTTCCAAGCCCCTAAGCGTCGATGGGAGCTCCATCAAGCAGATTCCCGGTCTCGTAAAAGTCGTGCAGGAGGGAACCTTCGTCGGCGTCGTCGCCAAGACGGAATGGGCCGCCATTCAGGCAGCCAAGGCATTGAAGGTGACTTGGTCTGAGCCTACCACTAAACTCCCCGCCAATCCGGAGGAGCTTTACGCTTATCTGAAAAATACCAAAAGCTTCAGAGACCAGGTCCGCGTCAACAAAGGGAATCTCGACGCCGCAATCTCCCAGGCGAGCAAGAAATACGAAGCAACCTATCGCTGGCCGCTCCAGTTGCACGGCATGATCGGCCCGTCATGCGCCGTCGCCGATGTCCGTAACGATAAGGCGACGATCTGGACGGGGACGCAAGGCCCGTTCGGGACGCGCGGCGCCGTCGCGCAACTGCTGGGGATTCCTGAAAAGAATGTTCGCGTCATCTATGTCGAAGGCTCCGGCTGCTACGGCCGGCTTGCCACCGACGATGCGCCCGAAGACGCGGCGCTGCTCTCCCGCGCGGTCGGTAAGCCTGTTCGCGTCCAATGGATGCGGGACGAAGAGCACGCGTGGGAACCCAAAGGTCCGGCTCAGTTAGAGATGGTGCGGGCGGGTGTCGATGGCCAGGGCAAAATCATCGCATGGGATTTCATGGACCGAAGCTTGCCGTGGACCACCCTAGGAATGCCTCTTTTGGCATCAAGACAAGTTGGCCTTCAGCCTAAAGGGCCGGGATCCCCGAACGGAACCCAGAGCGGCGGTGATATCTATTCATTCGAAAATCAAAAGATCGTGGCGGCGCTGATACCCTGGGTGCAGGCCGACGAGACACCGCTCAGAACCAGCAATCTCCGCGCCCCTGGGGACCTGGCCCGCTGCTTCGGCAGCGAATGCTTTTTGGACGAAATTGCTTCCGACTTGGGTGTTGATCCGGTGCAGTTCCGGCTGCGTTATCTGACCAGCAACAAGAGAGGAACCGAGGCTCTTCTCGCCGCGACGCAAAAGGCGCAATGGAAGGAGCGTCCTTCGCCTGCGCCGCCCTCGACGGGACCGACGGTCATAGGAAGAGGCGTAGCGCTGACCCAGCGCGCGAATACTTACGTCGCCGCTGTCGCGGATATCGAGCTGGACAAGTCGAGCGGCAATGTCCGCGTCAAGCGGATCACCATTTCCCACGACTGCGGCCTGATCGTCAACCCGGACGGAGTCAAAAACCAGATCGAGGGAAATGTCATTCAGGGAGTAAGCCGCGCGCTGATGGAGGAGGTCCAGTTCGACGCCTTCGGCGTCAAGAACCTCGACTGGAGCAGCTACCCGATTCTGACCTTCCCGGATGTCCCCGACGTCGAGATCGTGCTGATCAACCGGCCGGAGATGTCGCCCCTCGGCGCTGGCGAGCCGGCGATAGTCCCTGTGGCCGCGGCGATCGCCAACGCTATTTTCGACGCCACAGGCGCGCGCCTGCGCGAGGTGCCCTTTACGCCCAATCGCGTCCTGGCGGCCATCGAAGCCGCCTCGAGCCCCGCTCGGCGAACTTGATCCCAACGGGAGCTCCGGCGGATCGCCAGGTTATTTTCCAGGACGAAATGAGGGCAGGGGCGATTTTCGCGTTTAGCGGTAGTGATTACTCCCGCCTGCGCTTCTCTTCGAGCGCCATCTCTCCCATCTCAACCTGCCTTTGCGGAATGAGATAAACCGTGGAGTCCTCCCCTTCTCGCCGAGCTGGCGTTGCCGTTTCCGGGGTGATGCTGGTAATTTTTTTATTCGCCATCGACGGCACCATCGTCAGTGCCGCCATGCCCACTATCGTGGGGAAGCTCGGAGGATTGGAACTCTACAGTTGGGTGTTTTCCACCTACATGCTGACCTCGGCGCTGGCGACGTCGCTCTGTGGCAAGCTCTCGGACCTCTATGGCCGGCGCCGCCTCATGTTGATCGGGATCGGCCTGTTCACGCTCGGCTCAGCCCTGTGCGGCATGGCCCAGAGCATGGAACAACTCGTCGCCTTTCGCGCCGTCCAGGGGGTGGGCGGCGGGGCGATCTACGCCCTCTCCTTTATCATCGTGGGCTTTTTGTTCCCGCCTGAAAAGCGCGCGCAGATGCAGGGCCTGATCAGCAGCATCTGGGGAGTGGCATCGATTCTAGGGCCCTTGGCTGGCGGCATCATCACCCAATACTGGAACTGGCGCTGGATCTTTTTCGTCAATGTGCCGATTGCCCTCACGGCGACGCTGCTGATCCTCTCTGGGTTGACCGAAACGGAGGTTGGTCGGCGCCGGCGGCCTGACTTGAGAGGCGCCGCCGCTCTTTTGCTGGGCCTGTTTTTGCTCTTCTACGCGCTCGAAGAGAGCCGCAGGGGCTTCTTCGTGTTGGATTGGACCCTCGCGGGTTTGTTGCTCTCGGCCTTTGTCGTGCTGGTTCTCTTTTACCTGCTCGAGCGACGCTCCGAAGAGCCGATCTTGCCGACCGGGCTGTTTCGGCTGCGCCTCTTTAGAACTTCCTCAGGGCTCACATGGCTTGCCTCTATGGGAATTTTCGGCGTGATCAGTTACCTGCCGCTCTACATTCAGGGTGTTTTAGGGGGCAGCGCCGCGCGCGCGGGAATGGTACTTCTCCTGGCAAGTGTGGGATGGACTGCCGGGAGTTTCATCGGCGGGCAGGGCATGAATCGATTCGGATATCGAGCCGCATCCGTTGCGGGGATGCTGTTGATGACCTTCGGTTACGGCTGGTTCGTCAACAGCGGAGATTACCTCGGGCTCGTCGCGGTCCTAGGTGTTGGCTCCCTGATAGGCGTTGGCATGGGGATTGTTAACGTAACCTCCATGGTGGCAGCGCAGAATGGCGTGCCCCTAAACCAGCTCGGAGTCGCCACTTCAACCATCATGCTTTTCCGCATGCTCGGCGGCGCGTTCGGCATAAGCCTGATGGGAAGTGTTCTCTTCAGCCAGATGCAGCGTCAGCTCGTGACTCTTTCCACAGGCTCGGGCATGAATATCTCGGACGGCTTGATCAAAAGATTGGCCAATCCCCAAAACCTTTTGGACCCATCCACTCGCGCTTTGATTCCCGATTCCCTTTTGGTTTCCCTCATCGATATTTTGGGCCGCTCTATTCAGTATGCCTTCTCGACCGGGTTTTTTATCATGCTGCTTGGCCTCGGTCTCAGCTTTTTCATGGCGGACTACACCCCGGCCAACACCCCTCAAGGATCAAAGCCAAGTGTAACTCCCGGCCGCTCCTGAGGCGGGCTCCAAATGATTCCTATCCCCGCGGACCGACGGGCCGCGCGAGCTTCCTACCCCACCCTATCCTTGAAAATTCTTGCAGTGAAAAGCCTCCAAAAAAAGAAAGGGCGTCAAAACTATAGGTGATTGACGGATTGTGTGTTAAAACCGGCCGCTCATGTTTCGGCAACGGGCCATTTTCAGCGCGTTTCGCTATCCCGACTTTTTTTGGTTCTGGTGGAGCTACTTCGTGTCCAACATAGGGTCTTGGATGCAGACCATCGCTCAGGGGTGGCTGATCTACGATCTAACACAATCACCTCTCTATCTCGGGGTTTTCAGTCTCCTTCGCTCCATATTACTGCTCGTTTTTTTCTTTTTGGGTGGCCTGATGGCCGACCGCTGGGACCGGCGCCTGCTGATGATCTGGATCCAGATCATCTCTCTTCTTTCCGCATTGGTTCTAGGTCTCCTGACTTCCTTCGGTGTCGTGCGGGTATGGCACATCCTGGCCTTGGGCGCTCTTAACTCTACCGTGTGGGCTTTTGAGCAACCCGTGCGTCAGTCTCTGATCCCGCAACTCGTCAAAAGAGAAGACCTCCCTAATGCCATCGCGCTCAACTCCATCCTTTGGCACGGGGCCGGGCTCTTGGGTCCAAGCCTGGTGGGATTGCTCGTGGATTGGGTCAAGATCAGCGGCTGTTTTTATATCAACGCCTTAAGCTACTTCGCCGTCGTGGGTGCGCTCTTACGGATGCACATCCCGCAGCAATCGGGGCCGGGAGGCAGCCTGATCAGTCAAAGCATCTCCGAAGGGATCGGCTACGTCCGGCGGGAAAAATTGATCCTCACCTTGCTCGCCATCACCTCTCTTTTCAATATTTTTGGACGCTCTTACATGACCTTGCTGCCGGTCATTGCCAAAGAGGTGCTGCGTGTAGGAGCATCGGGGTTGGGATTCATCGCGGCCGCCCCCGGTTTGGGTACGATCATCGGGGCGCTCATCTTAGCGGCACTGAGCCGGGCCCGAGTGAATCGGCACGTCTTGGTGCTCATCCTCGTAGGATACGCTTCGTCCCTGGTTCTTTTCGCTTCTACAGGCCATCTCCACGCCGCCTTCGTCACTCTGGTTGTCGTAGGGGCATTGAGTATAGCCTTCGATACCCTCGTGAGCACGCTCATCCAACTCACCGTCACCGATTTTTATCGGGGGAGAGTGATGGGCTTCTATGGAATGGCGTCTGCGGGTCTAAGAGAAATCGGCGGCGTGCAGGCCGGGTTCCTGGCGGAATGGACGAGCGCTCCCATCGCCATCGACGCGGGCGCGGCCGTTATCGCGCTGGTCGCGGTTTTGTTTTTAGGGCCCCTCTTGCGGCGCGTCTCCGAGACTTAAGTGACTTTTTGCCTTTCTTCTAATCCAACCACATCAGCTTCGCCGGATTATCCTTCAGCATCATCTTAATTTGCTCCGGGGTGATCCCATAACCCAGCAGCGCCCGGATAAAGACCCGCATGCCGTCGATCGCGTCCATGTGCAGGACCTGGCCGAAGTCGCTGCCGATGATGCAGCGCTCGGCCCCGATCGCCTTGATCGTCCGGATAGTCTCCACTGGGTCAGCCACAGGCTGATACAAGCTCGGAATCATCGGCTGGCAATAAGTGCCCACATAGACCCCTAAGTCTGCCAGTTGCCTCATCTCATCGAGCAGGAGCTTGTTGAGTTCGAGCAGAGGATGATCCAGGGTGGCGCGGACACCGAGTTCTTTGGCCTTCTTGGCCAGAGGCAGCAGTTCTTTAAAATCCGTGTGGCCGAAGCCGACGCCGACCTTTTTCTCCACCGCCATCTTCATGATCTCAACCACCTCCGGCAACACCTCGCCCTTCTCGCCGACCAACCGGACTCCACCCTTCTCCGGATGGCCCGCGCCGCGCCAGAACCCCAGCGAAGTAAAAGTCGGGAACCAGATCATCTTGAAGTTCGGGTACTGGAGCGCCACGCGGATATATTCCGGATTCATCCCGTGGCAGGTGCCGGCGCCGCCGTAAATCTCCACGCGGCGTTGGAGCTCTCCCTTCTCCACCAAATAATCGACGTGGCGCTGGGCGAGATAGGCTGCGTTGCAGCTAATGTTCCAGTGGTCCTTGAACGCTATGGCCCGCATGCCTGACTTCGAGGCCTCGACGGCGATCTGGATCATGTCCTGCGAGCGGTGCACAAAGTCGGGATAGGCATGGATATGGCAATCGATGGCGCCTTGAAGCAGTTCGTTCTCGATCCCCGGATAGATCTTGAGCATCTCAGGGTTGTCTTTGAGCATCTGATAGAAATAGTCCTTGGCGTTGAGCTGGCGCACCCGCTCCACCGTGAGCGTTCGCCCCACCATCAACTCAGCCGCAGCCGCGGCATCCGCTGCAAAGTCGCACATGGTCTCCTCCTCTTGTCAGAAAGGCAAAAGTAAAAGGTAAAAAGTAAAAAAACGATGCGTTTTCTATTTTGCCTTTTTACTTTACTTCCCCCATGCTTGCAAAAATTTCCTCGCGTCTTCCACGACCGGCTCTGTTGCCGGCACGTACGGAATGACCACGCGGGTGGCTCCAGCCTCTGCGAAAGGCAGCAATCTCTCTTTGATTTCAGAGATCGAGGTTCCGGGAATCACCGGGAGTTTGTCCATGTAGGCATCCGTCAGAGCGCCCATGGCTGCCTTGAAACCGCCTTTCTGGAACGCGTTCTGAATCGCGGTCACCTCCATTTCAAAGCCCAGCCTCTTGAGCATGTCACTATAGTGGTCCGCGAGATTATAGAAGGTCAGAACCTGCCTGAGCCGCGAGCGCGCGACGGCCCGGTCGGGGTTAAGCGACACTCGGCATTTGGCGATGATCTCGAGCTTCGCGGGATCTCGACCGGCTTCCCGGGCACCCTCGCGCACGCGCTCAGCGATATCTCTGATCTTCGTTGGTGTCGCCATGTTGATGAACACGCCATCGGCGATCTTCCCCACGAGCTTAGTCATCTGCGGGCCTAAGCCGGCCAGATAGATAGGAAAGTCCGGATGGCGCGGCTTCCAGGAAAGCTGAAAACGTCTTCCGGTCTGATAAATCTCCCCCTCGTACTCGAGGCGCTCGCCGGCGGCGACTTTGCGGACGATCTCGATGTACTCCCGGGCGCGCCGGAGCGGACGGTCGAAGACTCCGCCGTGCCAGGCCGCGATGCTCTTATTGGCGACCCCGAGGCCGAGAAGGAGCCGTCCACCCGAAAGGTCCTGCAGAGTGGCCGCCTGTATGCCGAGCGTTACGGGACTGCGACCATAGATATGATAGATAGCGGTGCCCAGCTTGATGGTTTTGGTGCGGCTCGCAGCCGCCGAGAGCAGCACCACAGGATCGGTGCTGTTGGACTCCCCTTTCCAGAAGGCCCCGAAGCCCGCCGCCTCGGCTATCTCGACCAGCTCCACTACGCCCGGTGCCGGATAATGGGCCGCAGAGTTAATCTCGACGTCATAAATCACGCTCACGTCTTCTCTCCTTGCTTGCAGGTCTTAATGATCCCCTGGGCCTCAAGCTTCTCGATCGCAGCGTCATGGTAGCCCAGTCCGGCGAGAACGGCCGCCGTGTGCTCGCCCAAAAGCGGCGGCGGCTGCGCCGCTTTCTTTGACAGCTCGACATAGTTGACGGATGATTGCACGAACTTCCACGTCCCCATCTTGGGATGGGCCACCTCTTCAACCAGACCCAGATGGCCCACCTGCGGGTCTTCCAGGACCTCCGCGATGTTATACAAAGGGCCCGCAGGGACATCGTTCTCTTCCAGCCTCTTCAGCCACTCACTTCTCGGCCTGGTGGCAAACACTGAGGCAATCTCCGCATGGAGCTGTGGGTAATTTTTACGCCGCTCTTCTCGCGCTTTAAATCTCTCGTCCTCTGCCAGATCCAGCCGGTCCACCGCTCGCAGCAGGCCCAGCCAAAACTTCTCCGGAACCGAACAATGTACGACGAACGGCAACCTGTCTTCGGCCAAGAAGGCAAATGCCTGAGCGTTCTTGACCCGGGCGATGCGCGCGGGTACGTCGCCCGTCCTCAGATAACCGGCGGCGGCCTCTCCGACAAAAGAGAGTGTAGCCCTGAGAAGCGAGGTCTCTACCCGCGTCCCCTCTCCGGTCCTTTGGCGCGCCAGCAGCGCTCCCAGAATCCCGTAACCGGCAGAGAGCCCGGTGACATAATCCGAGAGGGCCAGGCCCATCACCTGTGGCTGATCGAGATCTGTCAGCAGGCTTAAAAGCCCGCTCATCGCCTGGCCCAGCGTGTCGAACCCGGGCCTGTCCGCATAAGGACCTGTCTGGCCAAAAGCCGATATGGAGCAATAAACCAGCTTGCGGTTGACCGATTTCAGTGCCTCATAGCCCAGGCCCAGTCGATCGATGGCCCCGGGCCGGAAATTTTCTAAAAAGACATCCGCCTTTTTAGCCAATTCGATGACGACGGCTCTCCCCTTTTCATTCTTGAGGTCCACCACCAGGCTCTCTTTGTTGCGGTTCAAGTGGGCGAAGTTCGGGCTGAAAAATGGGTCAGGTGCGAAATAGCGGTAGGGATCGCCGTCCGGCGGAGACTCGATCTTGATCACCCGGGCGCCGAGATCTGCCAAGAGCGCAGCGGCATAAGGCCCCGTAACGAACGTGGAGCACTCAACCACCGTGATGCCTGTGAGAGCGCCGACGGGCACAAATTTTTTCCTCCGATTTAATCTCCCACGTATCTTTCGCAAAAGTCAACCTGGGGTTGGAGATAGGAGTGGAACATTGCACAGGGATTGGGGTATATTCCCGCAAAGGGTAAGCCATGAGTCTCAGGGGAAAGGCGGCTATCGTGGGATGCGGCGAGACGCCAGTTGACCGGCTTGGCCGCAGGCCGGGCGAGCCGCGCCGGGGCAGTGCGGAATACCTCGCCTGGGCGGCGAGGTTGGCCCTCCAGGATGCTGGACTGCAAAAAAGGGATTTAGACGGCCAGGGCCTGGCCGCCATTTATACCACGAATTACGGACAACCGTTCTGGCCCGAGGAGGCCGCAGACATTCTCGGCGTTTCGCCGCGACTCCTCATCGGCGGCGGGAATGGCGGGGCCAGCGCCGTATCCCTCCTCGGGCAGGCTGCCGCCGCCATCAGCTCGGGGCTGGCGGATCTTGTTCTCTGCATTGCCGCCGCGGCCCCCTTCGCAGAGTCGCACCCGACGATTCGCTCCGGAGATATCCGGGACCTCGAGCTCCCCTTCGGCATGATGGGCCCCAACAGCAAGGTCGCGCTCATCATGAGGCGCCACATGCACGAGTACGGCACCACGCTGGAGCAGTTGGGAAAGATCGCCGTGACCGCGCGGTATCACGCGACTTTGAATCCCAATGCCTACTTGAGAAAACCACTGACCCTCCAGGAGTACCAAAGCTCGCGCCTCATCGCTGATCCCGTAAAGCTGCTCGACTGCGTGATGCCCGTAAATGGCGGCAAGGCATTTATCGTCGCCTCCCCGGAGCGAGCCCAAAGGTTGGCCAAGCCGCCGGTCTACCTTTTAGGCTTTGGCGAAAGAGACAATCCTGCCTACGGTCCAAGATCGCACTCGGACTCCTTAGTGACGGGCCTGAGCGAGGCCGGACGCCTGGCCTTGGAGATGGCTGGCCTCAGGCACGCCGACATCCACTTCCTTGAGCTCTACGATGACTATGTCATCGTCGTCCTCATGCAGATCGAGGATCTGGGCTTCTGTCGAAAAGGCGATCGAGAGTTCTTCGACTCCACGGATTTTTCATTCAAGGGAAAGCTCCCGATTCAGACCGGCGGCGGCATGATCAACTGCGGTCAACCTTCGACCACCGGAGGCATCGTCCACGTGATCGAAGCGGTCAGGCAGCTCCGCGGCGAAGGAGGAAAAAGACAAGTCAAGGAGGCTGAGAGAGGAATGGTGACCGGCCTGGGAAGCCTCGCCTATGGAAAAAACTTTGGCTGCACCGCCGTCGCCGTTCTTGGAAGCGAGATCTGATATGGCGGAGCAACGTCAAGAGATTCCCAAACCGCTGCCGCAGGTCACGCCGCTCACTCAGACCTTCTGGGAGGAGACGGCGCGCAGGAGGCTCGTGATCCAGCGCTGCCAGGCCTGCGGCTCATTCGTCTGGTGTCCTCGCCCGCACTGCGGTGAGTGCGGCGACGAGCGACTCGAATGGACCCCTGTGAGTGGCCGCGGGTCCGTTTACTCCTTTACCGTCATCCGGGAGGCAGCCGGCCGTGGGACAAAAGGCTTTGACAAAGATATCCCCTACGTCGTGGCCTGGATCGATCTCGACGAGGGACCCAGGTTGGTCAGCAACGTGGTCCAATGTCCGGTTGAGAAGGTGGCCATCGGCATGGCCGTCGAGGTCGTGTTCGAGGAGGCCGGACCAGGGATTTTCCTGCCTAAGTTTCGACCCCGCTAAGACACTCCGGTGTGCCGAGATTAGGTCCTCGGAGCCATATTCTATCCTTTTAGTTGCTTATAGCCCTGCTGTGACGCCCGGCTTCCGACCGTCGCACTTTCACCGCCACCTCAACTCTTGAACCAAGCCGGTTGATCATCGCCATAAGACGCTCGACGCTGATGCGCCGGAAATCAGCATTGCGGACGCGCGAGAAGTCGCCGGCATCAATTCCCGTGACGCTCTGCGCTTTCCGGACACTGAGCCCCTTTTTATCAAGCGTTTTGATGATTTCTGCAGCCAGGATCGCCTTTAACTGGCGAACGTCAGCATCCGGGATGTCCAAGTCCCGATAGATATTCCCGCTTCCGCGGATAAGCTCAAACTGTTCCTTTTTCATCGCAACATCTCCTTCAGTCGCTTTAATCGATCTTTTATCAAATCGATATCATGTTTCGGTGTCTTGATGCCCTGCGTCGATTTCTTCTGAAACGCATGCACCACCCACAGGTCATCACCAAGCTGAACGGCATAGACCACCCGAAACGCGTTGCCCCGATACGGCAACGCAATCTCGAATACCCCTGAGCCAAGCCCCTTCATCGGCTTGGCTATCCCTGCCTTACCGCCCTCTGCGGCGACGCTCAACGCGTCGATAAATACTTCGCGTGCGCCCTCTGGAAATCCATCGAAGGCTTTGCGCGCCGGGGTAAGCCAGGATATCGGTCGGGTTGATCTCATTCATCTTCTCCCTTTCACCCTACATGTTGGCATAATTACCAACAGCCCGTCAAGCTATTTTTAGAGACTCTTGTTCCCCGGGCCGCACGGCGTTGCTGCTCCCTGTCCCCGATTCAAGTGGTCTGCGGTCCAGGCATGGCTAGAGGAGAAAGACCAGCCGAGGCAGGAAGAAGAGGTGCTCATTCCCATGAGGCGCGGCTACTTCCTGGGAAAGCCGAGATCGGGCTAAGACACTCCGGTGTCCCGAGATTAGGTCCTCGGAGCCATATTCTATCCGTCAATCGCAGCATACTGTCCCCGGAAATCCCCGCCCCCTCAGCTGGGGTTTTTCTAGAAAAGACTCCCGACCCCTTTCCCCTCTTCACGGCGATCAGGGGGGTAGCATTCCGCCGGGTCTATTGGATATAATCAGTCATTATGGAGGTTTCCATGGAGGTTTTTCCAGGCATTACAATGGACCCGGCGGTTCGCTTCGGCAAGCCCTGCATCAAGGGCACTAGGATCGATGTGGCAACTGTACTTGGTAGATTTGCCGCAGGAGAAAAGATCGAAGACATCCAGGAAGATTATCAACTCACCCGGGATCAGGTCATGGCTGCTCTCGCCTACGCTACGCACGTAGCCCAACATCTGCCCCCTGCTGTTAAGTCCGCATGATCATCTTGCTAGATGAGAATTTTCCCCTGAGGCTCTATACCAGGCTCCAAAAAGAAGGATTCCAAGCAGAGCACATCCTGCTCGGCCGGCGAGGAATTCATGACAGGCAGATCATGGTTCGCCTTAAGCGAGAAGAGTTGCTTTTCCTCACGCAAGATGAAGATTTCGTAGAGGCTGCGCCGGACTGTAAGGCAAGCATCATTTGGTCTCAGGTCACTCAGTCAATCCCAATAGACAGACGAGTCGAGGTCTGGATGGGGGCTATTAATGAATTCTTCTCGAAGAAATGGAAAGAAAAATTCTTCCAGGTCTACGACGATGGGAAGCTTCACCCGATTGAAGTTATAAAAACCTAAAAATCTCACTTTGGCATTGCCAGGAGCCTAGCGTCAAGCAGCCTTTTTTCCTCGCTTCGTCTAAGATACAAGCGGGAGGGGGTATAAGCAAAACGAATTAGCTGCGGGATATTTTTGGATTTTCAGAATTACGAAAATGTGAAAAGTGTTGGGTAATGAGTTGGAGCGGAGGCTCGGAAATGACGTAGGAGCCATATTCTATCCGTCAATCGCAGCATACTGTCCCCGCGGATTCCCGCCAGGTTCTTGTTGCCCGGTTAACTGCAT